>Ga0318562_10000074_pt1 | contig 44443 bp, 41 predicted proteins | sample GRESIP066b5f18_FD_203688 | JGI IMG/M metagenome (GOLD analysis project Ga0318562, IMG submission 203688) | Tropical soil microbial communities from Luquillo Experimental Forest, Puerto Rico - GRE.SIPMG.066b5f18 | ecosystem: Environmental > Terrestrial > Soil > Tropical forest > Bulk soil... | reverse complement strand
GGTAACTCCGATCAAACACAAGAAAATTTACTATTAAGACAGATAGATTTTTTTAACAAAAAAATCTAAAAAATAAATAAGAAAAATTTTTTATAGGCGAACGCCGATTTTTTTTAAATAATAAGGGACAAAAATGAAAAAACTAATAATAGCCTCAGGTATGAGTTTTATTTTTTCAATGGCAAGCATTGCGAGCGATACACGCGCACAAGTTAAAGCTCGTTATGAAAATGCTCTTAATCCAACTTTAGAAGCTCAGCAACTGCAACTTCGCAATAAAAGAGATTATCTTATCGAAGAAGGTCTTGAGGCCTATTTTGGCTTTTATGGTGGTCATGATTATGAAGCTGCTAAGCCATATCTTACAGATTCAGTTAGAATCGATGCTCCTTTTAATTCTCTAATCGGCTGTGCTTTTCAGTCGATCGTACATCTTATTCTTTTTGGTAAATATCCACCAACGGCTATCAGCGTAGAAGAACTTAGAAAAAAATATTCTCATAAGCCTGAGGCATGGTATTTTTTTGCTTTATTGGCTCATATAAATAATAACAGCGATTATAAAGATTCTTTTAATTTATTTAAAGCCGCAGCCGATAGAGGGCATATACGGGCTCAATATTACACTGCTATTTATTATCTCAACGGCCTTGGAACATTAAGAAATATTACCACAGGAATTAAATATTTAATATTGGCTAAAAAATTACCTGCTGCACATCGGCTTATACAAAAAATAGTAACTAATACTTATTTTGAAAATTTAAGTGAAGAGATAGCAAGGCTTAGAACTATCCAAAGCAGTGAAGAGAGAAAAATTGCAGGTTATTATTTAAATACTATTGAACCAAATTATGAAACGCAAACACGCCGACGTGCTCTTTCTTTGCCGGCTCAATTAACAGCTGATAAACCTCAAGAAAATAAACTCAGTAAAGAAGACCTGCAACGATTACGCATGCTTGAAGGAGAAGAGAAAGATTTATTTAGCGAAATTCATGCTCAGATAGTTAGAATAAATGGATTAAAAAATATTATTGAAGATAAAGAAAACGAACTTGCCATCTTAAGTGCGCAAGAAATCAGGCCATATAATTTAAAAAATAATTCCCGCGCCCGCTCGTATTCGTCATTTGCCAAAGTAAGAGGAGAGCATAATAGTTTTGAAAAATAAAATTACTGTAAGAGGGCTGCAGCAAGAACTGATTCGAATCTTGCGCGCGAAGCTATAAGCATATGGTTTTACTCAAAGATAAAAATTAAAACGGAGTTATTTATGAATAAATTTTTTGGTGGTACTTTTTTAATAATCAGCATTTTGGCCCTAAACTCTCCTGTTTTGGCAATGCAAAGAGCGCCTAAAAATTATCGACATACTGAAGTAGAAATAAAATGTTCCTTACAAGAACAAATCAAACAAATCATAAAAGGCGTTAGCAATCACGAAGAAGCCCAGGTTGCAGGGGAAATCTTGGCTGAGACAATGATAAAATTAGATGCTCAGTGGGCATGGGATCTTTTTGATAAATTAATAAAGAGCCCAGGTTTTGGTCTCTTTGACTCAAAACAAAGAGCCTTTCAACGTAATGTTGGATCATGGGCCTTGGCCTATTTAAATCTATGGTGGAAAATTCCAGCTGAAATGGAAAATTACACAACAAAGCTTCTCAAAAGCCCCGATATGGAAGAAAGCAAGGCGGCATTGCGCGCTTGTGCCTATGCCATAACGCTTGGCTGCCGTTGGCTGCAACCCCCAGCCAAGCAAGATCATATGCGGGCGGCTTTTGATCTTATATATAATCAAAAATATAGATTTGTTAGCACCAACGAGCTCATGTTTTATAAAGATGCTTTTTAATTTTTGTTAATCAGTGATTTGAGCCAACTTACGCCGCAATTTTTTTCGTGATTTGCCAGGGTGAAATAATAAACACTGGCATAAAGATAAGTCTTAATATCTTCGGCACTGAGCTTAGGAAAATCGGTCTTATCTTTAAAATTAACGAGTGCATCTTCAAGTTGAATCCATTCTGACTCGCTCAGATCGCTGATTTTGACGAGTTCAGAGAGCCTGGCAAACATGGTATTTAAATGGTCATTTTGTGTACCAACCTGCCCAAGAAGATTAATCATTTTTTCACGTTCAAAATTGAGATTACCAAAATATTGAGTAAATTTTTCTCCTTGCAAAAGCGCTGTAACAGCCTCGCATACAGAATCCGTAGATCCTTCATGAGCCTTAAGCCAACCTTCAAGCTCTGCTCTCATAGCCAATCGAGCAGCTTTAATAACACTTATCCATTGATACATATGAAGCACAACATGACGATCAAATTCCTTTTTGTTAATTTTAACCGCAATGCCACTGAAAAGATTATTACATAAACCTCCGACAGCCCCCGCAGCTCCCATAGGCAATGAGATAGCCAATAACGATGCCGAATAAAAAAATACGAAACCTGGGAATATACTATTGGAGCCTGAACTCAGGGACTCTTTATAGCAGTGAGGTGTAAGAGCTTCGAGACAATGGCCCGCTACATATGCTCCAGCCTGCCACGATAACAACCATCCAAATCCTGCGCCAGCAGCAACGTCCTCTTCAAGCGAAGTGCTTTCTCGTTGGATTTGAGTATTTATAAATTTTAATACTTCGGCTTTAAATTGAGGAGCATGAACGTCGTTATCGTGATCCATAGCTTGTAATTGCCAGCTTAAAATTAAAGCCAGGTAACAAAAAATTTTTTTCAACATAGAGAACCCTTGTCTTAGTTTCTGCGCGCTAAAACAAAGATGGCGTAAGAATTATTTGTATGCCCTATCGAGTTCTTTGAGTAAATTTTTTCCACGAAGCAAGGAGTATTCCCGTGGCAAGAATAAGAAGAAAATAAACCGAAGCACCCGAATTTATTATTCTTAAAGCACATAGCCATAAGATATAAGCGCAACTCATAAAAGAAAAAACTACCAGCACGCGTGGCAACGACGCTTTATAGGCGGCGATAGTGCTCATAAAATAACCGACTGTCATGCCAAAAACAGCCATATTCTGTAAAGGTATCTGGCTGCTTTGCAGGGAAATTATTACGCTTGCCAAAACAGTCTCGACGAGAAGACTTACCCAAGGCACCTGTTTTTTGGATACCAAAGACAAATAACGCCATCCAGGCAAATGCTTGTGTGTGGCGATAGTTTGCAAGTTCCAGCAATTGCTCGTCAACATGCCAAAAGAGCCACCCAAGACCGAGGCGTACACGAAAGCGTTAAATAATCTCACAACCCAGGGGTATTCACCAAAGAGCTTCGAAGCATAAGCCATAATAGGACTTGGTATAGAACTTAGTTCAGGCCCAAGCATTTGCCACATACCCAACTGGAACAAAGCAGAGGCCAACGCCACTGTTGTAAAAGATATTAAAATCGCGCGGCGAACATTTTTTTTGGGATTTTCAATTAGATGCGCAATAGAGCAAATAACTTCGAAACCGCACAGCGCGAATATAGCAATAGGCAATGCCTGCGGCAGATGCTCTAACGCTGTAACAGGAAAAGCCTCTGGCCAGCCGCCTTGCGCCAAAAAAATACCGGTGAAAAGGACCAATGCTATCGGGATCGCTTTAAAGCCAATAAAGAGCCACTGTACTTTGCCCCCGATTTTAAGACCGGCGATATTACATAAGCTTAAAAAAAATAAAACCAATATCGTTAATACCGTCGTTGGCCAGGCTTGGAGGGATACAAAAAGGCTTTTTATAAAAGAACAAAAAGTATAGGCCAAAATCGCGGCCGAAGTTGACTTGCCTAAAAAATAGCTCCAGCCACTTATAAAGCCAGCCATTGGTGAAACGAAGTCATGCGCATAGACATAAAGCCCCCCAGCCGTGGGCTTATGGGTCGCTAGTGTCGCAATACACAAAATTAAGGGCAATAAAACTAAGCCGCTCAATAGATATGCTGCAAAGCCCCAACCATGGGCTATCTGAGTCAAAGGAGCAGGATTAATAAAGAGGCCGGCGCCAATAATAATATTAATGCTTACTAAAACGGCGCTGCTCAAAGAAATGGTCCGCACAAAAAATCCTGCTGGCATGGGTAATTACCAGAGCTTTCGTCAGCGCGTGCTGTGCTCGCAATGACAATAATCTGGAGCATAAATAGTGTTAACAAAAAGAAGCTCATATGCCCAGTACCTGGGCATTAGGAGTTAACTAAAAAGGATACAAAGTCTTAAGCGACTCTTTTTTCACAGCCAGGTTTTTAATCTCATTCATGAAATTTTTAACTTCGCTCAGCACGTCAGTGGGATTAATATTCTTTTGCCCATAAAGAGAGCCTTCAAGCTCGTGAATAATAACCCCTAATTTCGTGACAATATTTTTGCCTTCCTCATGCCTTAATGACCATTTTAGAAGTTCCCGCAATGATACAAGCACCTGTGGTAGAGCCCCTTCGTCACAGGCTTTTTGGACACGGGCAATATGCGCTGCAAGCTTCTCCTGTGCCTGGGATACTATTAATACTTTTTGAGGCTTCTTTTTTAGAAACATCAAACAAAGCGTTGCTATCCACAGCAGTAAAAATAAGATCGCAAGTGAAGGCCAAAGCCATAAATCAAACCAATTAGATTGCTTTTTTGAAGGCACGCTTTCTGTAATATTCGGCTCGGTACTCGCAGGAGCGCTCATAGGGGAATTTGCGCTCGCGTTTGATCCAGCTTGTTCGTCTGGTGTTGTGCTCGCTGCTGGTTTATTGGCATCGGGAAGTACCTGAAACTCAAAAGATCTAATAGGCGTAGTTTTAAGTTGATCGAGCTCGGTATCCCACCAATAGATAGTTTGCTCCGGTATGCTCACGACTCCTGGCTCTAAAGGCAAATATACTTGAGAAAAGTTCACACTCGCCAAAATACCCTCAGGGCCCTTTTCTTGATTTTTAACTCCAGCCTCACTATAAACTTCACAGCCCTTTAAGTTCGGTGTTTTCATAATGGGCAAAAAGGCCGAAAGGCTTCCAAGAGCTTTAATTTCAAAGCGTCTTGTCAGTGCTTTATTAACATTGAGTTCATGTTTTTCATCATCAAAAGACTCTACTACGGTAAGACTTTTTGCCGGCAAAAAAGGCTGATTCTTAGGAAAAGAACTTGGTATTGGCTTCACTTCAATAGCAATTGCATCTGTAGCAGCCCGAATTCTTCGTCCTCGCCCAAAAAAACCTCCAAAGCCTCCCCCCGACGGATCAACGACACTTCCCTCGAAAATCACGCTCGGTATGGTGAGCGCACCCGCTTTTGAGGGAAAAATCGCGTAGCTTCTGGTAAATACCAGTGTTCTTTGGCCATTCTCGATAACTTCTTTTTGCTCATCTTCGATGAGATTTTCAATAAGAGCATCAGGAATTTCAGGCTTTGCCAGGGATCCGTTTTGCAGGTGTAACTGAGATTTTATTTCTATAGTAAAAATAAGCTGAGCGTGAATATAAACATCGCTCCGATCAGCGAAAGACCTGATACTGAAGCCTGATACTGAGGCGTGCAGCACCGAACTTAAGAGTATAAGCATCAAGGTTGTCGCTAAATTTATTAACCGCCTACTCATTGCTGCCCTCCTTTTCTTTGACGTGATTCATAAAGAAATTTACGTTTTAAATAAAGATTATTATTTTGTTCTAAGTGGTTGAGATAATAACGCATATTTTTATCAGCGTCAGACTCTACTTCCTGAGCTGGGGAATCTTGCTTTTGTTCTTCTTGTTTTTGCTCTTCTGGCTTCTTATTTTCTTGCTTTTTATCTTCTTGTTTCTGCTCTTCTGGCTTCTTATCTTCTTGCTTTTTATCTTCCTGTTTTTGCTCTTCAGGCTTCTTATCTTCTTGTTTTTGATCTTCTGTTTTTTTATCTTCTTGTTTTTTATCTTCCTGTTTTTGCTCTTCGGGCTTTTTATCTTCTTGTTTTTTATCTTCCTGTTTTTGCTCTTCAGGCTTCTTATCTTCTTGTTTTTTATCTTCTTGTTTCTGCTCTTCTTGCTTTTTATCTTCTTGCTTTTTATCTTCTTGCTTCTTATCTTCTTGCTTTTGATCCTGAGCAAGTTTCTCTAAAACTTCTTTGTTATGTTGAGCTTCAAGATTTTTGGGATCTAGTTTTAAAGCTTGCTTATAAGCTTCGATTGCTTCTTTGATTTTGCCAAGCTGTGCGTAGGCGTTGCCTAAATTATAGTGGCCATCTGAAGTAGGAACTTTTTGTAAATGCTCAACGGCTTTTTCGAAATTTTTGGCTTTAAAATAAGCAGTGCCTTTACCAAAATCATCGGGATAAAGCTCAGCAGCTTTTTGCATATCCCCATTTTTGAGTGCTTTGTAGGCTTGTTGATCGGGGCGTGAAAAGAAATTGGTTAAAAGACCAGCATGGGCGCGCGGAATAGGAGCTAAGAGTAAAAAACATAGCATATACCAAGATGTGCCCTGGGTTGCCGTTGCCCATAAGAAGAGAAGCATGGCTAAAATTAGTAGGTAGGGGCCTAGATCAAACCATGTGTCAAAGAAATTCTCTTTTTCGCCTGGAGTTGCTCGATAATCTTCGTCAATATTTTTACTCAGAGATTTTATATCTTGAGCATCAGGAGTAAAAAGCTGAGAGCGCGCATGAGACGAAGAAGTTAAGGAGCCTATTAAATCCGAGCGCAGCTTGGACATTTTGACACTTCCGTCGGGATTTTTCTTAAATATCCCATCTTCACCCAGAACAGGTGCGCCTTTGTCAGTGGCAAACCACCAGAAATTCAAGCGCAGAGGATTTTGTTTAATATAATTTTTAACCTGCTCCGCGTCGTTGATGTTACTGGAACTCATAATAATTATATTATTATCACCCATAGCGTGAGCGAGCTTAAGAGCTTCAAGCAAATTACTGCCTTGAGTGGGCATCAGAGTGGGGCTTAGTGAATCGCTCAGATTAAGAATAGTTTTATAATCTTCTGTCAAAGGCACCACCACATGGGCGTCACCAGCGAAAGCAATGAGCGCGATTTCACGGGCTTTTTGTAGATTGAGAAAATCCTTGAGTTTATAAAGCGCTCTTTTAAGCCGACTCGGGCTAATATCATGCGAGAGCATATCGGGAGAAAGTTCTAAAAGAATAACCACGGGCTTTTTAATTAAAGCCGAACTATCGGGTATTTTTTTGATGGTCGGGCCCGCCAACGAAAGACTTATAAGTACCAAAAATAAGGGCACATAAAAGCGCTTATAGCGTGCGCTTTTTAATTTTGATTGCCCAGCAATAACATGAGGCAACAAATGAGGGTCAATAATACGCTGCCAAGCAGAAGATATGCCGACTTTCGAGCGGTTTAAAAAATATATAATAAGAGGAGCTATTAATAATAAAAGCCACCAAGGACGCAAAAAATGAGCATGTTCTAAAAACATAATATTAGCGCTGCCTCCTGACGCTCTTAAAATAAGAAAGAGCCAGCTGGGAAATTAATAAGAGCATGGCGAAGCCCAAAGGCCAATAGAATAAATCTTTCTTAGGTATTATTAAGTGCGAATCAACAACAACGGGCTCCATACGATCGATGATATTATATATATTATTTAGAGCATTACTGTCTTTGGCTCGGAAATAATTACCGCCTGTGAGCTCGGCTATTTTTTTAAGCTCGGGTTCTGCTTCTTCCAGATCGGTAGAGGGATTTACTACACTTGTGCCAAAAAAACCCTCTACATTCATGTGAGAAGCGCCTAAGCCAACGATATATATTTTAACATCTTGCTGTTTAGCCAGTTGCGCGGCCTGCATAGGCTCCAAAATACCCGTATTATTTTGGCCGTCGGTAAGCAAAATCATAATGCGATCTTCCCCGGCGGGCTGCTCCATGAGCTTTTTGACGCTCAGACCTATGGCATCACCAATAGCGGTTTTTGGTCCCAAAAAACCTATATGGGTTTCGTCTAAGAAGCGCTTGATCGTCTTATGATCAAAAGACAAAGGAGCATGCAAAAAAGACTCACTCGCAAAAAGAACCAAAGCTAAACGATCACCTTTTCGATGGTCAATAAAATTATGTAAGACAGATTTGGCAACGCTTAAGCGATCTACGGGCTGAGAAGCTACTAAATCTTGGACTTGCATGCTTTCAGAAATATCAAGCGTCAAAAGAATATTTCTACCACTGCGTGCGAGTTCCACAGGTTCTCCCACAAACTGGGGCCGCATGAGCGCAAGAACCATGAGAGTCCATAATAGAATCAAAGCGAGAGGAGGTAATTTTCTCTTGTGTACAAGCCCGAGCCCAGGATCTAAGTCCCTCACAACGCTGACAAGATTAGTTCTTAAAGAAGAACGTTGAGCACGAATGCGTTGTTGCAAGAAAACGAGCGGCACCAGTGCTAATATGAGAAAAGCCGCATAGGGCCACATAAAAGTTAAAGCGTACATTTTTTAAACTTCTTCTTAGCAAGCTCAAGAAGCCGCGTAGGGCTTATATCGCTTACTTTTTTAAAACGATCATGTTCTAATAATTCAGCAAATTCTGTTGTTTCCGAGTTTTTATTAAAGAGCTTTTGTACGCATGTATTCAAACTAAGATCAGCCTGGCTTTGAGTACTACGCGCGACACGCTTAATAAGTATTACTAAATTATTTTGCAAAGCGTTGGTATTTTTATCGGCTAAATATTTTTCTTCTATAATTTTAAGCTCTAAATTTAACTGCTTTCTAAGAGCCCATTTAGGTTTTTTCTTGTATATAAACAAAATTATAAGTAATAAAAAAATTATTATTACTGCAAGTAAAACAAAATACCCCCATGCCAAAGGCCACCACGAAGGACTTTGCGGCAGATGGACGTCTTTTAATTGGCTTAAAATTTCTGCATTCATATATTCACCAACGGCCGTTGAATAATTTTATGAAATTTTGATCAATATTATCGGCCGTACCAAAGCTAAGCTCGGGTATATCTAAGCTCAGAAAAATATCAGCCCGTTTTTGGCGATTAAGTTTATAACGCTGGCTATAGGCTTTTTGAAGATTTTTTTCTGAGCTGTTAAAAAATATTTCTTGATCGCCGTAGCTCATACCAACGACGCCCATCGACGGCAAATGCTCTTCAAGAGGATCGCTCAGCGACAAGGCAAAAATATCAGCGCGCTTTCTTAATCGATGAAGAAGACTATAAGCCTCTTGATCAAAAGCCTGAAAATCGGAGATTAAGAATAACGCTGCTCCTCGTGGAACGCTATTATAAAGATGACTTAACATTGCGCTCCAAAAAGAGCTTTGTGGAAAGCGCATTTCGTTTGGAGATTTTTGCGTCGAGCGAGCAAGCATACCTAATAAAAGCGCCAAATCTTTACGGCGTGCTCCAAGCCTGCTTTCAGATCTACTATGATCATCAAAGATAAGGGCTTTTACAGGATCACCGCCATTAAGAGCTGCTTGAGCCAGACGAGCTGCTATTTTTGCTGCTAATACCGATTTAAAATAATTTCTTGTACCAAAATACATATGGCTGCGAAAATCTAAAGCAAGAATTATAGGGCGATCTCTTTCTTCAACAAATATTTTTGTAAAAAGCATATTTAAGCGAGCACTTACTTTCCAATCAATGCTTCTCATCTCATCGGGAGCAACATAAGGGCGCGACTCAAAAAATTCCATGCCTCGCCCACGAATGCTTGAACGCTTAGCGCCTGCATGAAGGGCCTGCGACTTTCTTCTCAAATGAAGCGTGCCTGCAGCACGCAGAGCATCCTGAGTGAGCTCCTGCAGAGTACAATAAACCCCCGGCGCTGGGGCACGTGCTTGATCAGACATAGTAATACCTAGGGTAAAGCCACTGAATCCAAAATATCGTTAATTATATGATCACTGGAAAGACCCATTGATTCAGCTTCAAAAGTAAGACCCACACGGTGACGCAATATATCAGGAGCAACTGCCTGAATATCGCTTGGAGCAACATAATCTTTGTTATTAAGCCATGCTAAAGCGCGCGCTGCTTTATCAAGATAAATAGTTGCTCGTGGACTTGCACCGTATTCTATAGATCGACCCAGCTTATCGTTATATTTCGAAGGATAGCGCGTCGCCATAACAAGCTGTATAATATATTCTTCAACAGCAGGATCCATATGCAGATCAAAAATTGACCGCCTGATGGCAAAAATATCTGCTTGGCTTACTAAATTCTTGGGTTTTTCTTGAGCTCTTTCGTTGAGTGCTTCCTGGCGATTAAGTCTTAAGATATTTTTTTCACTTTCTTTATCGGGATAGCCTATTTTAACGTGCATCATAAAACGATCAAGTTGCGCTTCTGGCAGTGAAAAAGTCCCTTCCTGCTCTAAAGGATTTTGGGTCGCCATGACTAAAAAGAGCTTAGGCAACGCATAGGTCTTATTACCAATACTTACCTGACGCTCGCCCATGGCTTCTAGGAGCGCAGATTGGACTTTTGCTGCTGCTCTATTAATTTCATCGGCAAGTATCAAGTTATGAAAAATAGGCCCTGACTGAAAGGCAAATATACCTTCTTGTTGGCGATAGATTTCAGTACCGGTTATATCAGAAGGCAAAAGATCGGGCGTAAATTGTATACGATGAAAATCGCCTTCTATATGTTGAGCCAAAGCTTTAATAGATTTAGTCTTCGCCAAACCAGGTGCGCCTTCTACCAGCAAATGCCCATCGGCTATTAAAGCTAAGAGTAAGCGATCAACCAAAATATCTTGGCCAATAATTATTTGTTTAAGAGATTCTGACAATAAACTAATTTTGTGATGAAGCGTCATGAGTTTTTCTCGCATTCTTGTTGCTTACTAATAATTCTCTTGCGCACAAGAGCAATAAGATCGTCTGTATGAGCTCGATCAACATCAACCGTACTCACGGGCGCACAAAAGTGTACCGTAATCACACGATTTGGGTAGACTACCATGCTATCGGCTGGCATTACTTCATGAGCCCCTTCTATGTAGACAGGTATAATAGACAAACCCAATTGTCGCGCCACATGAAAGCCGCCTTTCTTAAAAGGCCCAAGTTTACCATCCCGACTACGCGTGCCCTCAGGGGCAATCCAAATAGAGATCCCTTGATTAAGGCGTTCTTTGGCTGTCTCGAGCTGTTTAATGGCCCGCGCACGATTTTGTCGATCGATAGCGATAAAACCGGCTTTTTCCATGGCAGGGCCCAAAAAAGGTACTTTCATAAGGCCGGCTTTAGAAATCATCCGCAAACTTGATGGCACCGCACCAAACAAAGCGGGTATATCCATCCATGATCCATGATTTGACATATAGACATAGGTCTCCCCGCGTACGATATGCTCGCGTCCACTGGCGTATAGCGTAGTTGAGCTTTCTTCGAAGTGTATTTTCCAAAAGTCGTCTATATAATAATCAGCCACAGCAACACTGTTGTGATCGCTCACGGCTTTACTCAAAAATCTAACAGCCGTTACTAAACTTCGCCCCCACATAGCAACTGCATAAAGAGAGCTCTTGGTCAAACTCGCAAGTTTTTTTGGCTTAAATAATAAAAGACGCTGTTCATGAGTCATATAAGCCTCTACCTATGCGATCGACAGCGCCTAAAAGCGCCGATGTAATTCCAGGCTCGCTCAAAGAATGTCCAGCTTCTTCGATGAGCAAAAATTCAGCTTTAGGCCATGCTTTATGTAATTCGTAAGCACTTATAGGTGGACAAGGCATGTCGTAACGGCCCTGCACTATGACGCCAGGAATATGCTGAATTTTATTTATGTGATTTAAAATCCAATTATCTTGGGTAAAAAAAGCACGATTATAAAAATAGTGATTTTCAATACGCGCAAAAGCATAGGCAAAATCATCTTCGCCAAAGTGTTCTATAAATGCGCGGTCTTTTTTAAGCTTCGATGTCGAGCCTTCCCACTGACTCCATGCTATAGCTGCTCTCTTAACTGTCGCAGAATCGTCACTGGTAAGCCGTCTGTGATAGGCAGCGAGCAAATCATGGCGTTCTTCAGCAGGAATAGGCGCCAAAAAATGCTCCCATTCTTCGGGGTAAAAATTATGCGCACCTTCTTGATAAAACCAGCGTATTTCTTGGGCTCTCACTAAAAATATGCCGCGCAACATGAGCGAGCATGCTCGCTCAGGATGACAAATGGCATAGCTTAAAGCTAAAGTACTCCCCCAAGAGCCACCAAAAATATGCCATGAATTAATATTTAATTTTTTACGGATTTTCTCCATATCAGCTACGAGATCAAAAGTCGTATTTTCGCGAATTTCCCCAAAGGGTAAAGATTTTCCGCAGCCCCGTTGATCAAAGAGTATTATTCGCCACAAAGATGGATCAAAATAACGCCGATGCTTCTCTTCCAAACCGCCCCCAGGACCACCGTGAACAAAAATAACGGGTTTGCCTTGGGGATTACCTACTTCCTCTACGTAGATTGAATGCAGTTCGCTCACAGGGAGCATGAAGCTATTATAAGGCAACACAGGTGGGAATAAGTTACTCATATGAACTCAGGGCTAGAAGTTAAATCTCAAAAAGGCTATTTTCAACTTTTTGGCGAAACAAAATTATTATATTGCCGATAGTAGCTACATGATGAGCATCGGTTTTAAGAATAATAATATCAACATCCGATTCAAGATTGGGCTTTTCAGGCGGCAAAACTTGAATTTTGATAAGCTCATGTGTTTCTAAAGCCTGGTTAATTTCTTGAATCAAGCTTTCAGAAACTCCTTTTTTACCAATTTGGACAACAGGCTTTAAATGATGAGCGAGTTTTTTCAGAGAACGTATGGCGCTTATAGAAAGCGGTATCTTTTCTTGTTGGTTATTCATGATAGGTGCTGTTCTAAAAAGCCCAATCGCAGGTGTCAACAATTTTATTAACTAATTTCAGGAGTGAACTATGACATTCGTGGTTACCGATAATTGCCGAAAATGCCGATTTACTGATTGTGTCTCTGTTTGTCCCGTAGACTGTTTTTATGCAGATGACGAACAGCTTTATATAAATCCCGATGAATGTATCGACTGCGGTGCCTGCGAACCAGAATGCCCGGTAGAGGCTATCTTTGATGAGGCTAATATACCAAAAGACAAGGAAAAATGGATCGCCATCAACGCAGAGAAGGCCCCATCTCTACCTAATATTACTCAAAAACAAGATGCCTATCCGGGTGCAGAAGAGCGAAAAGCAGCTTTAGGATTTTAAGACTGGATTTAGCCATTATGATGGCTAAAAGCACTATTATGATTAAACGGCTCATGCTCGGCATGAGAGTCGTGATCATGTTCAACCAAGTCGTCTAAGTGGTCATCTTCTTGGCCATCTTTAAAATTTGCATCACCCACAGAAGGCAAACGCATCAAGTCAGCGCGCGCTATACGCCATGCATACTGTACAATCCATGATAAGCTTCTCTCTTGACGCTTGGCCTCAGTTTGCATCTCACGTAAAATAGTATCTGGAAAATAAAGCGAACGCTTTCTTTTATCAGTTGTCGTCATACTCATAAACTCCCTAATTGCTACACCCGGTCTTACTAGATATAATAATAAATATACTTATAATAAAAATCCAGATTTTATAAATAACTACTTAAACACACAAATAATAAATCTAATTACATGCTAGAAATCATGAATATCTTGCATAATGCTTTAATTATGATAATTTTCCCATGGTCGAAAATCCCAGGGAAAAGAATGCTTAAAAATATATATTTTTTGATTATGTTACTGGCTTTATCTTTTATGACGAACTGTAACCCAAGCCCCGATTCTAAAGCGCAAGAAAACAAGAACAAGCCTCAAGATCCCCCTGCCCCTCCCCTTGAGCTAAGCCTTGATCAAACAAGAAAACAATATGACGCACTGACGATGAGCCAAGCTATTGATGAATTTAATAACCTCAAAAAGCAGCCTGGCAAATATACGCGTAAAACACTTGATAATTTTGTCGAGGCCCTAATTTGGAAGAGCCTGGTAGCCCGCAAAGGTGTACTCGATCCAAATGGAACTTTTAAAGTATCGGGCAACGCTATCGAAATCGAAGAAGCCCCCAATGTATGGAAGAAAATTGACACTGATATTGAAGACAAAAGAGCTTTGCTTAGATGGGCAATCGATAGAAATTTAGATATTAATGCACATATATTTAGGTCTGATACACAATATGTTAAAAAACTTAATCTCATCGAACAGGCTGTCGATTGGGATGATCTTGATTTTGTAAAGTACTACTTTAGTGCAGGAATATTGGGTAAAGATGCACATCTAAATTCGCAAGCATCCACCCCTCTCGCCTTTGCGAAATCTGTTCCCATGGCCCAATATCTGCTTGATCAAGGCGCCCGAGCTGACCCGCAGGTGCGAGGGCTCAAGTTCAAAGGCAATAATCCTGTGAGCGTAGTGGAATATTTAAAATCAACCAAAGCCCCGCAAGCGGTTATTAATCTAGTCGAGACATACTAAATTAACCTGCTTTTAATCCGCGAAGCGAAAGAAATAATAGAGCCCGAGCCCAGCGCGAAGCGCGAAGCCCCGGGAGGTATCGTCACGAATTTCCTCACCCTCGTCGTCCTGCTGCTTGTCAGCAGGATCCAGGAGCTTAACAGACCATATTAATTTTGATTTGTTGAGATTATCTGTAGATCCCGCTGACAAGCAGCGGGACGACGAGGACGGGGAAATTCGTGACGATACCTCAGGCGAAGCCCCGGGAAACATAGAATAATAAACCAAAAGCGCCGAAGGCCCAACAGAATTCTTTAAGAAGAGCCATTATGAACTCGTGTGCTGAAAACAACATGGGAGAGAAGATTTCTATGTTATATCGGGCCTTCGGCGCTTTGGTTTGTTATTCTATAGTTCCCGGGGCGGCGCGCTTCGCGCTAGGCCCGGGCTTTATTATTTCTTCCGCTTCGCGGATTAAAAGCTTACTTTGTAAATAAAATACGAACAAAGCGCAGCAAGTCTTATTACTAATTCTTACTGCGCTTTGCTTCTTGATAATCAAAAATCCTAAACTGTCATTATTTCCTGCTCTTTCTTAGCGCACAAGTCATCTACTAAAAGCACCGCTGCGTCAGTGGCATCTTGGACCATTTTGAGACCGCGTTTTTCTTCGTCTTCGGAAATATCACCGTCTTTAGTGCTCGCTTTTAAGAGCTCGTTGGCATCGCGGCGAGCGTTACGAACAGCAAGCTTGGCTTCTTCCGCTTTGGCTTTAGCTTGTTTACAAAATTCTTTACGACGCTCCTCAGTCAAAGCAGGAACAGGAACCCGCACAATATCACCGTCAGTACTGGCATTCAGGCCCAAATTGGCTTCTTTTATACCCTTTTCGATAAGCTTTTGCAGGCCTTTTTCCCATGGCTTAACCAAAAGAGTTCGAGCATCTGAAATAGTAATATTAGCCACCTGACTAATAGGCGTAGGTGTGCCGTAATAATCTAGACGCACTGAATCAAGTAAGCTTGGGTGAGCGCGTCCGGTTCTAATAGAAGCAAGCTGCTTCTTAAGAGCGTCTATAGTTTTGTCTATATTTTGTTTCATGTCTTGAGAAATATCGTTGATCATTTGAATTACCTCACTTTGGTGCCAATTTTTTCGCCTTGCAAAATACGCTTTATATTACCTGGAACGGTCATATTAAAGACATATATGCCCATGTTGTTATCCATGCAAAGCGAAATAGCTGTTGAATCCATTACTTTGAGCCCACGTTGCAATACATCAAGATAGCTCAACTCGTCAAACATAACAGCATTAGGCTCCAGCTCGGGATCACGATCATAGACACCATCTACGCGAGTGGCTTTGAAAATAGCGTCAGCTTGAATTTCAATAGCTCTCAAACTTGCCGCTGTGTCAGTAGTAAAAAACGGATTGCCTGTTCCTGCTGCGAAGATTACGACACGACCTTTTTCCAGATGCCTGGTAGCTCGCCGCTTAATATAAGGCTCAGCAAGCTCCTGCATCTCGATAGCTGACATAACACGCGTTGTTACATCAATACGCTCGAGCGCATCTTGTAATGCCAGCGCGTTAAGAACAGTTGCGAGCATGCCCATATAATCAGCAGTAGCACGATCCATGCCTTGGGTACTTGCAGCAACGCCACGAAAAATATTGCCTCCACCGATCACAATAGCAAGCTCAACACCTAAGGCATGAACTTCTTTGATTTCTCGAGAAAGCGTATTGATGACCTGCGGGTCAATGCCAAAGCTTTGGCTCCCTTGCAAAGCCTCACCAGATATTTTTAATAAAACACGTTTAAATATGCACGAAGCCATAAGATAAGTCCTATTGGTATTAATCTGCTCGATAATAGTTGAGCAACACGAAAGAGCAACTGGCAGCGGCATAAACCCACGAAGCTCACTGTTAAGCCTCTAAGACTTTGAATCTGAGGCTTATCTTGTTGGGACGATCTCTAGGGCAAAGCGGTGCACGTGATTTATTAGCCCGCATCAAAAGCCAACCTGATATTTTTCTTGCGTTACTCGTGATTTTGGTTGTGGCCCTTTTGGTCATGCCCATCCCTACTTTTTTGATAGATATTCTCATATGTGCCAATATTTCAGGTGCTCTGGTTATATTATTATTGGCGATTTATATCCCTGATTCTCTTAAACTCTCTTCTTTTCCGACTATATTATTGCTTGCGACACTTTTTAGGCTTGGCTTAAACGTTGCCACGTCGCGCTTAATTTTGCTCGATGCTGATGCTGGCGAAATGGTCTTGGCGTTTGGTAACACGGTTGTTGGCGGAAATTTAGTCGTGGGCGTGGTTATCTTTGTTTTACTCATGCTTATTAATATGCTTGTTGTAGCAAAAGGCTCCGAAAGGGTCGCAGAAGTTGCTGCGCGCTTTACGCTCGATGCCATGCCCGGCAAACAGATGAGTATTGATGCTGATTTACGCTCAGGTATTTTAGATTTAGATCAGGCAAAAATAAAGCGTGAAGATTTGAGCCGTGAAAGCCAATTATTTGGTGCCATGGATGGCGCTATGAAATTTGTCAAAGGCGATGTTATCGCTGGAATTATTATTTTCATAGTAAATATAGGAGCCGGCATAATCATAGGTATGTTTGATCACGGCATGGAGCTTGAAGAGGCTTTGGCAACCTATGCTATTTTATCGGTCGGAGATGGGCTGGTAAGTATTATTCCTGGGCTTCTTATGTCAGTATGTGCGGGTCTCATAGTTACGCGCGTTGATTCGAGCCATGCTGGTCAAAACTTGGGCCTCAGCGTATCTTCACAAGTTTTTGCCTATCCCAAAGCTTTTTTTCTCGCGGGCCTCTTTATTGGCATTATCGGTATGCTGCCTGGTTTACCTGGCCTGCCTTTTGGCTTCATGAGTATTGTGGTTCTTATCATGGCCTATGTGAGCTCTCGCCAGTTGCGTAACGACGCTCATACGGGCGATTTTCCCCATATGGCTGTTTTTGAAGAAGCACCGAGCATGCAGATTAAACATGCTCATCAAGAACGAGAGAAAAAAAACACCGGCATTTTGCCTATTTGTATAGAAGTTGCTGATAATTTGGTGCCTTTAGTTGATGATCGCAGCAGATTTATTTCTGAGCTTATTCCTATGCTGCGCGAAAGCCTTGAAATAGAGCTGGGCATTGATTTTCCCGGTATTCGCGTACGCGCGGCTTCTGATCCTCATACCAAACGCTCAAGCTATGTGCTTTTGCTGCAAGAAGTTCCTATCGAGCAAGGCCTCGTCGAGCCTCATCAGTGTTTGGTCTCCGGGCTCGCTCATGAAATAAGGGCTTTAGGCATCAAAGATGTCGAGAGCTCCAAAAATCCCTGCACGCACGTATTGGCATCACTTGTAGGCATAGAGCATCAGGAGGCGCTTGAGCAGGCAGGTTTCATGGTCTGGGATGCTCCAGCCAGAATTTTGCTTCATCTTTCAGCGATCTTACGCCGCAATGCCAAAGATTTTATTACAATTCATGAAACCCAAGTAATGCTCGATAGACTCGAGATGCAATTTCCGGCTTTAGTAAAAGAAGTAGTACCTAAAGCGGTTAACCTCTTTCAGCTCACTGATATTTTGAAGCGCTTATTAAGCGAAGAAATTTCTATTAAAGACATAAAGACAATTTTACAGACTTTAGCTGAGCATGGACCTCACGAGGCCAATACTGTTATGCTTACCGAGCATGTGCGCGTCGCACTGAGTAGATATCTGTGTTATCGCTTTGGGCAAGGCCATGATACTTTATTAGTATATTTATTGGCTCCTGAAATCGAAGATATGATTCGCTCAAGTATAGAACACCACCCCCAGGGCTCTTATTTAGCTTTAGGCCCCGAGATCGCTCAAGAAATTCTTGGGGCTATTCGTCATGAAATTAATCAATTGCCTGCCGGAGCCCGTCAGCCGGTAATACTGACAGCCCAAGAGATAAGACGCTTTGTTAGGACTCTTATAGAACTTGAGTTTTTCGAAGTGGCTGTTCTTAGTTTTCAAGAGCTAAGCCCCCATTTTCGCGTCCAACCTGTAGGACGCATTGGACTTAATCTTGAAAACGATCTTTTAGAAGACGAAGCTTTTGAAGATTCCGAGCATGGCGCTTATGATCTAGTCCCTGCTGTGGCTTAGTTTAGGCGACAAATTTTTTAGCGAGCGCTTTTACACGTTCTTTGAGTTGAGTGGTGTTAGAGCCGGGCTTGAAGCATTCGATAATAATTTCAGCGATCATGCGCATCTCAGCAACACCCATGCCACGGCTCGTAACCGATGGCGTACCAAAACGAATACCACTGGTTATATTGGCAGGTTTTTGATCAAACGGTATTTTATTCTTATTAGCAACGAGACCTATTTTACTCAAAGCGTTTTCAGCTTCTTGGCCGTTGAGCGCCGTGTTGCTTAAATCAACGAGTATCAAGTGATTGTCAGTACCACCCGACACAAGTTTTAAGCCACCCTGAATAAGAGCCTCAGCCAAAACACGAGCATTTTGAATTATATTTTCTTGATAAATCTTAAATTCTGGGCTGAGCGCTTCAAAAAAACATACGGCTTTACCAGCAATTTCGTGCATGAGAGGCCCTCCCTGAATTCCTGGGAAGATCCATGAGTCGATCGCTTTTCGCCAATTTTCTTTGCATAAAATCAAGCCACCACGAGGTCCCCTGAGTGTCTTATGGGTTGTCGATGTGACGACATCAGCCCATGGAAGAGGCGAGGGATGAAGGCCTGCTGCTACGAGACCAGCAATATGAGCCATATCGACCATAAGTTTTGCGCCGCTTTCTTGGGCTATATAATAAAAACGCTCAAAATCTATCACGCGACTATAAGCCGATGCACCGGCAACTATAATTTTTGGTTTATGCTTGAGAGCTTGTTCTTGAACAGAATCATAGTCTATAAGATTCTCTTCACGCGTGACGCCGTAGCTAACAAAATTAAATAATCTACCGGAAAAATTTACTTTATTACCGTGAGTCAAATGGCCACCATGATCAAGATTCATGGCTAAGATAGTATCGCCTGGATTTGCCAGGGCAAAATAGGCTGCCATATTGGCGTTGGAGCCTGAATGCGGCTGTACGTTGGCATGTTCTGCGTTAAAAAGCTGTTGAGCGCGATTTATAGCTAAGCTCTCGATTTGGTCATGAATTTCACAGCCGCCGTAATAGCGCCTATGAGGGTAGCCTTCAGCATATTTATTAGTAAGTTCACTACCAACAGCTTTTTGCACTTGAGCAGAAACTATGTTTTCGCTGGCGATGAGAGAAAGACACTCTAACTGGCGAGCCTTTTCTTGGTTAATTAAATCAAAAATAGCAGTGTCTTTATTCATCTAAACTCCCCTTTTCTTAGCTTAGCTTCTTAGCTTTCAGCCTTGGGCTGGTCTGGCACGAGTATACGATTACAGGAAGGGCATTCTTCGATTATTTCGCCTTTTAGAACACGAATAAAGAGCTCAGGCGGCACCATTCTCATGCAAGCTTGGCAAATAGCGTTGCTAATAATAGCTATGCCCTGATGGGCTCTCTTTTCATAGATGCGTTGATAGCGTGCTCGTATAACAGGCGGCAACTTCGCAAGCAAAGCATCTTTGGCTTCTACGTTAGAGGCTAATTTATCGCCTTCTTCGCTCAAAAGCTCTTTAACTGATTCATATGCTTGACCAGCGATATCAATTTTTTCTTCTCGAGCGCCGGTTGCTTTTAATAACTGCTCATCACCTGATTTGAGCTCAGTGCTTATTTCGTTTATTTCGGTTTCAATACCTACAATAGTACGCTTTTGCGCCGAAATTTCACTCATGAGGGCAGTATATTCTCGCTCGCCCTTTATTTTTTCAGCGCGTGCTTCCCATTTTCGCAAATTCGCTCTTTCAAGTTGAAGCTTTTCATCCAAGTTTTTACGATTTTTTAATAATTCGGCTTTGCGCGTATTAATACTCAAGATGCGCGACTCAAGATCTCCCGCTGCGATTTTGGCGAGCTCCGATTCACGACTTAAACGACTTAATCTATCTCTATTAGCGATAAGCTTTAGATCTTGGCGACAAATTTCCAATAAAATTTCTAATTGTTCTTTGGTTTCCATTGTGATTTCTCGTGATTTACTTTAATGGTGGGCCCGGCCGGATTCGAACCAGCGCGCTGTCGGTTATGAGCCGAATGCTCTACCGCTGAGCTACGGGCCCCTAAAGTTTTTTAGCGTTCCCCATCCTTGTAGGGTATGAGGACGAATCATTCAAGAGAGCCTGTGTATTTTATTTAAGAACTTGTTCTAGTTGTCGGACGGCCGGGGTCAGTAAAGGCAAATAATTTCTTAGCCCGTGAAGGATGGCGTAGCTTTCTCAAGGCTTTGGCCTCGATTTGTCTAATTCTTTCACGCGTTACTTCAAAATCCTGCCCTACTTCTTCCAAAGTATGATCTGATCGCTCTCCAATACCAAAACGCATACGCAAAACTTTTTCTTCACGCGGTGTAAGCGTCGCAAGCACTTTACGGGTCTGTTCACCTAAGTTCATTTGCATAACGGCGTTGGAGGGATTCGTTGCTGATTTATCTTCAATAAAATCACCCAAAGAAGAGCCGCCCTCGTCATCGTCGCCTATGGGCGTTTCAAGCGAGATAGGTTCTTTTGCTATTTTTAGAACTTTACGAACTTTATCTTCGGGCAGCTCCATTTTCTCAGCGATCTCTTCAGGAGTTGGCTCTCTACCGAGCTCTTGAACCAAATATCTGCTGGTTCTTATGAGCTTATTAATAGTCTCGATCATATGAACAGGTATACGTATGGTACGCGCTTGATCAGCAATAGCACGTGTTATAGCTTGCCTGATCCACCACGTAGCATAGGTCGAGAATTTGTACCCACGTTTGTATTCGAACTTATCGACCGCTTTCATCAAACCAATATTGCCTTCTTGGATCAAATCAAGAAATTGCAGGCCTCTGTTAGTATATTTTTTGGCAATAGAAACAACCAAACGCAAGTTAGCTTCAACCAACTGCTCTTTACCACGGTTAGCTTTACGCTCACCACGAGAAATAAGTTTATAAGTCTCTCGAAGTGCTTCGACGTCTATGGCAGCCTCTTCTTCGACACGTTTCACACGATGAATGGCCATAACAATAGTTCTGTACCATTCTTGCAAGATTTCGATGGGTTGATGCCATTTTTGTGACAGGACCAACATACGATCGTTTGAATCGCGAGCAGCGCGCAGTTCAGTTAGAACTTGATGACTGGGTTCTTTGGCAATACGTTCGATATTAGCAAGTTCAAACTCGGCTTTAGTAATGCGGCGAACCAAGACTTTTATACGTTGGACTATACGATCAATTTGGCGTTTATTAATTTTAAGATCACGCAGGAGTGTAATTATTTCAGATCGCAACTCAACCACGCGTTCTTCATGTTCCAAATTTTTAGCTTTGCCCGCTTTTTTAATTTGCTCTTCCAGACGATCACGCAAAGACTTAAGGTCAGTCATGATGCGCAATGCCCTTTCGGTTACTTTAGGCTCATCAAATTCTATAGTTTGGCCATCTTCGCCGGGTTCGTTTTCTTTGACTATTTCTTTGACGCGAATTTTGCCTTTCTTAAGGCGATCACCCAGCTCTAAAATTTCAGCTAAACAAATAGTAGTACCAAGAACCGAGTCCAGTACTTCCATTTCGCCTTGCTCAATACGCTTGGCAATATCTACTTCGCCTTCACGGGTGAGCAAATTTACCGAACCCATACGGCTCAAATATAGGCGTACCGGATCGTTGCCTTTAGCAAACTCAGCAAATTCAGCTTCGTCATCACCTGCGCTTTCTTCGTCGAAGTCTTCTTCAACTTCCCCCGGCATCATTTCGGGAAAGCCCTTGGAAGAATCATCGATTACTTCAATGTCCGACTCTGCAAGTAAAGCAATAACGTTTTCAATTTCCTCAAGACTATTAATCTCGGGCCCTAAACCTTCGTTTAATTCATCAAAGCTGAGAGATCCTCGTTCTTTGCCTTTTTGTAAAAGCTTTTTAATTTCTTTTTTACCCAAAACCGATTTAGCCGGCGCTCCTTGCTCAGGAGTTTTGCTCTCTGCAGCCTTAGCTTTAGGAGGCGTTGGGGATTTGGCTTTTTTCAAACCACTCGTTTTTGATTTTTTATCCGATTCTAGGGCCATAGCTTCGCTTCCACCAATATTTAAAATAAACCCAACACCTACTTATGAGTATCAGGCTGGCTCTAATGCTCAAAAATTCTCTACGTGCAATCTTTTGTGCTTAAGCCCAAGTATTAAGGCTAACAAACTATTCAACGGCATTGTTTAAATAGCCGAGTAATTAAACATCCCTGATAATAGGGCCCCTAACAGCATCTGGCAATGCCTGGGGCTACAAAAATCACAACCAGTCATCATCTTCTTGTGGCTGAAAAGTATCTAGAGGCTTGACTTTGGCTATGACTGTTTGAACCACTGGAACCAATGGCTCTTTTGGCTTCAGCTGAGCCAAGAGCTTGCTTTGTTCTTTGAGGCTTTTTAAAACCAATGAAAAATCTTTAGCTTTTTCAGCTGCCTGAAGCTCAGAACGCTTTTTTTTAAGCTCGGCTTTAGCAGCCAAACGCACAAGCTTGTGCTCTAAAGCTTTAAGAACTTCTCGGGCTTCTTCTAACGAAATCTCAGGAGCAAGGGCTCTTTCAGCTTTAATAGCTTGAGCCATAGCTGTATGTGCTGGATTCTCGTGATCCAAAAATTCTTTAAATTCGCCGGATATAAATACTCTCAGGGCCTCAGAAATATCGCCCGCCAGATCAGGGTAAAGGGCAAGAATCTGAGCAAGAAGCTTTTCTGTTGCACTAAATATTATAGGTGAGCGCACAGGCGCTTCAAGCGCTCGTGGGGGCTCTTTTTTATTTTTGAGGCGATTAGTGATCTCAGCCCAAAGCAAACTTGGATCTTCATGTAACTGCTTTGCCAGATAAGCCACATATTGGCGCCTCACCAAAGGTCGCGCAATATTCATGAGAATAGGAAGCAATTGATCGATCTCATGAACCCTATGACTTATGTCACCCAGAGCGATAAGACGAGCCTGATCGATCACAAAGCACAAAGCATCTTGTTGTTCAGAAAGCCTGGCTTTAAGCGCCACAAGATCAGATAAGTATTCACCCGGATCTTTCCTGTCGAGCGTCATGACGTTGGTCGTGATATTCTTGCTCCATAAGAGCGCTAACGAGGAACGCAAGGCCCTAAATCCTGCGGCATCGCCATCAAAGCAAATAACCAGCCGAGAAACTAAGCGCTTTAATAACGCAATATGCTCGGATGACAAAGCCGTGCCACATAGTGCCAAGGCCGGGATCCCTAGAGCCCATAATGCCATCGCGTCAAAATACCCTTCTACCAAGACGGGCGTCTGGCCTTTTAAGATAGCGTGCTTTGATTCGAAAAGCCCATAAAAATTATTGCGCTTTTCATAAAGCGCATAGGCATGAGTGTTAACATATTTGGGAGCTAAATTATCGTGCTCTAAAAAGCTCCTGCCCCCAAAAGCGACTACTTTACCGTCAAAGCGCCGTATAGGAAAAATAAGGCGTCCTAAAAACATAGGCACAGGATTTGAGCCCTGATATTTTATGAGACCCGCTTGAGCCGCTAAGTCCTGCGAAATATTATGATTTTTTAGAAAATTAAAAAATTCGCTCGCTGATAAGCCGCCAAATCCCAGGGCTGCTTGCTCGATCATGGCAGAATTTAAGCCACGCGAAACAAGATAATCTCGTGCCGGATTTTTAGCTGATTTTATATGAGCAATAAAATATTCATGCGCTTTACTTTGTGCTTTTAAGAGCGCACGTGTTGCATCATCATGAGAATTTGGTCTTTGAGATTTTAGTTTTATTCCTGCATTGCCACTTAACTCTTCTACCGCTTCTCTAAAACTAAGACCGCGAAGGCGCATCGTAAACTCAAAGACATCTCCCGAGGCACCACAACCAAAGCACTTAAAACGCCCAAGCTTGTCATTGACGTTAAAAGACGGTGTTTTTTCTTCATGAAAAGGACAAAGTCCTAAATATTTAGGACCATTGCCCTTAAGCTGCACGGCTTTTTTAATAACCGAACTCAAAATAACACGATTTTTGATCTCAGTCGTATTGAGCATTCCTAACGCTTGCCTAAGATCTGTTGAACAATGAGTTGAATACGCTTGCCATCAGCACGACCTTGCGCTGCCTGCAAAGATGGCCCCATTACTTTGCCGACATCAGCCATGCTTTGAGCGCCCACGTCACTTACTACTTTGCTCACCAACGCGAAAAGCTCTTCGTCACTCAGCGCTGCAGGCAAATAGCTATTTATAACAACAAGCTCAGCTCGCTCTTTAGCCGCCAAGTCAGCTCGTGAAGCTGCTTCGTATGACTCTATAGCTTCGCGGCGCTGTTTAGCCATTTTTTGCAACACTTCAAGTCCGATCTCATCAGAAACCATGCGTCCTTCAGGGCCTGCTTTATTATCTTTGATGGCGCGATTTTTAAATTCAGTAATAATTAAACTAAGCGTGTCTTTTTTTATATCTTTATTTTTGAGCGCCTGCTTCCAATCTTCTATTACGCGTACTTGGAGTAAAGTCATATTTTTCCCTCTTTAGAAATCTTCCTGAGAACAACGTTTGATATTCGCACCGATAGCTTGAAGTTTTTTCTCCAGTGCTTCATAGCCACGATCCAGATGATAGACCCGTCTTATCTCGCTTCTGCCTTCAGCACAAAGGGCGGCGATAACTAAGCTTGCAGAAGCTCTAATATCAGTTGCCATAACTTGTGCACGCGAAAGTTTAGGCTGCCCAAAAACCCGAGCAACGCCATTATGGACTTCTATGTGCGCACCCATGCGCATAAGCTCCGGAACATGCATCATTCTATTCTCAAAAACGCGCTCATAAATAGTCGAAACCCCTTCAGCCAGCGCCATTGCAGCCATAAATTGAGCCTGAACATCGGTGGGAAAACCCGGATGAGGAGAAGTTTCTATATCTGTCGCTCTTAATCTTGAAGGCGGAATAATATCCAGATCAACCAGAGAATTTTTGCTCGCTGACGACGAATGCAAAAACTTAACGCCAGCATGAGAAAAACGCTCCATGACACTGCTTAAGTCAGGAACAAACACGTCTTTAAGCCTGAGAGCGCTTTTGGTCGCTGCGGCAAGGGCTATAAAAGTTCCCGCTTCGATGCGATCTGGTCTTATAGTATGATTAAGACCCGAAATACTACTAACACCACGAATAGTAATAACACCTGTTTTATAGCCACTAATTTGAGCACCTGCGGCATTGAGGGCTTCACACAGCTCTACAACTTCAGGTTCTTTGGCTGCACGCGAAAGCACCGTCGTGCCCTGAGCAAGAACAGCGGCCATAATTAAATTTTCTGTGGCCCCTACTGACGGCAAAGGCAGTTCAAATTCAGCACCTATGAAAGAGCCTTTGGGTAAAAAAGCATGGATATAGCCTTCTTTAACTTCAAGCTGAGCTCCAAGTTGCTTTAAGCCCTCAAGATGAATATCGACGGGACGCGTTCCAATAGCGCAGCCGCCAGGGAGTGATACTTTGGCATGCCCTAAACGCGCTAAAAGTGGCGCTAAAACCAGCACAGAAGCTCTCATCTTGCGAACAACATCGTAATGAGCAAGGCCACTCGTAATTTTTTCGCCGTCAAAACAAATCTCGTTAGGTGCCCCGACACTGGTGCCTACTCCTAAAGAATTAAGCAAACTTAGAAGAAAGCGCGTATCTGCCAGATCGGGTATGTTCCTGAGCACGCTCTTTTGGGCACTCAACATAGTAGCTATTACTATAGGCAAACTAGAATTCTTAGAGCCCGAAACAGTGAGCTCACCGGCTAATGGCCGCCCACCTTCAACTATTAACATTTCCATTGTTTAAATCCTTTCTTTCTTTTGCATGGTAATTACGCGAGGCCGATGAGCTAGATCATGATGAATTGTAATATTATGCCAAAAATCCCCTGCCAGATCAGCTACCATATGGCTTTGATCAAAACCTATTTCAAGAACTAAAAAACCATGAGGTAACAAATATTCATGAGCCTCACCAAGCAATCTACGATAAAAAGCTAAGCCCTGCTCATCACCGGCTACAAGCGCCAGAGCGGGTTCGTAATTTTTTACCTCACTCGATAAAGATTCATAGTCAGCAAGGCTTATATACGGAGGATTTGATACTATTAAGTGCGCTAAAAAAGAAGGCTTTAATTTCTTAAAAGGCTCAAATAAATCACCCTGGATCAAATTTATTCGGCTTAAAACCTCAAGCTTCTGAGCATTATGTGAAGCGAGACTTAAAGCCTGAGGGGACAAATCAGAAGCCACGACAAAGAGATCAGCACGTTCTTTAAGCAAAGCTATACTAATAGCTCCCGATCCCGTGGCTATATCAAAGACGCGAGGTTCTTTGATGTCAGCAAGAAGCTTTAAGCACTGCTCAACAACGCACTCTGTGTCGGGGCGAGGAATTAAACAATCTGGGCTTACATGAAACTCGTGACCAAAAAATTCTTTTACGCCACTTAAATAAGCCATTGGCTCAAAACACAAACGTCGTTTTAGTAAAGCCATGAGCTCTTCCCATTGCACCTGTGTTAAAAGCTGCTCGCGATTTAAAAAGAGATTTAATTCTGAATAATTTAAAACCTGGGCAAGCATGAGACGCATATCTAGTTCAGGAGTGTCTATGCCGATAGCACCTAAAAGCTGCGCGCCATACTTATGTGCCAAAGCTATGCTCAAAGCACTAGATATTTTATTTAAACTCAAAGATGCTAAAGACTGGGCATCATTCGCTACTGTTAGTGCTGTGGAGTCAATCATGTTGGGAATCGGTGTTTGGGAACTAACCATAATATTTGCCATTGTTTTGGTTTTATTCGGCGGAAAGCGTTTACCTGAAGTTGCAACGGGCTTAGGCCAAGCTATAAATAATTTTCGTCAAGCTCTTAAGAGCACTCCTGAAGAGAGTCAAAATATATTATCAGAAAAAAACTCACGTCAAAAAACTCCGAACGCCTAAAACCTAATACGCCACGTCTACAAAGCATGTATCGTGGCACTTAGATAATCCTCGGCAAAAAAATCTTCAAATCTAACAGCGAAAAATCTGTTTAAATTTATTTTCGACGTCGCCCACTGAAATATTTTTAGCGAGGCTAATCTCAAGCATTAATAAAGAACGCGCTGTATCAAGCATTTTGCGCTCACCGAAACTTAGTTCTTTATCAGCTTTAAGTACATATAAATCACGCAAAACTTTGGCCACTTCAAATACTGACCCAGTCTTGATTTTTTCCATATATTCACGATGACGCCTATTCCAGGTAGTTCCGTCTGTCATCTTTTCTTTTTTTCGCAAAACATCGAATACTTTGTCTGCTTCAGATTCGTCAACAATACAACGCATACCAACTTGTTCTTCGTTAGCAGTCGGCACCATAAGTGTCATGCCGCTATCGAGCAAACGCAAAACATAAAAAGACTGTTCAAAGCCGCCAATACTTTTTTGTTCAATTTTATCTACCTCAGCTACACCATGAGCCGGATACACTACTTTGTCACCAATCTTAAATGTCGCCATATTTATTCTCGCTTTTTTTGCCATTAACTTTATTTGAGGAATAGGTATTCTAGCACATAGTAAGCGCCCTGGCGAGCATGTTGCACACAGAGCGCTAAGTCGATAATTTTAGGCATTTTTGTGTATCATGAATTTTGATAACTGCTGAATTTATCAAGATTTCGGCAAAAATATCGGTGGGTAACCATGCTCGCATATGATAAATTTAACCAAAAAAATATTTACGCAACTAAGTTATTATTATATATAATAATTACCCATCAAGTTCATGCCACGATGCTTCCCAAGCCAAGCGACAAGCTCGCTGAAGCATCGACAACACCACAAACTATCTCTTTTTTTGAGGCCCTTGAAAGATCGCTTAATCATGATCTTGCTCTCAAACTCGCTCACAATAACTTAGAGCTCGCACAAACCAAAAAAATATCTCGCGTGGCCATGCTCCTCCCAAAAATAAGGGGGAATATGCGCTATAGTAAAAATATTCCTAAAAGCAAGATAATTATAGCCTCTCCTAACGACCACCTGGCTCTCGTGAGTAGAAAAGTCGCAACCCTTCTTTCAGCCGCGGGAGATAGACCGAGCGCTGATCTTTTAGAAGGCGCGGCAGATCAGATGCTTAGACGAGCAATTAGTGACGAAATAGTAAGCAGGCCTGAGCAAGCAATTGATGGTACTTTGTCAGTAATTGTTCCGCTCTTTAATGCTTTAGATATAGCGCAACTGGTTTCAAGCAATGATAATATTAAACTCGAAGAAGCGCTTCTTAACCAGCAAAGAGCTCAAACACTTTATTCTGCAGCTTTGAGCTATATGCAAGCTTTTCACTACCAAGAGCTTCTAAACTTACGCGCACGTCAAAGCGAGGCAGCTCTTCATGAACACCAGAAACTTTTACGCCGATTTAAACACAATGTCGTAAGCGACGTGCAAATACTCAAATCGGAGCATGCTTATGAAGAACTCAAGCTTGCAGCTTTGAGCATTCAACGTGAATATGATCAAGCTCTGAGTGATCTTGGATTTTTGATCGGCGAAAAGAGCGCGTTTACGCTTGGCACTCCATCTTCAGAGCTCTTCTCCCCCCTTGAGCAAAGCGAAGAAGATCTCATAGCGCTCGCTCGTAAAAACCGCCCTGATCTAAGAGCCCAAGAAAAATCCCTCTGGATCGCTGAGCATGAACGTCTTGGGAGTATTTTACAGTTTGTACCAAATATATTTTTCCAGGCCGATGCTAATTATACCAGCAATACCAAGGGCTTTGTTAACAAGCCGATTAATTATACAATATTTATCAACGCCAGTTATGATTTCTTCAACGGCGGCAGTACTATTGGAGCACTCAAAGAAAGTTTCTTAAGAAAACAAAGTCAAAAACTTCGCCTCGATCATCTTGAACAAAAAATAGCCGTGCAAATACGAGGAAGACGGGCTACTATAGAACGAAACTTATTGGCGATAAAAACTCAGCAAAGCTTAATCAGCTATGCTGTTAAATCCGAAGCTGGTGCATTGAGTAGATATACGCGAGGTCAAGCCAATCTAGATAATTTTTTAGATAGCCGAAGCATTAAGTTTTCGGCAGAAGTTGCTTTAAGCAATGCCGAATCAGATCTTAAAACTGAGCGCCTGGCCCTCGCTTATGAATTAGGCCTCTTAACACCGAAGAGTATCAGCATAAATTCAAACTAAAACATCACGGTAGTCTTTGTTGCGCTCTATCCAACTGCAAAACTCGCGACGCGCATGAAATAGACGTGTACGAACTGTTGCATCAGGGATTTGCAGAACAGCTGAAATTTCAGGAGCCGTCATGCCCTGCATATCTGACATCATAAAAACGACCTTTTTCTTAGGAGTCATCCGCGCTAGAAGTTTTTTGACCATGGCTTTTCTTTCACTCAGAAATATTTCCTCGTCCGGGAACTTCTGGCTTTGCTCCCATAAAAGCTCTGTCACTTGCCCATAGACATCAGGGCCCTCTAAAGCATTTAATAATAATCGACCTGATTTACGATGAAAACTTAAACAAGTATGAATAGCTATTTTAGTAAGCCAGGTTGAAAACAAAGACCTGCCTTCAAAACGCCCCATGGACCGCCAGGCTTCTAAAAAGACCTGTTGCACAGCGTCTTCTACATCATGTTTGCCTCTTAGAAGCCGTGAACAAAAAGCGAATACCTGGTTATAATAGCGGTTATAAAGCTTGGCAAAAGCGGCTTCATCACCTTTGAGTGCTAAATCTATGAGCTTTTGCTCTTCTAATTTTTTATTGGTTTTCTTAAGCGCCATACCAACATCAGACATAGTCCCCCCCGGGTGTCTTTGGTTGAAAAATGAGGCTCAATGCTTATTGAGGCTCATTTTTTATACTGGCTGGGCTTATTTTTGGACGCGCATTGGCATATTTAAAACAACGCCGAGAACTTTTTCGAGTTCGGGGCTTACTAAAGTACTTGAGTCTATAATTAATCCCCGAACAAATAACAAAGAATCAAGAGCAGTTCTTAATATTAAAGCACCGCCGAGGGCTTTTTTATAACTCGTATCGGTCAAACTTATATTAAGCGAAATAAGATTTTTTGTCGGATCTGGTCTTATATAATTAAGAGAAAAACCAATTATATTAATAACTTCTTCAAGGCCATTAAAAGTCTCGCTCAATAATAAAAGACTACGATTATGGCAGAGGCGACTGAGGAGATTTTTATGCTCTTCGTCATCAACAATATGAATATCCCATATAAGCTCAAAGCTCAAAGCCTGATCGTCAGAAGGAAAGCTCACTGTCTTAGCACACCATGCTTCCAACACAAAAGGATGAAAAGATAGATCGCAGGGACCTAAGAGACGCTCATAGACGCTCTCAATTTGCTTATAAGATACGCTTTGGGGATACAAATTACTTAAAAGCTTATTATCAGTGTCTAATATTATTTTTTGGCAAAGTTTCATCATAGTTTTTTAAAAGCATCGAGCCCACTGAGAAGACGCTCAAGTTTTACGCGTGGGACTATATAAATCTCTGAATCTATATTTCCTTGCACCACATAATTTTCTGCGTTGTTTTTTGCTTTTGTTGCATAAAAACTAGTTTTAGTATTTTCAGGACCTATAAGTTCTATAAGCGCCGTTTTTTGCCATTGGCTATCACTGGGTTTGTCTTTAGATAAATTAGCCAGTCTATCGGCTTTAAGATCTGATAATAAACTTAAAATAATCTTAGCTGCTTCAGGATCAAACTCAAAATCTTTGGGAAGTTGGGCAGGTTCACTTATTTTCCATGTATTAGTATCTGGACTTTTTTCTAGTACAACGCGATTTTTTGCGAGCATAATTATTTTATGTATATTCTTGTTCTCTATATTCATAATATTTAAAGCATGTAATTCAAGAAGAGGCTTGAATAAGCTGTCAATATTATTCTTATTAACCTCATAGATCTGGTCATCAAGGCTTGATTTTATTAGATAATTACTCCCTGCGTGCGAATAAATTTGCAGTTGTTGCTCCGTGCCGTCTTTGCTCTTAAAAGAAATACTCGCTGAAGGCTTAGGCAGCTTACTTAAAGATAAATTATCAACAAAAGCTTGAGCACGAAGATTCAAAGAAGAGCGCACGAGATTTACCAAAGCATTTTGATCGGCTCTAAAAGATTCTTTATCAAGAGTCCAAAGCTTAGAATCGTCAGAAAATTTGAGCGAAAGCTGAGTTTTACCTGGGCGCTCAAAGTTAAGAGCAGCAAGTTCTGATTCTGCGAAATTTACCAGATGACGCTGGCGCCAATCTTCCTCGCGCGGCTTAAATATTTTTTCATAAGCTCCTCGTACTACATAGATATGCTTGTCATCTAAAAGCTTGGCGTAGCGCCCCGCTCTAGAATTACTTTTGCCCAACACCAAAGACCAGATAGGGGCTCCCTGAGCATAAAGTTTGATATTACTGGCCGTATGAGGATCTAAGCCAAGCTCAGCTTGCTTGCTTTCAAGTTCGCTCACAAAAAAAGTTGGATTCAAAGTACGCGTCGCCTGGAGCATAGACTCTACTGCCGCTTGATCAGCTTTCAGCAGACGTGTTTTAGTATCACCGACGAGTTCAAGAAACCAGTGATTATCGTGCTTAACAAGTGTTATAGAATTATTTTGAGCACCTATCTCGATGCGATCGATTTTGGCTTGGTCAAAAACAGGAAGCTCTAATTTTTTTACACCGACGCTGATTTTTTGGGGTTTGGTTATAACATAAATAAGCGCCAAAATAACAACTATGCCAAGTATAATCCAGGTAGATTTTCTCATAAGTTTTTTGCTCGCTTCTAGTTAATTCTGAGGGAACGCCGGCGAGATTCACGTGAGCGCCAACGAAATAAACCGTAGATAATTAATAAACATGGCACGCCCAAAATATTGCCATATTTGATTGCCTGCTTAAGACCATCGCTCAAATTAGTATCAAGAGCAGCTTCTGTAAAAGTACGACTTCTCATCTGAAGTAATGCCGCATCAGCAAGCATCCAATCGACAATATTAAGCGCCAGCATCTGATTAGGAGGTGCCAAAAAATCGTCCCATACAAAAGCCGATGTCCCCGCAACAACCATGCGGTATTCTTTGCTTGGATCAGTCTTAGCGGGCCCCTGTAATTGAATCATGAGATCATGGGGACCATCAGGGATAATTTGCGTTTCTCCCCAGTTACGCTGAGGGTTTAGATCAAAAGGCTCTTTTTCAAGCCAAGAAATTTTGCTTGAACGAGCCAATACTTCACTTTTTATGTTCTCAAGCGGGTTAAACTTAATATTTGCCACAAAAGGCAAAATTACACCTGATAGGCCTCGGGTTATCGGGCTTTCAAAAGAAAGATTCATAAGCTCGGGAACAAAAGGGTATTTTACGGGAAGAGAAAAAGTAAAACCACCACGGTTTTCTTGCATATTAAGCGAAGCACAAGCAGCATCAGCAACGAGGCTTGGTTCTATATCTACGCCGTAGTTTTTGAGCCAATCAAATATCCGATACGTCGAGCTTTGAGGACCAACGAGCTGATATTGAAAAGTTCTTGGGTCAACGACGACACGATCAAGTAAAAAAGCGGCACTTTTGCCCTGGTCTAAAAATTGCTGAATTTTCTCAGCGCCTTTTTCGCCAAAATGATCACCAGAGCCAATTACTAAGAGCGCATCGAAATCGGCAGGTATAGTACTCTCGGCTATAATATTTACGGGCTCAAGGTTTACGTTTTGGCTCAGAGCATCGCTTATTTTTTGCACACCAGGCCCTTGAGCATCTCGTATCAAAGCTACTTTGGGTGTGTGTTCACGAACTAACTTACGCATAAGACTCGTCATGTCTTTTTCAAGGTCAGCCAAGTTTTGTACAACGGGGATTACTTCATGCTTTTCCTGATAACGAATGACGATTCCCATATAAGCGCGCTTGGTCTGTTGTTGATCACCTTCGATTACTCTTATTTCAACGGGCTGCAAGCCTAATTCAGCAAGCTCTTGCTCTACACTGGTAGGCTCACGCGTAATACGTCCAAAAATATCGCGCTGTATATCTTTTTTTATAGCTTTATCTTCAGAAGTTTCTGAGGCCGCAGGATCACTAAATTCAAAAGCAAATTTGCCTTTAGCTGCTGCTAAATATTCTATAAGCAAGTCGTTTACATAGCGCGCATGCTGGGCATAAGGCGGCGGCAGGCCTTCAGTAAAATAGGCATTAACGGTCATGAGATCTTTAAGATTTGCAACAGTTTCGATCGAGGCTTTTGACAACGTGTATTTTTGATCACGGGTCAAATCAAAACGCTTAAATGCACGCAACGATAATAAATTAAGCAAAACCAACGCAGCTACAAGCGCTAAAACAAAGACAACTAAATTACTTTTTTTTGTTGTTTTCATGGTTGTTCTTATCCCCTATCGCTTGTCTCTTCTAAGAGAACGCTCAGTTAGTACCAAAAATAGCGTCACCAGGCTCAGATAAAAAACCAATGCACGCGTGTCGATCACACCGCGCGCGATGTTATTAAAATGATAATCGACAGAAATATATTCGAGAATACCCGCCAACTGCGCCGGCATGAGTACGGCAAATTTATCGACAAAATAAAAAAAGAAACATAAAGCGAGCCCGATAATAAAAGCTACGATCTGATTTTTGCTTAAAGAACTTGCAAAAAGCCCCAAAGATAAAAATACGCTGGCTAATAAAAGTAACCCGATGTAGCCGCCTATAACTGGACCATAATCAAAGCGCGCATCAGGCGGTATAAGAAGAGAGACAGAGAATACATAGGGAAGCGTGAAAAGCAAACCAACGCTTATAATTCCTAGAGCTGCTAAAAATTTGCCCATAACCACTTGGCAGTTATTTATCGGCAAGGTCAGCAATTGCTCTATAGTCCCCGTTTTACGTTCTTCTGAAATTAATCTCATCGTAATAGCAGGTCCAAACACAACAAATAAAACTGGTGTAACGCTAAAAAACGTACGCATTGACGCATAGCCACCAAGAAAAAGTGTACTAAAAAATAAATAACCTAAAACCAATAAAAACACGCCTAAGACTACATAGGCCACGGGTGAATTAAAATAAGCCTGAAAATCGCGCCGAGCGATACTTAACGTTGCACTCATAGTTACTCCCGATTACGATTTGGTAGTAAGACGTCTGAACGTCTCCTCTAAAGAAGTTTTTTGTTGTCTAAGCTCAAGTAAAATAGAGCGAGAATCTACGACAGTCTGAAATAGGTGTCGTCGTGGATCACTGTGCTCATAACGTATATTAAGCACGTAGTTACCAGCAAGCTCGTGAGGCTCAACTAAAACTTGAGTTATACCAGTGATTTTGAGCAAAGAATCTTTAAGATTATTAATATTAACGGGCCCATCACCTGGAGCAACTTCAAGATAAATAGAGCCAAAATCCCCACGAGCAAGCTGCTCAGGTGTATCATCGGCAACTAAGAGTCCGTTATTAATAATTAAGATACGTTCACATGTTGATTGAGCTTCTTGCAAAATATGCGTGCTCATCAGCACAGTGCATTCTTGGCCCAGTTCTTTGATTAAGTTACGAATTTCGATAATTTGATTAGGGTCTAAGCCACTCGTAGGCTCATCTAAAATTAAGAGCTGAGGCTCATGCACGATCGCCTGGGCGAGCCCAACGCGCTGCCTAAAGCCTTTGGAAAGCTGCCCTATATCTTTATGATAAACGCTTTGCAAACCGCATCGCTCAACGGCTCGAGTTATTTTTTGTTGTTTATATTCGCGAGGTATTTTTCTTATATCAGCAATAAAAGATAAATACTCAGCAACCATCATATCTTCATATTGAGGATTATTTTCAGCAAGATAACCCACGAGAGCTCTTGTCGCTTTTGAATCTTCACTAACTTCAATACCACCGACTTTGACGCTGCCTTGGCTATAAGAAAGATAGCTCGTCAGGATTTTCATGGTCGTTGACTTGCCTGCGCCATTAGGACCTAAAAATCCAACCACTTGGCCTTTGGGTACGGCAAAATTAAGGCCCTTAATCGCTTGAAAATCACCATAGGACTTTTTGAGGTCAGTGATTTCGATCATGGGCAATGCACCAAGCTCTCTCATGTACTTTCCCCTGCTCTAAAAATAATCCAGCTGCATATATTAGATGCGATCAAAAATGCAAGACGATCATGTTTTTTGCTTAACGAGATACTAATTCACGTGTAATAATTACGCGTTGAATTTCACTGGTTCCTTCGTATATTTGAAATATCTTTGCATCTCTCATGAGTTTTTCCACAGGATATTCTTTATTAAAGCCGTTGCCCCCAAATACTTGAACCGCGTTAGTACACGTTTTCATTGCTGTATCAGCCGCAAAACGCTTAGCATGAGCTGCGTAAAGCGTATTTTTTCGCTTATTGTCAATTTCATAGGCGCTCTTCCAAACCAAATAACGCGCAGCGTCTATTTCAGTCGCCATATCAGCCAACATAAATCCAACGCCCTCGTGTTGCCAAATAGGCACCCCAAAAGCATGGCGTTCTTTGGCATAGCTGAGTGCATATTCCATGGCGGCACGTGCAAGCCCAACAGCTCCTGCTGATACGAGGGGCCTTGTATAATCAAAAGCACCCATGGCTATTAAGAAGCCATCGCCTTCTTGGCCGAGGCGATTTTTTGATGAAACAACCACATCTTCAAAAGTCACGCTGCGTGTATCCGAAGCACGTTGGCCCATGTTGCTTTCTTTCTTGCCAATTATGACACCAGGGCTTTTAGCCGGAATAATAAAAGCACTTTTGCCCTTATGTCGCTTTTCTTTATCGGTCGTTGCAAGCACGAAAAACCACGCAGCATGCCCGGCACCAGTAATCCAGACTTTTTGGCCATTAATTGCATAATCGTCACCTTTTTTAACAGCACTCGTTGCTATATTGGCGACGTCAGAGCCCGCTTGAGGCTCGGTGACAGCGTAGGAACAAATAGCATGATTATGAGCAAAAGGCGCAAGCCATTCTTTTTTTTGCTCTTCGGTGCCAGCTATTATAATCGGCATCTGCGCCAGCGAATTAGCCGTCAACGCAGTGGTTATACCAGTGCAGCCATAGCCAAGCTCTTCGTCTACTAAGCACGCATCAAAAGTAGATAAACCAAGGCCGCCATACTTAGTTGGTATATGAGAATTAATAAGTCCTAACTCAAACGCTTTGAGTAAGATTTTTGAGGGCCATTCACCCGTTTCGTCATAGTGGCAAGCTACAGGTCTTATTTCTTTAAGTGCGAATTCATGGGCCAAGTTCTTAAGTTGCTTTTGCTCAGACGACAGATCAAAACTAACCATGATCTAACTCCAGGTATAAGTACTTGATTATTTATTAGAAAATAAATCTCAAGCTGTCGATGAGGCTTTACTTGTCTCCTAAGAGCACTTGTTTAGAATAAGATATGAATAACTAAACAGGTGGAGCTTCATGAATAATCAAGAAAAAGAAAATAACTTGAGCAATCTCGCAAAGTACACGCGCGATATCACCAAAGAAGCCCACGAGGGCAAGCTCGATCCCGTAATTGGTCGCGATGAAGAAATACGGCGAACTATACAAGTATTAAGCCGGCGCACCAAAAACAACCCTGTCTTAATAGGTGAGCCAGGTGTCGGTAAAACTGCTATCGCCGAAGGCATAGCTTTAAGAATAGATAAAAACGATGTGCCCGATAGCATGCGTCATAAAAAACTTCTTTCGCTTGATTTGGCATCTCTTTTGGCCGGTTCCAAATTTCGTGGCGAATTTGAGGAGCGTTTACGCTCGGTGCTCAAGGGCATCCAAGAAGAACAAGGCCGCGTTATATTATTTATAGACGAGCTCCATACGCTGGTAGGCGCCGGAGGTGCCGAGGGCGCTCTGGATGCGAGTAATATGCTCAAACCGGCACTTGCGCGTGGCGAGTTACGCTGTATTGGCGCAACGACGCTTGATGAATATCGCAAATACATAGAAAAAGACGCAGCGCTTGAACGCCGCTTTCAGCCTGTTCAAATAGACCAACCGAGCGAAGACGATGCTATTGCCATTTTGCGTGGCCTCAAAGAGCGCTATGAAGTACATCACGGTATTCGTATCTCAGACGCTGCTATTGTTGCAGCCGTGGTTCTGAGTAATAGATATATAACTAACCGGCAACTTCCCGATAAAGCTATAGATCTCATGGACGAAGCAGCGAGCGCTCTTAAGATGCAAATAGAATCGGTTCCCACAGAACTTGATGAACTCAACAGGCAAACAACGCGTTTGGAAGTAGCTCGTCAGGCTTTAAGCAAAGAAAAAGATGAAAAAAGCCAAGCACGACTCAAAGAAACCGAGAAAAATTTGGCGCAAGTTAAACAGCAAGCCAAAATTATAGAAGAAAAATACTCAGGCGAAAAAGCCATTCTTGAGTCCATTCGTCAAGCAAAACAAAAAAGTGAAAAACTTCGTCACGAAATCGACGTTGCCCAACGAGAAGGCAATTTCGAAAAAGCCGCCAAACTGCAATATGGCGACTTATTTAATCTGCAAAAAGATATAAAAGCCCAACAAGATAAACTTGCTGAGCTACAAAAAGATGGCGGATTTCTTAAAGAAGAAGTCTCAGAAGAAGAAATAGCCGAAGTCGTAAGCCGTTGGACTGGTATTCCCGTACAAAAAATGATGGCCTCGGAATCTGAGCGATTATTGCATATGGAAGACGAGCTTAAAAAACATATAGTTGGACAAGACAACGCTATCAGCGTTGTGAGCCAGGCTATACGGCGAAACAGAGCAGGACTCAGTGATGAGCGTAAACCCATAGGTTCTTTCTTATTTCTGGGCCCCACCGGTGTTGGAAAAACAGAACTTGCCAAAGTACTCGCTGAGTTTTTATTCGACGATCCCAAAGCTATGATACGCATCGATATGTCCGAATATATGGAACGCCATGCTGTCTCACGCCTTATCGGTGCCCCGCCGGGCTATGTTGGTTACGAAGAAGGAGGGCAGCTCACTGAGCCTGTGCGCAGGAGGCCTTATTGTATTTTGCTCTTAGACGAAATGGAAAAAGCCCATGCGGAAGTTTTTAATATACTGCTCCAAGTATTAGACGATGGCCGTCTCACCGATGGCCAAGGTCGAACGGTCGATTTTCGCCATACTATTATCCTGATGACGTCAAATATTGGCAGTGAATTTCTCCAAGACGGTATAGATAAAGCTAAGCAAGCTAAAGTTTTGCAATTAGTTAAGCAGCACTTTAGGCCTGAATTTTTGAATCGCATCGATGACTTAATATTATTCTCAGGTCTCAGCGAAGAAAATTTATTAAGCATAATAGATATCATGATCGGGCGCTTAGCCGCACGGCTTAAACACCAAGATTTGAGTATTAAAATCGATGATGACGCCAAGAAAGAGCTTGCCCGGCGTGGCTATGACCCAGCCTATGGTGCACGTCCTTTGGAGCGTCTTTTACAGCGTGAAGTAATAGACAAGATAGCCTCAGGGCTCATTGAAAAACGCTTTAGCGCGGGTCATCAGGTGCATGTGAGCTTACAAAACGGCGTTATAAGCGTCACCTAGTTCATACTAAAACTTAGGCTCAGACTATTTGAACCATTTTTTTAGACACATTTGCCAGCTTGTGCTGGCCATTTTTTCTTTAAAGCTTTTTTCAAGAACTTTGAGCATGATATCAACGGCTATAGAAGCGCCAGGAGAAGCTCCCAAAAGGGCCTGAAGGGTATTGTCTTTGGAGCTCACTATTTCTGTGCCAAACTGTAAAACAGGCCCCTTGAGAGGGTCTTTTTTTATGACCTGGACTCTTTGACCCGCGCGCATGCCTTGCCAATCTTTTGATTCAGCCTGAGGAAAATATTCTTGTAAAAGCGCAACCCGCTCTTCTTGGCTCAGCAAAACTTGTTCGATAAGATATTTGGTTAGATCAATATTTTTAATACCAACAACCAGCATGGTCCAGACGTTATTAAAATTCACCGAAGCAAATAAATCTGTCCAGGAACCATTTTTTAAGAATTTAGTTGAAAATGTCGCAAAGGGACCAAAAAAGAGGGCCTTTTCACCGTTGATAAAACGCGTATCGAGATGAGGAACCGACATGGGAGGTGAGCCAACAGCCGCCTTGCCATAAACTTTGGCATCATGGCGCGCAATAAGATCTGGCCGCTTGGTAACCAACCATTCACCGCCTACAGGAAAGCCACCATAACTTTTGGCTTCCTGAATCCCCGATTTTTGCAAAAGAGCAAGAGAGCCTCCCCCTGCCCCAATAAAAACAAAGCGTGCTTTAAGCCATCGTTGAGAATTATCTTTGAGATTCTTCACCTGAACATGCCAGGTATTATCTTCGAGGGCTTTTAAATCAGTGACTCTGTGGGAAAGATTAAGCGTGGTATGAGAGCTTTGTGCGAGCGCCCAAAAGAGATAGGTAGTGAGAGCACCAAAATCAACATCAAGCCCTTCTTTTACCCGTGTAGCAGCGCACTTTTGCACAGGATCCCGTCCTTGCATAACCAAGGGAAGCCACGATGAAATAATCTGAGGATCTTCGCTATATTCCATGCTCGAAAACTGAGGAATTTTTCGCATCGCTTCATAACGTTTTTTTAAAAAACGGACGTTATCTTCACCCCAAACAAAGCTCACATGAGGGACTTTGTGCAGAAAAGCTTGTGCCTCAGGTATTTTCTTGTGCTCAACTAAATAGCTCCAAAATTGCTTAGAGAGCTCAAAGGCCTCGTTCGTTGTTATGGCCTTTTTAAGATCAAGAGACCCGTCGTCTCTTTCATCGGTATAATTAAGCTCACAATAGCCCGCATGACCAGTTCCGGCATTATTCCAACCACCTGAGCTTTCTTGCCCTACAGCAGGCAATTGCTCAAACATCTCAATCGAAAAGTCAGGTTCAAGCTCACGCAGCATAGTGCCCAGCGTTGCACTCATAATCCCACCGCCAATGAGTACAATATCAACGGTTTTTTCGGGGGCTATAATAGGTGATTTTTCACAGGCGCTCAATAAGACTAGAAAAAGAAATGAAATTTTTTTATACATTTTAAATTCCCAATATTTCCTATTAAAAGCCAGTCTAATATACTATTATCCTCTTGGCAAATGAGTACTTTTTAAAAAGACTTCTCCGGTCTAAGCTCCTGATTTATTTTACTTATTATCAAAACTCACCATAAAAACCAGAAGAATAGGTGAGAAAATTCAATATGAGAAAACGCCGATTTTTAAAAAGCACGCGCGATTCTATTTTTAATAAGAAAATTTTAATAAAAGAAGGCCCCAAATTTCTGGGGCCTCGTATAAATATCGAAATTTTTAGGACTATTCCCAATAGGCTTTGGTTGCATAGTAGCTATGTATGTTTTTTCCCCAGCTCTTATCTGACATATTAGGCCAATTATCTCTATTAAAGCTCGGTGCATTTTTTAGACGATCTTTGGCAATATCAAGACGAAAACAACCTTCGCTCTCGTCATGTTTGAGAGCTTTCCACGGCAAGGCAAATAATTTACCATTCATGCCCAAAAAGCTCCCCGAATCAAGAACAGCATAAGCAATTTGACCGCCTACTTGATCAAGCATTATTTCTTTGATTCTTCCTAAATATTCATGTGCGTTATTTTTTATTTCTTTGCCTATTATCTCATCAAAGCATCTAACCACGCTATGGGTGGCTTCACTGCTATTTTTTGCATTAATTTGATCACGCATTGATTCTATAAATTGCATCATTTCATGCAATTTTTTCTCTTCTATGAGCAAATAGCCTTCTTTATTTAAAGTAGGTCGCTCTATTGCCGGCTTATTTTTTGTTTCTTCTACTTTGTTAATCAAAGCTGGTGGCTTTGGTTCAATTTTTTTTTCTTGCAGAGCAGGCCACTCTCGGTCCATCAAAGCCGAATGCATGGGCTTTGCTTCATGTTTTCTTTCTTCTACTACCGACGCACCTTTGTTAATCTGGGTTGTTGGCTTCGTCTTTGGCTCAACTTTTATCGATACTATAAAATCCTCCATCTGCCTGAGACGATGGCGGCGTATGCCAACTCTTTTAAATCTAAATTTCTGTTCTTTTAAATCTATTAAAAAATCAACCCATTCTTGAGGTGTTTTAGGATCATCTTGCTCTTTCTCTAAGTGCCCTTCAAAAGTTAAGCGATAAAGCATAAATTGAGCTTCGATTCTTAGACCATAGTTTGCCTTAGGAATATCGAGAGCTGCATAAAAATCATTGCTTGCCGCATTATATTTTTTCCCTTCATAATTTCTGTAACCTGAATCCACGAGACTAAGTATATCATCATAATTACCCAATTTTTCTTCAGGCAGCTCAGCTACGCGTTTTTTTTCCTGTTCTTTCATCGAAAACAGTGCCGTGCTCGAAAGAAATACGAAGAGCATTAGATATAGATTTTTCATTTTTTTGCCTTGGGTAGTAGTTGAATACAAGCTTGTGTATGTATTATTTTAGTTTTGGCAATAACCTGTTTGATTACGGGCGTAACATCCTATTATTTTTACGTAAATATATAGCTATAAAGAATATACATACAAATAAAAATAGCACTCTCAAAAGATAAAACAAAAACGACTTTGTATCCTCTAAATACCGACGGCATCCCTCAGGGTCGCCATTAAAAAACATGAGCTCATCGTTATGGGATAAAGAAATCACGCTCGAAGGGATTTTGTCTTTTCCATAGGATTCAACAACGGGTAGCGCGTTAGAGAGATCGCTTAACAAACAAGCGTTAAAAAGCGACAATGCCAAAAAAAATAAAATACCACAGGCGGAAAAAAAACTTATTACCCCAAGTAATCTCTGCAACCAGATTGTTTTCTTTTTATTCATTTTGTTATTCCAGCATATAATAACTCTATTAAGTTCATATATTAAATTTTACATACTGCAAAGAAGATTAAAAAATTCTCAGTAGGACGCGCTAATTTCTCGGGTCGCGATTCGCGGCATAAATGGCTCTAACGAGGCGTTAATTTTTTAACTTTTGGAGATCCTATGCGTAATAACTTTTCGCGATTTTTTTGCGTTTCTTTCGCCCTCTTCTTTTTTGGAGCCCTCGCAGCTTTGGATTACAACGAAATAAAAGAATTTTCCCGCGAAGATTTTTTTAACGAATACAATGAACCCATCTCGCCAAGCGGCTGCCCTTCTTGGTTTAATTTAGCTTATTATCTGGATAAAAACGCGCTTTATAACAAGCTTCATTATGCTTTGAAAGACACCACACTGAGCCACGAAAAACTAAATACCATCTCTCATGAAGTAGCCTCTGAATCCTTCAAACGATGCTATTTCAAACCCACGGCCCAGACTTTGGTTCTTTTGGCTTGTGACTATGGAATTTTATTTGGCATTGACTCTATTCCTACGGGTGCTCATGGGCATTTAAGGGCTCTCGACATAGCCCGGGAATCTTTTTATGGCAGCTTTAATACTATCTTTGAAAGCCTTAATCTTGTTGCTCTCTATAATATCTGGGCAAATCCCACGCCGCAATTATGGCATTAGGGGCATAAAAAACATAGGCAGCCTTTTGAGCAAATCAGGCTTTCAATTGGCTCCTCATGCCCAAGCTATTTTTTTGCAAATATTTAAATTTATAAAGTTAATAAAATAAACCCCAAGAGTGCCGATAATCTTTTTCAGATCTTCGGACTTTGTCCTTCATTAAATTCTATTAATCTCTCAGGCTTAGCTTTTTTATCTGGCTCAAGTTTAGATCTAAACTCTTTCTTTTTTGTTGGGCTCGTAAGCCAATTACACGCTATGGGCCTTGAAATCGTCAACCTGAGAATAAATATTAATTCGGTGGTCATCTATCTCGCTCATGTGAAACTTGGTGCGTCATTAGAGCGAGAGCCTGGGTATGCTGATTTAGACCCTTATATAACCTGAGCCTTATTTTTTTAATACAAAAATAACCCGAGCGTTGGTCAATTTAAAGCATGAATCTTGAAGAGGTGGCAGTTTTGCCATTGAGGGTCTTTCCACCCCATGACAGAGGAGCCCCTCAGTGAAGAAAGCTTCTTCTTCATGCCAAAGCTTATGAATATCATAACCATAGAGCGGTAGGATCCCTTGAAGATGCATCGGTCGACTTTTATCAAGCGCTTCGATGCATATGTTTTCAAAGGGAGTACAGTTACATTTGCTATAAACAACGATCTTGGTATGCCCGGCTACCATTGTTGGTTTTGGCGCAATCAAGGCTTGAGCACGAAAGACCAGGCATTTGTGAGTTTCTGGGGGAATAGAAATAAATCCACTGAGTTTAAAGACGTTATATGCATGCTCGGATGAGCGAGGATCAAATTCCTTGCTCAATATATCGGTCAATTTTTGATGTGCCGTCAAATAAAGCGGAAGAGAGGCAGCTTCTTCATGCCATATCTTTGCCTCATCTTCGATAGATTGCCCTAAACTAAAACTCGGGTTATTGCATTCATCGAAGCAGATTTTCAATACTTCATGGCGAGCACAGCTGCCAATTTTTTGTCCCTTAGTCGTCTCTGCTGAATATCCTACAGAAGCTATGGTTGCAACTAAAAAAGAAGCAAAGAATTTATTAAGCATTATATTATCACCTTTTGCTAAGCACCGTAGCGACGAGAAATATAGTTATTTTATTTCCTCGACAATCCCATAGCTAATCTGAGCCGCGTTTTTGCAACCCGAGTGTTTTTTAATCCCTTGTGCCCTTAGACATATGCGATAGAACAAAAAGAGATTTAT
>Ga0318562_10000066_pt1 | contig 45938 bp, 45 predicted proteins | sample GRESIP066b5f18_FD_203688 | JGI IMG/M metagenome (GOLD analysis project Ga0318562, IMG submission 203688) | Tropical soil microbial communities from Luquillo Experimental Forest, Puerto Rico - GRE.SIPMG.066b5f18 | ecosystem: Environmental > Terrestrial > Soil > Tropical forest > Bulk soil... | reverse complement strand
GTTGAAAAATCTAAAGCGATTTTCATCACCTAAAATAGGAGCCAGCGCTGGGCTATGCTGCGCCCGTCTAAGGCCTGTGCGTACAAATTCGGCAATAAGGGGGTGAGCCTCGCAGCTCCACACTTTGCAACCAAGTGTAGCCATTATAATAGCATCTCGAAGAATACCGCCAGTGGTATCTAAAACCCATGCTTGCCTATCAACGATCTTAGCAAGTGCTTCATGCAAGACCCTTTTAGGATTGAGACGATAACCTAAAGCGCCATTTTCATAGTCCAGATAAAAATTTTTCCCTAAAGTTTCTAAAATTTCGCCATCGGCTTTATTCACGGTAATCCTCCTGGTTAAAATCATCGATTACGTTTAAAAGCCGATGAGGACAGTCATCTTTTATTACTTAAGAGCTGGCTGTTGAAAGTGGTTGAAAGTACGAAATAAGTTTCTGGTAAACAAACAAACTAATGTTAACTCAGTCACCGGCTCAAATCGAGTAGTGGGTCTTTTATTAAAGTTATATAAATATGATGGTTTTTGTGTGTCAAATTTAGTGATATTATATTTCATCGGTTGAAATCTATATTCTCGATGTATTTTTTTCGAATAGGAAGCCGAAGGCGAAATTTGCTTCGTTGTTGTTATTTTCGGGCTCGCTGGAGTATCAAGTAAGCTTTTTTTATATTCTTTCTTGAATAATAGGAAACGTTTTTTGATCTTAAGCTCTCGATTGCTTAGTTTGGTCCTATGACATATTTTTTTGGCTTCGTACACAGAAAATTTGTCTCTTAAAGCACGGTGTCGTTTATCAGCTTCTCGTTTTTTTAGATGAGCTCTTTTAGCATCATGGGAATCTTCTTCATACGCATTTTCATGATCTTTGCCCAATGCGAGCTTATGTAACTCGGTTGAAGAGCTCAAATACCATTCTTCGTCAGAGCTCTCATCAAAATACGCATATTCGTTACTATAAAACCCATCTTTATCGTGCTCATTCTCATTTTCTTCGTCCTCAGAAGAAAGATAGTGGATTTCTTCTTCTGAGCTGTCGCTCTCTTCGATGAGATTACCGTGGGCATCATAAAGATCCCCGATGTCATACAAAAATCGAAGAGGGCGCCACGCTTGATCTTCAAGTTCTCTATGGGCAGCAAAAGTAGAAAAAGAAACAATAAATACCGATAAAAGCAGAGAAAATGCGCATTTTGGCACTGATACCTCCAAGTTTTTTTAGGCAAGCCTATTGAAAAAGTAAAAAAGTACCGTCGATGGTCATGACGAGCGGAGCGCTAGCATCCAGGCGCAAAGCCATTTTGTTCTGGATTACTGCACTACGTTCGCGATGACGATCGCCAGGTTGCTGATTTTTTCAACAGGCCCGATCATTTCTGGACAAGGGCCATATGGTAAAAATAATCTATGTCAATAGACCGTTGGTTTTTAAATCTAACCTTATGTTTTTCAAGAATTTTTGGCTGCGAGATCGCGGCATGCTTGTTCTATGTGTTGTTATTATGTTTTAACAGAGGTATAATATTATGTCTTTAATTTGGATTATACTCGTTCTCATAGTTGTCGGAGTTTTGCTGTGGCTCGCTAATGCCTATATACCCATGGCTGCACCTATAAAAACTATTCTAAATATCGTTGTAGTTATAGCCGTAATTCTATGGCTGTTATCAGTTTTTGGCATATTTTCTTTTGGTGCTAAAAATACTCATGTATATAATTATTATAATACAAATAATAAATCGTTTGTCATGTAAGAATTCTCCTGTCTCTAAGATTTAATTTTTCTCTTTTGCTAAATATTACTAGTAATTTAATGCTTGTGACTTAACTTAAATAGATCTCTTAATAATATAAAATTCATGATTTGTATTTGTTGCGTATTTAAAATATTAAATAGATACAATGGAGTTATTTATGAATTTTATTGTGAAATGCGTTATTTTCGTAGGTCTTTACGCTGTAATTCAAGCGGTAACATTGCACGCAAATTTGCGTGAGATAATACAGCATCGAGAAGAAAAACCTGAAAATGCAGAAATGCTTAAAAAATTAAAGGCGGAAATAGCGCTCAAACGAAAGTATAGTGAGCCTTATGGTGGTGAGCCTGGGAAGGCTTATTTTAAGTATTTTAACGAAATGATCCTCGCTCCTGCACTTGGTGAATATCTCATAAAACTCCAGCAACAAAAAATTGGGAATGAAGAGCAGGTTAAATTATTCGAAAACTTGATAAACGAACTCGGCAAAATTAGGCAAGATATGGCAAATGTTACGGGCGGCGAAGATATGGCATTATTGAATAATTTTGGTTTAAGAGTACGAGAAACATATATTCGGTATGAATCAATAAAGGATTTTCCAGCTTGGAATACCTATTTGCACAATAAATTAGAAAAACTTGCCGGGAAAAAAGACGGGGAAAAAATAGGTTGTTACGAACTTATTGATAAGCTTGTAAAAATTAATGGCGGTGAGAATTTTAGAGTTGAAAAAATTAGCGATACTGTCGCTTATATGGGGCCTCAAGAAGGAAACACTTCTTTAGGTTATTTACAAATCAATTGTCATAGAACGAGTGATGCGACCCAACTTCAACTTTTCCTCGCACCCGCGAGTAATGCTCTATTCAAAGAAGTTGCGAAGAAATTTTTTGCGGTTCTTAATGCTGGCAAAGTAAAGCCCGAAATACTCTTGGAAAAAATGGCATCATTTTTCCTGAGCTATAGCCATGTGGCCATTTTCATGAGAGGACAAGCTTCTATTGGGGAGGCGCTCTTGCGTGGGCTTGCTTATGCGCAAGGGTATAGCTTAAGTTATTCGAAGGAATGGACGGGACCCAGTTATCCAAGTGCGGATATGCATGCCTTATCAACCTTCAATGAAAGCCAATTCATTAAAGATTTTATGCAAAATGTGAAGTTAAGCATACTCTCAAAAACTTGACCCACTCCGATGAAGCACGAAACTTGTTGCGACGATCCTTTTTTATTTATGGGTATTTTTTAGAATCGTTGCTTCAGAAGGTTTCTTGATGCATCGTGGACATTCAGCGACAGTACTCGCCATCAGCCAATCGCCCATACATTTGTTTTCACGCTAAAGCTCAGTTCGAACTTTGCCATAGTGCGTCCAATTTTCAGGATTATTAAATTCTTCTTCACAGATATGAATGAAAACTTTTTTTGTATGTGTAGCATTAAGCTTAACAGCGCGGTCATAATGCAAAATGAGAATTTCGTCATGAGGATCAACGCAGTCAAACCCTCCTCCTATTCTTATAAAACAGGGAATTCTAATTTTTCCTTTGCTTGCGTTTTCCCTGTATATTTTTTGGGCTATTTTTTCATTAAAATATCTCCCTGCCATGATTGGGCATGAAGATAAAAACAACAAAAGACAATAAACATGAGAGCGTTTAAGCATAAACATCCCTTATTTAATACAGCGCACTTTGTTTAGTTGCCTCATTCGATCCATGTCGTCAAGCAACCCTAATATTTGGTTAATTGGCCTGCAAAACTCAGTAAAACCGTAGGCTCCAATTCAAATGCACCCGCGAGCCCATTCTTTATCTGACGCTTCACTTAGAATTACTTACTTATTTTGACATTTGATAGTTATAGATTTCGGATTGGTGCTGGGCGATCTATGAATCAAACCTGATCTAAAGCCGCTCGTGCTGGCATAGGTTGTTGTTAGGAGTTTTTCGGCGGGAGGAAGCTCTTGGCTAACGCTGCAGTTTTTCGCTTGGCTTTTTTTCTCGTCCAAAGTCAGCGATATGTTCGCGTACTTACATACTATGCCGTTATAGCTACTTTCATCGGCATATTCAAAGTTGATTGCGCTTTCTCCTAAGGCAGCATTCGATCTTTTGCTCCAGAACGTAGCGTTGTCAGCAGTAGTAACTTCGAATTCATCAGTACCAACCATGACGCCTGCACGAATTTCATCGGGTGTAGGGCAGGTAAAAATAAGCGCATTACAGCTTATAGAGCCAAGAGTTAGGAGTATACTTAATAGATGCTTCTGTGAAAAATCGGTCATTATGAGTTTCCTTAAATTTAATATACGAGCTTGCGCGTCGACAAATTAATATTTTTTGGGGTTTTTAACAAAATGCTAAGGGAACGCAAGGCATGGACAAATCGCTCGAAGAGTATGAAGATGAACTTCAAAGGGCCCTTATTAGAAAATAAGAAATCTAATTTATAAAAACGGGCATTTCGAAAAAAACATATTTATGCTGAATTGTTAAAAAATTAAGACTGCTCAGAGTAAATAAAAGGGCCATTTTAGGCACTTAATGCCCAATACTAAGGTGATATTTTATGCGTTTAATTTTATTATCAGTGGCTTCTTTTTTATTTTTTCATGCCCCCTATCTGAACGCCATGGATCCCCACTTAAGCACTTTTGTCTGTGAGCTCGGAGTTTTTGTAAAATTTAACAGTCGCTGGCATGAGGTACTTACTACTCCAGGTGCGGGTCAGACAGTTTTTTCTATAGAAAAACATGAAAAAGTAGAAGCGCTGTATAATACGCCTAATTATGACAATTTTGGACATAGTATTTCTAAGAAAAAAAATCAGACTCTTGTGAATGAATATTTGAATAAGTATTCAAGATGTGAGCCTAATAATATGTTTACACCGCCATCAAAAGTGCATCTAGCTACGAGTAGAAATAACACTTCCCTTACTGCGCATGCGCAATCGAGTGAGCTCGAAGATCGACGAGAACTTGATATGTTAAAACTCAACTTTGTCAACTTAGATGCGCTCGTGAAATTCGTAGAAGGCTTAAGGAAAGGGCTGCGATACAATAGATTGGTTCTCACTTTTTTGCAAAAAGCAAATAACTCCAATGAAAACGCTATAAAAGAACTTATCGATGCAATGGGTAAAAATGCTTATTTAAAATCTTTCGAGTTGAACCTAGACAGCGTTGATTTACCATTGATTTTACAGGTGAACAAAGCAATAAAAGAAAGCTTATCGTTGGAGGAAATTTCATTGAATGGCTTGGGCATAGGTCTTGCTGAAATATGTTTATGTGCCCAGGGGCTTAGCGAGTTAGCATTTGAGACTCAAGAGCCGGCAAAAAAAGTAGTAATTAAGCTCTCTACTGAAGAAGATATTTCTATGACGTGGCTTAAAGAAATGAAATATCCCATAGGATTTCATTATGAACACAAAGCCATTATTCTCAGCGTTGTGCCCATAGAAACAACTAAATCGGGTAACAGGCGCTCTAAGGGCAGCAGTAAGATAAAAGCCGTTTTCGTAGAAAAAAATAAGGGAAAATAATATGATTAAAGAACTTATATTACTTATAACTTTTTTTATAATACCCGCGTTGCTTGTTGCTGCAGATTTGGATGATGATTCGCGACGACGCGCCTCGATGCGTATGCAACTTTCAAGGTCGGCACCTTCAAGCCCGCCTTCGATGAGAATAGAACAGGAAAATAGGGACCAGGATTTTTTTCTAACAAAAGAACAGCTGAGCTTTATTAAACAATCGAGAAAACTTGCGTTCTTTGGGCATAGTTCTTATCAGAAGCAGCGCGGCGAAAATGAAAAATATGCTCAAGAAATAATGAAGACGAATATTAATACGCTTGAAATATATTCAAGTAATCCCAGTGCAGAGGGCGACCAATGTCTCATAGAATTTGCAGCGGCTTTTGAGCAGCTTGAAACCAAGCGAAGTTTCGATAGGATTCATTTTTCAGGTCATATTTACGAACTCGATAATCTTGTGAATTTTGTGCAAGCAATAAAAAATAATATAAAAGTAAGGCAATTAGTTATCGAAGTTCCCTATGGCCATAATGTAAGAGCCGATGAGACTTTCAAATATAGCGAAATAGTCGCAAATCTTGCTGCTATGTGGAAAAACGATAATATTAAACATATAAAAATAAAAATACCTTTCGATAAGGGCGGTTGGCAAGCGCTAGGAGCGAGCGTGGCTTCTATGAATCCGCTGCTTGAATTAAGAGAAATCGAAATTCAAAATGATCTTAAACATAGTGAGGGAGTTCATGACTTTATTGCCCTTGTTAGTTTTAAATCTAATAGTAATTTAAATATAAATTGTAAATATTTCGAATGCAAAATAAATGCAGAACCAAAGTTTTTCGAGTTTAAAATTATTAAGGGTGAAATTAAGAAAAAGAAATAATATTACGCTGCTCTTATCTAATATTTATGGCTGGGAAAGCAGCTATGCCAGTTTTTAGAGAAATAATTAAGTTCTTTACCGCCGCTTTGAGCCACGCGTCTAAGCATATGTAGAAGCTCGCTGCTTTCGAGTAAACAGCTGACGATTTTACTTGTATACTCTTCGGGGCTCTCCATTTTCATAGCAGCAAGGCCGTTATTATATTGTTGTTCGAGACTTTTAAGTCTTTTTTTATAATCTCGAGAATTTAAATTAAGCTGGATCTTGGTTTCTTGCATAGAAGTTTTCTTTCTCAAAGCGTAGTGCCTCTTTTGAATTACTTTATTGAGCTCATTGTTTAAGATATTAATTCTGCAGGCACATTGATCTGCTATACTCATATTCGTTGCGAAGAGATTTAAGTTTATGAGTAAACTTATGATTGCGGCTATTTTCATAAGGAGCTTCCCTTTTTTCAAATTATTAGCCGTCGATGAATAATTTTGGTTAAAATAAGAAGAGGTTGTAAAAGATATGAGACGAGAAAATATTTTAAATCCACTATTTTTTGGTGGTCTTATAGCGCTCGGCTTATTAGGCGCGAGTGCGATTTTAGCTCACGCTCTTATAAAGTTCCGTAGTGCGGGTAGTTATGTGACCGTAAAAGGGCTCGCTGAAAAAGACGTAAAATCTGATAGTGCACTTTGGAAAATCAAAGTAAAAGTTTCGGGTAATGATTTTAATACGACGAGCCAGAGCGTTGCGCAAAAAAATGCGCTGGTCCAACTATTTTTAAAAAATAATGGTTTTACGCCTGAAGAAATTGGCGCGCCGACTATGCGCGTTATAGATCTATATGCGCGGGAATTTGGTAATGAAAAAATTCCTCCGCGCAGATATTTATTTGAATCACGATTTTCTCTCAGTTCCAAAAATGTCGATCTAGTAGCCAAAGCCGCATCTAGAACTTCTGATCTCATTGCTCAAGGGATAATTTTAGAAGAAAACGATTATGAAATTAATCCCAAATATTATTTTACCAAACTAAACGATATCCGCCCAGAGATGCTGGCTGAAGCTATGCAGTCTGCACGGGTCCTTGCTGAACAATTTGCACGAGATTCACATAGTAAAGTTGGATCGATTAAGTTTGCCAATCAAGGTGTATTTCATATCTCTGATCGAGAATCAAGCGATGGTGCTGCTCTAAGCGACGTGGCGTCGGTTATGAAAAAAATACGCGTTGTCAGTACTATTGATTATTATTTAACAGAATAAAATATATATTATTCAAATTTTCTAAAGGTCTGATTTTTGATTTTGCTTGATTAATAAAATATATTTAAAAAGCGAACAAGCACTGTTAATAGTCGGTGTAGCAGAACCTGCGGAAAGATCATATGTATATAAAGAAAAACTCTGGAAAACTGAGCATCTTATTGTGTACCGTTTTAGCTCTCGCAGGCTGCTTGTCTGAAGACAGCTTCGGTCCTGATTCGGAGCTTTTTTATCCGCCTCAGGGAGCGAAAGAAGGGCAGGGTAATAATAATCAGACTATTACTATTGAGACCGAGCCAGCAGCCGAACGCCCTCATGCATCAAGGCCTAAAGCACCTGAGCATCCAAATTATCCTAGCAATAATCAACCCTTGCCAGCTTCACCTGAGCCTGAGCCTGTATCTGTCGATAGTACCGATAATAATAATAAACCCGCTCCAGATAACGATGCCTTGCCCGGCACTAAGCCTGAGCCTGGGAGCCTAGAAGGCTCATGCAAGCGTGATGCCGATTGTCACGATAAAGATCTATGCACTATAGAAAGCTGTAAAGAAGGCAAATGCATGAGTGTTGCCAAAGATTGCGATGATAAAAACGAGGATACTAAAGACAGCTGTGATAAAGCCGGTGAGTGTGTAAATACGCCGTCGATAGAAAAACCTGGCTGTAAGCGTAATAGGGATTGCGACGATAATAATCCAGATACTGAAGATAGTTGTAATAAAGCCGGCCAATGTATCCATGTGCCAGCAAAACCTGAGCCTGAATGCAAAAGAGACAAAGATTGCCGTGATAATAATGCCTGCACTATGAATACTTGTGTATCGGGAGAATGCATAGATGTTGTTATCGAAGGTTGTAAATCATGCGGCAAAGCATCTGATTGTGAAGACAATAACGCATGTACCAGTGATTCTTGTTCTCAAGGCATATGCAAAAATATAGCGCTCGATAATTGCGAAAGCTGTGAATCAGATATCCAGTGCGATGATAAAAATAGTTGCACCAACGATATATGTAGCGAAAAAAAGTGCGCACATAGTTCAGTAGAAAACTGCGTTTCATGTAGCTCAGATATCGATTGTTCAGATGAAAATTCTTGTACTTCTGATTCTTGTATTAATGCCCAATGTACTCATAGTCTTATGGAAATCTGCGTGGCAAGCTGTTCGACAGATGCAGATTGTAGCAGTAATAACGATAATAACGCATGCACCAAAGATATATGCGAGAATGGCGCTTGCATAATTGCAAATATTGCAGACTGCAAAACATGTCTTATCAATACCGACTGTGCAGATTCCAATATATGCACTGAAGATCTATGCTCAGAAGGCATCTGCGCCAATAAGATTTTAGCTGACTGTACGCTTTAGCCTAAGACAGCTTGCTCAAGCTTTTATTTCATATTATCGCATAGAGCTTGAGCAAACTCGGAGCATTTAAGCAGTGTCGCGTTGTGCATCATGCGATGAAAATCATAAGTTACACGTTTTTGTTGAATAGTTTTATTTAAGCTGCTGATGATCAAATCAGCGGCTTCATGCCAGCCCATGTATCTAAGCATCATTTCGCCTGACAAGATAACAGAACCAGGGTTAACTTTATCGAGATTGGCATATTTTGGCGCAGTGCCGTGAGTAGCTTCAAAAATAGCATGACCGCTTTGATAATTTATATTGCCCCCGGGTGCTATACCAATACCACCTACTTGTGCAGCCAATGCATCGCTTAAGTAATCGCCATTTAAATTAAGCGTAGCAATGACATCAAAATCAGTCGGTCGCGTGAGTACTTGTTGCAAAGCAATATCAGCAATAGCATCTTTGAGCAGGAGCTTTTGTTTATAACGCCTATCGCCGTGGGTCGCGTAGATATCGCTTAATACCTGGGCCACTTCGTTGCAAATTTTCTTTTGGCTGTCGGGATTCATAAGATCAAAGCCAGGCTCTATTGCCCGGGCATTTTCTTCCAAACTAATATGAGCATTGGCGTCTTTATTCGCGAGTATCCAGGATTCTCGCTCAGTTACTATATCATCACGAAAGAGCTTTTTCGCTATATTATAGCCCCAGTCTCTAAAAGCGCCTTCGGTATATTTCATAATATTGCCCTTATGAACAAGCGTGACGCTTTTGCGTTTTTCTTTAAGAGCATATTCTAAAGCTGCTATGACCAAGCGCTCAGAGCCCTCACGTGATACGGGTTTAACGCCAATTCCGCTGGTCATGGGAAATCTGATATTCTTTACGTTGAGATTATTTTGTAAGAATCCAATAAGAGCCTGAGCATCAGCGCTTTGGCTTTGAAACTCTATGCCAGCATAAATATCTTCACTGTTTTCACGAAATATAACCATGTCAACGAGCTCTGGAGCTTTAACTGGCGAGGGTACGCCAGAAAACCAACGTACGGGGCGTAAGCATACATAAAGATCCAGCATTTGTCTTAAAGCAACATTAAGCGATCTAATACCGCCGCCTATGGGCGTTGTGAGAGGGCCTTTGATTCCTACCAGATAGGTTCTAAAAGCATTGAGCGTGTCTTCGGGAAGCCAATTATTAAATTTGCGAAAGGCTTTTTCGCCTGCATAGACCTCAAACCAGCTTATTTTTCTTGTGTTATTATAGGCTTTACTGACAGCACTATCAAAAACCAACTGACTTGCGCGCCAGATATCGGCACCTGTTCCATCGCCTTCTATAAAGGGAATAATAGGATTATCGGGAGTTATAAGTTTATTATTCTGCATGCGAAGAGCGCTGCCACTGGTAGGGGCCTTGAGATCGGTGAACATAGTCATGAATGCTCCTGAGTTGGTATTTATTTTTAATTAGACTTGATCATAGTAAGCGCAAGTTCTTGATTGAGTATTCCTATGACACTCGTATTAATTTCTTTAGGGCATACCGCTTCGCACTCAAGCGTATTGGTGCAGGAGCCAAACTGCTCTTGATCCATAGCGATTATCATATTTTTTACCCGCGATTCTCGCTCAGATTGGCCTTGAGGCAGCAAAGAAAGCTGTGCTACTTTTGCGCCAACAAAAAGCATGGCTGAAGCATTTTTGCATGCCGCAACGCAGGCGCCGCAACCGATGCAAGCAGCAGCATCGAAAGCTTTATCGGCAATTTTCTTACCAATAAGCGTGCTGTTGGCATCTTGGGCTCCACCTGTATTGGCCGTAATATAACCACCTGCTTGGATTATTCTATCAAAAGCGCTGCGATCGACTACTAAATCTTTAATAAGAGGAAAGCCTGTAGCTCTAAAAGGCTCTATGGTAATTTCATCGCCATTTCTAAAAGACCGCATATGCAACTGACATGTTGTAGTACCTGCTTTGGGGCCATGGGGAATACCGTTGATAACCAAAGAGCAGACCCCGCAAATACCTTCACGGCAATCAGACTCAAAAGCAATAGGCTCATGGCCCTGGTGTACTAATTGCTCGTTGACAAAATCAAGCATTTCTAAAAACGACATATTGGTATCTATGTCTTTTGCCTCAAAACTAAAAAAAGAGCCGGCAATTTTCGGGTTTGCTTGACGCCAAATTTTTAGAGTGACCGAGATGCTCATTTGTAGCTCCTTTGGGCAAGTTCTACACTGTCAAATTTAAGTTCTTCGATTTCCCGATGGGGAGGCTTATTTTCGCCTTCATAGCGCCATGCTGCTACATGGCAAAAGTCCTGATCGTTTCGCTGGGCCTCATGATCGGCCGTCTGATACTCTTCACGAAAATGTCCCCCGCAGGATTCCTTTCTTGTCAAAGCATCGAGGCACATGAGCTCGCCAAATTCAAGAAAATCCGCGACTCTCAAGGCTTTTTCCAGCATTTGATTAAGTTGGTTGGCAGAGCCCATAATTAATAATTTTTTATAAAACTCTTCTCTGAGTTCTGGAATTAGTTTAAGAGCTTTCTTAAGACCCTCTTCGTTTCGGGCCATACCACAATATTCCCAGATAATTTTGCCAAGCCTTTTATGAAAAATCTCGGGCGATGTTGTTCCCTTAATAGCCATGAGTGTATTAATTCTTTCTTGGGTTTTTATCACTGCGTGCTCTGGCTCAGCGCTTGCGCTCGCAAAGCTTTGGGCACTTACAGAATTAAGATAACGACAAATAGTATAGGGCAGTACAAAATAGCCATCAGCTAAGCCTTGCATCAGTGCACTTGCTCCTAAGCGGTTAGCACCATGGTCGCTAAAGTTGGCTTCGCCAAGAACAAAAAGTCCAGGGATGTTGCTCATGAGTTCATAATCCACCCACAGGCCACCCATGGTGTAATGGGAAGCGGGATATATTCTCATAGGGGCATCATAGGGATTTTCGCCGGTAATTTTTTCATACATCTCAAACAAATTACCGTAACGACTTTGAATATTAGCCAGACCCAGACGCGTTTTTGCTTCAGCAAAATCTAAATAAACTCCCAAGCCAGAGGGCCCAACACCGCGGCCTTCGTCACAAACCTGCTTAGCTGCACGCGACGAAATATCACGTGGTGCGAGATTGCCATAGCTTGGGTATTTTCGCTCTAAGAAATAATCTCTTTCGTTTTCTGGTATATCGTGAGCTTTGCGTTTATCGCCTTGTTTTTTAGGAACCCAAACACGGCCATCGTTACGTAACGATTCTGACATGAGCGTAAGCTTACTTTGGTGATCACCGCTTACAGGAATACATGTTGGATGAATCTGGGTATAAGAGGGGTTGGCAAAGAGTGCTCCTTTTTTATAAGCCCTAAAAGTAGCGCTGACGTTGCAGTTTATGGCGTTAGTAGAAAGATAAAAAATAGAGCCATAGCCACCTGAGGCTAAGACCACCGCGTCAGCCAGTTCGTAACTAAGTTCACCCGTAATCAAATTTCTTGTTACGATTCCCTTGGCTTGGCCGTCTATTATGATTAAATCAAGCATCTCGTGACGATTGTGAAGCTTAACGCGTCCGAGGCCTACTTGACGACTCAAGGCGCTGTAGGCACCGAGTAATAATTGCTGACCAGTTTGTCCACGGGCATAAAAAGTTCGTGAGACCAGTGCACCACCAAAAGAACGGTTATCAAGAAGACCACCATAATCACGGGCAAAAGGCACTCCTTGGGCGACGCATTGGTCAATAATATTAACACTGACTTCTGCCAAACGATGAACATTGGCTTCGCGTGCACGAAAATCCCCGCCCTTAATAGTGTCATAAAAGAGTCTATGAATACTATCACCATCGTTTTGGTAGTTTTTGGCAGCGTTAATGCCACCTTGGGCAGCAATGCTATGAGCACGGCGAGGGCTATCGTGAAAAGTAAAGACTTCCACTTTATAGCCCAGTTCTCCAAGCGTCGCTGCTGCAGATGCGCCAGCAAGGCCAGAGCCTACGATAATTATTTTAAATTTTCTTTTATTAGCCGGGTTCACGGGCTTCATGCTGTTTTTATAGTTTTGCCACTTAAGGTGGAGGGGACCTTCGGGAATTTTGGCGTCAAGCATTTTAGGCCTCACAAAGTAAACAAAAAACTAAGATTAAGTATCAAGTGGCAGCAAGCCAAGAAGAACAGCTATGGGAATAGACATAAATAATAAAGCAAGACTCCATGCGAAGATCTGACCACATTGCTTAACTATTTTAAAACGCTTTGCGCAGCTGAGTCCCAAAGTGCGAGCCGCGGATGAGATACCGTGGCTTAAGTGACAAGCAAGTAAAGCTTGAGCAAGAATATAAAAACCTGAGACCCATATATTAGAAAATCCCATCACGACCATATTATATATATGAAAACGCCCTTCATGATCTTCTAACACGGCATATTCCGGATTAGTTATACCCAGCGTATAATGCGCAAGGTGATAAATAACAAAAGCTAAAATAGTCAGCCCGCTGAGCATCATGGTGCGCGAGCTCAGCGTCGCTTTTCTTGAGCGCTTAAGTGCATAGGATTGCTCACGAGCCTGAGCATTTCTTCGCGTGAGCACTATAGTTACCCAGACATGAGTAACGACAGCTATAATTAACAAAATACGTGCGGCCCATAATACTTTAGGAAAAGTCCTTAACATGACGCCATATTGGTTAGTAGCATCGGGCCCTGAGAATATTTCGAGATTCCCCAAGAGATGAACAACCAAAAATAAGAGCATAAAAAGACCGCTGAGGGCCACAAGAAATTTAAGGCCAATAGTTGAGCGGCACAACGAACGAGTCTGCATGAGTTCCCTCTGTCGTTACAGCAAAGTCTTAACTTCGTTCACTACTTTTTCTACTGAATTTTTGGAATTCGTAAAAGCTATTTTCTCATGTGCTGTCAGTGGTAATTCGAGAATTTTTTCTATGCCCTTTTGTCCAATAATAACAGGAACTCCGACAAAGAGGCCTTCTACTCCGTATTCGCCGTTTAAAAGCGCTGCACAGGGCAAAAGACGGCGCTGGTTTAATAAATAGCTCTCGGCCATTTCGATCGCTGACAACGCTGGTGCATAAAAAGCTGAACCGTTGCCTAAAAGCTCAACAATTTCACCACCACCCTTACGCGTGCGGGTAATAATTTGGTCCAGGCGCTCTTGTTTAAGAAGACCCATCGTAACTAACTCTGTTAAGGGAACTCCTCCCACGGTAGTAAAACGAGCCAAGGGGACCATATCATCACCATGGCCGCCCAAAACCATGGCGCTAATATCCTGACGACTGACTTCTAGTTCTTCGGCTAAAAAAGTCCTAAAGCGCGCTGAATCAAGAATACCAGCCATACCGACGACTTTATGGGGGGCAATTTGAGCAGCTTTGTAAAAAGCATAGACCATGACATCGAGAGGATTGGTTACTATAATACAAAAGGCATTTTTAGCATGGGTTTTAATACCCATGGCTACTTGTTTGATCACGTCGAGGTTTTTTTGCAAAAGATCATCACGGCTCATACCTGGTTTACGAGGAAATCCAGCAGTTATGATACACACATCGGCATCTGCAATATCGGCGTAATTATTAGTGCCCTTAAGTTTGCAGTCGCTTTGATATAAGCTTGCCATTTGGCTGAGATCTAAAGCTTTTCCTTTGGCTACGCCTTCAAAAACATCAAAGAGAACAACGTCACCAAGACGCCTTTGGCTTGCTAGCAAAGCAAGTGTTCCGCCAATTTGTCCAGCTCCGATCAAGGCGATCTTTTTCGTGGTCATAGCGTTTTTCCTTTATATTATTCTTGACGAACAAGCTTGTACAAAACGGGTTTGATCATTGCAAGGCGAGGAAATCTATGAGTTTTGACCGTAAGTTTGTCTGTGATCAACAAGCAGAGCAAGTCTTGATGCTGGCCAAAGAAATATTAGGAGATTCTTATAGAGTTATTCAGGTAATAAATCTTAAATTATTTGAAAACTTTGAGCTGACCCAAGCCAAAATCGAGGCAAATATAGTTGAGATATCAGATAATAAAGCCAAAAAATTAAAAATTTACGGCGAAGGTGTGGGCTTAGTCGATGCCTGCTTTGATGGCATGCTTAAAGCCTATGAAAAAGATTATTGTTCGCTTATTTCGATTTCGATCGTTGATTTTAGCGTCAGTGCCCATCTTGATAGCTCGAATACGCGCCAATCTGACGCGCATGTCAGTGCACTCTTGCGTATTAAAAACGCTGATGCCCATGAATATGCTTTCGAATGTACGACGAGTTCTATTAGTCATTCGAGTGTAGGAGCAGTTCAGGAAGCCATCGCTTTTTTTATCAACGCTGAAAGTGCCTATATTAGGCTTTATCGAGCTTTGGCCGATGCCAAAGAGCGAGGGCGTCATGATCTCATAGAGCGTTATTGTAGCCAAATGTCTACGATCGTTAAAGCTACTTCTTACGAAGCTTTGGTGAGCAGGTTAAAAAGCAACAAAGTGAGTTAAGCATGCGATTTTTCATGTTCTTTGAGCGAGGAAGCTTACGTGTCTTGAAATTATATTTTAGAGCTTTAAGCCCAAAGCTATGAATAATTATTGGTCAAGAATACCAGGTTTCTTTAAGCAATCGCCTGAACAAAGACGCCAAAGCTTGAGCGCCTTGGCTCTTGAGGTCAAAGACGAGCATTGGGAATTGCTGGATAAGGGTCTCGCTTTAGAAATAGCCGATCACATGAGTGAAAATGTCGTTGGTGTTTTTAATTTGCCCTTTTCTGTTGCGCCGAATTTTGTTGTTGATAATCAGGCAGTTTTGGTGCCTTTGGTGACTGAAGAGCCGAGCATCGTTGCAGCTCTTGCTAAGATGGCAAAATTAGTAGCTTTAAATGGCGGTTTTAAAACCCAGGTGGACGAGTCCAGGCAAAAAGGCCAGGTGCAAGTTTATGGGCTTGCTGATATTGAGCGTTCCCAGGCACTTCTTGCCCAACACAAAAACGAACTCATAATTTTCTTAAATCATCAGATTCCTAATATGATAAAACGCGGGGGAGGGGTGGTTGATATAAGCTGGCGTGCGCTCAGTTCACCAACTATAGGCCCCATGCTTATTGTCGAGCCGATTATTGACGTTAAAGATGCGATGGGTGCCAATATAATTAATACACTCATGGAGGCTTTGAAGCCGCGTATAGAATATTTATTACAAGGCCAAGTAGGTTTATGTATTTTATCAAATTTATGCGATACAAGAATGGCCCACGCGCAGTGTTCTCTTTCTTTTCGTGAGCTTGCTCTTGATTCTTCCCATGATTTTGGCGAACAAGTAGCCACGCGAATCATCGCAGCGCAAGCGATGGCAGAAGTTGATATCTATAGGGCTACGACTCACAACAAGGGCATTCTCAATGGTATCGACGCTGTGGCTATAGCTACGGGTAACGATTTTAGAGCACTTGAAGCAGCTGCACATGCTTATGCTTCTATGACGGGTTCTTATGGACCCTTGACGCGCATAAGCATCGATCGGGAAAATAAAATTTTGCATGCCAAACTCAGTTTGCCTTTAGCTGTTGGTGTTGTTGGTGATGGCTTAAAACTCAATAACGGTGTGCGTGTAGCTCATAAAATTTTGGGCAGCTTTGTTGAGTCGAATAAAAAATTAGCTTCAGTAATGGTCAGCGTAGGCTTGGCTCAGTGTCTTGCTGCATTAATGGCTCTTTGTACCGATGGTATACAAAAAGGCCATATGGCTTTGCATAGTAAAAAAAATCTAATTTCTAAGAGATCCCATGCGAACTGATATAGCTTTTAGCTACGCCCCGGGCAAAGTTATTCTTATTGGCGAGCATGCTGTTGTTTATGGCGCTACTGCTATAGCTATGCCTATCGATATGGGTGTTAGAGTAGCGGTCTCACGCTTGGATGAGCATTCAGATCTTGCTGGTGTGGGACCCATGATACGAGGTGTTGGACCTTTTTTTATGGGCGACACTTTTTTGCATCAAGAAAGCTCTGGACCCAAAGTTTTAACCCATGCGCTGGGCTATTTGGCTCAAGCTTTTGGTGAGCAAGCTTTAGACATGGCCATAGTCGTTGATGGCTCTTTAGCCCCCGGCAGAGGCCTTGGTTCTTCAGCTGCCCTGAGTGTTGCAATTATTAGGGCTATTTACCGGTATATACAGCAGCCGCTTTCTGATTGCCTATTGGCCAGTCATGCGAGTGCCCTTGAGACAATATTTCACGGTCAGCCCTCAGGTATTGATCATGCTGTTGTTATAAACGGTGAGCCCATAGCTTTTAGACGAAAAGCCCAAACAGCTGAGTACAGAACACTTAAATTAAGTTCTGAGTTAAAATTAGTCGTAGGATTTGTAGGGCCTCATGATGGAACCAAGAATGCAGTAAAAGAATTTGCTGAACGCAAAAAGAGGCAAGAGAAAGCTTATAGTCGTATTATTAGTAACTTAGACGACATGGCAGCCGATATGGAAGAAGCGCTTTTAAACGGACGCCTGGCTTTTGTGGGTGAACTCATGAATATTGCTCAAGGCTATCTTAACGCTTTGTCTTTATCGACTTTGGCTATTGAGCATCTTTGCGCGCTTGCTCGTGAGCGCGGTGCTTTGGGGGCTAAGTTAACAGGTGCAGGTGGTGGTGGAGCGGTTATTGCTTTGTGCGATGGATGTGAAACAGAGATATTAAGCGCATTTAGAGCGGCCGGCTTTGAGAGCTTTATTACCAGCGTGTCAGCAGGGAGGCATCATGCTTAAGCGAGCTAAAATACATAATAATTTAACACATCTTATTAATAATAAACTCCCTATGCCTCTTTTGGTGCAGACAGGATTGCATGATGATGCCATACGCTATTTTGCGCCTGCCGTAGCCCTCAATGATTTTGGGGAATTTTTGATATATATTTCAGAATCATCTATGCTTTGTGATTTAATAAAGCTTAAGAGAACTTTGTTGGTTGAAGTTATTTTTGAGCATTCATGCTTCAGTGCTGAGCTTGCGCTCGCTCAGGTTCCGGCACGGGTTTCCCAGTGTGCCTTGGCGTTGACGCTTTTGAATCCAAGCTCGGAGTCTTTAAGCCGCGAAAAGTGGTGCCCCTTAACTTAATAGGATTAAGCTATGAATATTTGCCCTACTTGTAATGCAGAATTTCTTGATCACGTAAGTTTATGTAGTACGTGTCATGAAAAATTAATTAAAACCGTTGACCGTTCACCTCTTGATCCTGCAAATAATACGCTGGCATCAAAAGAAGATTTGCTTAAAGAAGAAACTGCTGTATTTGCCGAGGGAAGCCTTGATCATTGTCGTGAATTCGAAAAAATACTGCATCGGGCGCAAATTCCTGCACTGGTATATCCGGCAAAATTAGGCTGCGACGATAACGCTGCAACGCTCGGTTCTTCGTGTGGCGTAAAATATTTAGTCTTGGTGCGCCCAGGAGATTTGGAGCGCTGTGCGCGCGCTGTAGATGGTCAGTTTTTTGCCCAAGTGGCACGCGAAGGCCAAGGTAATCTTAATCGCGGGGTAGTTGATCTTGAACAAAGCGAAGTCACCTGTCCGGCCTGTAACGAACGTGGGCCACTCAAAGAGGGCGAGTGTAGCTTTTGTGGACTTTTTTTAGGTGAGCATAATTCATAACTTAAAAGCTGTGCCTATTTGCTAAGCTTGAAATATTATATTTTAACTATTTTATAAAATTATTTGAGAAAATAAAAATGAATAATATTGGTAATTTACTCGTTATTTTGTTGATGAGCATAAGTAATTATGCATTGGCGATGATTAAAGATCATAATAAGCTCGTTAGAAACAGCCCTCTTTCTTATGAAGAAGCTGTTGAAGTGGCAGGTCTTATGGTGAACAGCTGGAATATTTTGTCGCTCGATCTGCGCGGGTGCTCCCTAGGTGCTCAAGAGATTAGTATAGTAGCATCAGCACTACAGCTTAATAATCGTCTCCAAGAATTAGAGCTCAGCAATAATCCCATCGGCGATGAAGGAATGCGCTCTCTTGGCGATCTCTTAAAAGACCACCGTCAACTTCAAGTTTTGCGGATTGATTCTTGCGATATAGGCGATGCCGGTGCTTGGATATTAATTTCTGCTCTTGCCCAAAATACAACGTTGAAGAAGCTCAGCATTGCGCATAATCCTATGCATAAAAGCTTAAAAAAGAAAGCTGTGAAGACTTTACAAAACAAGTCAGAGATTAACTACAAAAAATTATTTAAATAATTTAATTATTTTAATTTTAGCATGTTTTTATAATCGATTCCGCAAGCTTGGATCAAAGTAAAAAAATCATCTTTTACATTAAGTTGTTGTTCCCAAGGGCGGTCGTGATCATGAAGATGGACCGTGAGAGAAGCAGGATTGGCTCCAATATTAGGGCCACACTGCGTCGCTATTAATTTGCCTTTTTTTATTCTGATCGTAATCTTTGGAGGATTACTTTTTTGTAATTCAAATAACGTACTGAATATAATTTTTTTGGTTAATACTACATCGGATAAGTATCTAACATCACGCGATGATAGGCTCTTAGATAAATTGGCAAATGAACCAAACGAAGGCAATCGCGAATCATAAGGCTTCGATGTTTCTTGTTCTTTTAATATACTTGGCTGTTTGGTAGGCTCTAGGTTTTTTTCTTCACGAGATTTAGTAATATTATTTAACCTAACTTTTGCTAGGCAGGGCAAATCTTTTACTTGATCTAAAATATTTTTTATTAATAAGATATTCTGTTCGGCCTGCGTATTTCCTGCGTTGGCCGATAGTTGGGCATAATACAACGCTAACTGGTTATCCTGCATGACACCGAGCCCTTGAAAATACATTTCTCCAAGATCGTTTTGAGCATTATCATCACCCTGATCTGCAGCTAATTGAAGATACTGTAATGCCTGTTGATAATCCTGCATGATACCAAGACCCTTAAGATACATGGCTCCAACTTGAGCTTGTGCATCAACTAATCCCTGATCTGCTGCTTGTTTAAAATACAAAAAAGCTTGCTCGTTATTTATCTCTACTCCAAGGCCATTGAGATACAAAATTCCAAGATTTTTCTGAGAATCTACTTGCCCTTGATGAGCGGCTTGTTTAAAAAATTTGAAAGCTTCTTTATAATTTTGCTTTTTGCCTTTTGTATAATAAATTACACCAAGATTATGCTGGGCATATAAATTGCCCATACGCGCTGAATTTAGATAATAATTAATCGCTTTTTCTATGTTTATTTTTTTATACAGGCCTCTTTCAAGCATAAAGCCAAGATGTAACATGCTGAAATCATGATTTTTTTCAGCGCTTTCTTTGAAGTATTTGTAAGCTTGTTTATAATTTTTTTGTACGCCTTTGCCCTTGTAATATAATACGCCGATTTGGTATTTAGCTTCAGCTTCATGTTCGCTATCATCAGCAGCGAATAAAAAATATTCTAAAGCTTTTTCATAATTTTGGGGTAGGCCATGTCCATGACGATAAAGCAGAGCCATATTATATTTCGCACCTATCTCATTGAGTGGCAAAGCTTTTTCATAATAGCTCAGCGCAGTCTTATAATTAAGCTCTACACCTCGACCTGATCCATACATTATTCCGAGATTTACGAGTGCAAAAGGGTCATTAAGCTCTGCGGCTTTCTTAAAATATCCGAATGCTATCGTGTCGTTTTGTTCTACACCGAGTCCTAAAAAGTGCATCCTTCCAAGATTAACCAGAGCTGCTCGAGTGCCCCCATCGGCAGCCTTAGTCAAAAAATCATAGGCGGGTATATAATTTTTTATATCAAGATTATGTATGCCGAGTTTCCAATTGGCAAAAGGATCCCCAAGCTGGGCGGCACGTTGGAAATGTTTTATTGCTTTAGAGAGATTTTTCTCAACGCCTTTTCCCAGTTCGTAGCATTGTCCAAGATTTAGATTAATATTTATATGATTTTTATCGGTACTGTAGCCTAATAGTAGGAGTTGAAATAAACTTTCTTCTGTCAGCTGACCAGAATCTATAAAGCTCTGATCGATATGTACAGGTATAGATATACTATTATTGGCTTCGGGAGCTTTAGTTTTAGAAAACGAAGATATAAAATCTAAAATTTCAGCTGTAGCTTGAGAGCTTTTGGGGCTGAGAGTCAATTTTTTATTTTTATCATGATACACCATGGGCGTACGCATCATGGCATAAGCTTCTGGCATTGTGCAGATTATAATTAAACTTATAGCTAATAATTTTAGATGAATTTTATGTTTTATATTCATTGGTAATAATATCCATGGTTGATTTCAAAATTATTAAGATATTGTGAAATAACGGGGTCTTTTTTTTTGGGGGGGAGGCTCATAGGCATCCAAATATTTTTTAATAGCTTCTTTATCGTTTTCATTGCTTTTTTCTTTATTAAATATAGATAGATATATATTTATATTCATAACGGCGTTGTAATTATTTGCTTCAATCGCCGTGCGAAGAAAGAGGAGAACACCTTCCTCGTCTCTGGGCATATAAAGGCTGCCACAATCGAGCAGCTCTTTAACTATTTTTCCCCCTCTATCATGCACGACTGCAAGCATAAGGGCTGTGTATCCTCTTTTAGTAATAAAATAATTAGGGTTAATCATGATTTTTTTGGCATGGGTAATAAACGAAGTGAACCTGAGTTCTTCTAAAAGCTGTTTACCATGCGCAATTTCTTGTAGCTTTGTTGTGGGTTGGCTGTAGTCAAACCCTGTAGCTTCTATTTGTTCTTGTTCGTTTAAGTCTAGCATCATGGCATGTGCCGCTAAATTAACGACACATAGAAAAAGAGATAATATGAGAAGGCGAATAGCGATCATAGTATAAACCTCAGGTAAAAAATTTTAATATTTGAGAAAATAAACTTCTTTTGTCGACGTAATAGCAAAAAGATAAGAAAAATAAATTACTTTCATTGTTGTTTTGGTCTTTCTTTTCTTTGCTTATATTCTTGCGTTTACTATTCTTTTCGCTAATTACCCAAACGGTTATATGGGTATATACTAATGAAATTCTTGTCTCAATTCTCTAATCAGGCTCTTTGCGCGCATTTTACTCGAAGATGTCCTGAAAATTTTTTATATGAAAAACGACTCAAAGAGGAGTTTGAACTTATAGAATATTTTGGTTTCGAAAAAGTATTTTTGCAAGTTTGCGAAATTCTACGATTAGCCCAGGGTATTCCTCATATTATACGAGGCTCAGCAGGTTCGTCGCTTGTGTGTTATTTGCTTGGTATTACTAACGTTGATCCAATTAGAGAAAACATATCTTTGGCGCGCTTTATGAACAAAAATCGCTCGGATATACCAGATATAGATATAGATTTTCCCTATAATTATCGTGATGAAATTATCGAACGTCTCAAAGATCTCTACGGTGATCGCGTTGCGCGTATTTCGAATCATGTAACGTTTAAAAATACTTCTGCGCTTCGTGAAGCAATGCGTCGCCATGGCTATAGGCGTTTTTTACCGAAATACTTCGACGTGCATAAACTTATGCCGTTTAAAGCTGAGCAGGTGCTTAAGACAGCTCGAGAGCTGCAGGGGCAATTTAGGGGCTATAGCCTTCATTGTGGCGGCGTTATTATTTTTGATACACCAGTAAAGAAAGAGCTTCTTCTAAAACCTGCCCAAGTTAAAATAAATAAGCATCAGGTTGAAGAACAAGGCCTCATAAAGATCGATTTGTTGTGCAATCGTGGCTTGGCTCAGCTTTGGGATATCTCCCAATTGCCCCTTGAGGATTATCCCGAATATGATGCTGCCACGGCTGATCTTTTTTGTCGCGGTGATGTATTGGGAGTGACCTTTTCTGAAAGTCCTGCCATGAAAAGACTCGTCAAAGCGATTCAACCTCGAAGCAGAAGGGATATAGCGCTTTGTTTAGCGCTCGTTAGACCTGCCGCAGCTTCTCGCGGTCGAAAATTGTCTTTTTTAAAGCAGTGGCAAAAATGCCGTCGTAAAAGCCAAATTGTCTATGATGACGATGCTAATACGCTGATTAGCCATCTTCTTAATATTTCCGATGACGATGCTGATTTTTATCGTCGCGCCTTTGCTAAAGGTGACGAGATTATCATGGCTAAATTTAAGAGACTTATTGAGTATATGCCCCAGGCTGAGCATCATATGCAAAGTCTTAGTATGATGCGGGAATACTCTTTTTGTAAGTCCCATGCGATCTCATACAGCTATCTTGTTTGGGCTTTGGCGTATTGGAAAGTCAGAGACCCCAAGAGTTTTTGGCATGCAGCTTTACGGCATTGTCATTCTATGTACGCACAATGGGTGCATATAACAGAGGCCAAAAGGGCCGGTCTTAGCTTTGCAACAGCGGGCTCTAATTGGGTGCGAAAAGGGGATGTTCTTTATGATCCAAAGCATACGCCATTTCTCTTTCATGATGGCTATGGTGAGTATCGTAAACATGGCTATTGGCTGAGTGATCGCTTTATGCCGGGATGCACTGAAATAAGACTTAATAACAAGATCAGAGTACGAGGTCTTATAGCGACCTATCGCTATTATTATTCTTTAGGCAAAAGCCTAACTTTTGCGACTTTAGGTTGTGATAAAGGCCGTTATTGGGACATAGTTATAGAAGGCAAAGTTATTCTTCATAAAGCAGACCTCATGGATATTGAGGGTGAAGTTAAAACTTTTTTTAGTAGTAATTATATTAAAGTCACCAAGCTTAACGGGCTCAAAGAACTTGATCGAGATTGGAAAATTCCCCAAGATAACGATCAAGAACAAAGGCAAATCATGGGCTCTCTGAGATAAATTTTCGCGCAGGTGCTTTGGACGACGATTTTGACGCTGAATCGGTAGGGCGTAGTTTGGGAGAGATAGCTGGAGACGATGCCGATTGAGATCGAGAGCTCGATTTTGATCCAGAAGAAGTGCGAATCAAATCGTCATTTTGTTTGGGCGGAATTTCTATCAAAAAGCTGAATCGCTTATTTCGCCTCGTTGGAGATTTCGCATAAGTACTTTGTTTTCGAAACTTATTTTCGATGAGGACCATTTTACTAATAAACGAGTCAATTTCGAGCACTTCAGGCCTTTCTTCAGGCTTTTCTTGTCTTAAGCGCTGGGCAAACTCTAAAAGTTCATATTTCCAGGGGTCAATAATTAGTAACTCTTTATACCCTTGCCAACTTAAAGCAGCATCAGGGCAGGCTACGACAAGATCACGATGAAGGGGGGCTTCGAACGAGGGCTTTAGTTTAGATTGAAACTCTTCATAGCGACGAAAGCCGTTTTTAATAAGCATCAGTGCCATGACGGTCCCCGTGCTATAAAAGTCGCTTTTCTCGTGATGAAGCTTTTTAAAAAAGGCTTCAGGTGCTAAATAGGCCGGAGTTCCACATACCCATTCATTTTCGTCACTTACAGCTTCTAGCGCGCGCGATAAACCAAAATCAATGATAATTACTTGAATCCAGCCATTCTTAATTTCAACGACAAAATTATCTGGCTTGATATCTCTATGAATAATACCCTTGGGGTATGCAGCGCTTCTTGAAAGATGCAGGCTTCTCACCGAGACTAAGATTTGGGTGGCTAGAGAATTTCTTAATATATCAGGCAGGTCTGCGGGTAAATTTATAAGGTTTATGGCGCGATAATGCTCCATAAACACGAAGCAGGTGCTCCCAACAACAGTTCCACCATAAAAACGGCCTAAGTGAGCAAGGATTTTAGATTCGTTTTCAGTATCCCGTTTGCGCGTTTTATCGGAAACGTTGCATTTTTTTACTGCAACCAAGCATTTGTTGGCTCGTGGGCATCGTAGATTTTGCGCCAGCTGAATACTGCCATGACTGCCTTCCCCAAAAAAAGTATTGTCGTCAATAATAAAAGTGCCCATGTATTCGTTTTCGGCTTTGAAGCTAATAACTTTAAGAGAATTTTCTTTATTATGACATAAATCAAAATGGTCAGAAGTTTTTTCCTGAAGTGTGAGTCTCAACGCTGCAAAATTTAATATCGTGTTAATTTCTCTTGGATCAGATATGAGCATATTTTTATAGTGACCGTGTTTTAGAATTTCGTTAGCAATGGATTCCAAAGCGCTTTCTAAGCTTTGAGGCGAGATTTCTTCTTCTGTTTGAGTGCCAGAAGATGCGTCCGGAAGGCTTTTAAGAGGCCGATTAACAACAGGGGCTTCCGGTTCTATTTTCGGTTCTATTTTAGGCTCTATTTTAGGCTCTAATTGACCGTTTAGCCAATTCATAAAAATGCGCTTTTCTTCAGTATCTGCGTTGCTTGCAAGTATATCGAGAACGCTTTTATCGTTTTTCTTTTTATAAAGCTTAGTGTGTCGTTTGTTTGGTTTTATCTCAAGAATAATTGTTTTTAAATCTGAATAATAAGCTTTTTCAGCAGCATGGCGCAGGGGGCCAGCTTCTAAATTTTGGGTATATATGGAGAAAATAAGAACAAATTTGATAAGCCACATCATATTTTTTCACCGGCAAAAAGTTCTCTACTTATTTAAGCCTCCACACGTTAAAAAAAGTTCAGCTTATTATTCGCATAAAAAATAGGGGCAAACTTTATTGACATAAGCCATCTAAGCTGGCTTAGTAACCCAAGATTTTAGGCGCGTAGCTCAGTGGTAGAGCACTTCCTTGACATGGAAGGGGTCGTCGGTTCGAAACCGGCCGTGCCTACCAAATTTGATATTAAAAGCTCCGCACTTGCGGGGCTTTGTTATTGGTGCAGGAAAAATTATGTCTCATATTAACGTCAAACTACCTGACGGCCTTTTTCGTGAACTGCCTTCAGGTGCAACTTCGTTGAGTTTAGCTGAAAATATTTCGCCTGGGCTCGCCAAAAGAGTAATTGCAGCGTTGGTTAATGGCGAAATAAGAGACTTACAAGATCCTCTCGCTGATGGTGATCAGGTTATATTGCTTGATTCTAAGAGCGAATATGCTCACGAAGTAATAAGTCATAGTTGCGAGCATATCTTAGCAGTTGCTGTAACTGAGCTCTTTCCTCAGGCTCAGGTTACTATGGGGCCTCACGATCATAGTGAGGGTTTTTATTATGATTTTGACATAGGCCGGCCTTTTAGTGAGCACGATCTGGCTTTGATAGAACAAAAAATGGCTGCTCTTATCAAAGAAAATATAAGCTTTACCAAAAAATGGGTAACTAAAGATCAAGCTCGTGAGATTTTTATAAAATTAGGGCAAAAATATAAACCCGAAATTCTTGACTGGATCCCGAGCGATGGTGTGACGCTTTATCAAAGTGGTAATTTTATAGACTTGTGTCGAGGGCCGCATTTACCAAGCGCTGGTTTTATAAAAGCTTTTAAGCTTCTTGGCTCTTCAGGGAGCTATTGGCGCAATGACGCGAGCCGGGAGATGCTTCAGCGTATTAGTGGCATTGCTTTTGCCAGTCAAAAAGAGCTTGACGAATATGTTTTTAGAATAGAAGAAGCTAAAAAACGCGATCATAGAAAGCTTGGGCCTAAGCATGGTCTGTTTTTTGTTTCTGAAAAATTTGATTCATGGACTGACACACAAGCTCAGGAAAGCGAAGCGCGCGCTGTCTTATATATTCCTCGTGAAGAAATAGGTGCAGGGCATCTTGCTCAGTATATCCAAGAAATAGAAGGGCTTTTAAGCTCGATGGCTTTGCTCTTGCCGACAAAAAAATTAGCCCTGCACGGCATAAATACTATGGCTCAGTCTGGGGGTGAGTCTGAAGCGCAAAAAGCTTGGGTAGATATTAGGCTCTTTGCGGGCATAAAAGACGCATCTGCCCGTAAAGATCTTGTTAATCTAGTAGGCGAGTTCACGAAAAAATCTACACTTGAAGTTAAGTTCATATTTGAAACCCATGCCAATGAAGAAATAGGTCCTGGGCTTGTTATGTGGTTGCCTCAGGGTGGCCGGCTTCGTTCGTTGGTTGAAGACTTTTCTCGTCAACGACATTTAGCCAATGGCTACGATATGGTTTATTCGCCTCATATAGCAAAAAGTGATCTTTGGCGTATTTCTGGGCACTTAGGTTTTTATCGCGATAGCATGTTTGCGCCGATGAATATCGACGGCTGTGAGTATATGCTTAAGCCTATGAATTGCCCTTTTCATGTGCTCATGTTTAAATTTAAACCGCGTAGTTATCGCGATTTGCCCCTTAGATTTGCTGAATTTGGTACGGTCTATCGTTATGAAATGGCGGGTGTCTTACATGGCCTCATGCGCGTACGCGGTTTTACGCAAGATGACGCGCATATTTTTTGTCGCTGGGATCAGCTTGATGCTGAACTCGATAAAGTCTTGAAATTTGTTATGAGTATGCTTGAAGCTTTTGGTTTCAACGATTTTGAGCTTAATATATCGACGCGGCCTGATAAATATGTTGGTGAATTGAGTGAATGGCATCGGGCTGAAGAAAGCCTAAAAGAAGCCGTAAAACGCACAGGGATTAATTATAAAATAGATGAAGGCGGTGGAGCTTTTTATGGTCCTAAAATAGATCTTAAACTCAAAGACTGTTTAGGGCGTTTATGGCAATGCTCAACAGTTCAGGTTGATTTTAATAACCCAGAGCGCTTTAATTTAGAATTTATTAATAGCGCAGGCCAAAAAGAAAGGCCCGTTATGCTTCATAGGGCTTTATTTGGTTCTATCGAGCGCTTCTTAGGTATATTAATCGAGCATTATGCTGGTGCGTTTCCAGCATGGCTTAGCCCTGAACAAGTGCGCATAATTACAGTCAGTGATCGCCATAACGACCATGCAACGCTCATCGCAGAGAAGCTTGCGAGCAGTGGTATCAGGGCAGTTTTTAAAGCCAGTTCTGAGAAACTTGGTGCAAAAATCAGAGAAGCACAGATAGAAAAAGTACCGCTCATGGTTATCATAGGCGATAAAGAAGTGGCCGAAAATGGTGGGACATTGCGTCTAAGATCTCAAGAAGACAAAGGCTTTTTTGAGCTCTCTGATCTTATAAAAGCTCTTTGTCTAGAAACACAAAGGCCAGGACTCTAGTTGATTTTCTCAATGCCCCATTGCCAATTAGGCCTTAAGTAGGAACAACGGGGTTTTTAGATTTTGTTCGTGTGTTCATAATTGTGGAGAAAGAATGGGAAGCATGTCGAATCCGGGTAGTGGGGAATTTGGAACTCAAGGTCAGCGCGCAGGCAAGGAGCGCATTGAGGAGCCCCGGGTTAACCGTCGCATCCGTGTTCCCGATGTTCGGGTTATTGGAGAAGATGGTGAGCAACTTGGAATAATGCCGACAATTCAGGCGCTGAGGCGGGCAGAACTGGCCAATCTAGACTTGGTTGAAGTTCAACCCCGTGCTAAGCCACCTGTATGCAAGATCATGGACTATGGCAAGTATAAGTATGAGCAAGCTCGTAAGAATGCTGAGTCCAGAAAAAAACAACAGCAAATCGAGCTTAAAGAAGTAAAATTTCGTCCCAAAACGGGAGAGCATGATTTTGAAGTAAAAGTTAGAAATCTCAAGCGATTCTTAGAAAAGGGCAATAAGGGAAAAGTCACCGTCATGTTTCGCGGACGCGAGATCGTTCACCCAGAAATGGGTCGTGAAATGCTTAATCGGGTAATCCAGTCTTTAGGGGAAGAAGCTCTAATTGAGCAACATCCTCGTTTGGAAGGGCGCCAGATGGTCATGATTGTTGGTCCCGCCCGCAGCAAAAAGGCCTAAGAAGCTTGGTTTTTCAAAGAGTCGGTATTGCGCGAGCCAAGAAATTTATATATTCAGCTTGCGTAGCATTGGTTTTTCACTAGTGTAGGGAAATAGAAGGAAATAAATCCATGGCAGGATGTAAAAAATCTCGCGGTTTAAATAAGCCCAAGATGAAAAGTAAGCGTGCCGCCAAGAAGCGTTTTTCGCTTACTGGCACAGGCAAGGTGACCTTCAAGAAAAAAGGTCTTAGGCACGGAATGAGTAATAAAAATCGGAAGAGAAAGAGAAACTTGCGTAAAGCAGGTCTCATGACTTCTGGTGATGCAGGCTTAGTAATCAGGGCCTTAGCCGTCTAAATAAATTATCAAAGAGGTTTTATTATGGCTCGTGTAAAGAGTGGTGTCGTCACAAGACGCCGACATAAACGATTATTAAAAAGGGCAAGCGGTTACTACGGTAAGAAAAGTCGCTTATTCAAAGTCGCACATCAAACTGTTGCGCGCGCTTTGGCTTTTGCTTTTAGAGATCGTAAACAGAAGAAGCGTGAGTTTAGGGCATTGTGGATAGCGCGTATTAACGCAGCTGTTCGTGAACATGGCATGAGTTATAGTGTTTTTATCGGCGCGATGAAAAAAAATAACATTGCTCTTGATCGACGAGTTCTCGCTGAGCTTGCATGTTTCGACGCACCAGGATTCAAAGCTGTGGTCGATTCGCTAAAACAATAAATGGCGTATCTTAGAGGTGGGGGCGTATGAAAGCCGCTTTGTTGCGCTTAAAAGATGAGGCTTTGGCTAAACTTGAGGGTGCTCAAACCAAGGAAGACCTAGCAACGCTTAAGTCTTTGTACTTGGGCAAAAAGGGCGAGCTTAAAAAGGTGCTCACTTCTTTGGGAACGATTCCTCCCACTGAAAGGGCAGCTTTAGGCAAAGTTGCTAATGAAGTACAAGATAGCTTGCTGGATGAGATTGCTCGTAAAGAGCAGACAATCGGTGAAGGCTTAAAAGCTCAGGCTTTAAATACTTCAATAGATACTTCAGTGCCTGGTAGATCCCATCGATTGGGATCGGTGCATCCGCTCGTTCAGACTTCTGAAGTTATATTCGATGTTTTAAAAAAGCTGGGTTTTTGTAAGGCTCAAGGGCCTGAAATTGAGCATGATTTTTATAATTTTGCCGCGCTCAATATGCCTAAAAATCATCCAGCGCGTGACATGCAAGATACTTTTTATATAACAGACGATATTTTGTTGCGTACTCATACAAGTTCGGTGCAAATTCGGGCCATGCTGTCTCAAAAAGAACCGCCATTGAAAGTCATGAGCTGGGGGCGGGTCTATAGGCGTGATGATGATGTCACCCATTCACCTATGTTTAATCAGATCGAAGGCCTCTATGTCGATGAGCATTGTTCGCTTGCTGATCTAAAAGGGACTTTGTCAGCTTTTGCTGCGGGTGTATTTTCAAAAGATGCCAAAATTCGTATGCGTCCAAGCTATTTTCCTTTCACTGAGCCTTCAATGGAAGTCGATGTCAGCTGTTTTGCCTGTGCTGCAGATTTAAGCTGCCGTTTATGCAAGGGCAGTGGCTGGATTGAGATTTTAGGGGCGGGTATGGTCGATCCAGAAGTATTTATAGCGTGTGGCTATGATCCTGAGCGCTTTAGGGGATTTGCTTTTGGTATGGGCGTAGAACGTATCGCAATGTTGCGCTATGGCATTCCTGATATTCGATTATTTTATGAAAACGACCTGCGCTTTTTAAGGCAATTTTAGTCAAAGCATTCGGGAGCATATTTAGCCATGCGTATTAGCTTGAACTGGCTTCGGGATTATCTAGATATTAAAGCAGACGTGGACGCCAATCAGATTGCCAAGTCTCTTACTATGGCTGGTCTTGAAGTAGAAGGCATTGATTATATCAAAGAAAAAGCACGTCTCATTACTTTGGCTCGCGTTTTAGAAAAATGCTCAGATGCGAAACTTCAAGATATCTATCTTGTTGAAGCCGAGGGTGAGCAATTTCGTGTGAAAGCATCGAGTAATCTAATACCAGAAAGTATCGTTGGTATTATCATGGATAATACGAGCGAATGGGATGGTTTTAGAATAGCCACCTATGCTGATCTAGGATTTAGTACTGCGCAGCACGAGAATATTTGTTTTCCCAAAGACTTTCTTGAGGCTTCAAATTCTAGACAGCTCGCTGATCTGCCTGAGTTTGATGATATAATTTTTTCTTTGAGCGTTACGCCTAATCGTCCAGATGCTTTAAGTCATCTTGGTGTTTCACGTGAATTATCCGCTCTGCTTGATTTATTGCCGCGTGTGCCGCTCTTATCGGTGCGTGAGATGGCAGGGCCTACCCATGAAAAAGCAGTCGTAGAAATTAATAATTCTAACGATTGCCCCCGCTATGCTCTTAGAGTAATAGAGAATATTCGCATTGAGCCAAGTCCGTTGTGGCTGAGATTAAGACTTATGGCCTGTGGTGTGCGTCCGATTAACAACGTTGTTGACGTTACTAATTACGTGATGCTTTCTCGCGGACAGCCCATGCATGCTTATGATTACGACAAGCTCAAGAAAGAAAACAGTCGTGTTAAAATTATTGTCCGAAGGGCTCATAATAACGAAAAATTTCAAAGTATTGACTTAAAAGACGTGCTTTTGACTCCAGACGATCTTGTTATAGCAGATGTAGGCGGTCCAGTTGCTTTGGCTGGCATTATGGGTGGAAGTTCTAGTGCTGTCGCTGAAAATACAACAAGTGTATTGCTTGAATCAGCCTATTTTGATCCTAAAAATCTTCGAATGACTTCTCGCCGCCATCAAATAGCGTCGGAGAGTAGTTATCGCTTTGAACGTGGTGCTGATCCAAGTGACGTTGTTGAAGCTCTTAATTATGCTGCGCGTTTGCTCGTCGAGAATTCTGACGCTAAAGCATGTCGTGAGCCAATAGATGCCTATAGACAGCGTGTTGATCCTTTAGAAATTAAGATGCGCCTTGATCGAGCGCAAAGTATTCTTGGTATAGATGCTGCTCATTTTGACCAAGAAATGCTGAGAAGAAAATTTGGGCGTTTGGGCATAGAAACCGTGGCAAAACGCGGTGATGCCATGTATTTTCGGGTACCTACTTTTCGCGCTGATTTGCTTCGTGAGATCGATTTAATCGAAGAAGCTGCGCGGATGATTGGCTACGACAAAGTAAACGTGAGTGCGGTTGGCACTTTGAGTGAGCGAGATTCTTTTTCTAATAATTCTTTTGATATAGCACTTAAGAAATTCTCGCATGGTCTTGTTGCGCGTGGCTTTTCTGAGGCCATGAATTATGCTTTTTTAAGCAAAGAGCACCACGATTATTTTTTGGATTCACATGAGCAAGCAAAACTCATTGAGATAAAAAATCCTCTCTCTGAACGTTACGGAGTCATGCGTAGAAGTTTGATTCCTGGTTTGGTTAAAAATTTACTACATAATCAAAGAAACCAAGAAAAATCAGTCATGCTTTTCGAGGCTGGAACTGTATTTTTGGGTAAACGACCAAGCGAAGGTCTGCCTGAGCCACAATCTTTATTTGGTTCTTTGGATCAAGATAGCTTTAGTTTTGAAAAGCAATATTTATCGGGCGTCATGGCTGGTATCAGTGCTTATAGTGCTTTTGATTATGTGCCAAAAGCTTTGGATTTTTATGATCTTAAGGGCGTAATTTCAGATTGTCTTAGATCTTTGGGACTCGATGATTCCCAAGTTTTGGCACCTGTATATTATAAGCATGGCAGTGAATGTGCTTTTATGCATCCTGGTGAAAGCGCTTGTATTATGCTTAAAGATCGCGAAAATCCCGTGGGCCATCTTGGTAAGCTTCATCCCAATATTGCAGAAGCTCTGGATATCAGTGCTGAGACTTTTGTTTTTGAACTTGATATACATGAACTCGCTCATGCAAGCACAGAAGTGGTCCGTTTTGCGAACTTCTCTCGTTTTCCTGTTATTACAAGAGACATCGCTCTCATAGCCGAAGAAGATGTCAAAATTGGTGATATTTTAGAGCAAGCGTCTTTGGTTACTCATGCGAATGAGACGTTGGGGAGTATTTCAGTTTTTGATATTTATCGAGGAAAAAATATACCTGCTGGCAAAAAATCAGTAGCGCTTTCTTTGACTTTACAAAAATCAGACCGTACTTTGACTGACGAAGAAGCAGAAAACTTTATGAGTGAGTTTTTGCGTCTTGTAGAGCAAAAAACTAAGGCACACGTTCGTTAGGGGCGTATGTGTTGAGAATATCAGGTTATTTGACTTAATAATAATAGCCGGTAGATGCCTTGACAAGATGCATGTATAAAATATTATAAAATATATTTAACAGTGGAATATAATATGCAAATTATAGCTTCGATATTTCTGTCTTTCTTTATTTTATTAACCAGCAGCTGTAGCTCCCAAAAAACCGAACTGCAAAAATTGCAGGGAAAATGGCGGAGTCCGTTTGTAGGTTGGGAAATGGGTTCTGCTGCTTTTAATAATAAAGAAGTAGAAATTATAGGTAATCAGTATATAGAAACAACCAACGTATATTTTAGTCTTTCTGGTGCTGAGGAGCAAGAAGATGTGCCGGCCGACGCTATTTTACTAGCTTCAGTTATTGAAACATCGTTAATTAACGTAGGTGCAGAAGAATCAGATAAGTACGGGATCATTGAACGAGATGAGGTTATTGAAAAGTCGGTCGTGAGAATTAGTGAGAGAACAAAAAATAATCCCGACGATTTTTTAACTGGCAACGTTACTCCGCGTTACACGGTAGATGAATTTTTTACCCACTTGGACATAACCCAGAATTATGATTTGGCGATGTTGAACTTTGATCAAAATAACCTTGCTGATCTGACTGGCAGCCGAAAAGGGACTACGCAAAAATTAGGTCATAAATTTTCAGGCCCAAATAATTTCCAAAATTATAACTTCATAAAGGGTAGCCCTGAACTTGATCCCTTGGGTAAATTTAAGCGGGTGCGTTAAGATTTAACACAACCTATTAATTCTATGAGCTATTTTTGAGCGCCCCTTTCTCGGCTTGCTGCTACATGAAAGGGGCACTGTTTTTTTATTATACGTATACAGAAATAAGAAGAGAAAGTGCTTTGTTGCGGTTGGCAATATCGTAACTCAGAGGGCTTTATGCTGATGTTTTCACTTCCTGGATTTCTTGCGTTTATATTTTTCTGCTCTCATATCCTCGCTCTAGATGGCTTAGATAGGCTTGTGCTTAAAATTGATTTATTTGAATCAGAATCGGTCTATTTTCGCATACCATTAGCAATTAACAACTGTTATCAAGAGGGCAGTCATAAGAGCAAACAAATAATTACGATTTATGGCGAAGGCTTGCTTCAAGGCCTAAAGAATAGCGAAGAATATATTATAAACGATGTGCCTGGTCAAAATTGCCTAGGTCATTCTTTTATGAGTTTGGATATGAGTGAGCAAGAACCGCGCGTTAAATTTGATCTTTGGCATCGCGACGATGTAGAAACAAAGCTCAAATATGAAGCAAGGCTGGTTTATTATGATCGTGATGACAAGAATATTGGCTTGAAATTAGATAATGCTGAATATGCTCGCGTTGCTCAAATATATAGAAATAAAATTAAAGAATCTTTAGACGCTATAAGAGATAATATTATTAAAAAATCACAAGTAGAATTTAGCGATATAGAAATTGCGGATTTTGGCTGTGACGGTTCTTTTGAAATTATATGCTCTCACGACAACGCCGTTCATCGAGCACCTCGTCTTTCGATGACCGGGTATATGTCTATTTTGTAGTTTATAAATTAGGCAAAAATCACACGGTGAGTAAAAGTATACTAAAGTCATCTCACAGGCAATAATTTGACTTTACCTGGGGCAAAATGCTTTTCTTAAGTTGAAGGGTAACGTGGCTTTTGGCGCCGAGAAAGGTGTTTATCAGGAGCACATATGACTAAGCGGGGCATACATGGAAGAACTCACCCAAACACCGTCTAAAACTTTAACTAAGGCTGATATTATAGATTCGGTGCATCGTCGCATTGGCTTCTCTAAGAAAGATTCTTCAGAAATCACTGAAAAAGTCTTTGAGGCTATTAAAAAATCTCTTGAGCGCGGAGAGCATGTTAAGCTTTCAGGATTCGGCAAATTTGAAGTGCGCCAAAAACGCAGTCGCCGGGGGCGTAATCCGCAGACAGGTGCAGAAATAGAGATTACTCCCCGAAAAGTGCTGTCTTTTAGAGCAAGCCAAATTTTGCGTCATGCTTTGGTTGAAAGCAAAGATTAAGTCTTTATTACCAGGTAAAATAGCGCCATCGCGTGGATTTTCTATAATCGAGCCAATCAAAGTAAAAGGCATCGACGGGGGCAAATTTACGCCAACCAAGATGCGGCACGAGCCGCCATTGGTCGACCCCAATGTTGGGGTCATTATCGTAGGCATAAGAGCTTGCCCGTTCAAGTTTGAGTTCTTTGTTTTCCTGAGCCCAAAGATTAATACTGCAGATGAGAATTAGGGCAATTGTGCGCATAAAATCTCCTATTTTATCTTAACGCGCCTATATAATAATCTGCTACAGTGTGTGCTTTGAATTTATTTAATATTTATCAGATCGTTAATGCTGGTGTTTTTTATCTTGTTAAATTAGGCTGCAAAGTTTTGCTGTAATAAAGAGGAAGCCATGAAAAAGATGCTTGGTATTATGCTTTTAGCCAACTTTTTTGTGGGCTGTGGTCCTCAGTTAGGCAAACAAAATTATTTTAATTTTTCCCCTCAAGAATCTAAAACGAGTGAAGCCGAGCTTGTGCCTTTTGAGCAGATTAAAGCACCTGATAATAAGATGGGAAGCCTTGAAGATAAGCTGCAAAATCGCATTGCCGAAACAGCTACCAATTGGCGCTTAGGCCGCTATGATTTTCCTCGGCCTTATCCCTATCTTGTTTCGGCAGCGCCCTATTATTGTGACCCTCAACGTTATCCGCCGAGCCTTGTTCTCGGCATGTTTGCCTGCCAGCCTTATATACCGCAAATTATGCAAATGGGATTTTATCAGTCGCCAAGACCTGGTTTTTAAAATTTAGCCCAAAAATCGTTTGGCGAAAATTTATCCAAAGAGCTGAGCAGGTCATTAAGTTGAGACTTTGATGCTTGGAGTAAGGCAAGTTTTTTTTCATAATCGGGATTATTATTTTCTTGATTATGGGTATGACTCGTGAGGGCATCAGCGATCATTTCACCAACATGAAGGGGCTCTATTACAGGAGGAGAAGTTTTTTCTAAATCTTCGGCGCAATTTTGATAAATTTCGTGAGTTTGTTCATCAAAAACTTTCTGTGTTTCAGGCAATATGTCATGCGAAGCTTGTAAGAGCTCATCAGGTGCGAGTTTTTGTTCAGAATTAGTCACGCGGTCTTCAAACAGATCTGCATCTGCTAATACTTTGAGAGCACCTGCTATGGTAAATTTTTTATCGTGCAAAAGATGCTTAATAGCAGAAAACAAGAGTAAATCTTCTTTGCGATAAAGGCGCTGTCCCTGCTTATTTTTTTGTGATCGTATTTGGGGAAATTCGTTTTCCCAATAACGAATTTCATGGGGCTTTACTTTGAGTAAGCTCGAGACTTCACTGCTATTAAATAGATTCTTTTTAGGCAAGGTTTCTTGTATGAGCAGTTCTTTGAAATTCACTCCGGTCCCCGCAGTTTAATAAGTATATTAATTATATCAGAAGCTTTCTAGAATTTGCTAAAATTTATCATCATAAACAGTTGCTTAACGCAATGCCTGATTTGGGCAAATAAAAGGGGTGTTATTTAAGCGACGCAGCAAGAGCTCGTGCTTCTAATTCACGATGCTCTAAGCGACGTTTACGGCGCGCGTAAGCCGCTTGTTCACGTTTTTTTTCAGCTGGGTTTTCAGTAATAAGTGGCGGTACCGGCTGAGGGCGGCCTGCGGAATCAATTGACACGAAAGTACAATAGGCCTGTACAGCTACTTTGCGCTCACCAGTCTCAGGATTTTCAGCGGTGACCGTAATGCCGATTTCCATGCTCGATTTAAACACGGCGTTTATTTGGCTTTCTATAATAACTACATAGCCGTGCCTAATCGGTATGACAAAATGCACATCGTCGAAACTAGCCGTTACGACCGGCATTCGGCAATGTCTTTGAGCGCTTACACCTGCGCAAATATCCATCCAACTCATAATTTCGCCCCCAAAGACCGTGCCGTGAATATTAGTATTTTGTGGCATCACCACTTGGGTCATCTGGGCATACGTATAAGCAGGGGTCTGGGCTTTGGCGTTGGTGAGCATGAAGCACTCCTGAAATCAAAAAAAAACAGCCAGGTGGGCTGTTTATAAAGTGGTGGAGGTGGCGGGATTTGAACCCGCGTCCGCAAGACGTCCGCTCTAAACTTCTACACGCTTAGCTTCCTGATTTATGCTCTCTTAAAACGCCCAGGAGCAGGCTTAATAAGACAGTTTTTGGCTTTGTCTCACCTTTGGGTCAGCCAAAAAGCCCCAAAAGCCAGCCTGTTAGGTTTAGCGCCGGCTACCCACCACCCAGACCAGTGTTGGACCAGCGGCTACGTTAAGGTTATTAAGCTTAAGCAGCGGCGGCAGCAAAGCTGCCTTCAACGTCAGAGTTGGCGTTTATGTTTTTCTTAGTTTTTCTACGCGGTTACTAAGACCCGCGGCGTGCCACTTAGGGTTTTCATCCTCCGTCGAATCCATAATCACCCCCACGCGTATAATAACCACCAAATTCAGCTTAAGCAAGTGGTCTTCATGTGTTGAGCTTTTTGAAAAAAGCCGCTATTTACTTTGGCCTGGGACTTAATTTTTGGAGTTTTATAAATATGGCTCGCGTTACTGTAGAAGATTGTCTTAAAGTTATTGATAATCGATTTGCCATGGTGCTCCTGGCTGCTGCTCGTACGAGGCAGTTGATGAAAGGCAGCAGGCCTCTGGTAGATGGCTATAAAAATAACGAGCAAGTTACAGCGCTCAGAGAAATAGCTGCTTGCAAAGTACGTTTTGATAGGCCCGTTAAGTCGGTACTTGAATCATCTTTGACAGAATTAAGCCGAGAATATGAGGCGAAACAAAGCGGCAGAGGCTAAAATATGCAAGATAGCGGCGATGCATCTAATACTAACGCTAAAAGCAACGTTGTAAAAGTTGATTTTGAAAAAAGCGCTCTTAATCTCGAACAAAAATTATTGAGCGAAAAAAAACGTCAATTATTTGAAAAATGGCTCTTGAGTGGCATCGTTACCGTTTTGCTTGATGCTCGTGGGGCCGATGTAAAAGTGCCCCCTGCTTTTAAGCAAGAAGGTGACTTACGTCTTAATTTTTCCTATGGCTTTCGTATAGCCGATTTTAATTTTGACGATAAAGCTGTCTGGGCTACGCTTTCTTTTGATGGTGGTGGCTTCTTGTGCCACGTTCCATGGACGAGTGTTTATGGTTTGCAATCAGCTGCACTAAATCAGGGTGCTGTTTGGTTTATGGACTTTCCTTCTGATTATGATCAAACAGAGGTTTTAGGTCTTAGTGAGAGCGAAAGTGTCGATGCTCATGATCTCATAGATGACACGACTGAAGACGTGTCTGGAGATAATATTATTAAATATGATTTTACTGGCAAAAAAGACTTGGTAAAATAATATTAAATATGAGATTCTTATATTTGTGTCTTAACTCAAATTAGGTAGTACCACACTGTGTTAGCACAAAGATTGCCCCATAGTTTAGATCCATCGCTCGCTCTTGAGTTAATCGGGGTGCGCAAGGCTTTTGGCTCTTTGTTAATTTGCCAAGATATAAATTTACGTGTCAAAAAAGGCGCCGTTCTTTCTATATTGGGGCCTTCTGGTTGTGGTAAGACCGTTACTATTAAAATGCTCATAGGCCTCGTGCTTCCCGATGCTGGATCTATTTTATTTGACACTTTTGATATTGCTCGTTTGAAAAGCGAAGATGAATTTTTGCCTATAAGACAACGCATCTCAATGGTTTTTCAGGGTGCTGCGCTTTTTGATTCTATGAACGTTTTTGAAAATATTGCTTATCCGCTGATGGTTCAAGATAAGCTTAGTCAAAGTGAAATGGAAGATCGGGTTGCTCAGACTTTAGCAATGGTTGGTTTGCCCGAAGCAGCAGATAAAATGCCAAGCGAACTTAGTGGTGGTATGAAAAAACGTGTTGGTCTTGCACGCGCGATTATAACTAATCCTGAAGTTATTCTTTATGACGAACCGACCGCTGGTCTCGATCCTATAAATACCCGACGTATTGTTGATCTCATAATCGAGCTTCAAGATCGACTGCGTTGTACGAGCTTGGTCGTCACTCATGATATTCCAGCAGTAGAAGCTATGAGTGATCAGGTTGCTTTTTTCTATGCCGGACGGGTGAGAAAAGTTGGTTCTTTTCAGGAATTAAAAGAGAGTAAAGATGCTGTGGTACGAGCTTTTGTTACCGGCGATCCGTCTTTATTGCTAACAGTTCAAGGGAGTCTATAACCCATGACGGTCATAAAAGGGCGATCTTATGATCTTATGATTGGCATTTTTGTCGCGATCGGCCTTATTGCTATAGGACTCATAGTCTTTGTCGTTGGTCGTGAAAAACGCATGTTTGAGAGTCGGGTGTCTATCGAGGCCCATTTTCCTGATGTAGCAGGTCTTGCTGTTGGTGCCGACGTCATGCTTGCAGGTGTTGCTGTTGGCTATGTGAGCATGATTAAGTTTCCGCTCTTAAACAAAGATATGCCTGGTCTCGTGCGTGATATTACGATTACGATGAAAATTACTAAAAATACCCTCGATTGGATTCGAGAAGATTCAGTTGCACGTATAGATAGTAAGGGCCTCTTAGGTGACAAGATTATTAATATCAGCATTGGTTCTCCTGAGTTACCCAAGATGCAAGAAAACGGTATGCTCAGGTCTGTCGCGCCAGTTGATTTTAATAAAGCGCTCCAGCATGCTCAAGAGATCTTAGAGAACGTCACCGAAACTGTTGCTGACGCCCGTGATATATTCAAGGGCTTTGTAAACGAAGGTGGTGATGCAGCACTAGCAGGTACCGCCAAGTCGCTTCAGCGTATTATGAAAGAAATCGAAAGTGGTGGTGGTCCGCTTCATGAGCTTATTTACGACCGAGGAGCAGGACGCGATACTAAGCTTGTTCTTAAAAATCTGAATCAGCTAAGCTCTGAGCTTAAAGACATAACAACGGCTATTAAGCGTGGTGATGGATTAGTTCATAGTCTAATTTTTGATAAATCAGGTAAGCAAACAATGGCCCACATGAACAAAAGTATGGAAAATTTGGGAAATCTGTTGGGTGAAATACAAAAGGGCCATGGTATTTTGCATGATTTGATCTACGTAGGTGATCAGGGTCAGTTCTTGCGGTCGCTTAACAGCGCCGCCAAAGATTTGGAGCTTATAACCAGGGATGTCAAAAATGGTAAAGGATCCTTGGGGCTTTTATTGCGCGATCCAGGCATCTACAACGAAATCTATGGTCTTTTGGGTAATCTTAGGAGAAATAGACTCTTAAAAGCCATTATTCGCTACGGTGTCTCACACGATGAAAAAGAAATCGGCCCCAAACCTGCACCAGAGCCGCCTAGAAACAGCAACTAAGCTAGGGATATATGACTAAGCATCATGTATTCTTAGACATTGAGACTTAAGGGCAGTTATTATGCTTAAGTATCGTATCCTAGGAGATTTATAAATTTATGACAAACTACATACGAATATGGCTATTTATAAATATATTAAGTTATGGTGCAGTTGTTTCGGGCAAAACCCCAGACGCTCAAAGCGCCCTTTTTAATAATATTCCTCGCGTCATGCTCGTTGCGATAGAAAACCATGTGCTCATGGCTAAGAAGAAAGAAGCTGTAGATAATAAAGAAGCAGATCTAAATCCTGTTAGTCCAGATGCTATGTTGGCTTCTATTTTAGAAGTACTTGAGCTTAATATATCTAAATTAGTAATAACTATGCCTCAGTCTTTAACCGATGCTTTAGAAAAGAGCAAAAAAGGCGAACAAATAAAAAACACCGAACAACCAGTAAGCGTGGTGAAAAAACAGCAGATCATACTTGATTTAGGTGGCGTAAAAAAAATAATTCCTTTTGAACCTTTACGCTCGTTTTGGGGAATGATCTTTATGTTGCGCGAGATTTTTAACTTTGTTGAAAGCGAGGCTAAGAAACAAAATCTCAAAGAAAAATATAAAGATGGCGAAGAGGCTATAGAATGGGAAAAAATTGAGTACGCTGCTATCAACGCCATGTTATCGGTGCTCGATTCACACTCGGCTTTTTTAGAGCCCAAATATGCACGGGATCTTACGCTCACAACCAAAGGAGAATTTGGCGGTGTTGGTATTGTTATTTCTATACGAGAAGGTTTTCTCACCGTTATTGCTCCTATTGAAGGTACGCCTGCGGCTATGGCTGGCGTGAAAAGAGAAGATCGTATTGTAAAAATTAATGAAAACTCGGCTATTAATATGCCTTTGGAAGACGCAGTTGAAAAGCTGCGTGGGCCACCTAACTCGACCGTAAAAATTACGGTGAGAAGAGCTAATCTGGCAAAAGAGCTTGATTTCGAGCTTAAGCGCACCAATATAAAAGTCGATTCGGTGGCCTATGAGCTTCTTGATAACAACGTTGGCTATATACGGATCAAGGCTTTTCAGGGGAATACCGCTTCTGATGTCCAGGCTGCTATTCTTCAGATGAAGCAAGAAAGCAAAAATAAAATGGGCGGAATTATTTTAGATTTACGCGATAATCCAGGTGGTCTCTTACGAGAGGCTGTATCTGTTTCTGATCTTTTCTTGAGTGGTGGGGAAATAGTCTCGACTCAAGGAGCTCAAAAAGAAAGCCGTCAAGTTGAGATGGCAACACCTGGGGAAGTAGATGAAAATCTTAAAATAGTTGTACTCGTCAATGGTGGCTCAGCCAGTGCTTCAGAAATTGTCAGCGCGGCTATTAAATACGGCGGCCCGCATGAGAATGACCCAGAGCAAGGGCGTGGAATAGTCATTGGCGATTCCCCGACTTTTGGTAAAGGCTCGGTGCAAATGCTCTTTGATTTTCCCAGCCTCAATACACCTGAAAATAAAAGTGCCCAACAGCCAGTTCAACCAGCAGCACTCAAGCTTACTATTGCTCAGTATTATGCTCCCCAAGGCCGTATTATCCAGACGGTAGGTATAAAGCCGGATATATTAATAACTCCGGTTCATGCCGATAAGCCTAAAGAGCTCAGTCTTTTTCAAAGCGTATCGAGGCGTGAAATAGACCTTGATGCACATTTGTCCGCGACCAAAAATCGTGAAGAGAAATCGCTTTCTCAAATAAGCTTTTTAGCGCCGCCGCGTGATGAAGAAATGAACGAATATGGCAAACTTAATAAAAATAAACTTAAATCTGAATTTGCTATCAAAGTTGCATCAGATTTTATTAATACTGCTCGGGGACATACGCGCAAAGATTTATTGGCTGTTAGTACTCAGGTAAAAAATAAATTAGATACGGTTGAGCAAAAGAAAATTATTAAAGCGCTTAAAAAATATAATATTAATTGGTCAAAAGGTAAAGCTTTAGTTAATAAAAAAGATCTTAAAATATCGTTGGCATCTAATAATCCTGTCATAGCAGGTGAAAAACTCAAAGTAGCTGTTAAAATAAAAAATACCGGCAAAGAGCCTGTTTATCAAGCACACGGCATTACTCATAGTAAGACCGATATTTTTGATCATCGTGAATTTATATTTGGTAAGCTCAACGCTGGTCAAGAGATCGAGCGTTCGCTCGAATTTGATATACCCAAAGATGTCGTTACGCGCAAAGATCTTATGAGTGTTGAAATAAGAGATATAGCGCAAGAGAAAATAGGTGAACTCAATATTCCTCTGACTATTAAAGGCCTTTCGCGCCCACGATTTGCTCACATGGTCTATATCGATGAGAGTAATGCGCAAAAAGATGAAGTAGAGCTTGTTGTTTGGATCAAAAATATTGGTGAGGGCAAAGCTTTTGAACCGACAGTATTATTGCGTAATGACTCCGGCTCTAAGATATTTCTTAAGACTGGCCGAGAAAAGACTAAAGAGCTCTTACCTAACGAAGAAAGCAGCATGAGATTTTCTTTTCGTATAAAAGAACCTACTGACAAGGCCGATTTTGAACTTCAGATCTTTGATGGACAAATGCATGATGTCTGGCGCGATAAGCTGCGTTTACCTATTAATAATTCTGCTCATAAGCTTATTAAAGCACAAGCTCATAAAGCTAAGATAATTAGCAAAGCATCGGTGGCCTTACTTGCCAAGCCTCAAAATGACGCGCAAGTTTTAGCAACGATGAAAGAAGGGCTTCGTTGCACGCAGCTTTCGGAAAGTTCAGACTATTATTTAGTTAAAATCGAAAATAACTTAGTTGGTTATGTTAAAAAATCAGATGTTAAAGATGCGCTAGACCGAGCAGAGCCTCCGAGTGTTAAAAATAATCTTTTTGCGATTAATTACGATCGTGTTCCTGCCCAGGTAGCTTTAAAATTTGCCGATGGCGATGGCTGGACTTTAGCGCCATCAGGAGAGCTGAGCGCCCAAATTAATAACGCTGAGCATGTTTCTGAGCTTTTATTATATGTAAACGGTAAAAAAGTACTCTATCAAGCAATAACTAAGCCGCATGCTCAGCAAAAGATAATTCAAAATATTATGCTTAAGCCTGGTATAAACGTCGTAAGCCTCGTTGCCCGAGAAGATTCGCGCTATGGTCAACGAGAGAGTATTACGGTCTTTTACGATGAAAACAAATTAAACTTAGCTAAGCCTGAAGTTCTAAGAAAGGCAAAATTATAGCAGCAAGAAAAAATAAAAATATTAACGGCCGTAGTGCCGTTTTTTTTTGCAATTAGGTAGTTTTTTTAGTACCAAGATGATCGTATGTGTATTTCTACGAAACTAAGGAGATGGCATGATGAAATCTGAAATGAATCCCGATCAATCACGCAGTGAAAAACAAAAAAGCCTTGAATTGGCGGTGCAAAATATTGAAAAGCAGTTTGGTAAAGGCTCTATCATGCGCTTGGGGAGTGAAGAAGGAGCGCTGACTGAAATTGATGTGAGTTCAACCGGTTCTTTAGGTATCGATATAGCTCTTGGCATTGGTGGTTTTCCACGCGGGCGTATAGTTGAAATCTACGGCCCTGAATCCAGCGGAAAGACAACACTTACTTTGCATGCCATTGCTGAAGTACAAAAACGCGGTGGTGTAGCTGCCTTTATCGATGCTGAACATGCCTTGGATGTTGTATATGCCCGTAAATTGGGTGTACGAACTGATGACTTGTTAATTTCTCAGCCGGATAATGGAGAGCAAGCCTTAGAGATCGCAGATATGCTTGTGCGCTCAGGTGCGCTTGACTTAGTAATTGTGGATTCTGTGGCAGCTTTGGTGCCCAAGGCCGAAATAGAAGGAGAAATGGGAGATTCTCATATGGGCTTACAAGCTCGTCTTATGAGCCAGGCTCTGAGAAAGCTCACCGGTACCATGTCCCGCTCAAAAACCTGCATAGTATTCATAAATCAGCTTCGTATGAAAATTGGTGTTATGTTTGGCAACCCCGAAACAACAACAGGGGGTAATGCTTTAAAATTTTATGCCTCCATGCGTCTGGATATTCGTCGTGTAGGTGCTATTAAACAAGGCGAAGATGTTGTTGGTAACCGTACACGGGTTAAAATCGTAAAAAATAAGTTAGCTCCGCCTTTCAAAGAAGTTGAATTTGATATTCTTTATGGTCAGGGCATCGCTAAAGAAGGCGAGCTTATTGACTTGGGTGTGCAATGTAATGCCATTGAGAAAAGTGGTTCCTGGTTTAGTTATGGCAAAGATAAAATGGGACAAGGTCGAGAAAACGTGGCTCAATTTATGCGTGAACATCCTCGTGTTGCATTGGAAATCGAAAATAAAGTGCGTGAGCATTTTAAATTACCAGCAATTAAAACACCAGCCAATGGTAAGCCACAAGACAAAAGTATGGGGATAGCAGCAGTTGCCTAAAGAGCATTTGTCGTCATTACTTGAGGCCCCGTTGGGGCCTTTTTTCTTGTTTTTTATGCCTGTAAAAAACTCTGATCTAACAAAACTACAATGTATGTTTTTTTGCTGCCTCTTTTTATCTTCTTGGTTATGTAGGTTCATTGCAGAATAAGTGATGGATAAAAATATCTCATCATCATTCGCAATAAAACATGGAGTATATACTTAAAAAAGAGGTAAAAAATGAATCGATTGTCATTCCGCGTTCTTAGTTGTTCTGCTTCACTGCTTTTAGGCTTAACAATGCTCCTTGGTGGTTGCGGACCCCAAGATATGAATGATCCCGACTATCTGATGCAGCTTAGAAATTCTGCTGAAACCAATGATAAAGATGACGCAATGCAAGCTCCTCAAGATCAGCAAGCAATGCAAGCTCCTCAAGGTCAAGTAATGGATGCCAACAACGTAGCACCAGCTGTTGTTGCAGCACCAGCAGTAGTAGCAATTCCTGAAGTTGTTATTGCTCCACCTGTTGCAGTAGGAGCTCCAACAGTTGTTGAGCAATTGCCCCCTGTGGTAATTAATACTGCTGAAGAAAGACGCTTTGCTCGTGAAGTACATCACTTCCGCGAAATTCGTCGTCTTCAACCAAGTATAACTCAACATACTGTTAATAACGTAACCAGAGTTCACCATCGTTACTTCACCAATATCGTGAATGTACCGAGCCATGTAACTCAAGTTTGCCCTGCTTTCGCGAGCTATGAAACAGCTGAAGTAATGCCTACCACAGAAGTAACCTTGCCTGTTGCTGAAAGCATAATTCCATGCGTTGGTGCAGGAATTGGTTGCGGTGGCCCCGGAATTGGTATTGGCGGATTCGCCGGTGGCTTCGGTGGATACGGTGGAGGATATTTCGGTCTTCGTGGTCTTGGCGTTGGTCGATTCTGGTAAGCTTGATTAACAAAAAAAATCGCAGATAAAAGCTAGTCTTATCTGCGATTTTTTTGTCTCTAAATTTATTGTGGCTCTTGCGTTTGCGTTATTTTTTTCAACTTCGCCATGTGCTTTGCGTTATAGAGGCGAGCAAATTCTAACGAATCTTCATATTCCATATTCATATCCATGCCATAGGGAAACAAAGACAGATGTGAAGTATAAGTAATAAGTAATGGCATAAAGATCGATGAATGTACGGGAAATGGAGGAGCAACTTCTATTGCTTCAATATCGCCGCTTATTAAATTTTTCCATTCATTAATTG
>Ga0318562_10000063_pt1 | contig 47396 bp, 46 predicted proteins | sample GRESIP066b5f18_FD_203688 | JGI IMG/M metagenome (GOLD analysis project Ga0318562, IMG submission 203688) | Tropical soil microbial communities from Luquillo Experimental Forest, Puerto Rico - GRE.SIPMG.066b5f18 | ecosystem: Environmental > Terrestrial > Soil > Tropical forest > Bulk soil... | reverse complement strand
AAATTACAACATCGGTAAATTTAGGATTTAAAGCCAAATAAATGTTTTCATCGATTAATTGATACGCATATCCTGCTCCATTAATATCCCGAATAATCTTAATCCAACGATTAAATATTTTAGCGGTGGGAACCTGCTTTAAGGCGTAATTACAAAAATTGTGAAATCCTGATTTTTTGATAGCGTTCATAGATTCTAAAGCATACTGAATATCATCCTGAGTAACGGGACCAAGATTCATAGTATTTATATGCGCATCTTCTTTGAGCTTTTGCAGTTCATTCCGATATTCTTCACACGAATTTAGGCATCCGCTTTCTAGAAGCAATCTGAGATCTCGACCTTCAAATATTAATTTACATTTTTGTTTGAGTTCTATAAGAGCAAGCGTAGTGACTTGTTTATCAAATTGTGTTTGTAAAAGTATTTCTTGCAACCTAATAACGTCAATAACGGATGGGCAAGTATCCATAAATTTTTCTATATTTTTCATAAAAACATGGTGAAATAACTCCTTAGTGCTACGCTCCTTAGGGTTACAGTGTTCGGCCAATATCAAAAAATCTTCAGGGGTTCTTACAAGAGAAAAAGCAGCGTCAATAATCTTTGAAGAAGTAGCATAATATTGCTGTAAATCTATAATTTCAATCACTTGTCGTAACTGAGGTTTGGTTTTAAAGAACTCTTCAATATGGCGTTCGAAAAATAGATCTATGGCTTTTGTTTCATTTTTTTCATCGAACAAAAGAACTGAATAATCACTTGCCGTATGCAAAAGATTAAGAGAGCATAAATATAAATCAAGAATGCTTTCTCTTTTTGCTTCATTATCAAGACTTACGTCATCTTCAATTTTTTTTCGCGCGCACTTAACATCACCAATACTGTTAAAACGATGCTGCTCGAAACTTGTTGTTTCCACCTTTGTTTTGACTATCTTGGTCCCTGCTGAAATAGGCAAGGACAAACATATTGGCATAATAAGAAAAATAGTTACTACAAATTGGGAGCTTATCTTCATGAAATCTTCCTATTTTTGAGAAGAAATATTTGTGCAAAAGCAGCTAACAGGATTTTTCTGCCTCGTCGAGTATTTCTTAGAAATTGAGAAAATATTACTCATCGGTCAGATAAATAGCGCGCCGTTGTGAATTATAATGCTCTTGATATTATTTGAGCTACAACAATTTTTTTAGAGGACATCATGATTAATTTTCGCAAATTCATCGCACTTAATTTATTTCTTTTCTCACTTTCTCTCAGTGCGATGCAAAATAATTTAGTGAGCTCTTTATCGAGTTTAACAGTAGTACAAGTAAAATCAGCTTTGCTTAAGTTAAAGAGTACTGCTCATCAAGGCTTAGAATTAAGTATTACTAACAGTGCCTTTGACAAGACTGCTTATCTTTTATTGCTTGAAATTCTTCAGCAACCTGGCAAAATTACAGCGTTGCACATAGGTCCTGAATGTATCGTTGAGGGAGAATGGTTCAGCTATGAAAAAGAAGCCTTAATGCCCTCTAAAAAATTCTCCCTGCGCACTTTTTCACTATCTGGTATGAAAGTTGCATCGAGCTTAATTAATGAGTTCCGGCGTTCTTTATGCCCTTTTATGCAAGAATTGCACAGTCTGAAAATCACGCAATTCTCTGATAATTCTCAAGAAATACAATTATTTATTGAAAAATTTTTTAGCAATAAAAACAGCATCGAAATTCTTGAGATATCAGAGAACAAAATATCCCTCGCAGAAATATCAAGAATTCTCTATATGATTATGAATAAGACATCATCCCTCACTCAGTTTATCAGTAGAGATAATTACGCAGAGCCATCAACAGATATTCAACAGAAAAAGAATGACATGATTACGATTAGTTTATGCTGGTTGAAAACATTCCCACATCATCTCGCTAATCAGTTAGTTCTGTTGGATATGTCGGGAATGAAAATCTCCGACAAATTTGCCGCACTCATAATGGGACATTTTAAAAATGGACATCTGGCTAAGCTCGAACACTTGAATCTATCTGGCATAAGAGAAGAAGAACCTTCGGAAACCGCGCAGCTATTAATAGATATTTGTGCACGTGAAAAATTTTACAATTTAAAATCCCTGCAATTTAATAAGCCTTATGTTGATAAATTCAATAAATTTTACGCGCCAGAACAACAAATTACCAAGCCTGAAAAACAAGAAATTAAAGCAACTACTCAACTCGTTATAACTGCGCAAGAAATTGATGAAAAGAAGATGAAAATTATACAGCATTTTTTGAGCACCATGGGCAATGCTCATCTACTCATCGATGCATGCATAATCAACAGTGTTAACTTTGAAGAAATCGTTTCTATTTTAGATGATTTAGATCTTGAAATTTTAGAATTCAAAAATATGGCAGATAAAAACTTTACTAATCTTATTCTCGAGCTTAAAAATAATGGCAAGTATCCCAATATCGAGAAGATTATAATTAACTAAAATAATTAAAATAAAAAACACCCTCTTCAAACAACGAGGTGTTTTTTATTTATCGAGCCTTAAATTTTCAGAATTAGAACTTGAAGGCCCTGCGTTTTATCCTGAATCTAAACCAAAGATATGCGACTAATAATAGACTGATAGCTGGATCAAATTGCTGGACAGTAGAACAGCCGCTGCTCTCCTGCTCATTATGACCTTTCGCAATTGAATTTATCGCAGCAGATGTGGACATTTCACTCGATGGCTCTTTTGGTAAGAGAGATGCAGGGTCAGCAGGCGGAGCTAGCGCAAGAGGAAGTTCTAACACTGCTCCTGGCACTGGTGCTGGCAGAATTGCCGGTGCTGGGAAAAATGGGCCAAAAGGCGCACCTGATGTTACTCCAGCTCCTCGATCATGATCTTCGTCATCTTCACATTTTTTCACAAATAAAGAGGCACTGGCCGGATTAGCATTGTTGCCAAGGTCAGTTTGCAATGCTCCAGAAGGAAGTATATTTATTACAGCTTTTTTGTGAGATGCTCTTACTTTTACTTTAACGGTACAAGAGCCATGAGCGGGGATTGAACCTCCGCTCAGGGTCACTGTCGAGCTGCCAATCGGGGCAGTTACTACGCCGCCACAGGTAGTAATTGGATCGCCGTTCACTTTTACATGGGCTGGCAAGTTATCAACGAGCGGCGCACTTAGATTCGCTGCAACGTTGTTTGAGTTGCTTAAAGTAATAGTGAGAAGAACGGTATCGCCTTTACAAATAGAAGACGGTTTAAAATTCTTAGATAGCATTGGCGCAAGTACAAAAGTAGTTAAAGTTGCAGAGGCTGGATCGGTATTTGGGCCTAGATCGGTTTGCAAAGCACCCGCAGGCAAAGTATTAAGAGACGCCCCATTGTTAAAAGAACGAACCTCGACGCTCACGACACAAGAGCTTTGAGCAGGGATTACACCACCTGTCAATGTCACTAGTGAGCTCCCGATAATAGCAGTAACTGTTCCACCACACGTGGTACTCGAAATACCGCTTACCTGCACCCCAGATGGCAAGTTATCAACGAGGGTTGTTATATCTGCTTGCATATTATTTGAATTGCTTAAAGTAATCGTAAGCGTAGATGTGCCACCAATATCAATGAGGGCCGGACTAAATATTTTCGCCAAAGTAGGGGGCTGCACTCCGCATGGCGAATCTGGGGCAAGTCCAATAAGCCAAGGGTCGAAGTTTGCAAGCACCACATCCCCTTCCACAACGTCACCAGTACCACTGGGATTTTGTGGATTTGTTGGGCCACTCGCACTTCCCCACCAGTTACAGGTCGCATAATCGACAGGACCATCGGGTGCTTGATCCACATGCATACCAGCCACCGCAAAACCAAAAATATTGTTGAGATGAACAAGAATATTGCTATTGTTCGAGGAAAGAAAATTGCCTATGCGAACCCCATAGCGCGGCCCTGTTTCAATATTATTGCGTAAAATCGAAAGACCGCTCACTGCCCCAAAAGCACTAATTCCTGCGCTTGAGCCACCATCGGTGGGAACTGTTAGGTTGGTGATTATATTATCGGTAACATTTGCATTTTGTGTATTTAAAAAATAAATACCGCGGCCATTCATATTTATAAGATTATTTGTAATAGTAATATTAACCGATGGTTTCGTCAGATCAGAGCTGCTAAACCCAATACCTGCATTATTATTATTGAGGAAATTATTTTCATTGATCAAAACATTGGAAACTGCACCGCTAACAAATTCATCTGTATATATGCCTGTTCCCTGAGCACCGCCAGCAAGATTGTTATTTTGAAATAAATTATGTTGAATAAGCGCTTGGGTAGTACCAGCATTTGACAAGCCAAGACCTGCAATATTGTTTTGGAAAATATTGTTTATTATGTGCGTGCCATCAACGCCAGGATTGAGCCAGATGCCATAACCTGTGAATGCTGCAACGCTGCTATCCTGAATGGTTAAGCCATTAAAAATAACCTGAGAGGCAGAAACAGAAATTCCTTGCTGATTACTTAAAATACTTTCTGCTCCCCGCGGAAATCGTGCGTCCACATTAGCTTGTGCCCCTAAGATGGTCAGCGTTTTATTAATATTTACAGGTTGTACTGGATCGGTATAGGTTCCACTGGCAATATTAATAACGTCTAGAGCAACGCTCTGGTTCACCGTATACTGTAGGGTCAAACACGGATTAACAGAACAATCGCCTACATCCGCGCCAGTTGTAGCCATAAATCTATTAACTGCCCCTGAAACATCAGCGTAGATACACAAAGAAATAAGAAATAGCGTTTTGAGCATGTCCTGACCTGTAACTAGATAAAACTCTATCTAATTATATTACATGTCATTTTAATTTGCTAAAACGCAGCATATATTATTATTTTATTATTTAATATTTAACCAACATATATAACGCCATACCGATCATCATTAAGTTTTCAGTGAGTGAAATAAATCCGAGAGGGACTTTACTCTCACCACCTACACAAGCACATTTTAGTGCACGTTTGTCTATGTAAACAGCTTTCACGACAGAAAGCGCACCGACCGTTCCAATAACCAAAGCAATAGGAATGGAGAGCCCGTTAAGTGCGCCTGAAATCATTAATATCCCTGCCAAACCTTCAGCAAAAGGATAAATATAGCTGTAAGGAACCCAACGTTGTGCCAAAAGGTCATAATTGAGAAACATCGTCGAGAAACTTTCTATGTTCTGAAGCTTTAAGAGCGCAAGGACTGTCATACTAAAAGCAATAAACCATCCTAGAGCACGTGGCGTAAATGGATTAGCATAAAACGCATAACTAGTTGCCATCGCCATCAGTGCCGTGATGGTAAAAAGAGCAACGATAGGACTATAACTTGTTTGTTGAGGGTCTCTTATATTTTTCCCAAAATAACGACGCAAATCCTCATAGCCACCTATTCGTATTCCATTGATAAAAGTTTGTGGCGTAGTTTTAACGTGATGTTTTTCTTTAAATATATCTACTTGTTCACGAGTGGTAAGCCAATTATCTTCGACTTTATAGCCCTGGCATTTTAATAATTGCCGCGCTTTAAGCCCATAAGGGCAGACATGATTGCCCATGACCATACGATAGAGCACTGCTTTCTTGGGGGCTTCTTGATTCATTTTTTACTCACTCTCGCTCAGCTCGGTTTCTTTCATATCGAAATAGCGCTCTCTTTGTATATATTTTTTGGATTTATTGTCTCGCCACAGCATTTTATTAAGATCTTCGATCGGTAAATTATTATTAAGCTCAAGACTCCATGCCGGCAGGTTATAGCTATCATTGCTTGCTGGATAACTGCTGCGAATAAAGAAAACCATCTTTTTATCAGCCTGTTCATTGAGTCCATTTACACCAGGCGCACCTCTTATGAGACTATCACAAAAACAACAACTTCTCATCGAACCACCTATATACTGATAGGCTATAGAGCTTGCTTCAAGCTTTTTCCAGCAAAGCCCCTGCTCTTTTACATAAGTAGCCAATTGAATTTCACTATGAAAGCCCTCAGGATTGTTAATAACAATAACGCCTTGTTCGTAGTTAGACGAAGAAAAAAAACGCTTAATATGTTGAGAAAGATCATCGGTATAATCAAAGCTCAAAGCTCTCATAAATTTTATTTTATCGATTGAAGCACGGGTCGTCAAAATTTGACCGACGAGTTCGGTATAGTTCGACATATTCGTGCGTTCCATCAACTTTTGTTTAAGATGCTTAATTTTAGCTTTCTCTCTTTTGATCAAATTATTATACTTAAAATCTCTTTCTTTATAAATCATGAGATCATTGAGCACGTGCTGCAGCGCTTTAGTAATTTCTTCCCGCGAAACATTGCGTTTTGTTGATATAAGCAAGTTATTTTGCGTAAAAACAAGCGACAATGAACCTGCATAACTTTTGTTGTGCCGTAATTGCATGGCTATGAGGCGCGCCAAGGTATCCAAGAGTCGATGACCCTTCTGTAGTGCAAGCTTCACGTTAGCAGGCGAATTAACATCGTTAAGGCTATCGATCCAAATAGTTTTTCTCTCAGCCCTTAGAGGAAGCATTGCCCCGGCAGAGATTGAAAAAAACCAAGAGATCATAATATAATATACATATTTATTCATATTTTTATAAATTCATATTATTACTAACCACACGGCTTATGCGCTCATCGATTGCCACTGTGGTTAGCCTAGGCTTTAATTTTTAAATTTACCCAATAAATCTTGCAGCTTATTATTGGCCGCTAATAGTTTATTTAAGTTGTCGTTGCGTTCATCTTTACTCGATCCGCCGAGTTTAAGGTGCTCAATTTCATGAGCTAAAGCTTTGAACTCAGTCTTTTGGTACTTATAATCCTTGGCGATTTTTTCACCCATTTCTTTAAGCGCATGCACTATGTTGGTCCTTTGAGCACTGAAATCTTGCATACGAACAGCAGGCGCTATTTCGTTTAATATTTTATTTTTAATACCATCGATGACCAAAAATAATGCAGCAAAGTCCGCACCATCAATACTACCGTTATAACCATCTAAGACTTGACTAATAGCCTTTATATCAGCATCTATTTTAGCTCTAAACTGGCCCTCAACCACATGAGTAATCAAATTTACAAAAGGTGCCTTAATGCCTTTAAATTTATCGTCGTATGAACCTACGTCATTCATGAGTTTTTGTATTTCACTATTCGGATCTTTTATTTTTTCGACAATATCTTTGTAGCCTTGAGCATAAGCTTTAAAATTATCCCAATCGTTTTCTATAAGAAGAAGCGACAGACCAGCGTGTTTGGTTTTCCAATGCTGTGCGATATCATCCAAAGTTGCGAGAGGCTTAATGGCCGGCTGAGGAGAAGCGGGTATAGGATTTGGCGCTATGGGGGCTGGTTGAGGAGAAGTAGGTATGGGATTTGGCTGTATGAGAGCTGTCTGATCCTGCTTTTTAGGCTTGGGCTTAACAGCTGGCTGAGGGGAAGCGGGTGCAGGGTTTGGTGGCACGGGGGTTGTCTGATCCTGCTCTTTAGACTTGGAAGCTTCTTTGTTCGTATCTTTTGACGAATTTTTATGAGTTTTTTTCTCATCAGAAGATTTCTGAGGACTTGGAGGTGGGGTTTTCACAATATTTGGCTCTTGTTCAGGTGCGCAGGCGATGCATACTAGTAAGATAAAAAATTGCCCAAATATATTTCTCACTATAGTCCTCCATAATATATTAAAGTAAATCAAAATTAGTTTATATACAACGTTATTTGACTCTGAGTCGACATTAACCGACTTTAATCCCCTCTTAAATACCCGAGCTCTTATTATTTTAATTCACGCTCAGATATCTAAGTTCCAGAAACAAGAAATTAATAATCGATTTAAATTACTATCAAATTACGGGTTCCCACATAAAACCAACTACGGGATTTTGCTCTATGAAAAGTCATCCAATTTCTTTGTTTCTATCATGTAGTACTCCCATAAAACGATCGAGCGCGTTAATTCTCTGGGCTATTCTGACTATTTCCAACCTAACGCAAGCTGCGCCATGCTTAAATGATCTCGCTGGATTTACGGGGGGAAATATTTGTACTGCCAAAGACGTAAAACTATCGGCAGGGACATTCACTGTTATTTCGGGCCCTGCGACCTGTGTCGCAGGCGAAACGATTCTGGTTCAACTGCAAGCTGATCTCGAAGCAACAGCTCAAGACCGCTATAATATTGGCATTTGGGTAGCTCAGGATGGAGGCAATGCGCTCACTGGCGTTTGTTATGATGATTATTTAAAACCCCTCCTCTCTCTCGCGCCTGTACCCGTGATGGGCATAGTAACATCGCCTTTCTTAGAAGATAACGTTCCACCGGATATCATCAATGGGTGTGGCGATATAGACAAGACGCTCATTACGCGCAGAAATATAGGCGGCACAACAGCCCCAGGTCCCGTGGGTCCGCCGGCGACAATTTCAATAATCTGCCAAGACACGGTGCAACAAGATCCAATGAACCCAGGTGGATTTGTTATCGGTAGTGATGGGTTTGCTGATGTTTCTGCCTGTCTTAGCTGGTCTAATGATCGAAATGTTAACCCCCCAAGTAATCCCGCTTGCACAAGTCAAGCAGGAACCGTTCCCTCGACTAAAAGTATGTGCAATTGTGCAATTGCGAAGCCTCTAATTTAAATATCAGAATCGTAGCATGCGATGATACCCATCCTTGCGTTCCCCCTGACGCCTGTACAACGTCTACCTGTGTTGATGGAACCTGTGAGACAGCACCTGTAACATGCGTTCCTACTAATAATTGCTTCACCGCTGAGTGTGTTGTTCCTTCTGGTTGTGTCCAAACGCCATTAGCATGTGATAATCCCGCTGAATGCCAAGAGTGCGTCACCACGCCGCCTCCTAACCCTAACGTTTGTGGAACGTGCGTGCCAAGTTTGGTGGGGCCTCCCACGTGTACTTATCCCAATCGACCAAATGGTGATCCATGTGATGGCGCTGATCATGAATGCCAAGATGGCATGTGTGTGCCGACGGGCGAGTGCGATACAGCTCAGGATTGTCCCTGCCCAGCTGAATGCTTAACAGTAGCATGTGTAGATGGCACATGCGAATATTCCGCAGTGCCTGATGGCACGACTTGTGGCGCTGAAGGTGTCCCTCCGGACTCTCCTGTACACAATGTTTGCTTTCATGGTGAGTGTGAACAATGCCTCGTTGCTGATAATTGCCCAGGCGCCGATGCATGTAATATTGCCAGCTGCTCCCCGAATACTCATACGTGTGATTATACGACTCCAGACTGCAGTATTGGAGGCACCGAATGTTCCATAAATTGCTGTGACCCCGAAATAGGTTGCGTTCACACGCCCTCAGATAATGCCTGCGAACTTGACGATCCATGCAACGTAGGCTTCTGCACGGAAACTGGTTGCGATTCAGATCCCTTAATAGGCCGAGCTTGTGGCGATCCTTCTACGTGTAACACCGGCGTTTGTGTTCTCCAAAGCGATAATATAGCGATATGCCAAGCAACAAATCCTTGTGTAGCACCCGATAATTGCAGCAGTGCCAGTTGTGATAGTGCAACGGGAGAGTGCACTATTACGAGCAGATGCCTTTGTCCCGAATTCTGCGATAATGCGAGTGGTCGCTGCTTGCAATGTGACCCCACGCATCCATGCCCAGACGATCTGGTATGCGATAACGGTGAATGTAGAGGATGCAAAACAAATAGCGATTGCCAACAAGACGACGAATGCATTATTGGCCTCTGCAAAGAAAACAAGTGTCACTATAAGTTAGATCCTCATTGTGACCAATGCCGCGATAATGACGATTCGCACGGGCGTGGTCACGGAGGCGGTGGTGGATTTGGTGGCGGATTTGGTCCTGGCTTAGTGTCAATTCCAGTACCTGTAGTTACTCCAGTAGCGACACCGCTACCAGTGCCCCCAACAACCGTAGTTGCGACGCCTGGCATTGACCCACTGGAGAATAGCCCTGCTACCAATGCTCCGAGTAATACTCTGTCAGGCGGTGTTAAAGATTCCGGCCTGAGTTCAGGCGAAAAAGAAAGGGGCTCCTCATGCGCGAGTACCGCTACCAGCGCCAAAGACCTCTGGATATGGATGATAATTCTTGGTGGGGTCTATTCGATAAGAAAGAAAAAGCGAGCCCAAGCGATAACTAATTAGAGACTATTAATTTCAGCCAGGCTTTGCTTTTAGTAGCAAGTCTGGCTACTCGACTTAATAAAAAATCAAAAATACCAAAACAATCTCTATTGATTAACTAAAGAATATGAAACGCACGGATCTCTATTAGCTAGGCGCCAAATTAATAATTATTCGCGATGAATTTGACATGTTGCTCATCGTGAAATAGGTCAAAAATTATCTATGACTTTTGTGAAGTACCACTATCATGAGGTAAAAATGAAAGGTTTCATCGTAGCAAATTTATTCCTAATTTGCGCACAATTGTTTTCAGCTCACCTAGAAGTTAATTCTGATGCCGCAGAATTATCGTTTAATGCTTGGCTCGAGCATATGAAACAATGCCCAGAAGGCGAATGTCCCTTGGCCTATCACCTTGATGGCCTTGAGGCAGCATTCAAGATTTCGGGAGATTCAAGAGAACGAATAAGAAATGCCGCAAATGCAGCATCAAAAATTCGTGGCTCAGGAGAAAAGGCAATGTTGCAGGCTTGGAAAATTTCTCTTTAACAACTTGAAGATTAAAGGAAAACAAGATGACTTTTACCAATACTCACGAAGAAAAACACCAGATAAAAAATCATATTCTCGATGATCTTGCCACCGACATCGATCGCTTAGCACCCATTCATCCTTTTGCCGAAAAAATTGACATGCTGCATATGGAGCCTTTGCTTGCAAATTATTTGGCAATGTCAATGTCTTTTCCCTATTTACAGAGCGGATCCTGCTCAGACGCCATAATTTCTTCTATAAAAAACGGTCGAGAAATGCCGGCGCATTTTGAAAAATCGAGCATCGTTGGAGCTTTTTTAGTATGGGACGAACTTGGAGGATGGCACAAGACTTTTAAGAAAGGCCATGCTGGACTTCCTAATATTCTAGATTCAAAAGCGGTGCATGCTAATTATTTGAAAGCAGATTTAGAAATACTCTTTGGTCACAAAGTCGAAATGCGTTTTGATAAACCGACAAAAGAATATTTACTCGAGTTTTATCAGGCTCTCAGCTCAGAGATACCTATAATACGTTGTGCCGCGATGGTAACCTTCGAGCTTCATGCTGAACGCATGATCACAAGCTTATGGGAGACAGTCGCTCAAAGCTTCCCTGTTGAAAAACATCGGTTAAAATATTTTGACTCCCATGTAGGCGGTGATGACCCGGCTGAAGCATATCATGTACAAATGACCAAAAATCTTGTTGATGCTGTCGTTGAGCCCAATAAGATTGAGCGATTTAAGGCAGAGGCGTTGCGTCTATATTTTCTACATATTCAATGGTGCAAAAATATTTGCACCCTCTAGGTAAATATACAGGGAGATATATATGAATAAGATAATTTTAGTGTTGGTGGGTTTTATGCTAACGGGTACAGCTCATAGTGCGGAGATTACGAAAGTAATTATTAAGGCCGCTCGAGAAAAAACACTCGCTCCTGTAGAAAGAAGCGTTTTTGATAAACTTCGACTTAATATAGGCACTGCCAATAGCGTCGTGCTTAACTCTAAAGCCCGTATACCTTCGTTTATTTTAAAACTTGATTTTAATAAACAGCACTTGCAACATCTGATTCAAAGCTCGGCACAGTTAGTAGATAAATATTCTGCAGAGCCAACAGGTACAAAACCAACTTTACTTGACAAGCAGCTCGTCGCCGTAACTAATTTTCCTAAACGCCATATTGGCATAGCTTCATATTTTCTTGTGCTCGGCGTTGTCGGTATTAACGAAGATGAGGGTGGCACTGTTGTTCTTACGCCCTCACAACCCGTGCAAAAAGGCGCACGCCTGAGCTTACTCAATGACCTAAAAGTTTTCTCGGCCGAAGAAGAAAAGAATATGTCTTTGGTAGAGTTTGCTGAAACTTTTGAATTACTGGATTTGCGGGTAGGAACAGTCTGCGACATAGAAACGAGAAGTGTGGATTTTGGTGATCTGGGTAGGATGAACCTCGCGTTGGGAGATTATGAACTAAAGCCAGGCATGCAAATAATTAGGCTCGTAAATCTCGCAGGCGTTGATAAAGACAACGATAATATTCTTGGTATTATTGAAGACGGTCGGAAAATACCCATAACCGTCGAAAGCAAAGTAGCCAATGGCAGATTTGTTTTATAAATTATAGCTTAATTAGAGGTGGTTAACTCGACCTCTAATTGGGTCTCGCTAATTTTGTCTGAAAAAGCATACTTCTTTACAATATTTCCGCCAATTAAATGCTCTTGAATTATTATTTCTAATACTTCTGGCGTACACGAATGATACCAAACTCCTTCGGGATAAACTACCGCAATGGGGCCGTTTATACACAGGCGAAGACAATTGGCTCGAGTGCGAAATACCCCGCCATGCTTACTTAGTTTAAGCTCATCAAGACGGCTTTTAAGATAGTTCCAAGAAGTAGCGCCACTTTCTAATGAACAACACTTCGGGTTACTCTGTTCGCTGCATAAAAATATATGGCGCTCTATTTCAGAGATTTTAAGAACTTTTGCTGTTTTTAATAATTGTTCCATTACTTTCTCATACCATGATTGTAAAAAATCGATAGTCTTTTACACAAAGATATAACGCTGACTATTACCAGGGGAATACAGATGTTAACGTCGACAAATAAATTAGTTTTATTCTTAATTAGTTTGTGCATATTAGGCCATCTGGATGCGCATACAATGCTGCGTACAACACTTAGTCAAACAGCAAAAAAAGCATGTATGAGGCCGGTTATTGATTACAAGACGAAGATTTTATTTAAAGCCTTTTTGGCCTATGAGCGTGACTGGACAGGAAGAAGCAGCAGCGAAATTTCTTGTGGGCTTTGCTTAGGCGAGACATTTGAGATTCCCCTCCAGACAATAGCTCGATATGGGGAGATAAGTTGGTCTTTAACTAAAAAATTTAAATTATATAATATAATTACTAACCAAATATCTGGCGAGATAATCTTATGTTTTGAATATGATAATCTCATAATTAAACGAAAATTAGAACCGGATTACACCGGAGATACTTTTGCGACTGATCCTGAAACACTTGGTTGTATATTATACGTAAAAAAACAGACGCCCGAATCAGAATAATTTATTAATAAACTAAAACTGTCGTACAATTAGACAAAAAATCATCGAAATCGTTGCTGTTATAGGCATGGTAACAATCCAAGAACGGCCGATTTTCTTGATCACGTTAACATTGATGCCACTAATACCTCGAGCAAGGCCTACGCCTATAATAGCTCCCACCAAGACATGGGTTGTAGAAAGCGGCAAACCAAAAGAAGTTCCCAGTAAAATAGTTAAAGCCGTGCCAAGCTCAGCGGCAAAGCCTCGGCTTGGAGTAATTTCGGTTATGCCCTCACCAACCGTAAGAATTACTTTACGCCCCATTGTTGCAAGTCCAACTACGATACCTAAGCCTCCAACAACCAATAACCAAAGAGGAACGGTCGTCTCGCTTTGTACGCTTTGATCAACTAAAGCCGATACCACAGCGGAGGCCGGGCCTATGGCGTTAGCAACGTCGTTGCTGCCATGAGCAAAAGCCAAAAACCCTGCTGTCACATATTGCATATGTGCGAAGATTCGCTCGGTAATTTCTAGATTTTGATCGCGATTAACCGGGTTAACTAGTAATTTTATAAGCCATAATTTAAATATAACGCCGACAATGAGCGCCAATATAAACGCTAATATGAGACCAAATATATCGAAATTAACAACGCCTATTTTCTTCAAGAGTTTAGGCGTAAAAGAGCTGCTTAAAATAATTACAGCGCACCCTATCATAATTGGCACTAATTTTTTGGCACGCTTTACGGGATCATGGGTATCGATCACATGGCGCAAAATAAATCGCAAAGAAAAATAAGCGATAAGACTACCTAATAAAGGCGATATAAACCAACTTGAAAAAATAGCTCCTAGTTGTGCAAAATTTATATCATAAAAGCCACCCTGTACTATGGCAAAACCCAAAACCGCCCCGACGATACTATGAGTGGTCGAAACCGGCATGCCCTTGAACGTCGCATACTGCAACCATAAAGCTGTGGCCAAGATCGCAGCGGTCATACCAACGGCAAAGCCCGTAGGATCGGCCGCAAAAATAGTTGGACTCACAAAGCCTTGCTTAATTGTTCGGCTTACTTCATCACCTATGAGAATAGCTCCCAAGAACTCACAAATAGCGGCTAAAATAATTGCGTTTTTAATACTTAAAGCCTGGCTACCAACAGCAGTTCCCATCGTATTGGCAACGTCATTGGCACCGATATTAAAAGCTAAATAAAGACCAGCTATAACTGCTATTATAAGTAAAATAATCACAAGGCACGCTCACGAATCCCATAATTAACGGCGCTATTCATCTTTTAATCCCATAAAATATTTAACTAGTAGCGAGCATGAGCCTGATGTGATTTACCATGCGCTCAGAGCAATTGGATAGGCGCCCTATTCTGTCTATAATTTTAATCCACATAACAAGCGCGGCTGGACTTAACATATCTTCATGCTCAAAGAGCCTTTTACCAAGTTGATCCTGAGTTTTATCTACTTCATGCTCGAGACGATCTATGTAGTCAATTCGACTAATTACTTCTTCAGCATCAGGCCCTGAAAATCCTGCTTCAAGCAAGCGATCAAGGGCAAAAATTACCGTCGCGGATTCATTAACGACATCGATAGTACGATTCAAAAAAATATCAAAACTTGGACGCAGTGTTTCAGGCATGGCCATCCACCGCATCGTGAGCAAAACCCCAACGTCTTCTGCGCTATCAGCGATAGTATCCATATGAGATAACATATGTAATAAATCTCGGCGATCAATGGGCAAAAATATACTCTTAGCTACTTGCGACCTAATTTCGCGTTTGAGCAAATCACATTCATGCTCTATTTTGCTTATCTCTTTGGCTAACGCCAAAACTCGCGCTTTATCGCCAGCAAATACAGCGGCAAAAATATCTTTAATTTTTGCCACACAAACTTGTGTTTTTTCCATATGGTTTCTAACAAGGCCAAATGGATTTTTAGTAATCAAATCCCACAACATAATTAAAAAGCCACCATATAAGCCACTACAAGCGTAAATAAAAGTACCGCAAAACCTGATGCTATGGCCCATGGATCTGCACTACACATAGTCATAATACGAGTAGCTTGTTCACGAGCATCGAGATTTTCCCTCGAAGCTAAAATTTTTCGAGCCAAAGCACGAGCTCGATAAAAATTGCCAATTTCGTAATTGCCGTATGCACGTTTTAAATCCAAATCTTGAATTTTCTTATTCATAATGCCCTCTTTCTAACATCTTAGCACTTCCATGCAACCAGTATTAGTTAAGCAAGGGGCTCATAATTATAATTTTAATGCCTCTCACTAAAAGCTCGACGCCAAGTCTGGTGTTGAAGCTCAAAAAGAAAAGGCATTGGATCTTCAAAATCAAGAACATCAAAACAAGTTTTAACGCGGCCTTTTCTCATCCAACTTGTTGGCAGACGTGCCCATTTATAGCATTGGGAAAAAAGCTGGCTCACGTTAAAAATTTTAGCCTGAGCGTCGCCTAAGAGCCAACGCATACGGACATTAGGCTGAGCGTTTTGCAGCAAATCGGGTGTAATAGACCCCTCAGCAAGCCTATAACAAATCAAAGGGATATTGCAGCCAGCGCTGATAGCAAGCTGTACGCTTCCCCACATACGGCCAATAACTGAAATAAGCCGGTAATAGCCCCGCTGATCTTTAATAAATTCGACTTTGAAGGGCCCTTGCCATTGGAGCGCTGATAGAAGTTCTTGGGCATATTTTCTAATACTAGGTATGGGGTCAATCGTGAGAGCCAATGTCGCTACTTCATTGTAGGGCTCTTGTTCGTTGAGGCGCTCTTGGGTTCCCTCGACCAAAACTTGGCCTTTATCACAAACGCCGAAATATGATAAAGCGCGTTTGCTTTCATAGGCACTTACAAGAATGCCTTTTGTAAAAAGTTCAGGTTTTTTCTTTAAGATTTCTTGTAAATGACGTTTGGATTTAACAACAAAACGTCGATTAATACCGCGAGAACCGTCTTCTCGCTCAATCCACGGAATAGTTGGCCTCAGTAACATGGGATAAGCAAGATTATCCAGTTGGCTAATAATAGTATCGAATGAAGCATTCTCCGATATTCTTAAAAAATTCCCACAAGGAACACCAACAGATTTGGCAAAATGATGCAACGCTTCATGATCTAAAGCTCTTACGACTGAAATATGAGGTGGTAGCAAGCGTCGGGCACTCGGCGGTAAAAGCTCGCGAAAACGCGAGAGAGCCCATAAGGCATCATCAGAGCCCACGAGAGCACAGGTGGCATAACGACCACGGAGTTCTTCACTTATGTGCTTCGCAAAATCATGAGGCGCCAAAGCAGCATCGGCTGTCAAAAAATTGGAAGTAGCATAGCGTGACCACGTAGAAAGCGTCGGTCTCTTAACGGCAGATACTGCTACGGGAATGCCAGCTCTTCCAAGTGAACGTACTGCAGACAAACTTTGGCGGGTCTCCCCACAACAAATAACGACAGTCATATGCTAATACCTTGCCAAGTCCCTGATAGCAGCAATGATATCAGCAGCCTGAGGCAAAATCTCTTCTTCAAGATCCCAATTATAGGGCACCGGTGTATCGTGGGCAGCTAAACGTCTTATAGGCGCGTCAAGATCCGTGAAACAATGCTCAGCTATATCGCTTGCAATCTCAGCACCAAAGCCCATAAAACGCATATCTTCATGCAAAACTAATAATTTGCCGGTTTTCTTAACCGAACGTATTACTAAGTCTCGATCATAGGGAACTATAGTGCGCAAATCGATAACTTCGACGTCTATATTTTCTAAAGCCAGCGTAAGAGCGGCTTCCAATGCCCGTTGAACCAAAATGCCATAGGTTACTACAGTAATATCACGCCCTTCGCGGCGTAGAGCGCCGACACCAAAGGGAATTTCAAAGTCTTCTCCTGCAGGCAATAAAGAACGCGCAAAGCTTTGACGATAAAGCGCTTTATGCTCCAAGAAAAGCACGGGATCGTCTTGTGCTATGGCACGTTTTAAAAGCCCATAGGCATCAAGAGCGGTTGAAGGCAAAGCGATTTTGAGACCCGGTATATGAGCAAAAGTGGCTTCTATATTCTGCGAATGACACAAACCACCGTGTATATAGCCACCCACCGGAACTCTTATAACTACAGGAGCGCTAAAATTATTATTAGAGCGATAGCGTATCGTTGCAAGCTCATTTCTGATTTGCATCATGGCAGTCCAAATATAATCAGCAAATTGGATCTCAGGAATGGGCCTAAATCCCCGCATAGCTAAACCAATAGAAACACCAACTATACTTGCTTCAGCCAAGGGCGCATTAAAACAACGTTCTTCACCAAAGCGTTCGGTCAAACCACGCGTCGCAGTAAATACGCCCCCTTTACCGCGCGCAACATCTTGGCCAAAAATAAGTGTCTTAGTGCTCTGGGCAAGCGCTTCGGCTAGAGCACGATTGATAGCATCAACTAAGACCACAGGCTCAGCGCTTGGAGATACTACCAAGGGCATCTCAGATGGTTCTTTTTGTTCGGCCCAAACATGAGTTTTTGCTTCAGCACGCGCTGGCATAGGCGCAGCAAGTGCACGCTCACATGATTCTTCGAGTTCTTCTTTAAGACTGCTTTCTAAAATTTTAAGCTCAGGATCACCAATAAAATTATTTTTTATGAGCTCTTGGCGCATAAGCACCAGCGGATCACTGAGCATCTCGCTTTCTAAATCTTTAAGAGGCCTATATTTTTTATGATCATCGGACGAGCTGTGAGCCAATAAACGAACAACTTTTGCGTCTATTAAACTTGGACCATCGCCACGACGTGCTCGCTCAATAGCATTGAGTAAAACTTCATAGCTTTGCATAAAATTACAGCCGTCGATTTTTTCTACATGAAGGCCTATAAAGCTCTCAAAATTTTCCGCTATTTTTCCGCCTGGTCTTTGTTCATCGATGGGTACGCTTATGGCATAGCCATTGTTCTCTACCAAAAACACCAGGGGCGCTTTGATTCTTGCAGCCCAACTAAGAGCCTCGTAAAACTCCCCTTGCGAAGTGGTGCCATCGCCGGTTGTACAAACCGTCACGGACAATATTTTTTCTTCCTGGGATTCATATAAACGTAAACTCGCAAGCGCAGAGCCAAGAGCCTGCAAAAATTGTGTTCCTGTAGAAGAAGAACTTGTCGGAATATTTATGCGCTTATTACCGTAATGCATGGGCATTTGACGACCGCCACCATGAGGGTCGTCTCTACGGGCTAGAAAAGACAAAAGACACTCATAAGTACTTTGTCCCAATGCAAGACAAAGAGCCTGATCGCGATAATAGGGAAATAAGTAGTCAACTTGGCTCTTCATTGCCATGCCACAGGCGACCTGAAGAGCTTCATGCCCCATAGCCCCGATGTGAAAATAGCTTTTGCCCTGCTTGAGCAAAATAAGCATCTTTTCATCCAAAAGGCGCGAGCTGTACATGATTTTATATGCAGCAAGCATTTGTGCTTTACTCATTGCCAACTTTTTCTTCACCAAGCTCATAATCCTCTCGCAAAAAATGCTCACCCACTCATAGTGCATGCAAAAACCCGGCTTATCAACGCCGGGGTATTTTTGGACTTTCTTGGCTTAGCAAAACATCATGACGCCTAAAGAAATAAAAAATACGCTATAAACAGGGATTCGTATATATTTAAAACCCCAAAATAAATTTAAGCCATTGACAATAATTAATACGATAACAGCCGGACATAAGACCATAAGTATAGGTATAACCAAGCGCATAATTCCGTCAAAGCCGAGAAGCGAAAATATGAGCGATATGATCATAACGAGACTTAAACTACTTATATAATTAACTTTTTGGCAAAAGATCTCGCGCTTAAAAAATTCTGCAGAAACAACCGCCAAAGATATTGCCGTCGTGAGACATGCCAGCGACACAACCATATTGGCAGCAAGCCCCCCTCCGCTACCTATAGTTAAATTCGCAATATTACCAAGCAATTTATCACCCGGTACATTGGCGAGTGCGCCTCTTAGATTAGCCGCGACAAAGCTTAGACCGCAATAGACAGCGAAGAGCAAAAACATACCAACTAAACTTGATTTTACCGCAAGTGCCATCAACGATTTTTTACATGCCAGCAAGTTATTTCCCAAAACGCTTTTAAACGCCGGAATAATAGCCGTCGAAAAAAACAACGCTGCAAAAATATCAAAAGTCTTATAGCCTTCAAAGAAACCTGTTTTAAAAATCTCAAAATTAGTCACGTGAGCTTTCGGGTCTGTAACAATAGGCTCAGCCAAAAGGCCTTTGGTAATTATATAAACCAAAGAGATTAGTAAGAGTGGCGTTAAAAAATTACCCAGAATACCCACAACGTCATTTTCTTTAACTGATAAGAGAAAAATAATAATACAGGCAACCAGCGCATATTCGGCTAAACTTACCGACGAAAAATAGATAGAAAAAGTAGAATACGAAAAGGCAATACAGCGAGGCAGCACTCCAAAAGGCCCGATCAGCGCAAGCGTCGCAAAAGCGACTATTTTCCCCGGTACAATGCCGATTTTCTTAAAAAAGCGATCATAGTCACCGTTGTACATAAGCATTAAGCATAAAGTACTAAAAGGTAAAAACACTGCGGTAATAAATAGACCGCTCATCGCCCAAAAATTCTGTTCACCAGCGACCTGTCCCATACTCACAGGAAATACCAAATTTCCCGAACCGAAGAACATGGCAAACATAGCCAAACCTGTCGTAAAAAAATTAGCTCGAAACAGATTTTTTATCACTTCCATAAAGCACACACCAAAGATAAAAAAACCGGCTCTAAGGCCGGTCTTTGAGGTTATTCGCTACGATTTTACAAACGCCTTCCCCAAGCCGGCTCACAATTGACCGGAATCACTACAATACTCAAAACGTTGGATGGAATAGCTTTCATTCCCGCACCGTAACTTATATAAAAGTTCTGTCAATTCTGGTCTGAGAGAAATATGGCCTCACCATGCTTTTACGCCCCGATTTGTCTGCGCTCGCGGCGTAGAAATTTAAAATTTGGATTTAATTACAGGCCCTTGCAATACTAAGCACCGTAATAATATTGGGCCCAATACCAGGATTAGGAGTAACAAGAAGTGTTGCGATATAAGCATCTTGTCGCTTATTGTTGTGATCGCGCTCATCACACTCTCTATAATTATTATTTTCAGGCTCAGCATTATCGTCCAATGCCGTTACGAGCTGAGTGCAAATCCCATATTTGACAACGCCCAGAATATCTACCTGCCGCGTGATGCGATCAATATCTATAATAAACTCATCGGGGCCAATTATATTAAAGCCAGGTGCCCCTATAAAATTCGTAATCGCTTCATATTCTAAGAGGCTTTCTGTGAGGGCTGTTGTCGCTGCATGCACCGACTGAATATATGCCAAATACACGATAAAGACGACCGTTAATTTCTTCATTTTTGACCCTCAGGCTCCTGGTTATAGCTAAGATTATACATGAAAATTATTTTAAAATTCACCTATATAATCAAAAATTTTTACTAACAGAAAGATCTCACTGAAATTACCACCTAATACTAATAAATAATAAAACAAGTAAAAATTTAGATATTCTGGAGAATTATCATGAAAATATTATTACCGTTAGCGCTCTTAATTTCCTGCAAAATTATAGCTTCTGAGTGCGAAGAGCGTTGTCAAAAAGAGTTCTACCAGTGCCTGAATTCAAATTGCCAAAAAACCACTGGTATTTTAGCAGAGTCATATAGAGATATAGCTGAACTTTTGGAGAGTTCTGTAGCTAATAAAATATCAAAGACTGAAATAGAAAATCGTTTACGGCAAACACAGAAAAAAGTTGACGAAGTTAAAGCGTTATTCAAATTAACTCAAGGATGCAGCAATAATCTTGGCACCTGCAAAACGCAATGCCCGCGATAAACACGAGCTCCTAACCTAATTGCGTTCTTAATTTTTATTGATAGACCCAAAATTTCTGAGCTTAATTTTTAGCAAAGTTATTATTGGGAAAAAATATATGAAAAAATTTAATAATTTTTTTTTAGCGACGTTTCTTATAGCTTTATCGGCTACAAATTCGTGGGGAGCAGAAAGAAGGACTCATAAAGCGACAAGAGATGCTATGCCAGCTTTACTCGAACAGGCTCATTCAATCTTGGGCCAATCGACAACTCAAAAGCGCCCCCAAAGGCACGTGGCAGAGCAAGCCAAAGCGCTATTTAAAACTATCACCAAAGTTCCCCATGGACCCTATGAGTTAAGAAATGAAGCGCTATTTATGATTCTTTTTATGGATTATAATAATTGGACAATTCCTGCTGCGCCTAAATCAAAAGATACTTACTGCGCAGATGCCGAGAAATTATTATATAAGAAAAACCAAGAAACCGGCGCCTATGAGCCAATACTCGAAATAAGTAAGGACATTCGCGAACGAATTCTTGCTTTTTTACAAGATAATAATTGTAAAATAAATAATTTGACTCGTGATTTGATGGAAAAAAAAGTAAAGCCAGTAACACCTGTAACACCTGTAACACCTGTAACACCCAAAATACAGCCCCAAATTAAGATTGCCCAGCAAGCAGCTCCTGTGAAAGTCGAAGACGAAAATATTTCATCGACGATCGTAAAATCAGGTTGTTTATTAGATAGAGTCAAAGCGGCCAATGATTTGGCCACGAAACTAATGGATTTGGGCTATGTTGTTTCTGCTTCACTGCCACTTGAAAGCATAGAAGAGAAGACTTCTTTTGGTATTGGTCATAAGAAAAAAGCCGTGTTAAAACCACGAACACTCAATAAATATGAGTTTGAAAGAAACAAGAAACGCAGCGATTTACCCAATGCGCTCTTATATCAAGCAGTAAAATCAAATATCTCCCAGCTCCTTCATTTTGATTATGGGATTTTTGATAATAAGGGCAAACTCATTTATTCCATAGCTTATTTTGAATTACTCCCCTAGAAGCTCTCATAAAAATACCCGCTTGTGCGGGTATAGAATATTATTTGAAACGATCGCCGTCTTTTAACATATAGATATTCATATTGTTTTCTCGATAAAAATCTATGAAATTTTGAGAGCGGTTATTAGTTATAAATTTAACTTCTACCCAAATAGTCTGCCTGCCCATTGACGTGCTATAAGTTATATTAATGTCGGCATACCCTAATTTTGCTTCTTCTATGACTTTATCAATGGCTTTATTTAAATCGCTATCCCCCAAAGGGGCACTGAGCATGATGGTTGTTTCAGCCAATAGACTTACTGAGAAAAGCATAAGAAGAGAGAAATAAAAATATCTCAACATCGCAAAACTCCAAAGAAGAAAAAGCATGTCTAAGAGATATAAGAGCTCAATTCGTAATTTTATTTCTCGAGTTTTTCCATAATCATAAGAGTACAGCGCGCTATACTTATAAGTTTAGCGTTTTCGTCTTCGACACGAACTTCGTAAACCAATGTCTGGCGCCCTTTATGTAAGTTTTTTGAGCGGGCATGTAAAATTCCCTGCTGACTCGATCTCACGTGATTGGCGTTGATTTCAATCGCAACAACACTTTGTTGTCTATGCGTAAGCGTACAGGCGGCAGCTATGGAAGCCGCTGATTCGGCAAGTAGTACATAGACTCCTCCATGCACAAGTCCTCGATGCTGCCTATGACGCTCGTCTATATGTAAGCTTACTATGGTTTCGTCGGCATCTATTTGGGTAACTAAAATTCCTAGTGCTTTAAAAATAGTATGCTCATGCTGAGTTTTAATAAGCTCGGCTACCTGCTTATTCATGACGAAATCTCAATGTCTTGTAGAGATCTTGCATTCGCAGCATAGGCGGCTTTCATAAGAGCAGCTTGTTGAAGTTTATGAATTTTTAAAGAACCAGTTGCCGGGCTTGCTGCTTCAGCGCGGCCAATATAACGCACTGATAGATTAAGCCTGCTCATGTGGTCTTTGAAAAATAAATAAGCTCCCTGATTTCGCGGCTCTTCTTGTAACCAAACAATTTCTTTGGACGCGCGCTCTTTAATTATACCCAGAATATCTTCTGTCGGAAAAGGATAAAGCTCTTCCACACGTACAAGTCTCACTGAGATTTTGGGATTTTCACTCGCAGCATAACGGGTCAAATCCCAATATACTTTCCCGCTTACAAAAATTAAGCGATCAATTGTTTTCTTGGAGTTTTTTACAGGATCGGGATCAGCAATTACACGCTGAAATTGCCCTAGAACAAGATCGGCCACACTTGAGGCTGCATCTTCTGCTCGTAATAAACTCTTGTGGGTAAATAATATGAGCGGTTTTTTGCGCTGCTTAGCTTGGCGTCTGAGCAAGTGAAAAAGTTGGGCGGGCGTTGAGCAATTACAAACACGTAAATTATTTTGCGCGCATAGCTGTAAAAAACGCTCTATTCGTGCCGAGCTATGCTCGGGCCCTTGTCCGTCATAGCCGTGAGGCAGCATCATGACTAAACGACTACGCTGGCTCCATTTGGCTTCGCTCGAAGAAATAAATTGGTCTATTTGAATTTGCGCGCCGTTAAAAAAATCACCAAACTGGGCTTCCCAAATAACCAAAGAAGAAGGATGGCTTACTGAATAGCCATATTCAAAACCTAAAACAGCTTCTTCGCTTAAAGGCGAATCATAAACGCGAAAACGACTAGGCTGCCAAATTTCTTCACCCTCATCACGTGAACGACGCAGGTGATTAAGCGGAATATAAGGCCGGCCATCGTTGAGGTCATAAAGCACTGCATGGCGGTGGGCAAAAGTACCACGACCGCAGTCTTGGCCACTAAGCCTGATCGGGGTGCCTTCAAGCAATAAAGACCCATATGCCAATATTTCAGCAGCGCCAAAATCAAGTTTAATAGTTTGGTCTATAAGCATAGCTCGACGACGTTGTAATACTTGTTCAAGAACACGCGGGTGAATTTCAACAACATCGGGATCATACGTTGTTCGTTCGGTGATTTGTTTAAGCGTTTCTTCTGCGACCGCTGTAACGGGCTCTTCAGTTGCTGTGGTGAAAGCATCAAATTCTTCAAGTACGTGTTCTTTGGAAAAAGAAGAACGCCCCTTTTCTCTTACAGCAAGCAAAGCTGATTCAAGCTGATCGTAATAGCTCTTTTCGATTTCTTCTAATTCTTCTGCAGTAACATCGCCTCTTCTGAGTAAAAGATCAGCATAAATTTTAGCCACCGAAGGATGATTCTTAATGGCTCTATATAAAATAGGTTGAGTATAGCTTGGCTCATCACCTTCGTTATGGCCATGACGCCGGTAGCAGACGATGTCTAAAATTACATCGCGTTTGAACTTAGCACGATAATCAAAAGCCAAACGTATGGCGCGAATACACGCTTCAGGATTATCTCCGTTTACCCGAAATACCGGCGCTTCGATAGTATGACCAATATCTGAGCAATTGAGCGATGTACGAGCACGCTCCGGTGGGGTCGTGTAGCCAATTTGGTTATTAATTATTATGTGAATAGTACCACCAGTACGATAGCCCTGCAGGCCACTTAATTGCATAGTTTCATAAACGACACCCTGGCACGCAACTGCCGCGTCACCATGGAGAACTATGGGTATAATTTTTTCACGATCGCGATCACCGGCTAAATCTTGCTTCGCTCTTACTATACCTTCGACAATTGGGTAGACAGCTTCTAAATGCGATGGATTACACGCAAGTTCTACTCGCAAAGCCCGCGATTCTTCTCGTTTGGTATTTATTACTTCCCCGTGATAACGATGGATGCCTTTTGCACCCAGGTGATATTTTACGTCACCGGTGCCTTGTATAGTTTTTGGGTCGATATCGTCAAATTCGGCAAATATAGCTTCGTAGGGTTTGCCGACTATATTAGCAAGTATATTCAAACGCCCCCGATGCGCCATACCAATTACAGCATCAGAAGCCCCATAAGCAGCAGCACGATCAAGAAGTTCGCGCAAAACAGGTATAACAACTTCAGCACCTTCTACGCTAAAGCGTTTATGGCCCACATAACGCTTATGTAAAAAATGCTCGATGCCTTCGGCTTTAATTAAATCTTTCAAGATTCGTAATTTTTCTTTGGGATTTAAAGGCACTTCGGGTTCTTCAACGTGGCGTTGAAGCCAGGTTTTACGCTCGGTGTCGTTAATATACATATATTCGACACCCATGCGACGGCAATAAGTCTCGCGCAGTCTTAATAATATTTCACGAAGCGGAGCTGTTTTTTGGGGAAGTAAGCTCAGCGTTGCAAAAGTACGATCCAGATCCCAAATAGTCAGGCCATAATTTTTAAGATCGAGTTCGGGGTGTTCTTGAGGACACAAATGCAAAGGATCAACATGTGCTAATAAGTAGCCGCGCACACGATAGGCATTAATAAGCTGGGTTACGCGCTGAGCACGCTCTGTTTGGGTTATTCCAGCTTCTAGACCTAAGACAACAGCTTCATCTTGATGCAAACGATAAGGCTGATGAGGAATATTTAAGGCCTCAAAAATTTCTTCATAAAGACCTGCATCACCAATAAGCAATTTATGTAAATAAGCGAGAAACTGCCCGGATTCTGCACCTTGGATAATACGATGATCATAAGTCGAACTTACCATCATGACTTTACCCACTCCTAAGAGTCTTAAAGTCTCGGGCGAAGTAGCTTCGTATTCAGCGGGATAACCAATACTCCCCGTTGCAAAAATAGCACCCTGCCCTTTCATGAGCCGAGGATTTGATAAAACGGTACCCATTCCACCGGGATTAGTAAGGGTCGCTGTTGTACCGGCAAAATCTTGAGCATCAAGTTTGCCATCATGAGCTCGTTTTACCAGTTGATTATAAGTATCAAAAAAACATAAAAAATCTAAATCTTGCGCGTTTTTAATATTAGGCACCACCAAAGTTCTGCTGTTATCACGACCAGGAAGATCTACGGCAAGACCAAGGTTTATTTCACTACGCATAAGCTTTGCTGGCTGCTTATCATGCTCGTAGTAACCCCAGTTCAGACTGGGAAATTTTTTAAGCGCTTTTATGAGTGCGAATGCGACAATGTGCGTATAAGAACAGCGAGCTCGGGCATCATCGAGAAGAAATTGATTAATAACCGAACGATTTTCTTCCAAAACTTTTACGGGCATTGTGCGAACAGAGGTCGCTGTGGGCACCGAAATACTTTCGGCCATATTCTCAGCAATTTTGCGCTGGATACCAATGAGATTTACTATTTTTTCATCTGCTTTATCTAAACTTGGTGGGTTCGTGTTGATACCTAAAGAAGCCAGCTGAGTTAGGGGCGTTATTGTTTCGTCTTTACCGTTTTTGCTCTTAGACAGATCTTTATTATCGAAGTAGTCCCGCCATTCTTTAGGTACACTCTGTGGATTTTCAATCCATTGAGCACGGAGAATTTCAACATAGCTCTCGTTGAGGCCAAAACCTTCAACTTTTTTTGTATCCACCACAATTTTCACCCACAGATTTTTGTAAATAGATAACCTACAAGTAAAATTATGCGACCCAATACAGGTCTATTTTTTTAATTCTTAGCCTATCTTCATAATATTTGGAGCGAGAAAATATATTTTAATTAAGTTATTGAGCTCCTTGGGGCTTTGCAGGCTTGCTCAAAGCGACTGATTATTACTGTAAATTAAAACAAGATAGTATGATAAAAATCATCACTCGCTTTAATATCATCAGGAGCGCTCTGTTGAAGACTATTATTTATATTATTTTACTCTTAAGTTCTTGTGGCCCCAACTTGCCTGATGATGCATATACCAATGCCCAGTCGGTCGATATTTTTTTAAGAAACGAATTTTTGGCTAATCGCCCTTATCTTAAATTAAAAGAGGCCGCTTTTAACCAAGATTTTATGTTCTACGGCGCTTTTATTCCCATGCTCAAGTCTCCTTCGGGGCATTCGTTGAGGGGACGCATTGTTAGATTTGAAAAACTTGGCGATCGGGTTATTCTTTTGGAGTCTTCCCAAGGACATTCTATTGGGGACAAAAACGCTTCTACTATTTTATTAGCAGAATTTCCTATTGTTAACAGCGATTATGAAGGGGTCGTCATTGATTTTGCCAAAGGTATGAACAACGTCTTTGTTACGCGCAATGTCCATGCGGGCATAAACGAAAAAAGCAGTGATAACGCGGAGCAATTTAAAGCTATAAGTTTAAACGCCAGTTATACTAAATCGATTCTTATAGAACATAATACGTTGGTAATAACTCAAATCGCTCAGTACAGAACGCCTAAATCAGAGTTGATCTCATCTGAATTTCGCTATTATTTTCGAGAATATACGCCTTCAGCCAACTTCAAGAAAAAAACCTTGGGTGCTTCACGCCATGGGCAATATTTTTCAACTCCTCCTCAACTTAACGCCCCAACAACAGAGTCCTGGCAATATATTTCTAAATGGAATCTTAATAAACCCATAATTTTTCATCTCAGCAATAATACCCCTCAAGAATTTCGCCAGGCAATCAAAGACGGATTACTTTTTTGGAATCACATATTTGGGCGTGAAATAATTCAGGTAAAAGAGCTCGCCCCTGGTTTAAGCGCACCACATCCAACGCTTAATATTATACAGTGGGTTCCTTGGGACAACGAAGCATCTGCTTATGCCGATATGGTCGTTGATCACCTGACAGGCGAAATAGTACAGGCACAAATATATCTTCGAAGCGGCTGGGTTTTTGGCTCGCCCCGAAAACTACGCGTTGAATTGCAAAAATTACTCTTGGGCGAAAAAAATATCGATACTATCGCGTCTAACCAAGAAACCATGCTCATGCCAAGTATGCTTGATCATGATGCACTCTGTAATCAAACTATACACACGTGGGATGCTTTGGGGGAGCTTGCGGCGTTGGTAAGTGCATCACAAATTTCTGATAATACCATCAAAACTATTGCATCCGATATACTTCGTACGGTCGTTGCTCACGAGCTTGGTCACGTTTTGGGACTTCGCCACAACATGGCCTCATCAACCGCAGGCAATGTGAGTCTGGCTGAGCGCCAAGAAGCTTTGATCGCATATTTAGCAAGTGGCAAACCTGTGTTGAGCTCTGAAAAATATTTGGGTCGAAGCATCATGGACGTTTTTTCAGCAGCCGATGATGGTCTCATGGGAGCTCAGATTCGTGAACTCGTCCATAATAAAAACTTAGAATCAAGCAAACTCAAAGATATTTATCTTTATGACCATCAAGTAATTAACTACGGTTATTTTGATAAACCTATGACAAGCGATACGCCTTTTTGTACCGATGATGACCTCAAGCTTTATTTAGATTGCCGCCGCTGGGACGTTTCACCTACTCCTACACTTTTTGCAGCTCAAAAACTTAATTCTACTTTTGTTCAAGTAGCCATGATAATGGCTGAAAGCTTTATGAATGCGCGCGATCCTGAACGCAAAGGCGGCCCTATACCTATTAGAGATGTACCTCTTGGCAGCACTAATATTCTCAAAGGCCTTCAAGCTCAAGTCGTCGACTTATTCGCCTGGTTTAACAAAGACGCACGGTCTATTCAAATAGAATCTCAATTTGGCGCCCTGGGAACTCACAACAAAGATGCTATTAATAAAGCTCGATTCTTAAGCGTCAAAAATCAAGTTATGAAACACGGCATCAACGAAACGCTCTTCGCCCTCATGCCGCCTTACCGCTCTCAACAATTAGAGCCGGAGCAGTTAGTAAAAGCTTTTAGTGCGCAGCTTGCATCGCTTGTACAAGAGACTCAAAAAAAACATCCGAAATTTGATTTAAGCAAATCCGAATGGATAGAAGCCCGAAAAATTGCCTTGGATTTTTTCACGGCTTTTTCTCAAGAATCGCTGAGTGTTATTGCGCAGACGATCAGTCGTATGCACTTAGATGACCCTGATTTTCAAATAGCTTTAGAAGAAGCCATCGGCAACATCGCGCGCGAGCTGATTCTGAGTAATAATAAAAGCACTAATAAGCTGCCTATTTTTAAGTATGATCTGGCAACCCGAGAAGCTGCTGCCCTCATGCTTAATCCTGCTCTGGGAACTTTGCCTGACTGGTCTATGCAAAACCTACAAACTATAAGTGACGACTTAAAGCAGCTCATGCGTACCCATGGCGCGACCTCGAGCGAGAAAAGCCTGAATATCTTCTCGCTTTCGCGCCCCGCACGTCAGTGGCTTCTTGAACAAAATAAAGTTCTCAATGCTCTTTTAAAGGCAAAAACTATGCAACGTCCAATCGCCGAAACAAAGCGCGATAAATCTTAAGCCCTTGGGCAAGACATTTTTTTTCACGATGGGTCTGGGCTTTAGTTAAATTTTCAAGCTCGCCTATGCAGAGCTCAGTATCAAGCCTAAACAAGCCACTGTGCGCGATGAGTTTTTTATAAGATTCAAAGAGTTCCTCAACGTCCGTTTGGAGCAAAATAAAGCCATCAGCTTTCATACGCTCGTGAAGAGCGCCTAAAAATATTTTATTTAAAACCAAACGCTTTTTATGACGGTCCTTCCACCATGGATCTGGGAAATTAACCATGACGTGAGAAATACTTGAAGGAGCAAAAAGCATAGGTACCAAAAGCCAAGCATTGCCATGAAAAGCGAGGGTATTTTTTATGCCTTCTCTTTTAATACGCCGCTGGGCTTGCGCCATGAACTCATATTTCCACTCTATACCCACTATGTTGCGTTCGGGAAAATTCAAAGCTCGATCAAATAAAAAGTGCGTGCGACCGCAGCCAATTTCAAGATCGACTGGATTATTATTTCCAAAAAGATGTGACCACTGCACATTATGGGGCAGGAGGGTCGGCAGGGCTTTAATATTCATATTTTTATAGCTACAGCGCTTTAAGCGCGCCAGCAATGCCGCTTGATTGTTTGGGGTAAAAAACATATAGCTTTTTTTTATAAATACTATGGGGCATATTTATGAAAATTTGGGGTATCAGTGATTTGCATCTGTCGTTTTCAAGCGACAAACCCATGGATATTTTTGGTGAGCACTGGCGCGATCACGCAGAACAAATGGCAGCACATTGGGATGCACTCATAGCTCCTGACGATATAGTTCTTTGCCCGGGAGATTTATCATGGGCTATGAAATTAGAAGAAGCTAAGCTTGATCTTAACTGGATAGCCCAAAGACCAGGGCTTAAAATCTTAGTCAGAGGCAACCATGACCTGTGGTGGAGTGCTATTGGCAAAGTAAGGGCAGCCATTGGGCCTTCGTGCGTCGCTTTGCAAAATGACGCCTATGACATAGGCGAATTTGTCATAGCAGGTTCTCGTTGCTGGAGCGCACCAGGGTCTTTTGACTATAGCGACCATGATGAGAAAATTTATCTTCGTGAGCTTGAAAGGCTTTCCATGAGTCTTGAAAAAGCCAAAAATATGGCTCAAGGACGAGCTATTATAGCTGCTATTCATTATCCGCCTTTTACGGTCCGTCAAGAAAATACTAAATTCGCTGATTTACTTGAAAAATATAACGTGCGTATTTGTGTCTATGGACACCTGCATGGAGAAAAATCTTTTAAATATGCTTTTGAAGGCGAAAGAAACGGCATATTATATATGCTTTTATCATGTGATTATCTCAAATTTAAGCCCCGCCTAATTTGGCCTTTATTAAGCTCACCAGAATCTCAAATTTCTTAAGTTTTTTACTCTTCAAGCTGGAAAACACCTGTTATGCCGCCTAAAAACTGGATAGAAAAGCCTGCTTCTTTAGAAATAATTAACACACTCACGCACGAGTTAAATATTTCTCCTCTTTTGGCAAAGCTTTTGGTCGCTCGAAAAGTGAGCGATGCGCAACATGCTCAAAGCTATCTCAGTAAGAGCTTCAAAAATTTGGGTGAGCCTTATAATTTTGCCGATATGCAAAAGGCCGTTACGCGTATAACTCAGGCTATTCTCACGGGCGAACACGTTGGTATTTTTGGCGATTATGACGTCGACGGTGTTTGTTCCACGGCTTTATGCGAGCAGTTCTTACTGAGTGTAGGTGCGACTGTTTCAACAACACTTCCTCATCGTTTAACCGAAGGCTATGGCCTCAGTCATAGTGGGGTCGATCGACTCAGACAAGCTGGCGCGACCCTGCTTATTACAACCGATTGCGGGATCTTGGCACATGAACAAATAGACTATGCTAATAGCCTAGGCTTCGACGTTATTGTTATAGACCACCATAATACCGGCGATACTTTGCCCAACGCTCTGGCCGTAGTTAATCCTAAACGAGCTGATTGCCAATCTAAAGCTGATTATTTATGTGCGGCTGGCGTGAGTTTTTTCTTGTGTGTAGCACTAAGACGAAATCTTCGCGAAAATAATTATTTTGCTCAAAGCAAAGAGCCTGATCTAAGAGAACTCTTAGATTTAGTTGCGCTCGCAACAGTCTGTGATGTTGTGCCACTCATCAAAGATAACCGTGCGCTCGTGAGTGCCGGGCTCAAAGCTATTCAAGAAGGCAAACGTCCAGGACTTGCGGCTTTAGTTCAAACCTGTGGTGTTGATGCACAGAAAATCACCTCAACTAACTTGGGCTTTCATCTAGGTCCTCGCATAAATGCAGCTGGACGTCTTGAAGACGCAACCTATGCGCTCACGCTTTTACGCGAAAAAAATCATGAAGAAGCTTTTCGATTAAGCCAAATGCTTAATAATACGAATTTAGAAAGAAAAGAAATCGAGACGCAGACTGTCGAAGAAGCTTGTACTCTCATCGACAAACTAGGCGAAATACCTACTGCACTCGTACTGCATAACGAAAACTGGCATCCTGGAGTTGTTGGCATAGTCGCAAGCCGCATAGCTGAACGTTATCATCGTCCTTCGATAATTATTGGCACCAAAGGCAAAGGCTCAGGACGGAGTATTAAGGGCATTGATTTGCATGCTATGGTTTCACAAGCATCTAAGAGCCTTCAAGGATTTGGGGGACATGCTCATGCTATTGGCGTAACACTAGGACCAGCGGGAGTTGAAATATTTCGTCAAGACTTACTCAAAGTCATTGGCGATCAGGTGCCAACGAGTGTCTACGAAAAAGAAATTTTTTACGACACAGAAATAAATATAAGCCAAGCAAAGCTTTCGCTCATTGATGAACTCGCACGCTTAGAACCCTTTGGTGCGAGCAATGCTTACCCCGTAATGCGCATTAACCGCTGTTTTATGAGAAATTTAAGAAAACTTAATGGCGGTCATTTGAAAGGCGAGCTTGAAACAAGTTCAGGCTTTGCATCTTTTATTGCCTTTCGCATGGATATAAGCGACGATCTTGTTTCAAGTGCTCTTGATGTCTTAGCCGTAGTCGAAAAAAACGAATGGCAAGGACGTATAAGCGTGCAATTAAGACTCATAGACTACAAGAAAAGCAGCTAATATATTATATAAAATCTTAATCCAGCCATGATGTCATCACATACTTCATAGGCATAAGAAAGCGTATCCCAACTACGATCGCCCTCGGTAATTCGTTGGCTGAGTAGCACAAGTCCGCCCATAAACTTAAGGGCATGGGGGATATTTGCTCGGTATTTTTGATAAAAATATGGCGGTAATTTTGCATCAAGATTTAATATTCCTGCTTGCAATTCATGTACTTTATCAAGCAATACATAAAAATCTTCGTTGCCAATTTTATTTTTAATAGATTCTGTCATTGTTTTGAGCATTCCCAACTGAGCAATTGCTTCGTCGTCAGAATAGAGAGCAAAAATGGGAAAAGTTATGAAAAGACAAAGAGTTATGAATATTCTCGTGAGCATATATGTTTTCTCTTGATATTTTTTATGAGCTCTTAAGAATATCAGCAATGGGCCGTATAAGTTGCTATAAAAAAAGCCGCGCGAGCGCGGCTTAGAGCTGAGAGCTTAAACTTATCTACCAAAACTTTGGCTTGTTTTCATGCTTTGAAGAATAGCCGAAGAGCTCATGCTTTGTCTGGATCTCATGACCCATGTTTGGTGACGATTATCAAGCTCTGAGGCTAAAGCTTCGGTCATAACGTAGGTTGTACCATCGCTATCGACCCATTTTGAGCCAACAAAATGGCGTTTGAATCTAAGCGCAGAGTTTTGAAAGAAGGTATTACCAATAAAAGTCGCTTCATGAAAAGTCGTATGGCCAAGATCGCAATCGATAAATCTAACATTGTCTAGAATAGAGCCATTAAAACTACTTCTTCTTTTCTTGGCTTTAGAGATATTTTTGGTTTTTACAAACTTAACGTTATAAAAAGTTATGTTTCTGAGCGTAGCATTTTTAAAACGAGCTTTGCTTAATCTACTGTCATAGAACATACCTTTTTCAAGCGTCGAATTAGTGAAATTTACATCAGTCATGTCACCGTTAATAACAAAGCTTGACCATCGAGCATCGGCTATTCGTAAAGAATGAGCATCTACTCCATGGAACTTAAAGTTATTAAACATCGTATTATTCCAATTCTTTGAGCCATGAGAATGACGGCTGAGATGATGGCCGACGTTTTTAAGATCTTGGATCCAGAAATTTTGGGCTTGACGGTGGTCTGCTGTGGTGCAGAAGCTTTGTACACATGTCAGTGATCTTCTAGGAAATTCGCTTTCTGTAATATAGAGTGAAAAGTCTGCCCAATTAAAATTACTACAATCTTTTTGCAACTCACAAGATGGCGTATAAGGTATTTTTTTTACTTCTTCTTCTGACGTTGAACTAGAACTCGAGCTGGAAGAACTAGAGCTCGAGCTAGAACTTGAAGAAGGGTCTGCTAGAAGAAATATCTGTTGTGGTGCTGGTTGGCATTGTTGACAGGGATCGAGTTGCGGTACTTTATCAACACATTTTTGTGCTGGTACTTGCTCTTCAGAGCTACTTGAACTTTCGCACTTTATTTCTTGAGTTACTTTTTGTGTTGGTGCTTGTTCTTGCGAGCAGCTGGGTACTACGCTTTTTATTTCTTTAGTCACTTTTTGCGCTGGCGCTTGTTCTTGCGAGCAGCTGGGAGCTACGCTTTTTATTTCTTTAGTAACTTTTTGTGCTGGCGCTTGTTCTTGCGAGCAACTTGGAGCTGCGCTTTTTATTTCTTTAGTAACTTTTTGCGCTGGCGCTTGTTCTTGCGAGCAACTTGGAGCTACGCTTTTCATTTCTTTAGAAGCTTTTTGCGCTGGTGCTTGTTCTTGCGAGCAACTCGGGGCTACGTTTTTTATTTCTTTAGAAGCTTTTTGCGCTGGTGCTTGTTCTTGCGAGCAACTTGGAGCTATGCTTTTTATTTCTTTTGTGGCTTTTTGTGTTGGTGCTTGTTCTTGAGCCTGAGAGACTTTTACTTTCTCTTTCTTTACTTCTTTGCCTTGAAATTGATCTGGAAATTGATCCTGAAATCGCTCCATGGCATGAGCACCCAAGGACATGCCAAGAGTAATAAGTCCCATACCCCCATATTGCGCTAGGCTAAAACGTTTGAGATTTATAATCCGCATAAAGTTTCCTCGTTGGTTGAGAATTTCCATGCGGGATTAACGAGGTCACTATGGTAAATATTCCAGTGTCGAAAAATTAGCCGCCTGTTTGCGACATCGAAAAAATTCTCCGAGGTAATTGAACAAGGGGATGCAAAGAAGTCTTACGAGCGATCTTGGCTTTTATAGAAGCTTTTATGCTTTCTTCGTCATTTTCGAAATTCAGTTGCTCAGCATCGTTGTCGTAAAGACAGGTATGAAGTCGTCCATCAGCACTCAGGCGTAAGCGCGTGCAGTTTTGACAAAATGGCCGTGTATCAGAAGCAATGAGACCAAATCGTAGACCAAGCTCTTCAACAAAAAAGCCCTCTGCCGGATCGCTTTCGTGAATACGTGCAAGCGGCCTAAGATTAAAATCTTGAGCTAATAAAGACAAAATATCGCTACCCGAAATAAAATTATGAGCGACAAATCCTGCGGCCGAACCAGTATTCATAATTTCTATGAAGCGCACCTCAACACCAAGTTTTTTAGATAAAAGCAAAAACTCTCGAAGTTCGCTGCTATTTAAATCTTTTTGCACAACGGTATTTATTTTAGTCTTAAAGCCTAGATCTTGCGCACGCTTAAGCGCATCAAGAACAGTAATAACCTGACCTTTGCCCATGATTTTTTCATAGCGATCAGGTACCAGCGTATCGAGATGAAAAGTTATAGTGCTTAGACCAGCGTACTTAAGATTTTGAGCACAATTTTTATTAAAACGCAGACCATTAGTCGTAAGCGCGAGCGGAATTTTAGGCAAAGTTTGGGAAAAAATACTTACGATCTGGGGCAAATCAGGTCTTAAGAGCGGCTCACCACCGGTGAAGCGAATTTTTGCTAAAGAAAAATCTTGAAGAACACGTGCGATCTTTTGGTAATCCGCCAGGCTAAGCCAGTGCTTTTTATCTAAAAATTTCGGCCGCGCATCTGGTAAGCAATAGCCACATCTAAGCTGGCAGTTTTCTAGAACGCTTATTCTCAAAGTATAGGCTTTCATGTATTTTCCTAAGCACGCTAGAAAGAACCAAAGAACGCATATACAAAAGGGACGGCACAGTGGCGGTCCCCTAAAAAAATAAGTTTTTAAGCATTATTAAGGGGCAGCGGGCGCAGGCTCAGCTTCTTTTGCTGGAGCTGACGCTGGAGCCGCTTCTTGCTTGGGTGCTAAAGCCCCATCTTCTTTTGGCGCTGAAGGATTTTCGAGCACTTCTTGTTCAGGAGTTTTTACCGCTTCATCTGCTGGCTTCACTGCCTTAGGTATTTTCTCAAGAGCATCGAGCACTGACTTTTGGCTTAGCGATGATGACATGTAAGACAGAGCAAAATTTGTCACCATGAAGCAAACAGCAGCTCCAAAAGTAATTTTGGATAAAAAAGTGTTGGCTCCTCTTCCACCAAAAACCGTATCACTGCCCGCACCCCCTAAAGCAGCACTTGCACCGCCACGATTACCTGGCTGAAGCAACACGACCATAATCAAAAAAAGCGCCACTATTACTTGTAAAACGATCACAAAAGCTAACATTTTTATCTTCTTCCTAGGCTTAAGAATTTAAGTTGGGCAACTTTTCAACCATAGCCAAAAATGACTCAACCTGCAATGACGCCCCGCCCACCAAAGCACCATCTATATTGGGCATAGAAACTAATTCTGCAATATTTTGGGGAGTTACTGAACCACCGTAGACTATTCTGATAGCCGAAGCGGCTTGTTTTCCTTTTAGATGTCCCCATAAATCCCTTATAAAACCATGAGCTTCCTCCGCTTCTTGTGCCTGCGCACAGCGCCCCGTACCAATAGCCCACACCGGCTCATAGGCCAAAATAATATCATGAGCTTGATCGGACAAATTATCAGCAAAAGCTTTGACTTGACGCCTTAAGACATCGTGCATGATGCCCTCTTCACGCTCTGCCAAACTCTCGCCTACACAGCATATGGGAGTAACATGCGCGCGAAGACACGCTTGAGCTTTTTTACCAGCATCTTGATCGCTTTCATAAAAGAGCCTACGCCGTTCAGAATGACCTACGATAGAAAAACTCACACCCAGATCTTTTAAATGCTCGCTGCTATACTCGCCGGTATAGGCACCTTGAGATTCATAAAATACGTCTTGGGCAGCAATGCTTACACCAGAATTTTTAAGCTCTTGGGCAGCAAAATCAAGCAAGGTCGCAACAGGGGCAATCACGAGATCAACTTTTTGCTCCCAATATCTAAAATTTTTAAGCCCGGCCAAAAGCTTCATAAAAAAATTAGCGGCACTTGACTTAGAATGATTAAGCTTCCAGTTGGCTATTAAAATCGGCTTTCTTGTACTCATGAATAATAGCCTAAGGCTTGCAAACCAGGTAATCTTTTGCCCTCAAGCAGCTCGAGACTCGCCCCACCGCCTGTGGATATAAAATCGATCTTAGAGCTGAGACCTGCTTTATTAAGAGCTGCAATGGTATCACCGCCCGCAATAATTTTATAAGCCAGACTTTGAGCTACTATTTTCAAAATTTGCGTTGTACCAGCGCTAAAGCGTTCGTCTTCGTACATGCCAAGAGGCCCGTTCCAAAAAATAATTTTAGCTTGCTCTAGTAGTTCTTTATAAGACTTAACAGTCTCAGGGCCTATATCAAAACCTACGTCGTTAGGCTCAAAGTCTTCAGAATTTATGACTCGTATGTTGGTCTTACCTGGTTCTTTGGCAACAACATGATCAACAGGTAAATAAATTTTGACACCAAGTTCATCGGCTTTACGTAGAAGTCCAAGCGCCAAATGAATCTGCTCATCTTCCACTAAACTTGCGCCTATATTATAGCTTTGGGCCTTTAAAAAAGTATAAGCCATAGCCCCACCTATTAATAAAGCATCGACTTTTTTGATAAGCTGTACGAGAGCCCCGATTTTAGAACTTACTTTTGAGCCACCTATTATAGCTACTAGCGGACGTCTTGGCTGATTTAAGATTTCTTCAAAATGATTAATCTCTTTCCTGAGTAAGAGACCGCCCATTGGTTTGTCAAAAAATTTTACCACGCCGTCGACTGAAGCATGAGCACGATGTGCTGCTCCAAAAGCGTCATCGACATAAAAATCCATGCCACGGGCTAAGAGCTTAGCAAAGACCGGGTCATTTTTTTCTTCGCCGCTATGAAAGCGTAGATTTTCTAAGATCGTAATACTTGCAGCTGGTTGATTATTAATTATTCGAGCAATGCCATCACCAACACAATCATGCACAAAAGTAACTTCTTGGTTGAGTAAATCTCGTACATAATTAGCTATAGGCTCAAGACTTAACGCTGGTCTTATTTTGCCTTTAGGGCGCCCTAAATGTGAAGCAAGCACCACTTTAGCCTGGGCTTTTACAAGGCGCCTAATCGTTGGCAAAGTCATTTCAATGCGCATGGCATCTGTAATAGAACCAGCCTCACTCATCGGTACGTTAAAGTCTACCCGACACAGTACGTTTTTATTGGCCAAGGCCTCTAAATCACAATCATCCAGCCACAATATCGACATGAAACTCCCTAATTCGTGCCCAAAAGCTCGAGCAAATCAACGGCGCGATTAGCAAAACCCCATTCGTTGTCATACCACGCCATTACTTTAATAAGATCGCCATCTATAACCTGCGTACAACTCGAATCAACTATAGAAGAGCAGTTCGTGCCATTTATATCAATTGACACCACCGGCTCATCACAATAACCCATAATATTTTTAAAGCGACCAAGCGAGGCCTCTTTAAGCATATTATTAATAGCTTCTACGCTTGTCTTTTTTTCTACCTGACAAACCATATCGATCAAGCTTACGTTTGGGGTTGGTACACGAATAGCTAAACCTTGAAAACGGCCCTTAAGCTCAGGCAAAACAAGCGCAACGGCTTGAGCTGCTCCAGTAGTCGTAGGTATCATCGATAAAGCTGCAGCACGACCACGCCGTTTGTCGTCGTGATGCAAGTCTAATATACGTTGGTCGTTAGTATAACTATGAATTGTTGTCACAGAAGCTTTGTTAATAATAAGATTCTCATGCAAAATTTTAGCTACAGGAGCAATGCAATTGGTTGTACACGAAGCCGTCGAGATAATTTTCATAGCTGGCTTAAAATCTTGTGTATTAACACCGTAACAAATAGTCGCATCTGGCGCATCTTTGGCAGGCGCACTCAGCAATACTCTTTTGGCCCCGGCGATTATATGCTTATGTGCTTTTTCGCGTGTAAGAAAATGCCCCGTAGCTTCTAATACAACATCAACGTCCAGCTCTTTCCAAGGCAATTCTTGCGGATCACGGGCTGCATAGCAGTTAATTTTTTGATTATTGATGAGCAGGTGCTGATTTTCAAAAGCTACTTCACCATCGAATCTGCCATGGACAGAATCGTATTTGAGCAAATAAGCCAAGTCATCAGTAGATCCTAAATCGTTAATCCCAACAATACGAGCCTGGCTTAAGCCCTGCTTTCTTCTTTGTTCTAAAATACGCAAAACCACACGGCCTATGCGACCAAAGCCATTGATGGCAACTCGATAGGTCATAAACAACCCCTCATATTTTTTTGCAATACTGGCCTGATGTAGGGGCTTTATAATAAAGGGTCAAGCTAGGTATGAAAGCTTCGGTATCATGTCAAGCAATACGGCATCAAATTATTGTGATAAATGAAAAGATTAATGCATAATTAAAAAGGCCTGCGCACCTGCTTTTTGATGCCGGTAAAGACCCTCAATAACTCCAAAGCATCTGTTAAAGCCGTTTAACAATGCAATAATATATTACTTAATATTTTGGCGATAAATAAGACAAGCAATAATAATTTTAATAGACTTTTTGATATTTTGTAAGATTTACTCTTACAAAATCTTTAAAGAGGAAAAAAGATGCGACATAAAGCAATTTTGATTTTAGGCATGTTACAGGTGGGCCCACTTTTGGCAGATTGGAGCGCGCCAACTACTCTCTCATCGGGCGGTGATGCCGAACAAGTGCGCCTGGCAATGGATCCTTCAGGCAATGCCTTTGCTAACTGGCAGCTCTCTTTTGCTAATACGCAGTTGGTACAATCCTCCATTCGCCCTTCTAACGGCTCATGGACCAATTCCATCGATGTGTCTGACCCATCCAGCGGGATCAATGATCATGAGCTTGCCGTAGATTGGTCCGGCAATGCTTATGCTTTTTGGAATCCTTCGGAAGGTGGCACTTCTTTTGTTTTGGCCTCTTGGCGCCCATCTAACCAATACTGGTCTTCTTCAACTATACTCGAATACGGCGCGAGCGAATCCTCTCCTAGGCTTGCCGCTCGAGTTTGGGGTACAGCTATCGCTGTTTGGACAGGATTTAATGGCACAAATAGCATTATTCAAGCTTCGAGCTATGCTAATGGCCAATGGGCTTTGCCTGGAGTTGTTGTTTCCGATCCTAGCCAAAACTCCGATCATGCAGCAGTAGGCATTGATCAAAATGGCAATGCTATCGTCGTCTGGGAAAGCAATAATGGCTCTAACACTGTTATTCAAACTTCCATATGCTCTGCTATGGTATGCTCAGCGCCCTATACGCTCTCCTATCCTCTCGATAATGCGTTCTCGCCGCAAATTGCTGTAAATAGCGCTGGACAAGCTGTGGCTGTTTGGAAAAGATGGAATGGCGGCAATTGGGTAATAGATTCGGCGAGCTATATCAACAACGCGTGGTGGAGCATGCCGGTAGAACTATCCTTGCCTGGGCAAAATGCGGATTTGCCACAAGTTGGCATTGATCAATATGGTCGAGCAGCTGCTGTTTGGAAAAGGTTTGATGGTAGCAATAATATTATTGAAGGCACCGCTTCCCTAGGTGGCAGCACCTGGATTAGACCTCTTGTTATCTCCGCTCCAGGCGAAGATGCTGATACGCCTAGTCTTGCCGTCAATGACCAAGGTGAAATTGCCGTAGTTTGGAGCCGCAGCGATGGTAGCAATGCCATAGCCGAAGTTTCCACCGCAACCTTAACTCAAGCCGCATCTTCGCCATTTAACTTTTGGTCGGCGCCTGTCGATCTATCTGTGGCAGGTCTTGATGCATTAAATCCGCGAGCGATTATTGATAGTTCTGGTAACGTAGTCGCTGCTTGGCAATATGGCTCAAGCGGTGCTTATGCTATCCAAGCCGTAGTCGGCAACAATCTTTATTAAATTAGACGACGAGCACAGCAATCCAGCATAGTCACACGGCGCCTGGATTGCCGCTCGGCTTAAGTAGCCTTCACTATTCTATTACAGTCTGATTAGAAATCTGATTAGAAACCTGTGCTTGCGGCAAATTTAAAAAGTACTTATATGCAGCAATAACAAAATCGATTTCGTAGCCTTTGTATTTTAGCGAGCTAATTTTCCTTTCTTTTAGTTCTTTTAGTTGAAGTTTGGCAAATTTAATACTTTCTTCACTAAATTGAGGAAGTTCTAATCCCATATCTCCTAACATGGTGACGTAGAACTCCAAATCGAGCACTCTACAGCCAGGAATATGTTTGCTATCAATTGTATACTTATTAATGATAAAATCGAAAGGAGTATTACCGTTTTTATCACGAATGTTAATTTTTGCTCCCTCGCGAATCAAAAGCTCTGCTATTTCTTTTTGGTGCTCTTGGGGATACATCATAAGTAGATGAAGAGCCGTCCGCCCGCTTTTTCTTTCTTTAAAATTCACCTCAGCCCCTCTTTCAATCAAGAGCTTAATAATCTCGGGTGAATTCTTATTACTATAAAGAGCAGCGTAAGATAGTGCTGGAAAATTACCTTCCACGGGAAAAGATTTTCTCTTGGAAAGGCGGTTAACCTGCGCGCCTGAATCAAGCAATTCCTGAACAAACTTTAATTTATCACAACTCGGAATGCCATGAGGATTGAGGCTTGGATGGTTATATGCCGTAAGCACTTGTGCTAGCACAGTTACTTTGTCTCCATCTTTGATTTTTGTAGAATCAGCAAGAGCAGGATCTCTTTTTAAAATTTGGCTGAACATTTCGTAGTTATTATTCGAAATGGTAACAAAAAATTGATCCAAGGACTGCGTTCCCCACGTTGGCTCTACCGAGTAGAACCTAAATCTTTTTTGAGCGATAACAGGGCTTTTTAGGCCTTGTCTTAGTAACATAGCAAAAGAACCTTGATGCCAGGCTATTAAAATCGCTGCCGCAAGTAAAAAAATTCTCATACAATGCTCTCCTTCAAGAAACATGGGTTTGGCAGCTCGTGCCATAGATAAGTTCTTAAAGCAAGTTTTAGTAATTTTTTAAGCAAAATATTTCATACTGGTATCTAAGCAACAAGCCTCGAATCCAACCCAGGAGTACTATGAACGCTTTACAAGAATTAACCTTGCGTCAAATCATGAATAGAATTTACAAAGACCTCGAAGGGTTTGAGATCCCACATGAAGATGAGCTTGCCGTGAAAAAAAGCAAAGGATCTCCTGTTTATGGTGAAATTAATCAACAAGCGCTGAATATTTTGCTTAGTTATTTAAAACTAGGCCCTGAAGATATTTTTTATGACCTGGGCTCAGGTGTTGGCAAAGTAATTACCCAAACGGTTCTCAGCACGCCTGTCGGACAAGCTTTTGGCATAGAGTTAAGCTCGGCACGCTTTGAAGAAGCGCTTCTTGCCCTAAAAAGAACTCAAGAATATGTTCCCGATATACAAAAACGTCTCAAATTTATAAACGAAGATTTACTCACTACTGATTTAAGCAAAGCAACGGTTATATATACTTGCTCGACGGCTTTCTCTCAAGCATTTATGAATAAACTTACCAAACGCCTCTTAGAGTTTAGGCAGCCATTTAGGCTCGTCAGCTTGCAAGAATTACCCGAAATTGGTAAATTTAAGCTTCTAAAAATACTCAAACTTGATATGAGCTGGACCAGAAAATCGCCTGTTCACATATATGAGCGATCCCCGTGTTTTTAGCGCTCTTAACTTGACAGAGCTCAAGCACTTTGCAAAAACCAGGTTCACGTTGCCAGGCGCACTCTTTGGCGCCTGTTATTATGGTGAGGTTAAGAACATGGCTACTACTCAAGTTGTATTTGACGAAATGGGCAAGAGGCTGACTAAAGAAAAAGCCAAAAAGATCAATGCAAGCTATCTTTTTGACATTGCCGGTGAAAAGTGGCTCGTCGATCTTACCAAAGACGATAACTGGATAAACAAAACCGATGGTGATGCCCAGTGTACTATTACTATTAAAGATTCCGAAGATTGGGTAAAACTCGCAACTGGCAAACTAAATCCAACTATGGCATTTATGCAAGGCAAAATACGCGTGAAAGGCGACATGTCGCTCGCACTTAAACTTCAGTCTCTTCTGGCTTAAAATTTAAAAAAATCTCGCTGCATATTGTGCTCTTTCACATTAACAGCGAGCGCTGCATAATATTTTTCGTGGTTTGATAAATCATATAATAATAAGTTCTCATAAGATCTTATTAATTTGTTTTCAAAACCTATATCTATATTTTTAAAATCCATGAGCAGCCCATAACCATAATTTTTACTCAGCGCTTCTTTTTGTGTCCAGAGTTTAAAAAAAGCGCTTCTTTGTGTGTCTAAATTAAGCTTGGCAAAAGAAGCGCGTTCGCTGGAAGAAAAAACCAGTGGAACAAGATCATCGGGAACAATAGAATTTTTATCTTCTTCGATATCTATGCCAACTACTCTGTTAAGAGCAAAAGCATAAACAGCCCACGTAAAACTATGAGATAAATTAAACTCTAAAATTCCACGATCTAAATTATTACATAAGAATGGCTTTCCCTGATCTTGATTTCGAATTAAAATAGCTTGCGGATTTATTTTTATAAATCTTGACAATAAAATACGCAAAACTCCACGATAAATAATATTTTTAAATTTAAGATCATCAAAAGAAAAGCTTTCTATTTTGGCTCTTTCTACAGGCGAAAGTAAGGCAAATAACCTGTCTACATAAGGTAAAAATTTGTTTGTCTCAATAAATATTACCGCAACTTCATCTCTTTCTAGCGAAAGATTTATATTGAGCTGATGAAAATTAAATATATTAATTTTTTTAATAATCACAAATATGCTTAAATTATCGTCAAAACTTATAACCAACACCGATGCTTATACTCGCGAAATCAAAAGAGGCAAGAAGCGAACTAAACACTTTTGGAAGATGGAGAATTCCATCCATCCATTGGAGATAATTAAAAACAACAAATACATGATTATTCATGGGTATTTTTAAATCTAAATCGAGAGCCCAAAGATAAGTTAATCCGAGCGATAACAATACATGATTATCGAAAACATAACCCATGCGTAGGTGCGTAAGCGGTTGAAGCCAGGCTGCTAATAATTTTTGGCGTGCGTTTGTGGGATTGGGTATTTTTTTAGGATTTTGAAATTTATCTGCGAATAAATAATTACGAGGATACGCTATTGTCCACTCAAGCCCACCACCGACAAACTAGTGCTGGGCAAACTGATAACCATATTCATAACCATATAAAAAAGCCGCATTTCCTCGGAGTATAATTTTAGTACCAAGCAAATCTGCCTGTGCTGTCTGTTCTTTGTTGTATCCTTCAGGAAAAGAGTGCCTTATCTCATCCGCGATAAAAGCTAAGGCACCATGGACTTGATGACCGGTCCAAAAATGAGGATCAAAGCGCTGAGCTGTTATATATTTTGAACTCATAACAACAAAAATAAAAATAGCCATGTTTTTAATCATAAAAACTCTTATTTACAATAATCTTATTCAGGCTATAATAATCAATATGATTATTCAAATTTATTTTCACTCAGCTTTTTAATACTCAAGCTTCTATTGCAGGCGCTAAACCTTGGTTTTTATTTATTCCTTTAGCAATATAAGAACCTAAACGCTCTTCGATTTGTTGACGCATGCGTACCAACTCGAGGGCTTGCTCTTGGCTATTCATACGCAACTTAATCCAATGTTCATAAAGGCCATTAATAACGCGCTCGACATCATCAACTGCGGCAAGGCGTAGAAATACTTCTTCCTGGTTTTTATCGTGCTCACTGAGATTTTCTTCATCTTCGCTGAGCGATTCGCTTTGGTAATTATTTTTAATTTTAACCTGCGTAAGCGCAAAATCCGATGCATGCAAAGTCAGGCCTATAGAAATTTCAGCCAAAATTATATTTATGGCCAGAGATTCTACCACATGCCCATTACGTAGACTCGCAAATACCTCATGGCTTGCTTCTAAGAGCGGACTAGTAACGCTGGTTTTTTGCTCGCGATGGGTAAAAAGACAGGTCACAAGCTTATTACCTAAAACTACTTGAACTTCAGTCTTAAATACCAAGCCCTTGGTTATTTGTGAGACTTGTTCTTGGGAATTATCATGATCAAGAAGTAAGAAAAGCCATGATAAAAATTCAAAGCCCAAAAAATTACTATTTTCCCGCAATCTCGCAATATTTTTACTATGCTCAGACATAAGATTCTCCTACTGAATGTCTATACGTATAGGTGGCATAAAAATCGGCTCATGTGCCATATGCTCAAGAGCATGGGCTTGTCCGGCTGAATAACTAAGCCAATAGGTTTCATGAGCAAAATCTCTTAAACTAGGTCTTATTAAAAAAGTCTCCTGAAAAAGCTCGAGAAAACGGTCGACCAAAGAGCCACGGCTTAAAATTTTGAGCTCCTGGGCTTTTTGACACCACACTGCTTCGATAATTTTGGTTTTTGGTAATACACGGGCACGTAAGGCTTGTATTTCAGCAGCTTCTATTTCTTTCTTAATAGTACGATCAGGCTTCTTGTCATGATCGCGCTGATAGTCTGCAAGGCTCTTTTTAATGCGTGCTTTTAAATACTGACTTGGCAGACTTATGACATCATAGCGCATAGCTAAAATTACTTTTTCGCCATATAAAAAATCTCGTATCTCTAGATTTTTTTCATGATCATATTCCGACAAATAACTACTCCAACCAGCAGTCTCTTTATCTTCGCCACGCTCATGCAAAGGACGAAATTTAAAAAGTCGCAACTTTTCCAGTATGTGCTCGGCACTTAAGTACTCACCCGCAACGGTGAAACGCTGGTACCCCAAAGCCCCTTTTAAAACTGACATATGTTTTCCTAGATAAATAAGATGCGCTCTACCTAGAGCATAGACAGTTCTGCTCCGCAAATGGGTTGGCTCATTGGTATAAAGACTTCTATTTTGTATAAGTTTTCGTGTGTCTAGTGATTTTGAAGTTCGGGAATTTAGATCTAATGGACTCGGTTATGAAGGTGACGCTGGATGCATGGGAGATATCGATTCTGCGAGCTCACTGTTTTATAAGCCAGAAGGTTATCAGTTAACCAAGGAAGAAATCGATACTTATTGTTCTTTACATATTCGTCTCGTGCCTCGCTCACAAAATTTAGATTGGTTTATTACCCACCAAGGCGATATTGAAAAAAGAGCTGTATTAGAGTTGAGCATCGTAGAATTCTCGGCAGGCGATATAAAGAAATATGAACAATTTAAAGCTGCTGAATTAGCCGAACAAGAAGTGCCTCAAGAAATCTTAGAATACTTTCAAAATAATCTAATAAATAGCAAATTAGAAGGTCTTGAAATAGGAAAAGGCAAAGTAAAAATCTGGGCCTGTCAAAGTAATATAGATGAGCCCTTCACATTAAAGAATGCCCGGATTATTAGAGGATAATCACATCTCGTTATCAAGCGAATAGAATTTTGAGGTAATTTTAAATGTCCCATTGGGTTGAAATTAAGTCGTTTTCCAACAAAGTTGAAGCAGAAATTGCCAAAGCGTCGCTAGAAAATTCGGGCATAAGAGCTGAAATAAAAATTGACGATTTCAACGGCACCGGGACTTATCTTGGCGTATTGAGCACGATTAGGCTCTTCGTGCTTTCGAAAGACCTGGACAAATCTAAAAATTTATTAAAAATTTCGAAAGTCGATGAAATTAAAAGCGCAAGTATAGGAGAACGTTTGCTCAAATTTTTTATGGGCAAAAAATAATTATTTACTACATAATAACTTCGCCATTTTTAATTACTACTCTAATTAAATCTCTGCTCCAATCATAAAAAAAATCGTTAATACTAGCTGCCCTGGTAATTAGAATATCGGCTTTTTTAATTCGAGCTAGTTCCGGATTTTCCCCCTCTCCCCTTGCGGGAGAGGGTTGGGGAGAGGGGGTAATTATTTTAATAATTATGACTGTAAAGTAATTAGATTTTGGAATTTGGAGTTATGAGGGCTATTGATAATGCGGTTAGCACCCCTCTCCCCAGCCCTCTCCCACAAGGGGAGAGGGAGAATAATTATATAATACACAACAATTCGACCATTTTTTATCACTATTCTAATTAAATCTCTGCTCCAATCATAAAAAAAATCGTTAATACTAGCCGCCCTGGTAATTATAATATCAGCTTTTTTAATTCGAGCCAGTTCCGGATTTTCCCCCTCTCCCCTTGCGGGAGAGGGTTGGGGAGAGGGGGTAATTATTTTAATAA
>Ga0318562_10000061_pt1 | contig 48747 bp, 38 predicted proteins | sample GRESIP066b5f18_FD_203688 | JGI IMG/M metagenome (GOLD analysis project Ga0318562, IMG submission 203688) | Tropical soil microbial communities from Luquillo Experimental Forest, Puerto Rico - GRE.SIPMG.066b5f18 | ecosystem: Environmental > Terrestrial > Soil > Tropical forest > Bulk soil... | reverse complement strand
CGAATTAGCTCTAAAAAGCATTAAAATACTCATGATTATTACTCCCGATATTTGGTCGGAGATTTTCAAGTATGCTAACGTACATCTTCAAATGCGCTTAGTTTGCAAATATTTTTGTGATACAGTTGATTCATGTATGGTGAATGTAAAATCCAACCAAATTAATGAATCTATGACATCAAAATGCAATAACTTAATAAATCTTCAAAATCTTACTGTTAATTTAATATCTTTTGATAATAATAATTTGGCCTCTCGTCAGCAATTTGAGGCCGCATATATGTGGAAAAAATTTCTTAAAGAAAACACGAATATTTCGGCGCTCACCATCAATTTCCCCAATAACCAAGATATATTTTCGCAACTCACCTGCAAGAAAGTAGCAAAAGGACTAGAATATAATAAGAGTCTACGATATTTACTATTACACAATTGCAATCTTTATTCTCTAAAAGATATCGCTAAAAACCTAAAAAATAACGTCGCACTTCAGTCTTTGGAAATTATCAATCACGAGTGTTTAGATTATTACGTAGATGTTAAAATAAAAAAATTCACTGATAATGCAGCAGAAAGAGTTAGCGAAAACTTTGAGCTGTGCATTCATTTTACTTCTGTTAATGAAAAAATCTTTTTGCTCTTCAATATTAAAGATGGAAGCCATGAGCATGCTCAGTATATTAAAGACGCGCAATACGCATTACCTATCACACCCTTGAGCAAAATAGCTAAGACCGAAAATGGGCGTCTGATTCTTATTTCTCAAAACCCCATTTATACTGAAGAGGACACTGAAGGCGTTAATTATAATACCTACGAAGTAGGCGTTGATCTTGCAGACTTAGAGCAAGCGGGAATAGATGTCGAATTATTTTCCGAACTACTGTCTGATGAGGTCACAGGAACTTGCCTCAGTTTAGTGCATCCACTCATGAAATTATTTGATTACCATTATGAAAACAGCGAGCTTCGAATGAAACATAGAAAGATCCTTGATTCTATAATTGAAGCAACTATTATATTCTCGGAATATATGAAGGGTAATGAAACTTTCAAGAATCTCTATGTCGGCCGACAAGCAATGCTCAGTGGATTTCAAGATGATTACTATGATTATCGCAATGGATTTGAAGAAGATTTCGATAATTATAGTGAAGAATATATTCTGCAATTTTTTGGATATAACCAAGAAGTCATTGAAAAATATATGGGTGCCATAGAAAAGCTGGATGCCATGGGCATTAATACGAAATAATTCTTTAGCTGGCTGCAAGTCTATGAGAGCCAGCATAAGCGTCAAATCTATACTCCAGGAAAAATCTTTTAAATATTTCGTATCAAAACTTGGGTTTTTGATTATGGGTTTAGACTAACGTTTTATTCAGGGATTTTAATAAGCTGGACTAAGAGCATCATGATAACCGTTGAAAAACCAGTTTCTGGGTATTCGCACTAAGGACTGGCTACTATGGAATTATTTACTATCGACAATTTTATCGCGCTCATTACGGTCACTGCGCTCGAAATTGTTCTGGGTATCGATAATATTATCTTTATCGCTATTTTGACCAGTCGCCTCCCATTAGAGAAACAATCGTCGACACGCAAAATTGGATTAATACTCGCCATGTTTATGAGAATATTATTATTACTCGCCATTGCGTGGGTAGTAGGATTAACACAGCCACTTTTTTATATTTTTGATCACGCAATATCTGGGCGCGACTTAATTATGCTCGGAGGCGGTCTCTTCTTAATAGCAAAAGCGACTTTTGAAATTCACACTGCTTTAGAAGGCAGCCAAGGTCAAGTGCACGTTCGCGAACATCAGCGTATCTCTGCAGTTCTTCTCCAAATAGTTCTTATTGACATTGTTTTTTCGCTCGATTCAGTAATAACAGCCGTAGGAATGGTTGGTATTATAGAAATCATGGTCGCTGCCGTGGTTATATCAGTTGGCATCATGATGATCTTTGCCAATCCAATTTCAGTATTTATTTTGCGACACCCAACACTTAAAATGCTTGCTCTTGCTTTTTTAATACTCATTGGATTTGTGCTGGTCGCTGATGGCTTAGGAAAGCATATAGAAAAGGGATATATTTATTTCGCGATGGCTTTTTCCCTTACAGTGGAGATGCTTAATCTCAGATTAAGAAGCCAAATAAAATCCTAAAACAAAAAAAGAAATGGCTCCTGCAAGGTGTTTGGAGCCATTTCACACGGATTATTTTTTAAAAAATCTTAGGCATCTCCTCCAAAAATTTGACAATGGCTCGATAAGAAACTTAAAGTTTTTTCTACGCCATTAAAGTTGTAAGAAATATCGATATATTTGGTAGTTTTTTTCTTTTCATCTGCCTCCAACGAATCCAAAAAGACTTCGCGTCGCTCCTTAATAAGCACGACACTACCTTCAGGGTTCTTACAAAATGCTAATGGCGTTTTGTCATCATACATACGGCACAAAAGTCTCTTGGCTAAGCTCTCAACGGCAATATCGCGAGAGCTTAGAGAAGAGACAGTTTGGCTTTGTAAATCATAGCCCTCTACTGTTGGTGTTAATATTACTTCTCGCAAAGAACCATTGGTTAATCGATTGTCCTCGCGGCAAATGATGCCCTGAGGACTGGCCAATGCTGAGACTGCGTGAAAAAGAACAAATACGCTTAGAATCCTTTTCATAAAAACTCCTGCTTGAGGTGCTTGATGAAAAAAACCTAGCGCAGCGACGAAGCAGCCAGCATCAGTCAAGTGACCGATACGAGGCCCAAATATAAAAAAAAATGCAAGCTTTAGAGCTTGCATCATAATATTTTCTAAAAAATTCTGGCGTCCCCAAGGGGATTCGAACCCCTGTTACCGCCGTGAAAGGGCGGTGTCCTAACCGTTAGACGATGGGGACCTAGAGACCAGGTATTTATCATTAAATGCTTGAGTGTCAACTGCCTCTCGAATAATTTTACGTAATTTTATTGAGGGTTAAAATATTGAAATTTATTGGATTGAGATAAAGCTTGTGAGAATCACAGGAAAACATGGTGGGTCGTCCGAGACTCGAACTCGGGACCATCGGATTAAAAGTCCGGTGCTCTACCAACTGAGCTAACGACCCATGCTTGAAGTTTCTTCTCTTAATATCTGCGAGCAAATTCGTCAAGCAAGCATCTGCTAATTTTTGCTAAAAATAAATTCAGCCTGCCCACCTTCGCTGCCTAATTTATCATCTACTACAGCTAAAGCTTGAATATATCCCGGCACATAGACAGGCGCTAAAGAGCTTATTATTCCCGTACGCCCTAAAGAATCTTTCACGCAATCACCAACATGAAGTGTGAGAAAAATCTCAAGATTAACTTTCACACCACATAAGCTTTTTGCATGTTTTTGATAAGTAAGCGCTTTAGCAACGACTTCTTGGCCCACATAACAGCCCTTATTTTCAGCTACGAGCGCTTTTAAACCTATATTTTGTGGCATGAGCCCAAGATTTACTTCAGGCGCCTGCGGCATGAGCGCGTTAATACGCAAAAACTCCCAAGCTTGTTCATCAAGTTCGGGATAATTAGAAAAGCCAAGACTCAAAGAAAAATCAAAGTCATGTGAGCGCCATAGGGGACTATCGAGCTTGCCAGAAAGGGCGATAGTCCACTCACAAGTTTGCTCTAAGATGCTCAGAGTAAAATCCTCAACAAAATGAAACTGCTCAAGCCAGTCCAGTAAAGCAGATTGCTGCTTATAAGTACCGACCAAAACAAAATCATGATCTTCGCGCTCAAATACAGTCACATAATCAAAAACACGACCCTTATTATTAAGAAAGCACGTCTGCACAGCTTGTGCTCTACTCAACGCCATCATGTCGTTGGTGCTCATACGCTGAAGAAAAGTCCGTGCGTCTATTCCCACGATATTTATAACAGCGCATTGGGGAGCGTATCTAAAAACTTGCTGCTGCTTGAGCATTTTAATAATATTTACTATGTCCATAATTTTAGGCAGCCCATGAATAAATCCACTTCTGCGCCTTGTTAGCAACTGCGCTTGTTTTATCAACTGGTTTGCGGCCTAAAAATATAAAGGGAATCCCTCATGAAATACCGTTTGCTTGCTCCAGGACCAACTCCCGTTCCCGATCGTGTTTTACTCAGCATGAGCAAGCATATTATCCATCACCGAACAGCCGCTTTTGAAAAAATTTTTGCGGAGTGTAAAGACGGTCTCAAATGGCTTTTGAGCAGCACTTCGGCCCCCCTCACCCTTGCATCTTCTGGAACAGGGGCTTTTGAGGCAGCCGTACAGAATTTTTTTAGCAAGGGCGATACGGTTTTATGCATAGGTGGTGGTAAATTCGGCGAAAATTGGCTCAAAATGAGTCGCTGCTTTGGGCTTAACGCAGTCGATATCCCGGTGACCTGGGGACATGCGGTAGAAATCAATGCTGTAAAAAACGCACTACTCAAGCATCCTGACTGCAAAGGCGTGATCATCGTTGCGAGTGAGACTTCTACCGGCGTGCGTCACCCTTACGAAAAAATCGGTGAACTTCTAAAAGATCGCCCCCAATGCTTATTCGTCGTTGATGGCATAACTGCTATGGGCGTCTGGGACATTGCGCCCGATCGTGAGCACATAGATATTTTAGTCTCCGGAAGCCAAAAAGGCATGATGCTGCCTCCGGGTCTCGCTTTTATTTGGGCGAGTGAAAAAGCCTGGGAACAGCAAAGCCACGCTAATCTTCCACGTTTTTATTTTGATCTCGCCAAAGAAAGAAAAGCCCAAGATAAAAACCAAACTGCCTATACACCTGCTGTCTCGCTCATTATGGGCCTTCATGAAGCGCTGTGCATGATGAAGGAAGAAGGCAAAGAAAATATTTTCAAGCGCCATGATCGCCTTGCCCGCGCTACGCGCGCAGCCATGACGGCCCTTGGGCTTAAGCTTTTTGCCCAAAGCCCCAGTGAATCGATCACGAGCGTCTATACCCCCGAGGGGCTTCCTGACGATTCTATTTATAAAAGCCTCATGAAGATGGGTAATTTTACCATTGCCGGCGGACAAGACGCACTTAAGGGCAAGATTTTTCGCATAGGCCACATGGGCTATGTTGACGACATAGATATTATAGGTGTTTTGGGTTCACTCGAAATAATTTTGAAAAAACTTGGCTATGAAAAATTCCGCCTAGGAGCTTCGCTCGAAGCTTCAGCGGCTATTTTACAAGAGGGTTTTGCAAGCAAGAACTAAATCTTTTTAGTTTTTAAAAGAGCAAACTTATTACCAAAAACATCTTTTGTTTCATAGATATTTACTATTTCTAATTTATATTTAGATAATCTTAACTTAATCTCATTTATCGAGGTTTTTCTTGAATTTAATATGTTATATAAAACATCTTTAATAATACAGCACTCAGTATTATCTATAATTATATTTTGCGATCGGGTGGCCCTTAAAAGCAATTCCACCGTTGTCGATCGCTCATTCCACCTAAAGACAGGCTCAAAAGCCGTAGGATCAAAATTGGAATTGGAATCCCCAAGAGCTTGTTTAAGCCCATGCATTGCATTAAGCATTAACTGATAGGATAAATCCGTAAAATAGGCTGGTCTAAGCGCCTGTTCAGAGTCACTGATATCCGCACCAAAAATGAAATACTCACCGGCTTTTAATAAATTTGCAATGTTTTCAACGACTTTATCTATATAGTCTTCGTTGCCGGCACAAAATATCGTTCCCCCAAGACATATTATTAAATTACTGTGGTCTTCAGATAAGTTAATAGTACTTATTTCTTTCTTATTAGAAAAATCTAGAACAGCCGCGCGTGCAATTATATTATTAAATTTTTTACTCACTATTTCACGAGCACTTTCGGCATATTCGGCATTAAAATCGACAGCACTATAAAATTCCACCCTATGACAGCTTTCTAATGCAGCAATCATAGGGACACTCTTAGCCTTTACAGGAGTAAGGGGCCCAGGACCCAGCTCTATAATATGCGAAACTTGAGGCAAATTAGAGGCCAACTCATGCGCGTGATTCTTAATGAGCTTACACTCAAGACTATAAGGATAATATGTATCTGTATTTACTAACTGGTCAAATATTTCAGGCCTATATAGATGTACGTACTTACTAAGATGCGCGCTTTGACGCCCACTAAATAAATCTATAAAATCTTGCGCGAGGCTCGAAAAAGACATATAGGGCTCCTATTTTTTTCACCATAATACCGTTGATAATAATTGCTTATTTTTTACTATAGAGTTTTAATGCTTACAGCAATTTTATTTGCAATAAAAATAAACAAGATCATCTGGTAAAATTCGAGCCTTATCAGGTCTAAATGGCAACGTCAACTACGAGTTTTAAACGCCCAGGGCTTGAATAATTTTGAAAAAAAAATGCTTATTTTTTTGTTAAGTGCATTGATGTTTGAATTTAACAAACTATATTTAGTTGGCAAAATTTCCTTCAATGAAGAATCGAATAATATGGATAACACCGACAGAAGTAAAATACCGAGCGATGTATTTACATATTCTCAAATTATTGAGCCTATTGATTATAATCGTATAATGTCAGAACAACATCTCTATATAAGCGCTTCGGATAAATTCTTAGGCGATGTCATTAGCAAAAAAATTGCCAACTCTTCCTCAGCACATATTGTAGAGCTAGGCTGTGGTCCTGGACGTATTTTACCACTTGTAAGAAAGGCCGTCCCATATGCAAATATCGCTGCTATAGAAGCAGACGAAATTTTTGCCAACTATGCAAATATTTTGGTTCAAGATCTCGCCATAAAAATCATCATAGATGACGTTGAATACTGTCAGTTGGGATATCCCATTGATATCTTTTATAGCCAGGGATTTCACCACCATGTATCAAAAGAAAGAAAGACGCATGCTTATTTAAAAAATATTTATGATCAGCTTATACCAGGCGGTTTTTACATATTAAGTGATGAATTTTTGCCTGACTATAAAAATGAAAACGAACGCGAAGATAAAGCAATTATTTGGTATTCGCATATTATCGCCAATGCGCTCTTACATGGATATTATTATTTGGCTTTTGAGGAAGCGAAGACCCTCTTGGATGATATCTATGAAGGCCGAACAAATACGAATTTTAAGAATAACAAACAAATCGATTTTGTTGTTTCTCAAGTATCTACAATAGATTCCCATGCCCGTAGTGGTAATAAAACTAAGTTGGCCGAAGCAGTTGCTCACTTTAAAAAAGTTCTCGAAACATATCATAACATGGAAATTTCTGACGATATAACCGTTGGTTTATCTCGTCATGATTATAAAATTTGCGAAAACGTATTAAGATCTCAGGTTGAAAGCGTTGGCTTTATAATCGAAGAGATAAAATCATTCGGTCCTATAGAAAATATTGGGGCAATGTCTGTCTATGTACTAAGAAAATAATTTGCCATGGAGTTGAGCATGTTAAATATTTTAAGTCCATTTAACAAAGCAGCCAAATACTCAAAAGATCGTGTCGATCAATTTGGAGCACAGTACAAAACTTTTAGTATATTTACTATTGTAAATTATCCTGTTGGATTTATAGTACTATTTTTTTTTGAATCTCAGGAAAATGAAAACCTTTGGCTTCGCCTTATTGCTTGCATAGCCTGCATACCGCTCCTCTTTCACACTCATTGGCCATCAAAAGCGAAGTATTATTTACCTATATATTGGCATATTTCAGTACTCTATTCCATACCTTTTTTTGCGACGATCATGCTTTTAAGAAACGGCCTATCAATGCAATGGCTGTTAAACATGTTATTAGGTTTTTTTCTTTTTATCTTGCTTGTTGATTGGCTGACTTTTCTCATACTCCTAACTTTAGGAGCTATACTAGGTACGGTGTTTTTTATTTTTACAGGAGGATCATTCGAAACCATCTTGTTAAATTTAAAATTTGATTCCACCAAATTTCTCATTTTTTATCTGTATTTCTATGCCGTTTTTATCGGCGCCCTTTTTGCAAGAAACCGTGAAAAAATTAGCGAAGTTAAGCTGCAAGCACTTAAATCACTCGCCTATTCTATCGCTCATGAAATGCGCACACCACTCGCATCTATTGCTGCTGGCGCGAGCAATCTTGGCAAATTTTTACCTATCTACGACAAAGCCTATCGCTTAGCTGTAGAGGCAGAACTCATGCCTGCCCAAATAAATCCCAAACAGCATGAACGAATAAAAGATATCCCGGCTATCATGGAAAAAGTCAGTTATAACGCGCAAAATATTATCGACATGTTGCTCATGAAAGTACGAGAAGCACAAGCTATAGAACTTGATCAATGCTCTATGGTCAAGTGCATTAGCACCGCACTTGAGCAATATCCCCTGAGAACTCAAGAACACAGCGCTATTCAATGGCATAACGTCAAAGACTTCCTTTTCTTAGGCAAAGAAGAAATGTTTTTACATATCTTTTTTAACTTATTAAAAAATAGCTTGCATCAAATTTACTTTGTTCCAAACGGCGCTATAAATATTTGGACTGATTCTAGTGAAACTCATAATTTATTACACTTCAAAGACAACGGCAAAGGCATTTCAAAAAAAATATTGATTCATATTTTTGATCGCTTTGTATCAGGTACCGAATTTGGTACTGGCATGGGGCTGGCTTATTGTAAAATGGCCATGAATAGCTTTGGTGGCGATATCGAATGCAACTCCTCCGAAGGCTGCGGTGCAGAATTCATCATGAGCTTTCCCAAAATTACCAGCACAACTTTGAGCAGCCTGCGTGAGGCTTAAATCTTGTCTTGAGTTAAGATTTGCTCCTATGAGTTTGTCCGGCCAGTATAAGATTTTTACCTGCTGATAATTCTGAGCAATAAACGCGTTAAGACCACCAAGCTCAAAGCAATTTTTAAGCTTGGGAAAATATTTTTTGGAAAGATAAACAGGGTGTCCTGCACTCATATAATATTTAGGCACTATAATTATATCTTGCAAATATATAAATTCAACAAGATTAATTATGCTTCTAATTAAGCTAGAACTTACAAAAGGCGAATCGACCGGGGTAATTAATATGCCATCACAGCTTGGACTAAGCTTTTCTATGACCGTTTTTATAGAGCCGGCATAACCATGGGCATCATAAAAATTAGGCATAATTTTCACGGGCATCGTGGTCAATAAATTTTTAAGTCCATCATGGGCCAATAAATATCGAGGCAGCGTAATATTAATTTGCTGAATCAAAGCTTGGTTAAATACACGCGCAAGCTTAACGAGAGCGGGCTCGCCCCCAATAGGTATAAGTGCCTTAGGCGCACCCATTCGGCTGCTTTGGCCTGCTGCTGCTATGAGTGCACATAGTTTTAGTTTTTTCATACTTAACCTGGATTATTTGAGCGGCAATCGAAAGAGCAATTTCTTCAGGGCTTTGAGCATTAATATTTATGCCTGCGGGACAAAATACGCGATTGCTCAGTTCTTTACTAAAGCCTTTAGCTTCTAAGCGCTTTTGCGTCATAAGAGCTTTACGCAAAGAACCAACGAGCGCTAAATATTTAAACTCATATTTTAAAACACTCTCAATTATGTGCTGATCTAGCTGATGATCATGAGTCGTGACCACCACAAAAGCATTGGGCCCCCACGAAAGAGACCCAAAAGAGAAACCTGACATATCAGTTGATCGTGTTTGGCAATTTTTAAAAGCTGGAGAATTTATTAAATCCGCCCGAGAATCAAGAACATGTATGTCAAATTCTAAGTTATAAACTACCTGGCAAAGAGCCCGGGCAATATGACCTGCGCCAAAACATATGAGCGCAGGTGATGCTCTAATAGGTTCAATAAAAACAGTCATACTGCCCCCACAACACATAGCAAGCTCATTGCGCAAAGAAGTCGTTATGAGTCGAGGCTCTGAAAGCTTGATCGCTTCAAGAGCCTGTGTAGTTATATAATGCTCAATGGCCCCACCACCAATAGTATTAATTATTTCTGGTTGCTGCCTCGCTTCAGAATTATCCAAAATAACAATCATCTTAGCACCAGCTTTTCTCGGGGTAGATCCCTCTGAACTAACTACCGTGCATAAAGCAGCTGGCCTTGGCGAGCGCTTGAGATCATTAAGAGCAGTGAGCACGTTCATGAAAGCAAGCTTAAATAAAAAGAGCCTTTAGGCAAGTTCTTGAGGAGCTAAATTTTGAGCATGTATAACAGCTTCACCGGCATTGGTTAATTTTTCGCATTTCTCGACAAGTAAATCATGCGTTGCTTTAGTAATAGGCGGCGTGATCTCATGTGAGCTGGCCTCTTCTGCAATATTTTTAAACAAAGCAACCAGCGCTTGTCCCCGCATGACTATTTCTTTATTTTGATTCTCCACCCAAAGAGAAAACTGCACACGATGCTCAGCATGATTTTTATAGCGACGCACAATTACACCTTTGGCAGTAAGCGTATCTGCCGGCCACATGATGCGCTGAAAAGTACCGCTTAAAGATACTATAGTACTATTATGCGCATAGGCTCTCAAAGCATCTTCAGCAAGCCCCAAAGCTATAACGCTCGGTACAAATACACTACCAAAGCCTGCACTCTTGGCGTATTCGTCGTCTAGATGCAAAGGAGAAAAATCATCACTTGCTGCAGCGAACTGAGCAAGTTGAAGACGCGAAATGGGCTTTTTATTGAGCGGCAAAAGTGCATGACCTATTTCTACTTCATCCCAGTATTTTTTCATGAATTTTTCCCCCGGCTAAAGCCACCCCTTACCGCCAAAACTCGTTCACAATAAAAAGCAATGTCAGAGCCGACATTGCCTACTGATTCCAAAATTATAAATCCGATGGGATTACTCGAAGCTTGCTGTTCATAGGCATCGCGCAAGTAAGTTCGAACACGCAAAGATTCACCTACTTTAATAGTTCGGTGGGTTATTATAGACTCCCTGCTTAACAAAACATGATTAATATTAAGTCCGAGATTTTTATATATATTACTAATATTAATCATATGACCCACCATGAAGACGGGCAAAGCTTGGCCATATGCTTCTCTACCCAAAGAACGCTCTAAGTTCTTAAGCAAACCAAGCTCGATAATCCTGGTGATATTATCTATCTCAGTGCCAATATAGTTCTTTATTTTTATCATAAAATCCCTGCAGATTAGCTTATATTTATATTATCCAACAAAGTAAATTTAATAACAAAAATATTATTATTAATTAAGCATTAATCATACTCTTGTGGGGTGATTTTACCGGGCCTGAGCGTCGTTGCGTTTTTGCATTTTGCTTGCCAGTCTAAGCTTAAAAATACCAACCCTCAAAACCCCGGATACAAGCGTGACTTTTGAGACTCAAGCATTAGTAGTATTACCATCGCGGGATGAGCTTTTGCGAACTCTCAAAAATCGGCAATTTGACGTCTTGATTATAGGGGGCGGTGCAACAGGTGCAGGTGCTGCACTGGATGCTGCTACACGTGGACTTAAAGTTGCTCTAATCGAAGCGCAAGATTTCTCTTCTGGTACGTCCAGTCGCAGCACCAAGTTAGTCCATGGCGGCGTAAGATATTTAGAAAATGCTTTTAAAAAACTTGATTTACAAGAATATTATCTCGTCAAAGAAGCCCTCAAAGAGCGCAAACGCTTTTTGGATAACGCGCCGCATTTGACCAATTCTCTGCCTATTTTAACGCCAGTTTATAGCTGGTTTGAAGCCTGTTATTTCTGGATCGGCCTTAAGCTTTATGATCTCGTAGCCTACAACGCCAGCCTGGGTAGAAGCGAATTTATCCCCCGCCAAGAAGCTATGAAGCGCTTTCCCCAGCTCAAAAAAAAGGGCCTCAAAGGCGCCATCGTGTATTACGACGGCCAATTTGACGATGCCCGTATGAACTTGAGCCTAATTTTAAGCGCACTTCAAAGAGATGCCACAGCACTTAATTATATTCGTGCTCAAGAACTCATAAAAGAAAATAATCTCGTAAGAGGCGTCATTATTAAAGATCTGCTGAATGGACAAAGCTGGCCTGTCAAAGCCAATGTAGTTATTAATGCTACCGGCCCTTTTGCTGATCAGATTCGGCATATGGATAATCCAGAAGCAAAAAATATTATGATACCAAGCCAAGGATCCCATATTTTACTTCCTGAACGATTTTCCCCTCCCCATAATGGCCTGGTTATTCCTAATACGAGAGATAATCGCGTATTGTTTTTATTACCATGGATGAACAAAACGCTGGCTGGCACCACTGATCAGCTCGAAAAAATTACCGATACGCCCCGGGCAACTAACGAAGAAGTTGAATATATTCTTGAGCATTTGAAACTTTACTTTGATATCCCGGTCAAACGTGAAGATATACTCGCGACATGGAGCGGATTACGTCCCCTGGCCAAGCCCGAGCACCTCGCTCAAAGCACCGCGTCTATTTCACGCGACCATATGATAGAAATAAGCCCTTCCCAATTAGTAACGATAGTGGGAGGCAAATGGACCACCTATAGAAAAATGGCTGAAGATGTGATCGATACGGCAGTAAAAATCGCTGAACTTAAGCCACAACGTAAAAGCATGACTCATGATCTTAAGCTCATAGGCGCTACTTCTTATACAAAAGATTTAGCCACCAAGCTTATTCAACAAAAACTACTCGAACCAGATATAGCCTTTCATCTCGCACATGCCTATGGTGATAGGGCAGCTATGCTCCTTGCGCTTTGTGATCAAACTCCCTATCTTGAGCGCCGTCTTGTGCCTGGCTATCCCTATATTTTGGCAGAAATTATTTATAGCATACGCAACGAATACGCGCAGGCTGCTACCGACATTCTTGCCCGTCGCATGCGACTCGCTTTCTTAGATAACCAAGCCGCCCAAAGGGCTTTACCTCAGGTTATCGAGCTCATGGCCCAACAAAATAATTGGGACGCCGCACGTCAACAAGAAGAACGAGAGCGAGCTTTAAATTTTCTTAAGACTATGACTACTTAAAGCTTTAATTTCTGCCAGGAGCCTTGCATAAACTTAATCGAAGTCGCAATCAAAAGCCCTGAGGCGTAAACTATCGCCGCGATCCAGCATCCTAGAATACCCATCTCAAAATAAATAGCCAAGAGCCATGCAAGCGGTGCTAAGCATAAAAAGTGGAGGATAAACTCGACGATCAAAACATAACGCGTTTCACCAGCACCATAGAGCGCTTGGGTCAGCACCAAAGCTGCAGCTGCTGTTGGAGATAATAAGAGCGCAGTAAGACGAAGTGATGGAATAGCAGTATTTATTACTAATTCTTTAAGGTGATTGCCATCAAGATCAGGCGGCAAGAAGAGCATCAGGATGGGCTTGGGAAATAAAAATGCCAAAACACCAAAAATACTCATCGCATACACAGCCAATAATACGCACTGCCAAACATAGCGCTCTGCTAACTTAGGAAGTTTTGCACCAATTGATTGCGACACCAAAGTGGCAGTCGACGTACCAAAAGCCAGACTTGTCATAAAGACCAGCATCATGATGTGCGTGATTATACTTGCAGCCGACCCGTTGATAGATCCGCTACTAAGCGCATCAGTAGCGCTCACGATATAATTAAAAAGCCCTACACCGACCATGAGAACAACCGTCGCAAAGCCGGACCAAATCGATAAACGTGAAATAGCCAACGCAATGGAACCACTCAGATTTTTTAGTCTAAAAACTTGAAATTTGAGACGATCCTGGCGACGCAAAGACCACAGAAATATTAAGAGCACACCTGCATAACTAGAAATTACGCTTCCCCAGGCCGCGCCGTTTACTCCCATGGCTGGGATCTTAAAACCACCTAAATCGGCACCGAAAATAATAAAATAATTCACCACAAAATTAATAATATTCATGAATATAGCAATAGTCATGTGAATACGCACGCGACCGAGGCCATCATAAAAGCTCTTAAACGAAGCCATAAGAGCCATACTCGGTAGACCCAATAATCTAATACGACTAAATTCAGTGCCGACACGCCTCACTTCGTCGCTTTTGGTAAGTAAGGCCATCGTGGGTTCTAGCAAAGAGATGGCTATGCACGTTACAACCGCACTCGCACAAATAGACACGAGCAAAGAATTCGTCAGCACTTGGCCCGCTAAAGTCGGCGAGCCTTCGCTAAAACGCCGGGCACTAATAGCTTGAGTTCCTACTGAAATTGACGATAAAAATCCGCCATAGGCCCATAAAAGCACAACAGAGGCCATCAAAGCGGCTGTCCCAGGGACTGCTATGGCGTCGTCGAGCCGCCCTACCATCATGATATCGACAGTATTAATAGCCGTTTGCGTCAACATGCCGATTATTACAGGCCAGCCCAAGTGAACAATGCGCCCAAGTAAGAGCGGCTCCAGCCACAAATAGCGCACTTTGGGCGGCCCAGGATCTTGGGTGTAAATCGAGTTACTTTTTTCTTGCTTTGTGCTTTTCATGTTTTCAATAACTACTTCTTGGTCTATAGATGGAAATAAAACATTGTGGTTTGGCCTTCTAATATAATCACGATCGGCTTACGTAAATACATCTTTTCTTTTAGGTCGTGCATAAGTAAAAAGAAGCCGTAGATTTATCCCAAATGGAGGAACTATGATCTCTAAGATGCAAAAAACATTGGTAATTCTCGTAGCTACCATGGCAATCCCCTTATTTTTTAGTGCTTGTCACAAAAAAGTTCACTTTCCCAACTGCAAAAAAGATGCCGATTGCCACGTCGATGCTCAAGGCCATGCCCAAAAAGGCGTTTGTCATATGGGCAAATGTGAAGAATGCATCGAGAGCGCTGATTGTTCTGACCAAAAACAATGTATTAACCATCGCTGCGAAACAACCTGTCACGTAGATGCCGACTGTGGCGCCAATAAACACTGCGAAGATAATACCTGTCACAAAGACTGCGACAGCAGCGTTTCATGCCCAGGCGATCGCATTTGTAGCAACGGCCGTTGCCTCTCTCACCTAAAAATGAGCCAAGATCCATGGAGCGTCGCTGGATGCCAAAATATAGAGAGCATTCATTTTGGTTTTGATAAATTTGATATCAACGCTCACGGTCGTGAACAAGCTCAACATGTCGCAAAGTGCCTTGAAGCTCATCCTACTTTCACGCTTCTCGCTGCAGGAAATACCGATAATCGCGGGACCACCGGTTACAATCTGCTCTTGGGCGAAAAAAGAGCACTCGCAGTAAAGCATTTTCTTGAATCCAAGGGCATCGCCGCAAGCCGTATAAAAACCGTTTCGTATGGCGAGCAAAAACCCGCCATGGAAGGAAATAACGAAGAAGCTTGGGCAAAAAATCGACGCGTAGATTTTAAACTCAGCAATTAATTTATAAATTAAAACTAAAAAAACACCCATGTAATCATGTGGTGTTTTTTTATATTTTTTCTCTTATTTATTATATATTATTAATCATAAAAATAGGCTCATTGCATGAAGCCACCAAAGCGCGTAATATACTAAAGACGCCAAAGTTAAAGCCTCAGTTACGGATACAAAGATGAATGCGCCTTCTATAAACTCACTCATGCTTCTTGCTTTTTTATTACTAGGCTCGTCCTGTGTTATGACCCGTTCAGAAGGCGATATGCTGACGAGTCAAGTACGACATATGGAAAATGAGGTCGCCAAATTACAACGGGTCCGTCATGATATCGAAATACTTATGTCGGGCCAGGTGAGAGATTTATTTGATCGTATCGCCAAACTGGAAAATCAGCTTTCGAATTTACGCGATTCTTATTATGAAAATACCAATAAGAGCCAGGAATTAGTATCTGAAATAGCCAGTCTTAGAGGACAACTCGAAGAAGCGCAGTTTTTATATAAAAATCTAGAAAACGATCAAAAAAATCTCGCACACAAGCAGCAAGTTCTTAAAGAAGCTCAAAATCAAATAGCCATACCGCCGCTCAAAAAAGATCACTTTGATTTAGCAAAAAAATTATTCGCCGCCCAAAAATACGAGCCGGCTATTTTTCTCTTTGACGAATATGTGAAAATTTATGAAGGCGATACAGAAAATAAAGAGAGCATAGGACAAGCTTATTATTCGCTTGGTGAAATTTATCGTATGCAGGCACAAGCACATAAAGACCAAGCAGAATCAGAAAAGCTCTATAAAAAATCTGTCATATCATATCAAAAGATTACAGAACAAAAGCACGCACAAAAACTCTCAGAAGAAGCTTTATTTAAAATGGGCTTAGTACTCAAAGCCCTCAACAACAAGAAAGCTGCTCAAGCTGCTTTTAACGAGCTCTTGTCAAATAATAAAAATAGTAACCGAGCTCTTGAAGCCAAAAAAATGCTCGTTGAGCTTAAAAGTGAATAAATAAAAATGTCACACATAATAGTCGGACGTGACCGTGCCCATGTACGAACTTTGCTCGAAGAATATCCGGGCGAAGAGATTATTAGTGCTTCGGCTTTTTTTGATAAAATTCGCATCATGGCTTTTTTGGCTAATTCTAAACTCAGGCGTGATGATCACGCGCCTATTTTATTTGCTCATGAAATTCTCGTGCGCACGCAAGCTTTTCCTTTGCATTATGCAAGCCATCTTGCTCAAGTCTACGCATCTTTGTTTCACGGTACGATCCCTCCTCAGGAAGCTTTGGTGCGCTTAGAGGGAAAGGATTTTTCTTTTAGTAATACGCTGGCTATGGCAAGCCTCATTCAAGAGCAGATGCAAAAACATAATTTAGCGACCAACGTCAGTGCTCTTTATCACTCATGGCGCATCTGCGAAGAAAAGAAGATAATCCCTCCAGCGCTACTTAAAAGCCCACGTATTTCCTTACGTTATCTTATTGACCTTACAGCTTTAGAAACCGAAGTTATAAAGTGCTTAAGTCGCCTAGGTCTTTATTTTGATATCTGTTTTCCCTTAGATTTTTCCAAGCGCAAACTTAACGTCGCGGTCGATTTTGCTGCAAAGCAATTTGAAAAGAACGAAGATCTTACTAATATAGATCTGCATTTTGATAATCTGGCACACGATGGCCCTTTATCAGCTCTAATTAGTGGGCTTTTGGTCGATGGCCAAAATATTCACATAGCTCAAGAGCACTGTGAAATTTATGAGGCACCGAATTTTGCTGAAGAAACTGCCCATGTTGCTGCGCGTATCGCGAGACTTAAAACCAAGAATCCTGCTTGTAGTATTGCGCTGGTCATGCGTGCTTATGATCAACGTGCGAGTATTTTTAAAAGAGCACTCATAGCACATAATATCAACGTAAAAGATCGTAAAGGACAGCCACTCACACAAAGTCCGGCAGGCATTTTACTGCAAAATATTCTCAATGCTCGTCTCAACTCGTTACCTAAAAGTACTTTTTTAAGTCTCGTTACTAATCCCTTGTTTGCCTGTTATTTAAGTAATAATTTTGAGCGTTCAGAAATTTATGAACTACTTAATCTACTAGGCATTGACGACAGACACATAGAAACAAGCGATAATTATTGCCGTTATAAAAAAGCCCTTGAGCAATATCAAAATAAAAAATTTACTGCTCCAGAAATTTTCTACGAATTACTAACAAAAATAAATAATATTATATATAATTTAAAAACTCGCGATACTTATGAAGGCTATCTAGCTTCTTTACTCAGTATAATTAATACTTATTTTAGGCACGATAGTTCTGTAGAAGTCTTGCTCGAGCTTATAAAAGCTTTAAGTCATAGCGCGTCTCACGAAAAAAGTTCTGTCTTAGATTTGAAGGATTTTGCCAATTTACTTCTTGATTCACTTAATCGCACGACCGTTGCGCGTTCGGATCATCATGATCAAGGCGCCGTAGAGTTTCTGCTTTTACCCGAACTCTTAGGCCGACATTTCGATCACGTATGTATTGCTGATGTCTCTTTTGGGCGTATGCCGAAAAGTCCTCAAACCGACCCACTTTTTAGTGACGAGCAAAGAATATTGCTTAATAAAGCTTTGGGCTTTCAAGTTCTTCGTGTTTTTATTGATGATCCCTTTGAGCCTTTGCCTGTACCTCCTCGCCAAGCCTTGGAGCCTTTCTGGTTTGCCGCTGCTCTCGCATCAGCCAGCCAAAGTGTCAGTGTTTCCTACTCAGCGCATGACCCTAATGGCGTTGAACAAGCCCCGAGTGAATTTTTTATTTGGTTAAAAAATAATATAATTATTAAACCCGAAGAAGAAGTCGAAAAATTATGTTTCACCAGTACAGAACATGAGCGTTTTCTTCATGGCAAATCTGAATATTTAAATAATATAAATAATTACGCTTATTCTACAGCTCTTAAACAAAGAAAAAATGCTTATAAAAATGCCCAATCGGGTCCTTATGCTTTTGCATTTGAGCGTGAACAACTTTTGACGCGTTTTGATGGACGTTTGGCACCTAAGCCTTGGCGGGCTTTAACGCCGACTATGATCGAAGCTTTTGCCAGCTGCTCTTTTTTTGGCTTGCTTTCTCGCATTATAAAATTACCGAGCCAAGACCAAGAGCCCGATGATCTTGATGCACGTATTCTTGGCCATATTGCGCATCAGGTACTTGAGCGTTTTTTTAATGAGAGCCTGAAAAAATTTGAGACTCAAGAAGAAAAATTAAAATTAATATTAAAGCATGTCGGAGAAAGCTATGAACAGTCGCATTATATTAAAAGCAGTGATATTTTTTGGTGTTATCTAGATTGGCTTTATGAAGTACTCTTAAAATTAATATCTCAAATTATTAATCATAATATTTTAACGGGCGTGCCCCTTGCTCGTGAACAGGCATTTGGTTTGGCTTTATCCGGACTCCCTGGATTAAAACTTAAAACTTCGACCCATAATTATCTCTTAGGTGGCGTTATTGACCGAAGCGATCGCGCAGACTCTCATGTTATAATTACTGATTATAAGCTCTCTTCTCTTGCCAATCTTAAAGTATCAGGCTCTGCATCAGCGATGCTCAAGACTAATTTTCAAGCTCCCATATATTTGAGACTCGCGGCGCAAGCATGGGCGCACAATAATCCCGATCAAGTCTCCTTTATTTTTGCTTCTATAAGAGACGGGCAGCTTTTGCCAGCTTTATCATCAGCGCGCCATCCAGAACTCTTTGAACGCATATTTGACGATGAACACGTAGAGGGCTTAGGCCAAAGTTTAAATAAAATATTTGCTCCTATTTCCCAAGGCCACGTTCTTGCACGAGAAGGTGAGCAATGCGCTTTATGTGATTTTTCCTATATTTGTCGGCGTGTTGAAGTAAAAAAAATTAAAGAGAATAATTATGAATAGTTTTTATCATATAGCTGCGCGTGCAGGAGCTGGAACAGGAAAAACATTTTCTTTGGTAGAAAATTATAGAGCCTCTCTTTTAGGCACTGACCCAAGCGGTATTAAAAAACGCCCCCAACAAATTTTAGCGCTTACTTTTACTCAAAAAGCTGCTCATGAAATGCGGCTAAGAGTCGCGGTAAAACTCAACGAACTCTTATCTGACAATAATAATCTTGAGAATTATGACAAAGACGAACTCAGAAGAATTTTGCGTGCCTTGCCTAACGCTACGATCGCTACTTTTCATAGTTTTTGCGCAAACTTGTTGCGCCAGGAAGCTCAAGCTTTAGGCCTCGATGATCAGTTTGCTATTCTTTTGCCGCATGAAGAAAGGCGTTTAGCAAAGAATATTTTGCGGCCCTTGATTATAAATCATATTGAAAAACAAGATCCTGCCATAAGAAGCCTCGCCGCTCGTTTTCGTTTAAGTCAGGGCCTTTTATCTTCTGGATTAATCAACGGTCTTCTCGAATGCTATTATAAACTCGCCGAGTTAGGCGTTTACCCAGGTGAAATACGCCGCACTGAGCCCCGTATAGATTCTGCTTTACTTAGTCATGATATCGAAGCCATAAAAGACGCCTTGGCAAGCTTAAAATCTTTGGCCAAGAGTGCCGCCAGTAAAGAGCGCGTCGATGAAATTCAGCAGGCGCTTGATATTCTTGTGAGCGAATTTAACTTAGAAGAAAATCACATAACAACCAATTGGATTCGGCTACGCCAAAGTGTTAAGGGCAATTTTGGTGATAAAGAAGCACGGCAAAAATTAGTGTCAAATATTATTTGTTTTGGCACTCACCTTGTAGATTATTTTGTTTACACCGATGAGCTTGCCATTACAAATCTTTTAAGAGATTTCCATGAGTGCTTTGATAAAGCCAAGCTCAGTGAAAATAAACTATCTTATGCTGATTTGCTGCTTAAAACACGCGATGCTCTCGCGTCTAATAAAAAGCTTAGACGGCGCGTCAAGCTTAGATTTGAACATATATTAATTGACGAATATCAGGACACGAGCCCTTTACAAGAACAAATTATTGCTCTCATTGCTGAAAATAAAAATTTTGAAGCCGATTTAGATACTAAAAGCGATATATTTCTCAGTTTGGATTTTTCCCAGGGTGCTTCTTTATTTGTTGTTGGTGATAAAAAACAAAGTATATACGGTTTTCGTGGAGCTAATACGACGCTCTTTGATCGCATGATTAATAAAATGTCTCTTACCCATAAAAATTCCCCAAGCTTCACCCAAAAATTACTGACTATTAATCGCCGTTCCCAAAAAAATATATTAGAACTCGTTAATTTAACATCCCAAATAAATTTTGCCGTGCAGGGCTACAGCGAAAATGAACATCTCGAAGCTTGGCACTCAGAAAGCACAGGGATCACCGAGCTTTGGCTCGGCGAGCCGAGCCAGGCGTCCCCAGATAACGCCAAAACATGCGCCTCTGGGATCGCTCAACTATTGGCATCACGAGACGATTTAACGCCAAACGATATTGTCGTTTTAGTCCGGCGCATAAAAGCTGCCAATCCCATAAAAGAAGAACTTGCTCTCTTGGGCATATCAGCGCGTATTGTCGGCGGTGATGGTTTTTTTCAGCAACAAGAAATAGTGGATCTTATTGCGGCTTTAAAACTCGTGAATAATCCAGCTCATGAACTTGCAAGTGCTATTGTTTTACGATCAGCGCTTATTTTGCTCGAGGACAACGACTTATTAACTATCACTGCCAATTCGGCCAAACTTAATTTAAACAACGCCGAACTGGCTTTAAATTCACAACTCATAAAAGGTGAGCAGGCATTACGTTTAAAGATTTTTCTCGACGCTTTAGAAGAAATAAGAAAAAATATCTTATATCACGACTTATCATGGGCCCTAGATATATTAATAAACCGTACGAATCTCGCTTTTAATACAGGCATAGGCGACGCTGCCGACCAGGCTTGGGCCAATATTAATAAACTGTGCTCGATGGCTTCAGGCGGAGGCGTTGATCCTTTTGTCAAAATTGAAGAATATTTTGAGCAAATTTTTAGTAACCTTAAAGAAGGTCAGGCCTTGGGCACTAATGCCGAGCATTTGGTGACAATCATGACTATTCACCAATCAAAGGGCCTCGAATTTAAAGTAGTAATTTTAGCCGATTGTGAAAGTCCCCTTCCGCAAAATCATCAAGACTTTCTTTTTGATCCTGAGCTTGGCATCGTTGTCAAACCTCGCAATAGACCTATCGCTCTTTGTGCGCCCCAGGGTCGAGAAGAATACGAGTGCTTTCCTACCCGTTTTGACCGTGCCAAAATTAAACTCGCCCGCCTCGAAGACGCTGAACTCACGCGTTTACTCTATGTAGCTCTAACACGTGCGCGTGAAGAGCTATATATAGTCGCATCTAAAATAAACTCCTCGCCTACGGGGCCAACGACACTTCTACGCTTATTCCTCAGGGCCGGCGAAGAGAAGCCCACTATTTTCGGCGCTCTATGCCCTGTAAAATATATAAATTATACACCAAGCATAAAATCTTCTAATAATAATCTTATTAAATTAGAACCACGCTATGAGATATTTAAACCCCAAAAAGTAACAACGCGCTACTTTTCGAGCCAACTTGAAGCACCCCCAGCGTGGGAATTTTTACCACCTATTCATACTATTGGACGTGGTGGTCGTCTTTTGGATGGCAATTTGGCACATCATATTTTGGGGCAAGCAGGAGCCATGCTGAGAGGCTTTTCTAGCTTTGAGGACGAGACGCTCAAACATCTTATTAATGCCAGTTTTAGAGCTCAGCCCGCCTATGGCGATCAAGAAAAAGCCGAAAGGACACTAAAAGCTTGTTTAATAACGCTTAAAGTCTTGGCTCAGCAGCTGGAAAAAGCAAGCAACGCTATTTTTGAAATGCCCCTCTTCTTTTGGCATAACGCTTCCACCGTCATTGAGGGCTTTGCCGATTTAGTACTAGATTTTCCCGATTTTATTGGCGTAGTAGAATTTAAATCAAGTCGCCGTTTGGCTATTCATAACAATACCTACCTACAAATCTTGGCTTACGCGCAAGCTCTCGCCAGCAAAACTCATAAGCCCGTCAAATATGCTGTTTTATTAGTGGGCTCAAGCAACGCGCTCATTTGGCAGAACTATGACACAAAGTGCCGCCAGGCTTTGAATAGTGCGCTTTTATTAAGTTAAAAATTTTTTTTGATATATATTTTTAATCATATTATTTTACATAAAATACACTGAGGTGTTCTTTATGTTTTATCGCACTATAATAAAATTCGCTCCTGTACTTTTTATACTCACGTCTTTTACTTTATGGTTCGGCTATGCAGAAGCCAAACGTGATCCCTTCTCTCGTTATAGGGATTTCGTTAAGAAGCCATTTGAAATCACCAAACCAGAGCAAGCCTTGCATTATGGCGCCGAAGAAGAACTTATTAGATCTAAGCTAAAACTTGAGCTTTCCCAAAAAGAGCGTTCTATCTTAGCAGGCCTTCACTGGATACTGGGCTTAACAGACGATAACGACGCCTTTTCAGCCCTCTTTCCTGACTTCTTGCTTTTTTTGGACAAAATGAGCGCAAGCGAAGACAGAATTCATCAAAAAGAAGTTGTCGATAAAATCATCAAAAAAACCTTTGCGCGTGCCAGTGATAATCTCGACAAATTATTTAACAACGAAGACATGTCTCGCTGGCGCTTCATAGGACTTTTTCCTATTTTATTAAAACATCCTGAATTTCAAGAGAAATATTATAGCTTTTATAATAAACACTGGCCCGATCTTAAAAAAGCCTATGCCGAAAAAGATAATTTTGATCAAGCTATAAAAAATAATAATTATCATGCTCTTTTTAATTATCTCGTATGGCCCTCTTTCTTGCATTATTATCTAAGAGAAACTAAGAATATTCTTGCTACACCGGAAGATTTATTTCCTACTTATCTCGAGAAATTTAAGAACTTTGACTACAAAGATCACCAAATAGATGAGTCGGCATTTCGCGATCTAGGATACTTAGCAACTCATGTTGTACTCGCGCTGACTAACTACGGTCTTTTACCTATTGCTGAGAGCACAAATACTGAAAAAGTTAAAAATTATCTTGAATCAAGCTTTGAAAAAGCCCGTCAATTGGGTGATTTTGACTTATTTGCTGAGTATATTCAAAGCTATAAAATACTCGGCCTAGCTCATGGCGAAAAAATAAAAGAATTAGAAAATTTTATATATGATCTTCAGCGACCCGATGGCTCATGGGGAAGTGAAAGAGACTTTAATACTCATCCATATACCGCCATTCATCCTGGCGGAGCCGCTCTCATGGCGCTTAATCAGCCCTCCAAGTAAAATTTAACTGGGTTTACAAAATTCTCAAATTAACCAACAATGAGCTCGATAGTTCTTGACGTTCTGAGATTTAATTATGTCTTATTTTAGATTTTTATTAATATTTTTGTCTTCTATTTTATTGGTTTCATGTGAAGAGAATTCTTCTGAGCACGTGCTTCAAGCTTATGGCCTGATTTTTGAGCAGATTTATGCTGATATGAGTGCTATTAAAGAGATAAGCATAAAAAATATGAGCAATAAATACAGTGCTGTTGCTATAAATTTTAACTTATTTTCCCCCTATTTTAATATTATTAATCCCCATAATTGCGCAAATATTTCTGCCGGCAAAACATGTAAGATCAAAGTTAAATTTGCCCCACAAAAACATAAAAATAATTATGCCGAGTCTATTAATTTTACCTATAGCATCGACTCAAAAATAAAACATGGCATGATCGCGCTGAGTGGCCTCAGTAGCGTTCGGATAAATCCTCCCACAGATCCCATAATAGATAATAAACTCAAAGATGACCTGACGAACTTATTAACATCACGTGCCTTTGATAACAGCCAGATTAAAGATTATAAGAAAGAATATTCTTTAGCTCATATAACTTATAGCGTTGATGATACTGGCAAATTTTATGCTGAGGACTATAATGGTAAATTTCTCGCTAATTTAGAATGGTATAAATCTAATAAAACATATGAGATATCTAGCAAATCCCCTGCAAGGCTCCCGAGCAATCCTCTTTATGTCGATAATAAAAACTTTAATGCAATGAATGCTTTCGCAGGCATGGCGATTACTATTCGCGAAAGAGGGATTTATGCCATGAAGAGTCTTAATACTGAATGCTATTATGCCTACGCAGCTAAAAGACTCAAAACAAAAAATCCTTATCCTCGTCTTATGGCCATGGAAAGAGCGGTAAATCCTAGGCCCCTCGTGTTCATCGATGACGTTCAATGGGAAGATTTTAAAAAAGATATTCGCGAGCTCTTTAAAGAATTTCGTGGTCCCAAATCTCACGTCGTAATTTTAGGCACCAGCACTTCTTTCTTCTCGCAAAATCCCCAAAAAGGCATGAATAGTGTGCTGTTTGAATCTGCCCCGGCATGTATTCAACGCGCAAAGGGCCCTTCCTCTACGAATATTTATACTTTTGATACACCCAATGACGACGGGACGCTAACGTTGTCTGATATCGATATTCATGTATTAATTCCCGAGCTCGCGGCTTTGTGCGAAGAGTATGACAAAACAACAGGCAACCCTGCTAATAGCGGCCGAAGAGCTACCTATGTTGAAAATTGGGTTAATCGTTGTTTTGCGCTCTCTCCTAATCCAGAAATAAGAGCATTGGTGAATGCCAATACGTCTCATCTTACCCTGCCACAGGCTGTTGCTCCTCACTCGCGCTTTGGGAAATTTTTTGCCAAATGGGAAAAGATCCTAGGAAAACGCGAAATTGCCTTCAGCGTTCATATTAGACCCGATCAGCTCCGGGCCCCACTCACGAAATGGGGAGAAAGCGATTTTGAAAACGATGCAAACCTGAAAAGGCCTTTTAGAATAGATATTAATTAAAAATTTGGCGCAGCAAAATCAGGATTAATTTCCAAGAGCTGCGCTCGCGCTTCGCCTATAGTATAAAGAGAGCCACAAACGAGCACAAAAGCTTTGAGCTTTTTAGCCAAGCGGGCGATTTCTTCAAAACTAGTAAAAGGGCTGAGTTTGCTTTTTTCTACCCTCGCTTCGCTGAATATTTTCGTGAGAGAATCTATGCTTTGGGCACGGGGATTGTGGGGGCTATGAATATAAATATGACTAAAATGCCTGATCTTAAGCAACTCGATTATTTTTTCTTCCGATTGGCCGACTAAAGACCCAAATACCAACACGCAGGCTTTTTCGTTAAAATCAGCATGATCAGCAAGTGCTTGGCCGAGTGCTTGAATTCCAGAAGGATTATGAGCGCCGTCGAGTATTATATTTACCCCGTGTTTTTTTATTATTTCAAAACGGCCAGGCCAATTAACTTCCAAGAGTCCACGCGATTTATTATTTTTTGTTATATTTAAATCAAGTTTTTCTATGAGCGCCAGTGCGAGCCCGGCATTAACACGCTGATGCTTGCCATAAAGCCCTAAGGGTTCTTCACACAAAGAAGCCCAGCTTAAATCAAAGCCTACTTCTTTTTGGGCTTTAAGTATTTCTTTTGTGCTTGCAGCCGCTTGTATCACCGAAACGACCGGTTGCTTATAACGGGCCGCTGCTATTTTTTCGATGGTTATTTTCTCAAGCGTTTCACCTAAAATATGCTGATGATCTAAAGCAATAGTACTAAGACCTAGTATATGAGCTTCACAAGCACTGGTAGCATCAAGGCGCCCGCCAAGGCCGGCTTCCAAGATTACGACATCAAGCTTATTTTGATCGAAAAGCCATAAAGCCATCGCTAAAATTCGCTCAAAAAAACTGGGCTGATCAGGCATAGATTCGCACACCAAACTCACCTGCACCGCTGCTTTTATAAAAAGCTCTTCGCTTATCATAGAGCCATGCATACGTATGCGCTCGCGCGCGCTACATAAATGAGGGCTCGTAAATAAACCTGTTGCGTAACCCTGAGCCTGCAAAATAGATTCGATAAAAGCCACACTCGAGCCTTTGCCGTTTGTCCCTACTACTTGGATAATTTTTGTTTGAGCATAAGAAAGCTTGAGACGGCTTATTAAAAGACGCATGCGCGAAAGCCCAAGTTTTGGGTTAGTATTTTTGCTTAGGAGATCTGTTAGTACGCTCGTATAGTTCATGATTATACAACCCAAAAAAAAATAACCGGCACGAGGCCGGCATATAACTCAAATATTAAATTTGCTTAAGACTTTGGTGGATTAAGAAGTCTCTCGATTACTTTTTCGAATTCAGCTTGTGGCATAGCGCCTTTGATCGAAATACCGTTAATCAAGAACCCTGGAGTACCTTGGAATTTAAACTTCTCAGCTTCAGCTTGATCGGCTTCGATACGAGCCTTTACTTTCTCGGATTTAACATCGGCTTCAAGTTTAGCTACATCAAGACCCAAAGATTTCGCGGTATTTTTATAGAATTCTTGATTCAGCTTATCCTGATTTTGGAAAAGTTTATCATGGAACTCATAGGCTTTTTCTGGGCTCTGCAAAGCAATTGCTTCAAACCACTGTGCTGCAGGAAGAGCTTCTTCGTGCATCTTCAAAGGCAAATGCTTAAATACGACGCGTACTTTACCTTTGTATTTCTCTTCAATACCGCGAATTACTTGATAGCCACGCACACAGTAGGGGCACTGAAAATCAGAATACTCTACGATAGTAATCGGGGCATCTTGAGGTCCCTTAACAGCACGATCGGCAGGAATTTCTGGCTTAAGCGGATTTTTATACTCAGCTTCTCGAGCGGCTTCAAGGTCAGCGGTTTCTTTCTCTCTTTGCTTAATTTGAGCCTTTTGGAAAGCAGCGTTAACTACTTCCATGAACTTTTCTGGATGTTGTTCAATTGCGCTGAACACAATCTCAGGATTTTTTTCTATAGCTGCGCGCAACTGATCTACCGATGGCTTGCAACCGCTCATGAGTGCGAGACCTGAAACGGCCGCTATTGCTATTTTGTTTCTCATAACGAAATCCCCCTTGCTTAAGAGCTTATTATTTTGACATTATGTCATAAATTATGCAAGCACACACGGCACCTGCTTTGGAGCATACTACTCTATAGCTTGCCAGCTTGAAAGGACTAAGTGGAGCAGATGTTGATGAAAGCCGCGATATTAAGCATAGGCATATATTTATTGGCAGCTTGCCATCCCTTAGCTATGTTTAGACCCAAAGCTATAATCAACAGTCCTAAACCTGATTTACATATTGCCGTGGATAAATTTGGCAGTGCCCATATAAAATCTCCTGATCTTGATAACGTAGTCTATGGCCTCGGCTTCATGCATGCACGAGATAGACTTTTCCAACTTGATATGACGCGCCATGCGAGCTTAGGCCGCATGTCGGAGCTTTTTGGAAAAAAAGTTTTAAGCCAAGATCGGCTCTTACGCGTGTTGAGCTATAAACTACACGAACAAATGGCGCTGCTTGCTCCTGAAGAAATGCAAATTTTGGAAAGTTATGTAAAGGGCGTCAATGACGGAGCTTTACAAAGAGGAAGAAGTGCTGAGCACTTTTTTCTCGGTATAGATTTTGAACCCCTAACTCCTGAACATGTGGTAGCGATGGCACGCTTACAGGCTTGGGTTTTGGGAGGAGATCTCATGGGAGAGCTCGCGCGTCTACGCGTCGCGCGCTCAGGGCTTGGCACTGAGGCGTTGAATACACTTTTAGCCCCACCAAATGACCGAGGAAGCGCCATTATTAAAAGCTCGGCTTTTCATGAAGTGTTTGCCAACTCAAGTATCCCCTTGCCGGCTTATCTTAAGAATAGCCCTCTACTCATGAGCCAAGAGCCTCATGAAAAAGAAAACATATTATTTAGACCCGGTGAAGGAGCATCAAACGCATGGGTGGTCGCTGGAAATCTTAGTAAAGATAAGGCTTCTGTACTCATGAATGATCCTCATTTGCGCCACTTGTGGCCCAGTAATTTTTATATAGCGACACTTGAAAGCGCACATATGAAAGTAAGCGGCGTATCATGTGTAGGACTACCTTCAATTGTTATAGGTGCTACCGATACTATAGCCTGGGGCGTTACAGCTGCCTATGCTAATACTCAAGACGCCGTATTACTCAAAAACGACAACAAAGATCCTCATGCCTATTGGGTGGGTACTAAGAAGTTAAAACTTGAAGCCTGGCCCCAAAAATTTTGTCTTGATAAAAAAAATAAAAATACTTGTATAGACCAAATATTTTACACAAGTATCTACGGACCAGTAATCGATAAAAGTTTTGAAAATAGTCTTGATATAACAGACAAAATAGCCATCCAATGGACAGCTTTCATGATTAAAGAACACCGCCATGTTGCGCGTGGTTTCTTCGATTTAGCGCGCGCCTCTAACGTCAAAGAAGCGATAGATATTACCAAGTCCATGACTTTTCCTGGTCTTAACTTGGTATTTGCCGACACGGATCAAAAGATTGGCTATGCCTACGCAGGTACAATACCGGTGAGAGATAAAAATCAGCCTTCTCTTTTGCCCCTCGATGGAGCCCTCGCTTCTTCTTCATGGACGGGCTTCGTAGCCGCAAACAAAAAACCTGAGCTTTTTAACCCATCAGAGGGCTATATTATAACTGCCAATCAAAATATTTTCGAATCCCGTGCTCAGCCGGAATATAACTACGGTCAACAAGGCGCCCCTCCGTACAGAGCTTTACAAATCATGCGCCGTTTTGAAGAAATCTTATCTAAGCAGGGTGTGCTTGATTTTGATAATTTAGCTTCGATCCAATTAGAGACTATGTCGGTAGAGGCCCACGATCTTTCGAAAAAATTTGGCGACGCTTGTACTCAAGCTTTTGATAAGGCTGATAATTCAAGAAAAGAGTTTGCCAGACAATTAAGTCTTTTCGATGGGCGTTTCACCGTCGAAAGCACAGGAGCTTTGCCTTTTGTCATGATGAGTCAAGAGCTTATCGAGAGAAAAATAGGCGCTGCTGCTCATCATCCTCAGCTTAGTTTCGTTGTAAGCGATAATCTACAAAAAGCTTTTAATCATGAAAGCACCGGATTATTTAAGCCGGAAGATTTTTCTCGGTGGGTAAGCATGGCGTGCGAGCCTGCCTATCAGCGTCTGAAGAAAAAAGCTGGTACAGTAGCGTACAAATGGCGCTGGGGACGTCATCATTATTTGCAACGTCAAAGTCCTCTCGCACAGGCTCCCCTCGTAGGAAGTTTTTTTCGCGACAAAAAACGTGAGGTAGCCGGCCATAGCTCATCCCCCATGGCAGAAAGCGGCCTTCCTGTTACCAACGGCGCAAATATGCGTTTTCAAGTAATTCTCACGAAGCCGCCTCAAGTAAGATTAATCATCGATTCTGGCAACAGCGGAGTAGCGGGTCATAAAAATGCTTTTGATCAAGCAAGCATGTGGCATGAAGGACAAACGCTTTTACTCTCAACTACATGGCAAGAAGCGCAAGAAAAAGCGGTACTTAGATTCGATCTCGATTCTAATTATTCTAAATCTTCTTCCAGATAATCATCGGGGTCATATTCATCATCGTCTTCTTCATCGTAATCATAATTCGGTGCTGAATCACTGAGCTTTATCGCCGAACTCTTAGCATCGGTCTTTTGCCCTCGATAACCTGGATCGTAATCATAGTAGTCATCTTCGTAGCCACGATCATAAGGACCAGGACCTTGGTAGTATTCGGGGGGAGGATAATCATATTCTTGCATGAGTTGCTGACGCCTATACATTTCTATTTCGAAAGCTTCTCTTTGTTCGGGTGTCATTCTTGATGGGTCAGGATAGCCCGGTGGAGGTGCATGACGCATATCCGGCTGCTGCTGCATTGGCATCGTAGTTGGTCTTTGAGAGGGGGCAGGTGCGGTTTTTTGCTCAAAATCTGCACTATTTTTTGTGTTATTCACACGACGCGTCGGATTATTAGAAGGAGCAACCTGCCTATCGGGAGCACTTGATGGCATACCTGGCGCATTCGGCATCTGATTTGGATCGGGGTTATTATCTTCTGGCTTCAAGGCGTCGTCGCTTCCATGTTTTTGGCTGTCTTGAAGACGAGGGCCTCGAGCTTCTTGTTGCGCTACGTGGGATGTATTAATCTTGGATATTTTATCGACTATAAAATTTAGTCCGACAAATGCCAAAGCACTAACTCCAATTATCAATGAAGCAAAAATAGTAAGGCGATTTTGATGTTTTATGCTCATCGATTTTATCCAAAAAAACGTTAATTCTCTTTGGGATTATAATAACTCCGAAGCTCGTCGTCTAAATTTGTTGAATTAATCTTTTCCCAAGCATTAGTTCTATGATAGAGCTTGATAGATTGGCGCTTCTTTAATTAAAAATATGGCACAGTAATACGATGTCTCGACTTAAACTTTTAAAAACTTGGTTATTGCTCATACTCAGCTATTTTTTAATAAGCTGCATAACTAGTCCTAAAGCGGCCGGAGCAAAAAATAATTTAGCAAAAATTCGTGCGACGGTCATAATAGACGCAGGTCACGGCGGGAAAGATCCGGGCGCCATAGGTGCTGCTGGTCTTAAAGAAAAAGATGTATGCTTAGATATAGCTTTACGCATAAAGCGCCTTTTAAACCTCGTCATGCCCGAAGTAAAAGTTGTCATGACACGTGAAAGCGATATTTATGTAAGTCTAGAGCAACGCATACAAATAGCCAAAAAAGCTCAAGGCGATTTATTTATTTCAGTTCACAGTAATTCAAGCGATACTAAAGAAGCCAAAGGCTTTGAAGTGTATAGCTTAGATACAGCAAGCGATCGTCATGCTGAAAGGCTCGCTGCGCGTGAAAATATAAATATAGGCGAAAAGCAAAGCCCCGTAAAATTTATTCTAGCCGATTTACGGGCCAATGCTCATCGCAATGAAAGTGATCAACTCGCGCGACATATTGCGCATAGTCTGCAAACGCAAATTGCTAAAAAACTAGGAGTAGACGCGAGCAAGCATCGAGGCAATAATCAAGCAATTCTTCATGTTTTATTTGTACCAATGCCCGCTGTACTCGCAGAATTATTATTTCTTTCTAACCCGCTCGAAGAGCAATTACTCAAGACTCAAGCCATGAGAGAATCCTGTGCCCGTGGCGTAGTCGCGGGTATTGGCAAATTCCTTGACCAACGTATGGTGAGGGCACAAAATGCTACCAAACGAAACTGAATCTGACTTCTTAAAAAATCTTGAATATTTTCTAGCCTATCTCAAAGTAGAAAAAGGACTCGCACCTAATACGATAAGCGCTTATCAAAACGATTTAACAAGATTTTTTGTTTACTTAACGCAGCAGGGGATTAAACAAGCCAACGAAGTAAGGCGCGAGCATATCAGCAATTTTTGCCAAATGCGTCACGAAGAAAATATCTGCGCAACGAGCTTGCATCGGTCTTTGTGCTCTATGAGGCGCTTTTTTTGGTTTTTGCGTAAAGAAAATAAACTGGTGACAAATCCCACCGAAAGTATTGAATTGCCTCGAATACGGCGAAAGCTTCCTCAAATAACGCCGATTAAAGCTATCGACAAGCTTGTCTCGCGGCCCAATCAAAATAGTGCTCGCGGCTTAAGAGATGCTGCCATAATTTCTATGCTTTATGCCACTGGTTTGCGTGTTTCCGAACTAATTAAACTCGAGCTCTCTGACTTAGATCTTAATCAGGGCTATGTAAAAAGCCTTGGCAAGGGAAAAAAAGAACGGGTAGTCCCCCTTAACGAGCGGGCCCTTGATCTTATATTCGCCTATTTAGAAGCGGGACGCCCACGTTTTCTTAATAATCAAATTTCTTCATGGTTGTTTATTCGCAAAAACGGTCTGTGCATAAGCCGCCAAGGTATTTGGAAAATTATAAAAAAATACGCCTTATTAGCCGGCTTAAACCCCGAAATTTCCCCTCATAAGCTTCGCCATAGCTTTGCTACCCATCTTCTTGAGGGCGGAATAAATTTACGGGCATTGCAACTATTGCTTGGACATTCAGACTTAGCTACAACTGAAATATATATGAGTGTCGATCGCCAAAGACTCATATCATTGTATGATCAGCATCATCCCCGCGCCGGCTTGGACATAGAGGAAAATAAATGACTGGACAGCCAGAAGAAGCCTTACATGCTCATATAGAGCTTGGCGATGCCTATGTAAGTATCCGTGCCCGTGGCAAATTTCGTGACAACGATGCGCGCGATTTCGTTCCCACACCAGAATCAGCTTTACTTTTGATCGATACGCCTAATTACGACGGACCTTTAGATCTTTTATTACATCTTATTCGTAAGCACTCTATGGATATTTTTGATATTCCTATTATTTTAATAACACAAAAATATTTAGAAGCACTCAACGAAATTCAAACGCTTAATTTAGATATAGCCGGCGAATTTTTGGCCATGGCTGCGTCACTTACAGAAATAAAAAGCAAAATGCTCTTGCCCAAAGAAGAGGCTACTCCTAATCTTGACGACGATTCTGAGGGCCTCGATCCACGCCAGGAACTTATTAAACGCTTATTAATATATAAGACTTTTCAAGAAGCCGGTCAGCAATTACTAAAAAGAGATTGCTTAGGACGCGACATGTTTTTTCGCATCCCTAACGAGCAAGAAATATCTCATATCGAAGAAGAGAAAAATCTCAGCCCGCGCGATTTAGCACCTATTGAATTATTCGATCTCGTAGAAAAATTAGCTGCGGCTATCAAAAAATCTGAGCATCAAAGCGTCCATACGATTACACGCGATCGCATTAGCGTTTCGGCGCGCATTCGTGAGCTATTTGAATATTGTCAAATACGTACCCAGTTTTCTTTTATAGACGCCTTGAAGTTTTTTCCTATTTATGAAAAAATCGACGTAATTGTCACGTTCTTAGCTATACTCGAAATGGCCCGTCTAAAATTATTAAGCATACAAATGGCCACCAACAAAGAGCTTATCATAGCAGTTAAGAAAGATAATTTTTACACCAAACAAGACGAAATCTTACGCAATATTGAAGACAGCGATAACCGGGGATATGAAGAATGAGTATGAGCGATCTTTCACCAGATTTACCAGATTTAGCTCCTCTTATAGAAGCGCTCATTTTTGTGAGCAATGAGCCTTTAAGTATTGATAAAATAGTAGAAGCTTTACAATCAAGCGATATCTTGGCGCGTGCTAAAGACGTCAAAAATGCGCTTAAATCACTCGAAATACTCTGGAACACTCCTGATCGCCCCTTAGGACGTGGCTTTAGCTTGCAAAAAATTAATGACGGCTATGCTTTTGTAAGCTCTGCGCAGTATTCAAGCGTGATTAAAAAAATTATTCAGGCAAAGCCCATAGAGCTTTCCAAGGCTCAAACCGAAGTTTTAGCTATAGTAGCCTATAGGCAGCCGCTCACGCGCGTGGACGTAGATGAGATACGTGGTGTGGATAGCTCTTTCGCACTAAAAAAGCTCATGCAGCTTAAGCTCCTGAAAATACTCGGTAAATCCGAGGGGCTTGGCAGGCCGCTTTTATATGGTACTACTAAGGAATTCTTGGAGTTTTTTGCTTTAAACTCTCTCAACGACTTGCCAACACTCAAGCAGTATGAGTCACTCAATGCTCATGATGAAGAGGCGGCTCTTGTTGAAGACAGAGGAGAAGTGACGTTTCAGGATATATTTGCACAATGCCACAACAACGTCATGTTCTCATCCGAGGTCGAGCGCCTCAGTGATGAGGCTCTGCAGGGCTTGGACGACGCGCTGGTTCAAGTAGACCGAGTAGAAAAAAGCGCCAAAGAATAATTTTAGGTTGGTCATGAAAGAAAGAATACAAAAAGTACTTGCGCGCGCAAACGTTGCCTCCCGCCGGCGCATCGAAGATATGATTTTAGAAAGACGCATTCGTCTGAACGGCAGACCTGTTACTGAACTTGGTACTCTCGTAGATGCTGAGCATGATATAATTCATGTTAATGGCCAGGCTATTTCTATATGCGCCGAACATGATCAAGAAAAGATATATATTTTGCTCAACAAGCCCCCCCAGGTAGTCACAACGGCCAGCGATAATTTTAATCGTAAAACAGTGCTTCACCTTTTGCCCCAGTATAAAACCCTGCGAATATTTCCCGTAGGGAGGCTCGATTATGATGCCCAGGGAGCATTGTTGTTAACTAACGATGGCGAGCTATCCCAAAAGCTTTTGCATCCTAAGTTTAAGTGCAAAAAAACTTATTTAGTCAAAGTAAAGGGTATCCCAAGCGAAGCTGATATTGAAAAGCTGCGTCGAGGAATTTATCTCGAAGATGGGCCTACGGGAAAATCTGAAATAGAATTTCATCGCGCTACAAAAAATAATACGTGGGTGCGCGTAACCCTTACTTCGGGAAAATATCGGCAAATAAAGCGCATGTTTTTTCGTATAGAAAATCCTGTAATGCGCATTTTGCGTACTGATTTTGCGGGTATAGCTCTCGGTAATCTTGGTATTGGTGAGCATCGTCAATTGAATAAGAATGAAATCATGCTACTGCGCAATCCGAGCCTTTAAAAAACGGAGCTCCTTGTGCGTATCACCGCTAATCAGGTAACCATGGCCCGCATTTTTTTGCTGCCGGTGCCTGTTTATATGCTGATTTATGGCGAGACCCTTCAATGGTGGTTCGCGTTTGGTATTTTTGTCCTCTTAGGCGCCACAGATTTCGTGGATGGTTGGATGGCGCGCAAAGAAGGACCCACGCGTCTGGGATCACTCATTGATCCGGTTGCCGATAAAATTTTTATAGCCGCTATTATGCTCAGCCTAGTCGCAATTGGCGTCTTTGAGCCTTGGATAATAAGCGTTTTGCTCACGCGAGAGTTCCTCATGACGGCGCTTAGGTCGTCAGTTGCTTATCGCCAACAAGTTTTCAAAACGAGTTTGCTTGCCAAGCTTAAGACCATTATTCAGATGGGGGGCTTGGGTACTATTTTCTTTACGGTATCTATGCCTGGGAATGCTTTAAGTATAGTTTGTGCTCTTCTCGCTCTCCCCTTCTTGGTGCTGGCGTTGGTTTATTGGTCAAAATCCAAAAAAGCTCCTTTTTGGGCTCTGCCAGTTTTTTTTGCTTTTGTACTTGTAGCAACATTGGCCCACTTTGTTAGTAAAGACACAAACATAGCGATACAAATGGGCATCATAATAGCACTCACCTGGATATCAGCTTTTGATTATCTCGTGGGTTCTTTCAAAATGTTCAAAAGCTCTGGCATATACTCCGGAGACTGGATTCGCATGCTGTGGTCCTTGGTTTTTGGCGTATTTGTGGCCCCTCTTGTCGCCTATTATCCCATTACAGTTCTGCCCTTGTTAGTAAGTATTTCGCTCGAGTTTGGCCTTGGTGGCATTGATAATATAGTAGTAGCCGAGAAACATATTTTTTCTTCGTGGCCTTTTATAATAACGAGCATTGCCGGACTACTTTTTGCTGCCTTAATTAATTATTTTATTTTGGTTCATCCTCTTTTTGAGCCCGTCTATGTGGCCATAGCTTTAGCCGGTTTGAGCGCTATCGTATGCGGCAGTGTATTTGGACGCCACGTAGATTTGTTCAAACGCCGCTCTTAGTATCGGTTATTCTACCGACTCCACAAAACACCTTCTTGCATAGTCCTCTATGAAGCAGTTTATGCTGCTTTAACTAGACAAAAAGAGGTATGTTATGCGTCGATTATTTCTTCTTTCTATTCTGAGCCTAAAAATCTTTGGTCTATCAAACTGCAGTGGAGCATCCCATACGTCTCCTCAGCAACTTGCCAACCAAAAAAGTCTCGATGATTTAGCGCTCTTAGTGAGCAATAATCCCGAGCTTTCAGAAGCAAGCCTACAAGAAATTAAGAACAATGCCGAAAAGCCTCATGCTCTCACGCCTCGTGATATAAATTTTGCGCTGGATACTCAGGAGCACGAAACTCATATTAAACCAGAAGTTGCCAAAAAAGCTCAGATTTTGATCGACGATATTCTTGATCAATTTGATTTTGCAACTGAGCTTTCAGCTGGTTTCAAAATAATGGGTATTGTTATTAATATGCAAAAAGAGCGCTTAAAACAATTTGAAGCCTATGCCAAATCGCTTGACATGAAAGGCGATGACGGCATGAGCAAATTTGATCCAAATGCAGCCCCTAAAAATATTTCCTGCGAGGCATTTATGGCTAACCCTTTCACCAAAATCCCTAAAGAAAAATATGATGAAATGGCCCTTGCCAACAGAGAACTCATTAAGAAAACACTCTCAGGCTGCCCCAGCTTAATTACTGAAAAATTCATCCAATGTACCGGTACTTTCAACAACATCACAAGTTTAGTTAACCAGTATGCTACCTGTGATCTCGAAAATATGGACGAGCTTGAACAGCTTCTCGATCATCATATGGGGGGCCTCTATCAGGAAAAAAAGAAGGCGCTCTTTGACTGCCTCAACGTCCAATTTTCTAGTTGTGGTTTCGAAATGAAAAAAATCTCTAATTAGTATCTTCTAGGGGCCGCAAGGCCCCTTTTACGTTGGTATTTATGCGTGCTAGCTTCTCAATAAACTAAGGAGCTTCATCTATGTATTATCAAAGCATAAAACAGTTTGCCAAGATGCTGAACAATCTGAATACTATTCTTGATAAAGCCGCTTCTTTCGCTGAACACAAAAAATCTCCTCTAGAAATTTTACTTGAATCTCGTCTCGTGCTCGATCAGTTTAACTTGATTAAGCAAATACAAATCACCTGCGACACAGCCAAATCAAGCGCTGGATTGCTTGCGGGTCACGAGGTACCTAGTCATCCCGACAACGAAAAAAACCTTATTGACCTCAAGAGTCGTATAGAAAAAACCCTGACTTATCTGGAAACTTTTAAAGAAAGTGATTTCAGCGATGCAAAAAACAAGAAAATTAGCCGCCCCCGTTGGGAAGGAAAGTATTTATCGGGCGAAGAATTTCTCACGCAGCATGCGCTCCCTAACTTTTATTTTCACTTCACGACTGCCTATTCTATACTGCGCCACAATGGCGTTGAGTTAGGTAAGAAAGATTATCTAGGCCCCTTGCCGTATAAAAGCTAATTAAAAGCTCGGCTAACCTGTTGTTATATATTAAAAAATAACAGGGCCTCTATGATAAAACAAATCTTAGCAGTTCACATATTTCAAAAAACACAATGGTATAATCATGTTAAAATTTTTCAGTATACTTATTTCTTATGCTCTCTTATTTTTTTTATCCTGCGCTCCTGATCGCACAGAGCAGTTGGAATCTATTATACAGAAAACCGAAGAAAAATTACGTGCACATGCACAAATAGAAAAGACCACCAAAGAGAGTTTAATAAATACGCAGGCTAAACTTAGGGCTGCACAAGATGAGCTCACCAATACAAAAATTCAAACAGCGGCACAAATAAACACTGCACAGCTAGCTCAAAATGCGGCTCAACAAATGGCTCAGCAACATCAGCACTCCCTTCAGCAAGCGCAACAGCAGGCGATACAAGATGCAGCGACTATTGCAGCAGCTCGACAAAAGGCTCAACAAGATTATCACGCATTACTAATGGCGCAACAAGCTTTAGCTGCTACACAAAAAAAGGACCAGCAGGCGATACAAGAAGCTCACCTAGAGCTCAAAAATATACAAGAGCAATTAAAAATAGAAAACCAGCTTCTCGGACAAGCGGAAAAAAATCTAAAAGAAGCGAAAAATCTCGCTCTTGTGCATGCCCAACAAAATAAAGCAGACTTACTTGTTGAAAAACAAAGAACAATGGAAGCTCAACAAGAACTCCAGCAAACACATGATGCTCTAAAACAAACGCAAGAAAAATTAAAATTAAACGAGAAAGATCTTAAAATTCTTAACGACGAAGTAGAAAATTTAAAACTTGCAGCAACATCGAGCAAAAAAATCTTCGATGCTGAGATCGAAGAATTGCGACACATCTTGGCTGAGCTACAAAAGGAGAAAGATCGCTTATCTGATGAAATAAACAAGAATCTTAAAACCCAAGATCCTCTGCAAATTTAAGCATTCCAGCTCTGATGCTTGATAAAATATAAAAACTAGAGAAAATTCTGTTTACGAAGAGCTAAAGAGGGGTATGCATGAGTGCGCACGTAATCCAAGGCCAAAAGCTTGCTGAGGCCATCCTTGATGAGCTCAAGCTCAAGATCGAAGAAAAAAATTTAGACCAACAAATAGGACTCGCTACAATTTTGGTTGGTTTTGACCCGGCAAGTCAGGTCTATGTAGCCAATAAACGAAAAGCTGCGCGTCGCGTAGGTATTAGAAGCGTACATTATGACCTTCCTGAGCATACGACCCAAGAGGAACTGCTCAGATTAATTAGTATTCTCAATACTGACCCGACTATCCATGGCATTTTGGTCCAATTGCCCTTAGCCCAGCATATACAAACCGATAAAATTATTGAAAGCTTGGAGCCATCCAAAGACGTCGATGGCTTTCATCCACTTAATTTAGGCTACTTACTTGTGGGAAGACCTCGTGTTATAGCCTGCACTCCTTTGGGGGTTATGCATCTTATTCGGTCAACTGGTTATAATTTATTTGGCAAACATGCAGTCGTTGTAGGCCGCAGTACCATCGTTGGAAAACCGCTTGCTCATCTTTTACTCCAAGCAAATGCGACAGTTACGATTTGTCATAGGTTCACCACAAATCTTGCTGAAATAACCAAAACCGCTGACGTGTTGGTAGTGGCAGTAGGAAAAGCTAAGCTCATCACCAAAGATTACATAAAGCCTGGAGCTTTCGTTGTGGATGTCGGCATTAACAAAGATGAGCATAATCGTTTGTGTGGTGACGTAGATTTTGATGACGTCTCTCAAGTGGCTTCTTATATCACACCAGTCCCCCGTGGTGTTGGACCTTTGACTATTGCTATGTTGCTCAGAAATACCTGGGATAATTATCTACGGAGTAAAACGTGAGCGTCCATCAGACTGCCCTCTTTGCTTGTCATCAACGCTTAGGCGCACACATGGTTGAATTCGCTCATACTTTGCTTCCTCTTAAATATGATAGTGAAAAAGCAGAACATAAAGCAGTAAGAGAAGCTCTTGGCATCTTTGACGTAAGTCACATGGGGGAATTTTTAATAAGTGGTAAAAATTCTCCTGAATTTTTGAATAAAATACTCACCAATAATTGGCAAAAATTAAAGCCTGGCTTTGCACAATATACGCTTATGCTCAACGAAAAAGCAGGTATAATCGACGATTTAATATTATATTATTTTGGTGAAAATCGTTTTATGCTCTGTGTAAACGCTGCAAATATTTTACGTGATTGGCAGTGGCTTAATCAGCAAGCGCAAAATATCCCCGATTTGACTATAGACAACGCCTCCAAACTCTTTTCTCAAATAGCCCTTCAAGGGCCCAAAAGCGCGGCTCTGCTCAAAGAACTTACGAGCGAGCCCCTTCCTGAATCTTTTGGCATTAAAGAGTTGCTCATCGATAATATAGCCTGCTTATGTGCCCGCACTGGTTATACCGGCGAGGACGGCTTCGAAATTTTTTTAAGTAATTCAGCTGCAGAACATATATATAATTATCTGCTTGAAAAAGGCCAAAAATGGGGCATAAAACCATGTGGCCTAGCTGCTCGTGATTCTTTGCGTCTTGAAGCAGGTATGAAACTTCACGGTGTTGATATTAACGAAAATACAACGCCCTTAGAAGCTCATCTCATGTTTGCCGTTGATTTAAAAAAAGCGGATTTTATTGGCAAAAATATTTTGACCGAGCAAATTCTACGCGGCCCACGCAAAATTCTCACGGGCTTTAAGCTTTTAGAACGCGGTATAGCGCGCCATGGTTTTAAGATTTTCGATAACGAAGGTAAAGCTCTAGGTGAAGTGAGCTCTGGCTCCTGGCCGGTGACCCAACAATATGGCATTGGACTTGCCTATATTGCGCCGGAATATAATAAAGAAGGTCAAGAAATTCTCATAAACATACGAGGGCGCACAATAAAAGCCGTCGTAACCAAAAATCGTTTCAGATAATTTAGTTACGAGGAGCGTATCTATGGCCCGAGCAATTCCTGAAGATCGTATTTATAGCACTGAACATGAATGGCTTAAACTTGAGGGTATTAAAGCAAGCATAGGCATAAGTGATCATGCGCAATGCGCCCTTGGCGATGTCGTCTATGTCGAGCTTCCCGATGTAGGACAAAATATTATTATGGGTAAAGCCATAGGAGTAGTCGAAAGCGTAAAAGCTGTGAGCGATATATTTGCACCAATGTCAGGAAAAATTATTGCAATAAATCATAAAGTAATCGAAAATCCTGAGCTTATTAATAAAGACCCTTACGGAGAGGGTTGGCTCCTCATGATCGAACTAAGCGATTTATCACAAAAAAACAGGCTCCTTGATAAAAGCTCTTACGAAAAAATGCTTAACGAAGAAGCAAAATAATTATTCTACCGTCACACTTTTTGCCAAATTTCTTGGTTTATCAACATCAAGTCCCTTAAGAGCACTGAGGTGATAAGCCAAAAGTTGTAGAGGAATCGTCGCGAGTATAGGCAAAAGCCAGGGCTCACAAAAACCAAGATCAATTATGAAATCGGCATCGTCGCGAAGCGCTTGTGCGTCAGTCGGGCCAACGCTTATAATTTTAGCACCTCGGGCCTTTATTTCCTGCAAATTACTTGCAGTCTTCGATGCTAAATAATCATTGGAAAATAAAACTACCGCAGGCATTCCGCGGTCGATAGTAGCAATAGGTCCATGCTTAAGCTCCCCTGCAGCATATCCTTCAGCAAAAATATAGGCGAGCTCTTTCATCTTGAGAGCTCCCTCCAAAGCCACCGGAAATAATTCGCCTCGGGCAATATAAAGCATATGAGGCTCATCTTTGAGATGCTCAGCAAGAAGAGCAATCTCTTGATCTTGTTTTAAAACCTCGCTCACCCGATCTTTCAAATTTAACAAGGCCCTCATAGCTTCGCGTTCTTCAGCTTTAGAAAGTAAAGCTCGGTGCTTGGCCATTGCCATGGTAAATAATTTCAAAGCAACCACTTGGGCAATAAAAGCTTTAGTAGACGCTACCGAAATTTCAGGACCAGCATTAAGCATTAAGCTGCCCACGTTGAGACTACATCTATTGGCAATAGTCGATCCCAAAACGTTACATACAGCCATACAATGGGCTTTTTGGCTCATGGCTTTTTCAAGCGCCGCAATAGTATCAGCAGTCTCTCCCGATTGCGAAATAGCAATAACCAGGGTTCTTGAATCCGTAAGCGTCTGACGATAACGGTATTCACTCGCGATTTCTACTTCAACCGGCAACGCCAAAAGACCTTCTATTTGGGGCTTGGCTATGAGTCCGGCATAATAAGAGCTGCCACAAGCAATAATTTGTATTTTCTCTACATGCTCGAGCTGATTAAAATCGAGCTCAAAGCCTTCAAGACAAATCTCGTTGTCTTTAATGCGTCCACGCAAAACCTGCTCTATTACGCGTGGTTGCTCAAAAATTTCTTTGTGCATAAAATGCTTATGACCATGCTTTTCAATAGTCTCGAGCTTGGCACTCAGAGGGCTTAGTAAAAAAGGCACCTGCTGCCCTGCATGATCAAAAACAGCAGCATGCTCACGTTCGATAAAACCCATTTCTGAATCGTTCAAAGCGTAATATTTGGGTTGCCATTCTACTAAAGCTGCTTGGTCCGATGCAAAAAAACTCTCGCTTTCATTTTGAGCTATGAGCAAGGGCGTACCACGTTTGGCAAAGTATACGCGCCCAGGCTCACCTTCGATTAAGATGCCAAGCGCAAAAAGGCCCTCGACACGTTCACACAATAAAGCAATGGCTTTTAAAGCATCATGCCCTTCATTGAGTAGGCTATCTAAAAGATGTGCCGCAACTTCTGTATCAGTGGTGGAAGAAAAGCTATGCCCTAGAGCGAGAAGTTCTTTTTTGAGCGCATTATAATTCTCAAAAATGCCATTATGCACCAGCGTTACGCGACCATATTTTTGGGGATGAGCATTAAGATCACTGGGTGCGCCGTGAGTGGCCCATCGGGTATGCCCAATGGCACTCTCACCAAAGAGATTCTGATTTTCAAGCTTTTGCTTTAAAACCGCAAGACGTCCCGCAGCTTTTTGCAAAATAAGCCCAGAGGGTGTTTGTGCGGTGTTTAATGCAAGCCCAGCCGAATCATAACCCCGGTACTCCATGCGCTCGAGCCCTCCCAGAATTACATCTTTTGCATTGCGAGGACCGATATATCCAATGATACCACACATAAACCGCAGCTCCTTTTTGTTGTTCTTATAACGCTTTTCTCATGACATCAATAGGCGCTTTTTGACCGGTAAAAAGCTCAAAACTTAATGCACCAGAATATAATAACATTCCTATACCTGAAATAAAAACGCAACCAGCCGATTCAGCAGATTTTTTTATATTCAACGCATCGTGCATATAATTAGTATCATATATTATTTGTCCAAATTTAAATACCAAATCTAAGCTCACATCAGGCGGCATAGTATTAACAACTAAATCTGCGTCTCTTATATTATTTAATTTTATTACGCGTGCTCGATCAGGATAAATAATATTTAATCTCTCTTTAAGCGCTTCGGCGTTATTACTACTCCTGTTATAAATAGCGACATCGGGGCAGCCCTTTTCTAGAAGTGAAAAAGCCACAGCATGGGCACAACCACCCGCCCCAAGAAGAGCCACACTCATGTTGGCTACGTGTCCCAGCTTATGGTTTTCTAAATCGAGAATAAAACCTGGGCCGTCAGTTGAATCGCCACTTAAGAGGCCATCTTGATCAACTATAACAGTATTGACCGATTGTGCTCGCTGGCTCTGGGGCGTTAGCTTATCTAAATAAGAAATTATTGCTTGCTTATACGGAATAGTAACGTTTGCTCCGCGAAAACCTAAGGCCCTCAAAGCCTGTACCCCTTGGCCCAAACTATGAGCAAAATCCGGATTAATTCTCAAAGGCACATAGGCATAATTAAGTCCAAGAGCCGCATAAGCTTTATTATGCATAACGGGACTTAAAGAATAGGTCAGAGGCCATCCCATGAGGCCAACAAGCGTTGTTTTTCCGTCCACGTTTACCTCAAAGTGAGAGTTCCTCTTTAGAATAGCAGCTTTTTAAGTCATAAACAGTTATTATTAGTCTGAGATCATGCTGGTTTGGGGGCAAAGATAGCGATGACAAGAAAACAAAGCGGTGGTAATTTTATTAACGGCATATTTTATAATACCGGTACCACAACGCTGCAAAGCTTTAATCCAAGCCAGAATTATAGTCCAGTATTTAGCGTAAAAACAGATCCTGCTCATGTTAATCAAGCTGTGAACGCTGCTAAAACGGCTCTTAGTAACTGGAATACTATTTCGTTGGATAGTCGAAAAAATTATTTATTAGCACTTAAATCTTCTTTTATAAAAAACGAACAACTCATAGCTCAGGCAATTTCAGAAGAGATGGGTAAAATCTTAAGCGAAGCGCTGAGCGAAGCAAAGAGTCTTAGTGCACGCATTGACCTCATGATTAATTACGGTCTTAAACGCGTAGCCAACGAGTATTTCTACGCACAACGCGCACAAACCCGTTTTCATCATCAAGGAGTTCTTGCTGTCATTGGGCCTTATAATTTTCCCGCCCATCTGGTGAACGCCCATGTAATTCCAGCACTTCTCATGGGAAATACCGTCGTTGTTAAGCCTTCCGAAGTATGCCCCTGGGTCGGTGAGCTTTATGCGCAATGCTTTTTAGAAGCCGATTTTCCCCCTGGCGTCTTTAATCTGGTCCATGGTGACGCGGGTATTGGCAAAGAGCTTTGTGCTCATGCTCAAATCGACGGTGTTCTTTTTACAGGAAGCTATAAAACAGGGCGAATATTACAAGAATTACTTCTGGATCAGCCTCACAAAATTCTTGCGCTCGAAATGGGTGGCAAAAATATTGCTGTTGTAATGGACGATGCTGATATTAAGCAGGCACTTTTGGAAATTATCCAAGGCGCCTATCTAACAGCAGGACAACGTTGCACCGCAACAAGTAGAGTCTTGGTTCATGAAAAAATTTTTAATAAGTTTTTGCCAGCTTTGCTTAATATTACTCGCAAATTAAATCATAATTTTTATGGTCCTTTGGCAACAAAAAGCGCACAAGAAAGATTTTTGAAATCTCTGGCTTTGGCTCGTGAAGAAGGCGCGCAAGTCTTACTTGAATCACAAGCTCTTGCTGGTGGTGCTTTTGTCACCCCTTCTGTTTATCAAATATCCAGCGACCATCCCATAGATGGCTTTTTAAGCGAAGAATTATTCGGTCCCCATCTGACAATAGAAAAATTTTCTAGCCTAGAACATGCAATAAAACGCATAAATCAAAGCTCTTATGGGCTTTCCAATTCTATATTTAGTTTGGACCCTACGAACGCTGAACGCATTTATCAAGAAACCAAATCTGGCCTCTTAAATATAAATCGCAGCAGCAACGGCGCCCACGGAAACATGCCTTTTGGCGGCGTAAACCGCAGTGGCAATCAGCGCCCAGCAGGAATCGATGCAGTTCGCTATAGTAGTTTTCCGGTTGCCATGAGCAGCCTTGCCTATGGCAGCTCGAGCGCACCTGCAGAGCTCGTTAATTTAGCTAATCTGGAAATCGAAGATATAACACCAATAAATATTATATTTTTGCGACATAGAATCGAGGCTATTTTTGAAGTTTTTGGTATAAATAGCGATTATGTAGCTCAAAATCGCGTGATTTTTTCAAAAAGTACTTTTAATAATTTGGGCGCTCACGAAAATATATTTTTTGTTGAACTCGAAAAGATTTTTGGCGCAGCATGGCATCTTTCGCATAATTATATAACGCTCAAACTCGATCATATAGAAAATCCTCAGGAACTTCTTAATAAGCTTCATGCATGCTTAGAAAATTTTGGACGTCTTTGTGGTCTGTCTTTGCATGAACCTATGCATTTGGCGATAAATATTCCTTCTGGTCTTAATCTACCTCGCTCTCAAGCTTTTCTTGATCGCCTTTATCGGGGTAATTTTGTACCCCCAGAAAAAAAACAACTCGTCGCCGATTTACATAAAAGCAAAGGTGCGTTTCTGGCAAGCATCGACGATGACCCGCTGGTTTTATTTGATGCTGCTAGCCAAATAGCCACGCTTGGCTCGGGTTTTTTAGCTGACACTTTTCAAAACGCCTATGAATGCGGTGATTTTGACGAAAGCTTAATTTTTAATTACGATTTGGCTCAAGAATTCCCTGACGACAGCGAACTTTTTCATGATGCCCACAAAGCGCGTTGTCGCTTAGAAAATTTTTTGCATGAGAAATCTCACAAGAGCTTTATGTCTGTTGCCTATGGCTCTTCAGGTGCAGAGGCAAACGAAATAGCTTTTGATCTTTGTCGGCAAAATGGGCCTGGTGGAACACGCATACTAGCTTTCGAGGGATCGTTTCATGGACGAACACTAATGGCCCTACAAGCAACTTATAATAAAGAAAAACGCGGGCCTTTTGTGTTTGAAAATTATGAAGCATGCTTTTTGCCCTTTCCTGCCATGGCAACGCCCAACGAAGACGCGTCATTTCCAGAAAATTTTTTAGCTGAGCTTTACCAAGGCAATATACCAAATTATCCCCAGGCCGATCAGCTTCTCAAGCGTGAACTCGCTACTTTGGAGTTGCTTAAAGCCGAAATTCTCAAGGGCAATATATGCTGCGTCATAATTGAACCCATGCAATGCGAAGGTGGCGACCGCTATGCATCAGCACGTTTTTTTAACGGCCTGCGGGCTTTAACCAAGGCTTTAAAAATACCCTTAGTTTTTGATGAAGTTCAAACTGGTTTTCATTTGGGGCGTACTTTTTTTTGGCATGAGCAGTTTAATCTTCGCGATGCTCATGGAGATCGAACGAGCCCCGATTGCATGAGTTTAGGCAAAAAAGCTCAAGCAGGCATTTGTATGAGTATATGGCCCAACAAGCGCCCCTACACGCCCCACATAATTCAGCTCAAGCGCGGGCTCTTGCAGGGGCTTGCGCTCACGAGCGAAAAGGCTCTTTCGATAGAAAAAGAAACCCAAAAAGAGCTCGATAGGCTCCAGGAATATTTCCCAAAACTTATTCTCAATGCCCGTGCTGTCGGCTTTGCCTTTGCTTTCGATATGCCTTCCAACGAACTTGCCATGACTTTGATCAATCGACGCTTTGAGCATGGATTTATGGCCTATATTGCTGGCGAAAAAACTTTGCGTTTTAGACTTAATATGACGAGTACTCAAGAGTTAATTATAAAACTTTTCGAGAATCTCTTCTTTGCACTAGCCGAGCTACGCGACAACTACATAACGACCCGAAGCCCCCTTTGTTCAGAAAAACAAAAAATAGCTCAGTTTGAAATTACTAATCTCTCCAAAGAAAATTTTCCCGATTATGCTCAAGACATAGAAAATATTGAAAATAGCGCCTACGAAATGGGCCGACGAGATAGCTTAGAAAACCTGCGTTCGTGGCTGAGCCAGCCTTGTAGCCTTGGCCTCATCTTAAAATGCGTTATAAACAACGAAGAAATCATAGGTGGATATGCTGTAGGTGGCCCTCTAGAACATGCAACGGTCGATGGCTGCATCGATGATCCTTTGCGCACTCGTGCCGATGTTTTTTATTCCGCTGATATTACGCTTGATGCCCGGGTGCGTGGCTTAGGGCTTGGTCGCTTGCTTAAAGAGGAACAGATAAGACAAGTGAGCGCCATGAAAAAAAGCGACGGGTCACCTCGCTATCAATTTATGGCTGGCCGTAATCGCGTTGGCTATGCTGGGGCCATGACGCGCATCAACGAGACTTTGGGGGCTTACATCGTAAAAGTCTATGATCATCAATATGGCGATCCTCAAGCCAAAGCAGCTTATTATCATCTTCCCTTGTTTAAAAATCACCGAAGTGGTCTTAGTGCACCGGTTTTGCCAACATCTTCAAATTTAGTAACCAATTGCCAAAATAGCATCCAAATGCCTCTTTCTCTAGCACCGTCGACGCTCCTTGATTCTCTCAAAAAAGATCAATTACGCGCTCTCGCGTGCACTAAACTTACCCTCTCGAATTGGGCAACGCCCAATCTCGTTCGCTACAGCGAACTTTTACGCGCCTTCATGCCCCAAGGACTCAACCATGCTTATTTTACTTCGGGGCGTGACGAAGTGGTCGATAAAGGCCTACGTTCTTTACGCTTTCATCGCCCCAAGGCCGATATAGCCGTTGGTTTTAGCCATCAGTGGCTGGGTCACACAACCGCCGCAGCTCGATCACTGAGTCATGATGATAATCAGGCACAGCCTTTTAAGTTTTTTGATTGGCCCCATGTGGCGCATCCAAGCCTCGTTGGCTTTGAACAAAGCTTAGACGAGCTCAAGGCTATTATTTCTCGCCATGGCCCTGATCGCATTTTAGGAATTGTTATTGAGCTCATGGGTGAGAAATCGGGGCTCTATTTCGAAGAATTATTCTTGGCCAAGCTTGATGAAATCCGTAAACAAAGCGATATACCTTTGATCTTTGTCGAAACTGCGTCGGCCTTTGGGCGTTCATCTCGAAGTTTTTTTCTCACCGATTCTTTAAGCATTAAGCCTAATATGATCTGGTGGTATACCGGCGGACAACTTGGTCATGTTCTTGTCGATGACAAATATTTTGTCGAAAAACCTTTGACTTTGATTTCAACATGGGATGGAGACGATCTTTCAATAGCTCGTGCTTATCATCATATGCTTGCTCTGAGTAATAATACCCACAAAAATATACTCGAGCATTTTGAACAGCGCATGAAAGTTCTTGGTGCTCATGGTCTTGGGTGCTGGCAAGGTATTAAGCTCAAAGATCAAGAGACACTTAAAAAAGCACAAACTTTTGCCCAAGAAAAAAATTTGCTCCTTGGAGCAGGCTTCGAAAATACGCTCATGATTTGTCCTAAGCCCGATTTAAAGCCCGAGATATTTAATTATATTATAAAAACGCTCGAGTGCTTTGAAAATCTTAAATCCTCAAGCCCCAGCATCGAAACTACAACTTACGCCTGAGAATAACAGCTCATATCTTGTAAATATTTATATTACAAATATAAAATATTTATGAATCATTCAAATTTTAAAATTCATCCAGAGCTGATGTTCGCGCAAAAATATATTTTTGAACCGCTTGGCACTCGTTTTTCTGATCTAGAGCATGAATGCGAGAGCCAAGAATATGGTGCTTTACGCTTTAAGATTAATAATTTTAACATACTCTTTCGCGTTGCTAA
>Ga0318562_10000059_pt1 | contig 49381 bp, 51 predicted proteins | sample GRESIP066b5f18_FD_203688 | JGI IMG/M metagenome (GOLD analysis project Ga0318562, IMG submission 203688) | Tropical soil microbial communities from Luquillo Experimental Forest, Puerto Rico - GRE.SIPMG.066b5f18 | ecosystem: Environmental > Terrestrial > Soil > Tropical forest > Bulk soil... | reverse complement strand
TCTGCGCACCGTGCGGTGCAGCCCAGACCAGCATCACGACTTGCTGCGCGATGACCGAGCAGCGAACACGACAGCCGAACCACAACTCCTCAAACGACAGGAGGATCAGCAGATGGCCGACAGCATTTACCGCGTAACCGAGGTGATCGGCGTGAGCGAAGAGTCGTGGGAGGCAGCCGCTCGAAACGCCGTTGAGACCGCGGGCAAAACCGTGCGCGACCTTCGGATAGCGGAGGTGCTGCGACAGGACGTGACAATTCAGGAGGGAAAGCTCATCGGCTACCGCGTCCGCCTGGCGATCTCATTCAAGTACGAGTCCGGCGAGTGAGCTGAACGCCCGGGGGGTGCACGCGCCCGGGTGTTATGTGGTCAAGCAGGCATCCCTGTGATTGTGTGGCAGAACCGCGGCTACGGCGAGATCGAGACTCGATGGATCGCGCCAGGATCCCTCTTATCGGAACCGATACCCGTGCCTACGACTACCTTGCCAGCGCCCGCGGCTTCGGATGTACGCCGTGAAGGGGATGGAGGCCCAGGAAGTCTCAGACGCGTCGCGCAGGGCGCTCGCGGCTGATCGTCCAACGCTAATCGAGATCCCAGCCGAACTGAGCTGATGAGCGGCTGACAGAACGGGTCCAGTTTGGGAGCCTTCGATCTGACCGGCAAACGCGCAGTGGTCACTGGCGCAAGCCACTGTCAACGGCCGTGCAATTGCCTGAGGGCTCGGTACGCATGGCGTCCGTCTTGTTGCGGTCGCTTGCAGCGCTGATGCTCTAGAACCGAGCGTCAAGCGATCGAGCCGCCCTAGCGGGTCACGATGGACTACGCGTACGACCGCGAGATCCTGCTGAGCGGCCCCGTCGGTGTGCTGAGCGGCCCCGTCGGTGATCACATGCGGCTCGCGAGAGCGGCGTCGCTGCATCAGCGCCTCGTCCCTGGCTGATTAGCGGGCCAAGCCACGCCCTCAAGCAGTTCCCGTGGTGCTCTGGCATGGCGGCGGAGCCGCCTGGCCTGGCCGGATCCTGCTTGACATGTGGAAACGCACCGAATAGACTGAGCGCTCATTAAGGACTGCCTGAGCGCTAAGTCAGGAGCGGGAGTCTGAGTTTGTGAGAGAGGGGAAGGTCAATGTCGGTGTTGGAGGAGATGGTGGAAGTCACCGGGCGTGTCGCTCAGCGGCCACCGAGGCGGGCTGCCCGCGCGGGATCGAGCCGTGGGGAGTCCCGTCGCCCTTCAGGTTTCCCTTCGCGTCTCGCCCTCATCAGAGCGATCCACGACGGGCCGGTACAGGATCTGTCCGGCATCGCCCTGGCGCTGGACGCGCTGGCGGACCACCACGGCCCGGGCGTGCGGGGCTGCGCCGACATCGTGCGTTACGTCTTGGCGGACCTACGCGCGGTGCTGGATGGGGCGACCGATGAGCTGAAGCCGCCAGATCCGGCGCTCCGGCGCCTGCCAGTTCGGCTGGAGCCCGTTGGAGAGCCTGACCACGCCGCGGAGATCGAGATGGATCTGGGCGTAGTCGAGCATCTGGATGGAGACCTGAAGTCAGCCGTGGCGGGTTTCGTCGCCGAGGGGTTTCGCAACGCCCGCAAGCACGCCGATCCAAGCTTCATTGCGGTCAAGGCGACCCTGGACTCGGGCTGCCTCCGCGTCGTTGTCGAAAACGATGGCGTCCGCGGCACTGCGCGCGATCCCGGACTCGGGCTGCGCCTGTTGGAACTCGATGCCGACCAGCTGGGCGGCTCAATATCAGCAAGAGCGATGGAGGACACGTGGAAGCTCACCCTTACGTTGCCGGTGGTCACGACCAGCTAACCGCCCCGCCCGAAGGGCCCACGGCCCGGCGGATCATGGTGGTCGACGACCACGAGATGGTTCGGACTGGCCTGCGCCTCGTGCTGAGCCGCCAGGCCTGGGTGGCCCGATGCCTGGGCGCGGCCGGCAGCGATGAATCCGTTGCCCTGGCTCGCCGCTATGCGCCGCACGTGGCGCTGATCGACATCCTGCTCGGCGATGAGTCCGGGCTTGACGTATGCCGGGCCCTGCTGCGCGAGATCCCGGATCTGAACGTGATCCTGATGTCGGGCTCTGGCCGGGTCTCGCGGGCCGTCGCGCTTGCAGCGGGCGCCCGCGGCTTCCTTCCGAAAGACTGGTCCTGTGACGCGATCGTCAGCGCGGTGTATCGCGTCAGCACGGGGAAGACGGTCTTCCTCAAGGCCGACGAGCCGGCGCGGTCGCGCCGATTGTCGCGCCGAGAGCTCGATGTCCTTCAGCAACTCGTCAACGGCATGAGCAACCGAGAGGCGGCATCTGTCCTGCACCTGTCGCGCCACACCGTCAAGCAGCACACCTGCAGCGTTTACAGGAAGCTGAACGTTCGCAACCGGGCTGAGGCAGCGAGTCGGGCCCGACTGCTTGGTCTCGTCGCCTGACGCTACCGGCTCGCTGGCGACCGGCTCGTTCCGAGATGACCGATATGGCCGCAAGAGCGTCGCGTTCAGCCCTCCATGAATCCGACACGGCGGCGACCTACGACCGGATCCTGGCAGCCGCAATGGACCTGTTCATCGCGCGAGGCTACGAGGGCACGACGATGAGTCAGGTTGCAACCGGCGCGGGGATCACGACGCCGGCCCTGTACTGGCACTTCAAGTCGAAGAAGGACCTGTACTTCACCGTCGTCAAGGACGGACACGTGCTGTTCGGCGACGTGTTGCAGGCACGGTCAGTCGGCGCCACGGTGGAGGACCGGTTCAGGCGGTGCATCCGAGCGTTCGTCAAGATGCAGCTACGCGACCCACGGGTCACGTACGGCTACGACCAGCTTCTCGCTGCGCTGCCGGGGAGCAGGCGCACGGAGATCGAGGCGATCCAAGAGACCACCCAGCGGCTGCTGACCGAGATCCTCGTCCAAGGGCGCGACCAAGGCGTCTTTCACTTCGGTGACCTTGACACCACGCTAATGGCGCTGATGACGATGTGCGAGTACGTCTTCACCTGGTACCGGCCCGGTGGCCGGCTATCGATCGCTGAAGTGGCCGATCTCTACGTGAAGCTGGCACGGCGGTTGGTCGGCGCCGACTGACAGGGGCGCTAACGCCCCCCCATCCCCGTCGTTGCTGCCTCGGCGATCCGGTCGCCGACCCTCGCCTGGTGAACGCGGGAGCCTCCGAGCAACGCCGCGTCGAGCTGCGCTCGCTTGAACCACCAATGCAGGGTCGCCTCCCAGGTAAACCCGACGCCGCCGTGCGCCTGGATCGCCGCCGCGGTGACGGCCACGGCGCCGCTGGATGCGACGTAGTTGGCGATAGCCGCAGCCTCCCTCAAGCGTTCGGGGTCCGCATCGGCCGCCCACGCGGCGTAGTACACCGCGGCCCGCGACCTGGTAGAGCATCTCTGCGCACTTGTGCGCGACTACCTGGAAGCTCCCGACCGGGACACCGAACTGCCAGCGTTGCTTGACGTAGTCGACGGTGACATCGAGGCTGTGCCGCGCGACGCCCAGCAGTCCGCTGCTACGCAGACGGCAGCCTGGTCCAGGCCGCGAGCGACGTTCCCCGGAAGCATCTCTCCCTGTGCGGAGATCTGCCCATGAACGGAGTGGATCGATCGTCCCAATAGAGCTGGTCTTGGCGTTGCCGATCTCCACCAGAAGCCCAGTGGCCTCGCCGGCCAGAACGGCGACGTCCGCATCGGCCGCGCCCGCCAGGACAGCCGCGCCTTCGGCGAGCAGCCCGATCGCACCCCGCGCTTGGCCGGTGGCAATCGTCGGCGACCATCGCGCACGTTGTTCCTCGCCTCCCGCATGCAGGATGACGCGGGTCGCACATACAGCCGGTAGCAGTGGCGTCGGACTCAGCGTCGCGCTCTGCTCCTCCAGGACCAGGCCGGTGACTGTCGCGCCGCGACCGTCGTATTCGGCTGGCCAATGGACTCGAGCGCAGCCTCCGTCGACCAGGCGCTTCTGCCACTCAAGACACCATGCGAAGTAGTCCTACTCGCTGACGGACGCATCCCCAGCGGGATCGTCACGGAGCCAGGACGCGCACAGATCCTCGCGGAATGTCGTCTCCGATTCGGTGAAGGTGAGGTCCATCAGACGCTAGATCCGTCGTGGTTGACCTCACTGAGTCGTCCAGCCGCCATCGACGACGATCACCTGGCCCGTGACAAAGTTCGAAGCGTTGGAGGCAAGGAACACCGCCGCGCCTACCATCTCTTCCGGTTGGGCCCACCGGCCAAGCGGCGTATTTCGGATCGCCCATTTCGCGATGGCCTCGTCGGCCAGCGCGCGGCGCGTCATTTCGGTCTCGACCATCCCTGGTGCCAACGCGTTCACCTGCACGTTCCGACGGCCCCACTCGAGTGCCAGCGCGCGCGTCAGACCGACGAGGCCGTGCTTGGCCGCGACGTAGGCCGAGTTGTCACGAATCGCCACGAGGCCCAGGGTGGAGTCGACGTTGATCAGCTTGCGACCGCCATCGGCCTGGAGCCGCGCCGACGTCGCTTTCGCCAGCAGCCAGCAGGACTGAAGATTGAGCCCGACCACGCGCTGGAAGGTGGCAAGGTCGGCCGCTCGATCGGCGAGTCATGATCGTCCGCCGCATTGTTCACGAGGATGTCGAGCCCGCCGAGCAGCTTCACCGCAGTCTCGACAGCCCGTTCGATCGAATCGGGATCGCGCAGGTCCGCGGCACGCGGCTTGATCCCGCCCTGCGGGGCCCGTGAACAAGCTCGCGGTCTCCGCGAGCCCCTGTTGGCTCCTGGCAACCGCGACTACCTGGGCGCCGTGGGCGGCGAGCCCCTGCGCAATCGCGCGGCCGATACCGCGGCTGGCGCCGGTGACGAGAGCCCGTCTGCCGGTGAGATCGAACGCTCCGGGGGCTAGTTGCGGCTTATCGGTCGTCGAGGTCATCACTGTCTGCTCCCTGCGTAGTGACTTGCTTAGGATCGCCCGGCCAGTGAGCGGCTCGGCAGGAGGTGCCCGCGATAAACACCCAAACGTGCGCGGCCAGAGGCCGGCCGCACGCACGCATCGCCGCCTCGACGCTCCGCTCAGTCGTACGTGATCACCGTGCGGATGCCCTCACCGCGCTCCATCGCAGCGAACGCGTCGTTGATCTGATCGAGCTTGATGCGACGGGTGACCATCGACGCCAGATCGATATGGCCGCGCTCTGCGAGCTCCGCCAGCCGGGGAAAGTCGACCGCGGCGTTCGTCGAGCCGTAGTTCGAGCCGACAATTCTCTGCTCGAACGCCGTCATCGTGAGCGGATCCGCCTCGAACAACGTGCCCTCCGGTGGCATGCCGACGAGCACAGCCGTTCCGCGCCGTCCCAGCATCGCGAGCACCTGCTCGATCGTCGCTTTCAGTCCGATCGCTTCAAACGCGAAGTCCACCCCACGCCCGCCGGTCAGGTCGTGAACACCGGCAATTGGATCGTCGGCCCTGGCGTTGATGAGATGTGTGGCACCGAGATCCTTCGCGAGCGTCAGCTTGTCGTCGTGCACGTCGATTGCAATCACCGAGCCCGCCGACTGAGCGACGCAGCCCTGGAGGATCGCCAACCCGATTCCGCCCAATCCGACGATCGCGACGCTCGCCCCGACAGGGACGCGCACGGTCTTCGACGCCGCGCCGAACCCGGTGGCGACGGCACACCCCACGACCGAGGCGAGATCGAGCGCGATGCCGTCCCCGATCGCCACGGCTCCGCTCTCCGGGACGACGGCGTATTCACCGAAGGAAGCCACGCCGAGAAAGCTGTAGATCGGTTCGCCGTCCCTGCGCAGCCGGGTCGTACCGTCGAACATCACGTTCTGATGTGTCGTCTCGAGCAAGTGCTCGCACAGGTGCGGCTGTCCGATCAGGCAGTAGAAACAGCTGCCGCAGCCGGCTGTCCAGTTCAAGACGACTCGGTCGCCGACGGCCACACGCTTCACGCCCTCGCCGATTGCCTCGACGACGCCGGACCCTTCGTGCCCGAGGATCAGCGGGAGGCCCATTTCCCATTCGCCCTTGAGGGCATGTAGGTCGCTGTGACAGACGCCGCTGGCGACCATCCTGACCAGTACCTCTCCCGGTCCGGGCTCGGCGATCTCCACCTCCTCAACCACCAGGAGTTCGCCGGGGACGCGCATCACCGCAGCGCGCATCTTGCGGCCCTCGAACCGAGCGCTCATCGCTTGTCCCGAGCCTGTGCTACGCGCGGGCACATCGTCAGTCGTCGCATCGCTACCTCCTTCGGGGCTGACCGGAACGGGCGGAACGCTGTGCCGCCGCCTTGACCGCCGCCAGCGCCGGGCGGCAAACGCCACCCACGCGGGGGAGCGCGGGACCAGGATCGGACTACCTCCCCCGGGCGGGCACTTTTCCGCTAACTGGCATTCGGTCTCGGGGAGACCCGCGCCTAGCGTCGCCGTGCGAGCACGAACGCAAAGCGCGAGGACCCATGACCGTCACAGCATTCGATACGAAGAAGCTATTTGAGCCGCACGGTTTCCATCACTGGGTCAGCGCCACTGGGACGCGGACCGTCTACACGTCGGGAGTCGTCGGGATCCACGCGGACGGCGTTCTTGCCGGCGAAGGCCTCGACTATCGCGCCCATGGCCACCAGGCAATTGTCAACCTGCACGCTGCGCTACAGGCAGCGCGTGCTGGTCAGGCGGACGTCTCAAAGCTGACGATGTATGTGGTCGACCCGACCGAGGAGGGCCTGAACGAGCTCTATCGCGGGATCGGCCGGGCGGCGAACGAGATCGGCGCGGTCGCGAAAGCCACGACGCTTATCGGTGTGACGGCGCTGTCGATCGCAGGCGCCGTCTACGAAGTCGACGCGGTTGCGATCGTCGCCGACTGACGCCCGGGATTGGTCGGTGCTCAGCAATCGGCATCAGGACCAGGTCGCGAGTGTCGGCCGGAGCTGACACCCGCCAGCGGATCGAGCAGGCCGCGCTCGAGTTGTTCCTCGTGCGCGGTTACGTCGGCACGCCAGTCCGCGTGATCGCGAAGGCGGCCCACGTCACAACTCCGGCGCTGTACTGGCACTACAAGTCGAAGGACGAACTGTGCGCCTCGATCCTGACGCGCGTCTATCGGGAGTTCGACGAACTTCTCCGGGCGGCCGTGAAGGACGGTTCGCCGGAGGAGCAGTTGCGAGCTTACGTCGAGGCTTCCGTGTCGCTGAACCTGCATCGCCGCTCAAGCTCGGCCAGGGTCGGCTTCGATCAGCTCGTCGCGTCGCTTCCGGCCGCACGACGTGCCGAGCTCGCTGAGCTTCAACGACCGCTGCTGAACCTGCTGCGCGACATTCTGCGCAAGGGAGACGCGCTCGGGATCTTCCACGTCCTCGACACGACGATCACGGCGCTGGCGATCATCTCCATGGCCAATTACGCCTTCACGTGGTGCCGCGCTGCGGCTTCACCGACTGTCGAGGAGGTTGCAGCCAGCTATGCCGACTATGCCGTGCGCCTCGCGCGCGGCCAGCTTGCAAGCGACGCCGAGCCACCGAAAGGAGCGCCGTGATGACTACCTACGCCGTTGTCAACCCCGCAACCGGAGAGACGGTCAAGGAGTACCCGACCATATCTGATGCTGGCCTGCGGCAAGCACTCACCCGGGCTGATGATGCCCATCGGCGATTGTCTGCCACGTCCAGCGTGGCCGAGCGAGCTGCGCTGCTTCGTCGAGCGGGCGAGCTCCACACCGAGCGTCGTGAGGATCTCGCGCGAATCATCAGGCAAGAGATGGGTAAGCCGCTCGAGCAGGGTCTTGGCGAGGTCGACTTCGCGGCTTGGATCTACCAGTTCTACGCTGACCAGGCGGAGTTGTTGATGGCCGAGGAGCCGATCGAGCTGCTCGCCGGCGAGGGGTCGGCGGTGATCCGTCGCGCCTCTCTCGGCGTGCTCCTGGGGATCATGCCCTGGAACTTTCCTTATTACCAGGTCGCGCGGTTCGCGGCGCCCAATTTGATCGTCGGCAACACGATCTTGCTCAAGCACGCCCCGCAGTGTCCCGAGTCGGCGGAGGCGCTCCAGCAGATCTTCGATGACGCCGGCTTTCCGGTCGGCACCTACGAGAACGTCCGCGCATCGAACGAGCAGATCGAGTCGGTGATCTCCGACCCGCGGGTGCGCGGCGTTTCGGTGACCGGCTCAGAGCGAGCCGGGTCGGCTGTCGCGGAGATCGCGGGGCGCAACCTCAAGAAGGTTGTGCTTGAGCTGGGCGGCTCCGATCCGTTCATCCTGCTCAGCGCCGACGACCTCGACAAGACGGTCGAGGCAGCGGTCACCGCCCGCCTGGAGAACGCCGGCCAGTGCTGCAACGCAGCCAAGCGATTCATCGTCGCCGACGAGCTTTACGAGCCGTTCCTCGAGAAGTTCACCGCTGCATTGCGCGATGTCCGGCCCGGTGACCCGAACCTGCGGGAGACCGTCGTCGGCCCGCTGTCCTCGGCTGCCGCCGCGGAACGGCTCGAGGCTCAGGTCAAACGGGCCATCGAACAGGGCGCGAAGCTCGTCACGGGGGGACAGCGGCACGGCAACTTCTTCGAGCCGACGGTGTTGACCGACGTTCGCCCCGACAGCGACGCGTACCGCGAGGAGTTCTTCGGGCCGGTCGCGCAGGTCTATCGTGTCGGTTCGGAGGAGGAGGCGGTCGCGCTGGCGAACGACACGCCCTTCGGGCTGGGCTCCTACGTGATGACGACCGATCCGGAACAGGCCGAGCGGGTCGCGAACCAGCTCGACGCTGGCATGGTGTACGTGAATGTGGTCGGCGCCGAGGGCGCCGAGTTGCCGTTCGGCGGGGTCAAACGGTCGGGCTTCGGTCGTGAGCTCGGGCGCCACGGCATTGACGAGTTTGTTAACAAGAAGCTGGTGCGAGTCGGCGGCTGATCCTTCCCCCACCTGGGCTAGCGCGGTCTGGTTTGCGGTTGCGATGGGATCAAGCGGCTGGCAGGTTTTCGACGAGTAGCTACCCATCGGAGGTTTCCCAGTGTCGTCAACGCAACAGCCTCAGGAAAACGGTCGGGAGCGGGACTTCGACAAGCTGCGGGTCGCCGATCCTGAGCACTGGACCGACGGCCCTCCGCATGAGCTCTTTGCCGAGCTCCGAAGCGAGTGTCCGGTCCATTGGTCGGACGGGATGAGCGACTATCCCGATGATACGGGCTACTGGTCCGTCACCCGGGCAGACGACATCCGCGCGGTCAGCCTGGATTGGAAGACCTATTCCTCCTACGTCGGGGGCGTGCTGATCTCCACGTACGACTGGCCGCTGGAGATCGCCCAGCAGGAGTTCATCGCGATGGACCCGCCCAGGCACGACCGGATCAAGAACCTGTTCCAGGCCGGCTTCACGCCAAGACGGATCGCCGAGCAGGAGCCGCCCGTCCGAGCGATCGTCACCGATGTGCTGAAAACGCTCGAAGGTCGCGAGACGTGCGATCTAGTCGCCGATGTCGCCCAGCCGGTCGTGTCCCGCGTGATCGGCAAGTTCGTCGGGATCCCGATCGAGGAAGACCGGAAGTGGGCTGAGATGATCAACGCGGCCCTCGGCTACGAGGACCCGGATCTGCGTGGCGAGTGGACGGCTGAGGAACTGATGAACGAGCTGTTTACCAGGGTCGGGCAGCTAGTCGAGGCTCGCCAGCAGGAGCCGCAGGACGATCTTCTGTCGATTCTCGTGCATGCGGAGGTCGAGGGTGAGCGGCTGGCGCACGAGGAGATCGTGATGGGCTTTCAGCTGTTAATGGAAGCCGGCAACGACAGCACCAAGGCAACCTTCTGCAGCGGAATGCGGGCGCTGATCGAGCATCCTGACCAGCGTCAGCTACTGCTCGACGATCCATCGCTGATCTCGGGTGCCGTCGAGGAGTCGCTTCGGATGTACCCGGCCTTCGCCCACATGCGCCGCACGGCGACGTGCGACACCGAACTCGCCGGGCAGCAGATCAAACAGGGCGACAAGGTCATCATGTGGTACCCGTCCGCGAACCGCCAGGAGTCCCTGTACGACGAGCCGAGCCGGTTCGATGTCCGCCGCAACGCTCAGCATCAGGCTTTCGGCGCCGGGGGGCGACACTTCTGCCTCGGCGCGGCCCTCGCCAGGCTCGAGTTGAGGATCCTGTTCGAGGAGACACTCAAGCGCTACCCGCAGATGGAGCTGGCGGGCCAGCCGGTGATGGCCCAGTCGACGTTCATCAACCAGTTGAAGACGCTGCCCGTGAAGCTCGGCGCGCTTTCCGCGTAGCCCTGAAGCCGGCCAACCGATGCCAGACGTTGAGTTCCTGGTCGTAGGTGCCGGGGCCGCCGGGTGGGGGTGCGCGCAAGCGCTCCGCCACCTCGGCGCCAGGGGCTCCGTCCTCCTTGTCGGTCGCGAGCTTGACGCGCCTTACGACCGGACACTGTGCTCCAAGAGCTACCTCGCCGGCACGGTCTCCGAGCTGGACGCGCTGCTTGCGCCCCCCGAAGCATGGGCCGATCAGGGGATCGAGCTGCTCACAGCCACAACTGTGATGAGCCTCGACCCAGCAGCCCGTACCGCACAGTTGTCGGACCGTCGCACTTTGTCCTTCGGAAGTGCGTGCCTCGCCACGGGCGCGAACGTCCGGCGGTTGCAGATCGACGGCGCAGGGCTGGACGGGATTCACTATCTACGAACGCTGCGTAACGCGGCGAGGATCCGCAAGGACCTCGAGGACGCCGAGCGCATCGTGCTGATCGGCGGGTCTTACATCGCCACTGAGGCGGCAGCGACGCTGACCGCCGCTGGGCGGCGCTGTGCGATCGTGATGCAGGAGTCGGTCACGTTGGAGCGGACGGCCGGCAGGCGCGCCGGCGCCTTCATCCAGCAGCTGATGAACAGCCAGGGGATCGAGATCTATCCCGAGGACGAGGTCGTTCGCTTCGAAGGGGTTGGCGACCGGGTCGCCCGCGTGGAGACGGCGCGGGGTCGTCAGCTGGCGGCCGATGCGGTGGTGATCGGCGCCGGAGTGACACCTGACGGGAGTTTGGCCGCGCGTGCCGGGCTCGAGTTCGGCGTCACCGGCGGTATCCGCGTCGACCAGTGCCTGCGTACCTCCGCTGAGGGGATATTCGCGGCGGGCGATGTCTGCGAATACCCCAGTCCTGCCTGCCCAAGCGAGCCGCTCCGCGTCGAACATTGGGACGCCGCGATCGAGCAAGGTCGCACGGCGGCGCGCGGGATGGTAGGGGAGCCGACGTCGCATGAAGTCGTCCCTTACTTCTTCTCTGATCTCGCGGACTGGGTCTCGCTCGAGTACGTTGGGGTCGGCGGCGGTTGGGACGACGAGGTGCTGCGCGGCTCATTCGATGCTGGCGCCTTCACCGTGTTCCAGCTGCGAGCAGGGCGTCTCGTTGGGGCCCTGACCGTCGGTCGCAGCCAGGACCTCGATCCCGCGCGGGAGCTGGTGCTCGGTGGCGAGGACCTCTCCACCCGCCGGACAGAACTCGGTGACCTCGACGCCGAACTTGCGGCGGTCCCGAAAGCAAGCCACAGGCTGAGCGTGGTGGTGCACGAGATGCCGGCCGGCGCCGCCGAGCCGCTACCGCCGGCTCAGCCGGTCGCGCTCGGCGCGGATCCGGCCGGCTCCCCGCAGGCATGGATCTGCGAGAACTGCGGGTTCATCTTCGAGCTCTCCGAGGGCGACCCGGCCGGCGGCGTTCCGCCTGGAACGCCGTTCGAGGCGATTCCCAACGATTGGGTTTGTCCGGTGTGTGGCGCGGCGAAGTCTCAGTTCGGGCCGCTGTGAATGCTTGCCGAATTCGACCGCTTCCTTGCGATCGCCGAGGCTGCCCAGTGGGACGATCGGGAGCCTGAGCTGCAGGGCGACGCCGCGGCGTGGCAGCGGCTGGACGCTCCGGTGCGCACGCGCGTGACGCGCCTGGTCGCCGGATTCCTCATCGCCGAGGCCAGCGTCGCGGAGCATCTCGGGCCCTTCGTGTCAGCGGCGAAGCCTGCGGCGGCGGCGTGCCTCCGGATGCAAACCGGCGACGAGGAGCGGCACGCTCGATTCTTCGATCGCGTCGCCGAGGAAGTGATAGGGGTAGCCGGCGCGACGCCGGATGACCGGCGAAGAACATTGCGACGGCTGCTCGATCCGGGATTCCTGCGACTGTTCGAGACTCGCCTGCCGGACATCGCGGCAGACGTCGGCACCTCGGCGATGGCTTTCAAACGCGGGGTGGGGCTCTACCACCTGACCCTGGAGGGGATCGTGTTCAGCGCCGGTCAGCGAGCGTTGCTGGAGATCCTCGCGGGTCAACCCGGTCTGTCCGGGGTTCGTCGCGGAGTCGAGTGCGTCGTGCGCGACGAGCGCTGGCACGTGGGCTTCGGCGCCCGCATCCTCCAGGACGCCATCGGCGAGGAGCCGTTGCGCGACTGGATATTGGCCGAGGGTGACTTGGCTGTCGCCGCGTGGCCGAGTGCCCTGACGCCTCAGCTGCAAGCATCGATCAGCGAGCACCATCGACGCCGGGTCGCCGTTCTCGCCGCGCACGCACCCGCCACCGGCTAAGCCCGCGTCCTTGGGGTAGCCGGCACGCGTTCCGGTATCCCCCACGTGGGCTGGGTCCCCGATCTGTGTGGCGAACCTCCCGTTTCGAGGGTTACCGTCGGGCGACTGTGCCGCTCGTCCTGAAGAAGAAGCCGCGAGTGGCGGTCGTCGGGGCCGGACTCGCCGGTCTGACCGCGGGAAGCCGCCTGTCCGAGGCCGGAGCCGGGGTGGTTGTCTACGAGGCGCGCGAGCGCGTCGGCGGGAGAGCGCACACCATCACGGAGAACTTCCAAGCCGGGCAGCACGCCGACCTCGGGCCAGAGCTGATCCTGGCCGGCTATCGGGTGCTGTCGCAGCTCTGCGCTGAACGCGGGGTTGAGGTGTCCGCGCCGATCTCGTTCGACCGCCCGGGGGCAGAGCCCGGCGAGACGCTGCTCGAGGCGATGCTCGAGCGCGGACGGCTGATCCTCGGCGGTACCTTGATCGAAGGCGATCGGTTCGACGGATTGCACCGGGAGATCAGCGCGGCGCTTGAACAAACGCCGCCGGCAACTCACGAGGTGCTCGGCCAATGGGTCCGTCGCGCTCGGCTCTCGCCGGCTGCGCGCGGGGCCGTAACCGGCGTTGCTCGGATGATCAGCGGCGGCGATCTCAACCAGTACGACGGCCATTACATCTTTGCCGACAGTTGGGGTGGGGTTCGTCGCATCATGGGTGGAACGCAGCGGCTCGCGCAGGCGCTCGCCGAAGGACTCGAGGTCCGGCTCGCCACGCCGGTACGCACCATCCGGCAAGGCGGCGGCGTCTTCATCACCGCCGAGGACGGCCACGCCGAGCGGTTCGATCACGCGATCGTCACCGCGCCCTTCCACGTGCTCGCGACGATCGGCTTCGATCCGCCACTCGAGCCGGCCCGGCTCGCAGCCCTCAACGCGTTCCAGCCCTCCGCCGGGGGAAAGCTCGTCGCTCAGTACACCGAGGGCGACGCTGTGCGCGCTGCCCTCGCGCGGGCGTGCTTCACCGATGGCGACGTCCACGCGATGTGGGTCTCCAACCCTTATGTCGCCGTCGGCCCGGCGGTGGTCGCAGGCTTCGTCGGTGGCAGCAACCGTGCCCTGTTGGAATCCCCGAACACAGCGCTCGCGCGGCTGGATCAGCTCGTCGCGGTGGCAGCGGGCTCACCGGTAACGCGGACCGCCGGCGCGGTGAAGAACTGGACCGCCGACCGTTGGGCGCTCGCGGCTACCACGTCACCCGGAACATCGCAGCGGGGCGAGTTGATCCCGCGCGTTGCCCAGCCGTTGAACCGTCTCCATTTCGCCGGTGATTACACCGATTTCTCGTGGACGGGCGGCATGGAAGGCGCGGTCCGGTCGGGCGTCCGCGTGGCCGATGAAGTCCTCCGTCGGCCCGCGCGCATTCCCCTCCCCGAAGTCGATACGCGGCTGGTGAGGTGATGAGCACCGTTGTGATCGGCGCCGGTCTTGCCGGTCTCGCTGCGGCTCGGCGGCTCCAAGACCAGGGAGAGGAGGTGGTTGTGCTCGAGGCCCGCGATTGCATCGGCGGGCGCACCCGCTCTCCCCGGGACCTGCTCCGTTATGGCCAGCCTGCCGACCTGGGTGCGTCGTTCATCGACCTGGGCCAGGACCTGCTGCTCCAGACCTGTGACGAGTTCGGCCTTGCGCTGACGCCGCGGATCACGCTGATGTCAAGCGATCCGGACGGCTCGTTTTCGGTGTCCTCACCCCTGCGTGGCCCGATGATCCTCGGCGGCCGGGTCGTGCGGCAGGCCGAGGCGACGGTGCTCGCCGAAGAGGTCCGAACCGCGACGAACGCGTTCCCGCCGCTCCCGGTCGAGACGATTCCTGCCTGGGTGGCACGCGCCGGTCTCAGCGACCGTGCTCAACGAGCAGTGTGCGCGCAAGCCGGCGGCGACCCGGTGTGTGCACCCTGGCGCGTGCAGATGGAGGTTGTCCACCCGCCGCCGGTCGGCAAGGCGTGCTGGATGCTGGTGGACGGCGCCGAGTCGATCGCCCGGGCGATTTCCGACGGTGTGGACATCAGACTCGAGCACCCGGTCAGGTTGGTCACGCACCGCCGGGATGGAGTGGAGATCGAAACGGACCGGGACCGCTTCGCTGCCGACGAGGTCGTCGTCGCCGCACCCATCCCGCCGACGCTCGAGATCGGCTTCGCGCCCGTTCTTCCCGCTTGGAAGGTGAATGCGTTGCTGTCGACCTCGATGTCGCAAGGCGGCAAGGTGATCGGTCAGTATTCACACGGTGGCTTGGTCGCCGACGCCATGGCTCCCTCCGTCCTGTCAGACGGTGCGATCTCCCTGGCGTGGGCCCGCCCGGTTGGCCCGGAAGACTCCGTCGTCGTAATGGGTTTGATGCCCGACAACGCCGACGGCGTCCTGCGCGACCCGGATCGCGCGCTGGATAAACTCGATGAGATCATCCGGTCGCTCGCGGGAGATGCGCCCCAGCGACTGGCCGGGGCGGCGCGCGACTGGACCGCTGAACCGTTCACCGGGGGCGTCGTCTCGGGAACCCGGGCCGATCACGAGCGCTTGATCTCGCTGCTAGCGCACAACGTCGGCACGATTCACTTCGCCGGCGAGCACACCGATCTCGTGTTCGCGACGGGGATGGAGGGCGCGCTCCGCTCCGGGCTGCGCGCGGCCGACGAGATCCTTCAGCGCCGCGCCCCAAATACGAAGCGCCGAGGGGTGCGTTCTTGACGGCGTTCGGCCATCTGCACCACATCGGCATCGTCGTCAACGAGTTGGAGCCCGCGAGCCGCAACATCACCGCACTGCTTGAGGCGCGGGTGAGCGATCGCGGCGTCGACGAGCCGCTCGGCGCAAGCTGGATCTGGGTCGAATCGCCGCGCAACCCGGTGATCGAACTGCTCGCGCCCACCGGCGACGGCGCTATCGCCGATTGGCTCGCCCGGCGCGGCCAGGGCCTCCATCACCTGACAATGCAAACATCCATCGGGCCGCCCTGCTTCGCCAAGCTGAGCATGACTACCAGGCGACGACGCTGCGCCACCTCGTACAGGACCTCGGCGTGACGCCTGCAGTGTTGTACTACCACTTCAGGACCAGGACGAGCTGTTGACCGCGTTGATCGACGAGATCATGACCGGCGATCTCGAGCTGGTTCACAGGATCAAGCGTGAAAACGAGGAGGATCCGCTCGACGAGGTGGTCTACCCCGACGTCCACGGCATGTGCCACCAGCGCGAAGAGGCGCTGATCGTCGAGGGCGAGGCCAGCATCTGCAGGAGGAGCTTCGCGAACGTGCCAGCCGCATGATCCGCGAATACGAGCACGAGGTCGCCGACTGCATAGCCAGGGAATACGATCTGACCGGGTCGGAGCTTGCGTTGGCAACGAGGGCAGTCATGGGCTTGGCTGACCGAGCACGAACACCGACGCGCCCGAGGTCGATCGACGCGCCGGCGATCTCAAGCGCTGACGCTGGCTGATCGGCGAGCATCCGTAGGTGGCGTCAGCCGCTGTTGCGGAGACGGTTGTAGAGGGCGGCAATCTCCAGGTTGCCGTCGCCCGCACTGATGACGGACTGAAGCATCTGGCAAAAGGCGGTGGTCAGATCGGCTGGCTGGCCGATCTGACGCATGTCGTCGCGCGCCATGCACGCTGCGTCATAGTGCGTCCTGATCGCAGCCTGGTCCGTTGCGTAGTCGCCGCGCTCGATCGAGTCGACGCCGTACCGGAACCTGCTGCGCAGCAGCTCCAGCCCGTGGCCTTCGATCACCTCCAGCAGCGTTGCCGGTGTAACGCCGAACTGGTCCGCATAGGCGACGGCTTCGTAGAAAGCGCCGAGCGCAAGATTGTGAAATGCCGCTCCGGCCGATCCGACGACGTTTGCGGCCGCGATGTCGGGACCCAGATATCGGGCAGGAGCGATCGCCGACAGCAGCGCCTGGTTGGCGTCGTAGACGCTTCGCTCCCCGGCGTACGAAATCAACGAGCTCGGGGTGCCGAGGTCCGCCGGGTAATTGTGAATCATCCCGTCGAGCAGACGCGCTCCGCATTCGGTAAGCCAAGCAGCGAGCGAGCGCGCGTCGCTGGCCGTTCCTAGCGTGAGATTCACGATCGTCCGGCCGGCGAGCACCTTTTCGGGATCTGCCGCCTGCAGGATCTCGACCACGTGGTCGTGACGCTCCAAACAGACGACTGAGATCGGAGTGCTTGCGATCGCGGAGGCTGCGTTCGGGGCGACCGTTGCGCCGGCCGCGCGCAGCGGCTCGGCCTTGGCGGCGGTGCGGTTCCAGACGGTGGTGGGATGCCCGCCGGCGAGGAAGCGTCGGGCTAGTGCCGACCCCATGTTGCCCAGCCCGATGACCGTGATTGCTTTGCTCATGGTTTGCAAACGTACTCATCGCGCGCTCAGCAAGGGCGAAGCGTGCTCGGCGAATAGTCCATGTGGGCGTAGTCCGACCAGTATCTGGTTGACCTCGGTGGGTCGGCCGGGTTGGCTTTCCAGACGATCGCTCAATGAGTAGGAGGACTGTGTGACGACGGATGAATCGCGAGCGCCCCTGTCGGTGGTCGTGGTCGGGGGTGCCGGCGCGATGGGCCGCTGGACGGTTCGCTGGATCGCGAAGCTGGGCTCCGCCGCGCGGCTGCTGGTCGCCGACATCGACGTTGCGCGGGCGGAACGGCTCGTCGGCGAGGTCGGTGGTCCGTGCGCCGCGGTGCGACTTGACGCCACGGATCCGGCCTCGATGTGCGAGGTGTTCTCCGGCAATGACGTCGTGATCAACACGATGGGGCCCTTCTCACTTTTCGCTCGGCCGATCCTGGAGGCGGCGATCGAGTGCGGCTGCGACTATCTCGACATCGACGACGACTGGGAGTCGACGATCGAGGGATTCACTCTCGACGCGCGTGCGCGGGAGGCCGGAGTGCGTGTCGTCAAGGGGATCGGCGGAAGTCCGGGAGTCTCCAACCTCTGTGCGAAGCTGGCCGCGCGTCGTCTGGACAGCGTCAGCGAGATCATCACCGGTTGGACGATGCGCGGCGCCGTCGTCGAGGACGAGCCCGCATACCTGTCGTCGAGCGGATCGGCCGGTGCCGCAGTCGAACACTGGCTGATCCAGATCAGCGGCACCATCCGTGCCTGGCGCGACGGCACCGAGCAGGAGATCCGTCCGCTGCAGCCCGTGGAGCTCGACTACCCAGGCATCGGACGGGTACGCACCTACACCGTGGGACATCCGGAGGCCGTGACGTTGCCCCGGAACATGCCTGGGGTCCAAACTTCGATGAATGTCATGTCCGGCCCCGACTGGTTGTTCGATCATGCTCGCGTGGTGGCGGCGGAGTATGACTCCGGTGCGATCACGCTCGCTGAGGGTGCGTTGCGGCTGGGCCAGGCGACGCCGCCCGCGGAGCGCGGTGCGCGTGATCCGCTCGCATCGGTCTGGGCGCTCGCCCAGGGCCGGCGCGGTGGCCAGCCGATGGCGGTATCGGTACAGCCAACCGCGATGCCGCCCGGCAAGATGGGCGGAGGCACCGGTGCCGCAGCAGCGGTGGGGCTCGAGCTCCTACGCCGTGGGAGCATCACCGAACCCGGCGTTCACGCGCCCGAAGAGGTCATCGATCCCAATGAGTTCTTCTCCCTGTACGTCGATCTGGCCGCCCCGACCGCGTCGTCGGGTAACGACATGCTGCTCGTCCGCGAGCTGGCCGGAGATGCCGTGCCGGCAGGAGACGGGAGAGCCTGAAGATGCCCTTGCCTAGCGGCCCGACAGAGCCTGCGCCCAGCGGCGCGTTCGACCTCACAGGTAGGCGAGCGCTGGTGACCGGCGCCAGCCGCGGGATCGGCCCCGCCATTGCGGTTGGCCCTGCGGCTCATGGCGCTGACGTCGTTGCTGTGGCGCGTAGCCCGGAAGGGCTGGCCGCAACCGTCGCGGCGGCGCGCGGCCATCGCGGCATCGTCAGGGCACAGGCCAGTGATCTGAGTCAGCCCGAATCGATCGAGCGGTGCGTCGAGGCCGCCGCCGAGACGCTCGGCGGCATGGACATCCTCGTCAACAATGCGGGCACGTTCCACGCGGCCCACGTTGAGCACACAGACCCTCTCCGCGTGGGAGCGCGTGGTGGATCTCAACCTTCAGTCGTGCTGGCTCCTCGCCCGCGCGGCTTCGCCGCACCTTCGTGCCGCCGACGGGGGAAAGCTGATCAACGGTGCCTCGACCCTCAGGTTCATCGGGTCGCGTGGCGAGAGTGCCAATGCGGCCGCGAAGCACGGTTTGATCGGGCTGACCAGGGCACTTGCGCTGGAGTGGGGGCGGCACGACATTCAGGTCAATGCCTTGGCTCGGGGATACGTCGAGGCCGAGATGACGCGCGGGATGCTCGAGGACGACGCCTCGGCGCGCTGGGTAAAGCAGAACACCCCGATGGGCGCTGGGCCTACCCGACGAGATGGTCGGGCCCACCGTCTTTCTTGCCTCGCGGGCGTCGGCGTTTGTCACCCGCCAAGTGCTCGTGGTAGACGGCGGATGGACTGCACAGTAGGTCACTTGGACCAAAGGAGCTGCGATGAGCACGCAAGTCTGGACGGGTCGCGTTGACGCGATCGAGTTCCTCTCTCTAACTGCAGAGGAGGGAGGGTGGGAGCCGCTCGCCGGCGACCCTCGCGCTCGGGTTCACACATTCTGCGAAAGCGAGGGCATGTGGACCGGCCTCGGATGCGTCGAGCCATCGACGTTCAGCTACACGAACCACGGCCCCGGTCTGTTGCAGATTCTCGAGGGTGAGGCGACCCTAACGGTCGAGGCCACACATTCGAGCTCAGCGCTGGTGACGTCGTCGTGTTCTCCACCAGCGTCAAACAGACCTGGGAAATCAAAGCTCTCGTGCGCGAGTTCTTTGTCGCCTACACGCCCAGCGAGCAAGCTGGCTGACATGCGGTCTGGGATGGGGATGCTCCCCCAACGGGGCGAACTTCGAGGGCAAGCCATCCCGCAAGCCGGCCTGTGGCGTGGAAACTCCCCTATCAAGCCGCAGCTTCGGCTGCGTGGTGAACACCAACTGATCCAGCGCACCTCCGGCGAATGACGAACAACCACACATCGGGTACGGGGCGTCCGGCGCTAGCGGTGACCGGAGCGACAAAGGCGTTCGGCGCCAACCAAGCGGTCGACGACGTTTCGTTCGAGCTCGCGCCCGGTCAGGTCCACGCGCTGCTCGGTGGCAATGGCTCCGGCAAGTCGACGCTGATCAAGATGCTTGCCGGCGTCGAACACGCCGACGCCGGGCAGGTGGACATCGCCGGCCAGGCGATCGCGCTGGCGGACATGACCCCGGCTCGCGCGGAGGCGGCCGGACTGCGTTTCGTTCACCAGCAGCGCTCAACCTTCCCGGAACTGACAGTCGCGGAGAACCTCGCGATTGGTGGTCCCGGCTTCCCCGTTGGTCGGGGTGGCCGTGTGCACTGGCGCGAGGCGCGCCGGCGGGCCCAGCGAGCGCTCGAGCAGTTCGAGATCGAAGCCGATCCCGATCAGCTGCTCGGCGAACTTGGGCCAGCTCGTCAGGCCATGGTCGCAATCAGTCGGGTGCTGTTTGAGCGCGAGGGGGAGGGCGTGCTGCTCCTCGACGAGCCGACGGCGTCGCTGCCCGAGGCCGAAGTCCAGCTGCTGCTCGGGGCACTTCGGCGCCATGCCGAGCGCGGTCAGACGATCGTCTTCGTCACCCACCGACTGGACGAGGTGTACGCCGTCGCCGACAACGCGATCCTTCTACGAGACGGAAGGCTTGTCGACTCGGTCTCGCCGGGCGCGGTCTCCAGAACGGCTCTCGTCGAGCTGATGATCGGTCGTGCGGTGGAGCAGGTCACGCGGGAGTGCGGCCCGCAGACTGGCCGGCCGATCCTCGAGATCGAGGGGCTGTGTGCAGGGCCGGTCGGACCAGTCGACCTCACGCTCAACACCGGGGAGATCGTCGGCGTCGCGGGCCTAGTCGGGTCCGGCCGGTCGAGCCTGCTCAAAGCGATCTTCGGCGCCCTCTCCACAAGCGCCGGTTCGGTGCGGCTCGACGGTAAGGCAGTCGACAACCGTACGCCACGCAACGCGATGCGTGCGGGCATCGCGTTCGTCCCCGAGAACCGCGCCGATGACGCGGCTTTCCCAGAGCTTAGCCTGATCGAGAACTTGTCAGTGACGGTCACCGACAAGTACTGGAGTCGCGGGCGCATTCGCCGGCGCGCGGAACGGCGCGATGCCGAGCGGTTGCTCTACGACTACCTGGTCAAGGCGGGGTCACTCGACGATCCGCTGTCCTCGCTATCAGGCGGCAACCAGCAGAAGATCGTCGCGGCTCGCTGGCTGCGGCGTAAGCCGCTTGTGCTGCTCCTCGACGAGCCGACGCAGGGCGTCGACGTTGCGGCGCGCAACGAGATCTACGCGGTCATCAGCCACGCCGTGAGGCAGGGCTCTGCCGCACTCGTGGCCTCCTCGGACTCGGAGGAGCTTTCTGCGATCTGCGACCGCGTGATTGTCCTGCGACGAGGCCGTGTCGTCGGCGAGATCCAGCGGGGTGCGCTCACAGACAAGCGGATCGAGCGGCTCGCGCATGCCGATCCCGACGAACAGGCCGCATGAGCGATGCGCTCAGCTCTGAGAACCATCCGTGGACACAAACCGAAAGGCAGGGGCCGCATGAGTGGCGTGTCGGATAGCACAGTCGGATCAAACGTCTCCCAGGTGTCGTCCGAATCGTCACGCTCTCGACGCCGCGGGCGTAAGCCCTTGCGCTCCTATCTCGAGGCGTACGCGTTCGTCGGCCTGCTGGTGCTCGCGTTCCTGTTCTTCAGCCTTTGGTCGAAGACTGCGGCCACCTTCACGTCGACCGCGAACCTCCAAGTCCTAATCGGCTCGAACACGGTCGTCGCGATCGTCGCGCTCGGGGCGCTCATACCGCTCGTCTGCAACGAGTGGGATCTCTCGATCGGTGCCTCAGCCACGCTCGCCGGGGTCTATGCAGCCCAGGCTCTCGTCCATGGGACAACGGTACCGCTCGCGATTCTGCTCGCAGTCGCAGTCGGTCTCTTGGTCGGGGTGGTGAATGCCCTGCTTGTCACCCGACTCGGGGTCAACGCGGTGATCACCACACTGGGAACCTCGATAATCATCACTGGAGTCATCAGTCTCAAGACCCACGGCAACACCATCACGGGCAACATCCCGTCATCGCTCACTAATTTCGGGACGCTCAACTGGTTTGGCATTCCGCGTCCTGCGTTCGCGCTGGCCGCCGTCGCCGGCCTCGTCTACTACGGCCTTAACCACACCCCCTGGGGGCGATATCTTTACGCGCTCGGCTCCAACCGTTCCGCGGCACGGCTGGTCGGCATCCGGACGAAGCTGATGATCGGCACAACATTCGTGGTCGGCGGCGCGATCTGCGGTGCCGGCGGCATCCTGCAGGTCGCCCAGTCGGGCAGCGCCGACCCGAACCTCGCCAATACTCTGCTGCTGCCCGCGCTCGCCGCTGCCTTCTTGAGCGCCGCCTCGATCCGCCCCGGTCGGTACAACGTCGGCGGCGTTCTCGTCGCGGTCTATTTCCTGGCCGTTCTCAACAGTGGGCTCAATCTGGCGGGCGCTGCGGAGTACGTCTCTGACTTCGTCAACGGCACAGCACTGATCGCCGGTGTCGGCTTGGCGGTTCGCCTCGGCCGACGTACCGAGCCCTAACAGAATCACGATTCCGCACCTACTCACCAAAGCACACACCGGCCTTCTCTCGAACAGGAGTGAACAGATGGAAATGATCTCGATGCGTCGAAGGTGGCGCCCGACGTTAGCCGCCGTCGCGGTCGCGCTGAGCGCGCTCGCGCTTACAGCTTGCGGCGGATCGAGCAGCAGCAGTGCGAGCGCCGTAAGCACCGCGAGCAACAGTGACTTCACGTCGACCAACAAGTATCAGGCGCTTCTGCCGCCCATGTACAAAGGCCTGTTCGCTCCTCCGACCGGTCCGGCCGTCAAGGCCCCCAGCGGTAAGCGCATCTGGGTCGTAGACGCCGGCCTGGCTAGCTCTTACGGGGTGCGAACAGCGGACGCCGTGCAGCAGGCGGGCAAGAAGCTCGGCTGGAACGTGAACGTAGTCGACGCAAAGTTCGACCCCAACCAAATGCTGACCGGCTTCAAGCAAGCCGTCGCTGCGAAGGCACAGGGAATCATCGCGATCTCCGTCGACTGTCCGATCGTCACGACGGGCGCGCAAGAGGCAAAAAATGCCGGCATCCCGGTTGTCGGACTCGAAACGCTGGACTGCAACCCCAGCCTCTACAGCTATGTCGTCCACTATTACAACGGCGCTTCGCTAGAGCAATTCGACAAGCTCTGGGGTGAGTGGCAAGCGAACTATGTAATCGCCAAGACCAACGGCCAGGCCAAGACCATCCTCAATACGGAGACCGACCTCCAGACCACTCGCTGGTCCGCGGAGGGGAACAGGCTGGCGCTGGCCAAGTGTCCGACGTGCAAGGTCGTCGCCGATGCAAGCTTCGTCGGGACGGAGTTGGGCCCGCCGCTGGCGACGAAAATAGAGCAGGCATTCATCAAGAATCCCGATGCCAACTCCTTCATTCCGTCCTACGACGCCATCATGACCCAAGGCGGCGGTGCGCAGGCGATCAAAGCGACCGGCCGGATGAGCCAGCTGGTCATCTCAGGTGGAGAAGGCTCGGCAGCTGGTATCGCGCAGATCCGGGACGGAAACGGCATGCAGGCGTGCATCGGAGAGAGTCCTGAGTGGGAGTCCTACACCGCCGTCGATGCCCTCGTCCGCCTGTTCCTCCACCGCAACCCGAACGAGTTGGACAGCGGCAACGGCTTCCAGCTCTGCGACAAGACCCACAACCTGCCGCCCGCGGGCCAGGCGTACCAACCGCCGGTCAACTTCGTTGCTGACTTCTACAAGCTCTGGGGTGTTGCCTAGGGGATTGGAACGAGACAACGCAGTCGGCCGCCCAGCCCCCGGTCATCTCGACCGGGGGCTCCGCCACCTGCACCACGGTCTCATGCGGCGGTTTGTTGTGGCTTGACATTGCCCAGCAGCAAATACCGTCCAACTGAACGTTTGTTTAGTACAGGAGACGACGCTATGACGTTGGCTGATCAGCCGCTACACCGACACATCCGGCCGCTCAGCCGGGGCGGCGGCCCGGCTGCGTCGAACGGCGGAAGCAGCTGGCGTCCGCCGGCGCCTCGCCCCACGTTAGCTCCGACATTCCCACGCTATCGAGCTGGCCCTGCCAGCGAGCAGGAGCTGCTGCATCTCCCGGTGGCTGCTCCCCGAGGGCGTGCTGTCGTCGGTCTGCGCGCTCCGCCGCCACCAGCTCGCGGTCAACGGGCTGGCCGTCGTTCTGGGCGGCCACGCAAGCACCGGGCTTGAGGACAACCTCTACCACCGAAAGGCGAGCTGGCCGACATCCCGTGGCTGGTCGAGCGGGTCCGGCGGCTGGCCGAGACGCTCAAGCTCCCGGTCGCCACCCGGACCAGGCCCGGGCGCTGCTCGGCTTGACGCGAAGCTGATGGCGACGACCCCGGCGGTGCACGGACATGGCGACCTACGAATTCCACGGCCAGACAGCGATCGTCACCGGCGCCTCGCGCGGCATCGGGCTGGCCATCGCCGAGGCGCTGCGGCCGGCGGCGCCAACGTCGTGCTGTCCGGCCGCGGTCAGTAGGGCATCGACGCGGCCGCCGCCTGGTTGGGCTCCGAGGAGGCCGTCGGCTTTCAGGCCAACGCGACCGACGAGCGGCCGTCCACGCGTGCGTCCACTTCGCCGTCGAGCGCTTCGGCTCGCTCGACATCCTCGTCAACAACGCCGGGACCAGCCTCGCCTTCCGCCCGATCGCCGACGAGAGCAGGCAGCCGCTCATGGAGACGCTCGAGGTGAACCTCTGGGGCCCGTCCTGTGGACAGACCTGGCCTGGAGAGCGTGGATGCGCGAGCACGGAGGCACGGTCATCAACAATGCATCGGCCGGTGGGATCGTAAGCGGACCGGGCCTCGGCGTCTACTACGCCTCCAAGGCCGCACTGAATCAGACTGAGCTGCTAGCGGTCGAGCTGGCCCCGAACGTGCGGGTCGGCGCGATCGCTCCCGGGGGTGGTGCGCACGCAGTTGCCGTACGACCTTGGCACGGGGAATCCGACGCCACGGCCGCGTTCACGCGCGTGGGGCAGACGGCGAGCCCGCCGACATCGGCCGGTCCATCGCGTTCCTGGTCTCCGACGCCGCGGGCTGGATCACCGGCGAGACCCCCGCGGTCGACGGCGGTCAGCCTCACGGCCCGTCGATGGCTTTCGAGGATGACGAGACCGCGTCGTCCTGAGGACCCGTGGGCCGGCCTCAGCGATCGCTGCGCAGATCCTCGTACATCGCGGCCGGGGCGAGCTTGGCCTTGCCGGCGGCCAGCGCCGGCTCGACCATGTCGCAGAAGGCGCTGAGCAGCCGGGCCTGCTGGCCGATGCGGCGCATCTCCGCCCGGCCCATCGGGGCGACGTCGTAATGGATGTAGATCGACGCCTGGTCGGTCGTGTAGTCGTTGCCCTCGATGTGCCCGATGCCCCGGCGGAAAGCCGAGCGGCAACGTTCGAGGCTGACTTCGTCAAGGATCTCGAAGATGCGGCGGGGCTCGAGGCCGAAGCCGTCGGCGTAGGCCAGACCCTCGTAGAAGCCCGCCAGCGCGATGTTGTGAAACGCCGCGCTCGCGGAGGCCAGGACGTTCGCCATACCCGGGTTACTGCCCGTGTAGCGTGAAGACCCGAGGGCCGACAGCACCTTCTCGTGGGCGTCGTAGACCTCCCGCGCGCCGGAGTACACCACCAGTGACGCGGGCGTGCCCATCTCCGATGGATACCCGAGCGTGATCCCGTCGAGGTAACGCGCACCCTGGTCGATGACCCACTGGTCCATCGAGCGCGCCTCTTCGGCGTCGCCCCAGGTGAGGTTCACGATCGTCCGCCCATCGAGCGCCTCCTGACCACCGGCCTGGGCCAGCACATCGGTCACCTGCTGGTAGCGCTCGATGCAGACCACGGTGAGCGGAGCGGCGGCCACGGCGCGGGCGGGATCGGCGGCGACCCGGGCTCCCATCTCCGCCAGCGGTCGTGCCTTGGCCGCCGTGCGATTCCACACGGTGACCTCGTAGCCGTGCTCTAGCAGGATGCGGGCGAGGACCGTGCCCATGTTGCCCAGCCCGATCACGGCGACCGACCCGTCCATGATGTTCACCTTCGCAGGTTGTGTAAACATGGCGTTTGATCGCGGCGAGGGTCAATCGACCATGGCGATGGCGTCCACCTCGTAGACCGCTCCTTCGAGCCCGAGGCGGGTGACGCCGAACATCATGGTCGCGGTCGCGCGAGCGCCCCCCTCCTGGGCCGCCTCCGCGACGCCGGCGTAGGCCGCTTCCAGGTTCTCGTCGGAGGGATCGACCACGTACATGGTCATCTTGACGATGTCGGCGGGCGTGGCCCCGGCCGCGGCCAGGGCGGCGTAGAGGTTGAGATGCGCTTGGCGCGCCTGGGCCCGGTAATCGCCGTTCTCGCCCACGAGGTTGCCGTCTCGGTCGACCCCGGGCTGGGCCGTGGTGAAGACCATTCGCTTCCCGGTGGCGGCGACCACCTGAGCAAAGCCGCGAACCTGGGGCAGCGTGTCGGGTCGGAACCTTTCGATGGGCATGCGGTCGCTCCTGGAGAGGTCGAGGTTGAGGTACCGGTGAACCTAGAACGGTGGTCGTCGCGATCGTGGTGTGGCGCAACGCGGTCGGCCCACCTGGGGGATCGCTCCGGCCGGTATTCAGCGCCGGCCGAGCGCGGCGCTCGAGTCCCAGGCAGCGATGGTGATGCCGCGTTCATGCACCTTGGCCTTCTCGATCCGCTCCGAGGCGGTCCTGAGCAGGCGACCGACGAACTCCAGGTAGCGCGGCAAAGCGAAGCGCGGCAGGTCCGTCGCGACGAACCCGACCAGCTCCAGGGGGCCGATCGACGCGCCCGGTCGCGGGACGACGAGGATCGCCACGTCCTCCTCGCCGACGTCGGAGGGCACGCCGATGGCGGCGACGTCTGAACGGAGGGATGGGCGGCCACCGCCGCCTGGACCTCCCGGGCCGAGACATTCTCGCCGCCCCGACGGATCGCGTCCTTCTTGCGCCCGATGAACTCCAGCATCCCGTCGGGGCACGCGGAACAGGCCGCCGTTGTCGAACCCGAGGTTGCGCCAGGCTTCGACGGTCTCGGCCGGCTTGCGCCAGTAGCCGCATCATGCCCAGGAGTGATCTCGTCGATACACCAGCTCGCCGATCTCGCCGACCGCCACCTGCCGGTCGAGGTCGTCGACGACGCGCACCGTCAGCCCCTCGATGGGCGCCCGACCCGACCGGGCATCGTCTCTCCCGCCCGCGAGCCTACGACCAGCAGGCACTCGGTCATCCCGTAGCCCTCGCTGATCTGAATCCCGAAGCGCTCCACGAACGCGCGCAGGATGTCACCGGGTGTCGAGGAGCAGCTCGCAAAGCGGGCCGGCACATCACGGTCGTCGGCCGGGGCGGCTGCTTGTACACAGCCACAACATGGTGCCGATCGCGGTGAAGTGCGTCGCCCCGTGCTCCCGGATGTCATCCCGGAAGCGCGAGACGCTGAAGCGCTTCGCGAGCGCCAGCGTGACCCGCCTGCGGATGGCGCTAGCCACCCACCAGCGTGTGTCGATGTGGCAGACCGGCTGCGCGCAGTAGAAGACGTCACCGCTTCCCGAGGGGACCAGACCGGCGCAGCTCGCCCACCAGCGTCTCACCGGTCTGATCGCAGTAGGTAACACGGGGTGAAAGCCGTAGCCGCGTTTCCAGGTCGGCTCGGCGCCCGCCTTGTCGGAGTGTGAAGTCAACAGCGTCGCGTCCAGATCGATCATCACGCGCTCGGGCCGCGCCGCCCAGCTTGCAGGCGCGGGCGCGACCGGTCCGCAGCCGCTGGATCGCCTCGGGGTCGCTGGCGATCTGATCGATCAGGCGAAACGCGTCGTGTCCGACGCGACGGCGCCGAAACAGCGCCGCTTGATCGCGCACCGCGCCCAGGTCGGTCAGGCAGTCCCCGCTGTCAGCGAGCACCACCGCCAGATCGTGGATCACCCGTCCGCGATCGTGGCTGCCGGCCCGCTTCTGCGGCGGCGCGAGATGTCGCGACGGCGCCCTGGTCAGGCCGGTCTTGTCGGCGACCCGGGCCAGCAGCGCGCTGACCGCGTGCGACCCCAAACCATCTCCGTCCGCCGTGGCCTCGACTGTCATCCGGCGCCCATCGTCCGTCCCCTCAAAGTCAATCCTCCCGAGCGTTCTTCGAGCCTTCCACAAGCCGAAGAATTCCCGCTCAGGCGGATAGCTCCGCGGCCCCGACGACGGGGGCCGCTCCCGTTTCACGCACGACCTGAGTTACCGCACCGCCATGCCAGGCACTCCAGAAGCGACCCGGAGGACGACGCCTCAGGTCGCCGGCAAGGCCGCGAGCTCCCGCACCACCGCCTCGCCTGCATGGTGGCCGCTGTTGTTGGCGCCGGGCAGGCCGGGCTCCGAGGTGTAGTCACCGCAAAAGCACACGTTGCCCTCGTCGGCGCGCAGGGCCCCGCGCCGCGAAAGAAAGCCCTCCCGGATCCGGGGCAGCGCCATCTGGGGCCAGCGCTGGATCACCGCGCGTTGCGGATCCAGCAGCTGCGCAGCGGCCGGGAACAGCCGCACCAGCTCGGCGTGCTGGAGCGCGACGAACCGCTCGTCGTCGACGTCGGGGAGAGCGCTGGTGTTGGACGCGACGACGTTGAGGTAACCGCCCCGCCGGGGATCGAGCTGCTGGGCGAGGTAGCCGTAGTTGGTGATGAGGTTGAAGGTGCCGAACCGGGCGGCCGGGGCAATGAAGACGCCGTCCCAGGGGGTGGAGACGCCGTCGGGGACCGCCCAGGCGACGGAGACGGTCGTGGTGTAGGGGGTCGCCGCCTCGAGCGCGGCGCGCTTCTCGGGCGAGACGCCCTCAACGACCTCGAGCACCGCATGGGCGGGCAGCGCGCAGATGCAGTGCCGGGCGGAGATCGTCTGCTCGTCACCGCCCAGGCCGCGGTAGGTGACGACGACCTCCTCGCCGCCCGGCTGGCGCACCGAGGTGACGGTCGCCCCGAGCCGCAGCGCCCCCGCAGGCAGACCGGCGGCGATCGTGTTCGCCACCTGCTGTGTACCACCCCGAACGCCGTAGAGGCCCTGCTTGGTAACGGGGTCGAGAAAGAGGCCGAGACCGTACGCCAGGCCGTAGAGCCCGGACATCGAGTACGGCGTCGATCCGGAGGCGCTCTCGCAGCAGGTCTCGAGCAGCTCCATGGTGACCGGGGAAACGCGGCCCATGAGGCGCTGCAGCGTCTGCCCGTCGATCTCGGCGCGCTGCTCGGCGCTCATGCGCTGGAGCGCGTGCAGCTTGCGCCGCAACCGCACCGCGGTCAACGCGAAGTCGAGCTTCTGCGTCGGCGAGATGCGCATGCGCGCCAGCAGCAGCTGCGGGGTGGCGCCGCGCGCGAAGTGGCCGTTGACGGCGAAGCCGAAGTCCGATCCGCTGACGCTGATCAGCTCGATGCCCAGCTCGCGGCAGAGAGCGGCCATCCGCTCGCTGCTGATGAGCTGCGCGCCGAGGTTGAACCACGCATCGCTATCGCCGCCCGACAGCGTGCGGCCCCCGACCCGCGGCTCGGCCTCGAGGACCACCAGATCGTGCTCGCGCAGCCGATGCGCGGCCGTCATGCCGGCTATTCCCGCGCCGAGGATGACCACGTCGCGGCGCTCATGGCCTTCGTGCATGATGCTCCCGTCCATCGCTGCTCACCGATGGCCGGCTAGGCCCACGATCGGATGCTGGTGGGCGCCGCGAGCCACGGCCAGCGAGAGTTCCGTGTAGAGGTCGCCCACCTCCACGGAGTAGGGCCTTGGTGTTTGAACCACAGGAACACGTACTCGCACATGTTGGCGATCGCGCGCGCGGCCACCCTGTGATCGGTCAGCCGGAACGCCCCCTCGCTCACCCCCGCCTCCAGGATGTCGCGGAACACGTCCACGTACTGGCGCTCGAGGGCCGCGATCTCGGCGCGCGGCTTGGGCGCGAGCGTCGGGTGCAGCTGCGTCGGGCCGAAGACCAGCAGCGGATCCTCCTGGCGCACCTTGATGGCCACCAGCGTCTTGATATAGGCCGTCAGGCGCTCGTCGGCCGTCCCTCGGCGGGACACGTCGACGAGGACGTCGATCGCGCATCTCGACCACGGTCGCGTCGAGTGCCTCGAGAAGGTCGAGCTGAAGCATCAACCGCCGGCAGCGCGCACACAGCATGTTATTCGGCGGACGACGCCGCCTGCGGCGCCCTCGCAGCTCGCGGCGCGCGACTGACATCTTGTGCACCTCGTCGGGGCCGTCGGCGGGCCGCAGGGTGCGCAGATACGCCCACGCCTGGGCGAGCGGGAAGTCCTGGGAAACGCCGCCGCCCCCGTGGACCTGGATGGCGCGGTCGACGACCTGCAGCAGATCTTGGGAATCGCGAACTTGATGCCCGAGATCTCGATCCGCGCACCCCGCTGCCGCCCGTGTCCGTTAACCACAACATCTGCTGCGGCCGAGCGAGTGGCAACGGTGGTCGAGCTCATGGCGCTAAGCCTGCAAGCACGCGGCCCTCGTCGCACCGAGACGCCCAAAAAGCGCGCCCACTTGGGTGATGATCCGTTTCGCCCGCCCGGGCGTTATCTGAGTCGAGATCGCCACAGACGGCCGCCCCAGTCGCTGGGATTCGGACGATGGCGAGCGCAGCCAAATCGTCGGCCTACAGCGAAATCATCGGTGACCGCAGGCTCCGGTGGATGGTCGCGCCAGCGTTCTTCGGGCGCCTCCCGTCCGGGGTCGAGGCGCTCGCCGCGGTTCTGTTCTTCAGCGCGGAAACGGGTCCTATGCCACGGCTGGTGTCGTGGCCGGGGCCACCAGCGCCGGCATCGCGATCGGCGTCGTGACGCAATCGAGGAGGATCGACCGCCGGGGATCTGGGGCGCTCATGCCGCTCGGCGTCGTCCACGCGCTGTGCGTCGCCCTGCTGATCCTCGGAGGCCTCAGCGACTGGCAGACAGTGATCTTGGTGGGGCTCGCCTTCGGCACCGGCCTGGCGGTCCCCCCGACGTCGTCGCTCGTGCGCAGTCTCTACCCCGCCGCGCTGGGTGAGCGCCAGCGCCTGGCGAACCAGACCTTCGCACTTGATGCCGCCATCACGGAGATCACGTACGTGATCGGACCCGCTCTGGTGTCGCTGGTCGTGCTGACGGCCAACACGGCCGCCGCGCTGCGGTCGGTGCCGCGGCCGCTCTGGCGGCGATGGGCATCCTGCTCGACGTCGTGGCGCATCAGACCCCGTCACGTGCGGCTGGCCCGCCAGGCACGTGGAGACTCGGCGCGCCGGGCGTCGCGATCCTGGTGTTGGCGTCGGTGCCGCTCGGCATCTCGTTCGCGATTCTCGAGGTGGCACTGCCGGCCTTTGCCACGGCGGCTGGGGAGCTGAGCAGGGGCGCGCTGATGTTCGTGGCCATGGCCGCCGGCGGCGCGATCGGCTCGGTGACCCCCGGCGCTTGGGCCGATCGGATGCAGCACGCCCGGGTCGTGGTCGCGGGCAGCTTCGCGTACCGACTGGTGGCACTGCTGCCGATCGCCGGTTCCACGCCGGCGGAGGTCGCCCTGCTCGTCGTGCCGTTCGGACTCCTCGACGGCCCGTGGATTCTGGGACGCAACGTCCTCACGGAACAGCTGGCGCGACCCGGCACGACGACCGAGGCCTTCGCGTGGCTCGTCACCGCCCTGCTCCTGGGGGCCTCCCTCGGCAACGTCGTGGGCGGCGTGCTCGTGGCGCAGACGTCCTGGCGGGCCGCGGTCGCCGCGGGCGCGCTCGTGACCACGCTGACGACCATTGTCACGGTGTCCAGTCGGTCGTCGCTGAAACCGTCGGCCGCCGCGACCCCCTCGATGTAGGTCCTAGTGGCCGGTGAAGCGCGGTGGCCGGCCCTCGGCGAAAGCGGCCGCCGCCTCGCGCGCGTCGTCGCTGCGGGCACGCAGTTTCGCGTCCCATGGCGTCCTCGAGTGTTCCCTCCGACGCCTGATCCAGTAGACGTTTGGCGAGGCGCAACGCTGTCGGAGCCTTCTCGCGCAGCAGCCCGACCACCCTGTCAACCTCATCCTGCAAGTCGTCGTCGTCCACGGTCCGGTTCACCAAGCCCCAGGCCTTCGCCTGCTCGCCGTCGAAAGGCTCGCCGAGCATGATGATCTCCTTCGCGACCACCCCACCGGCGGTCCTGGGCAGCACCGCGGTGAACCCGCTGGTCACGACCAGTCCCAAGGCCGTCTCGGTGAACCTGAAGATCGCCGCGCGGCTCGCGACGACGATGTCGGCGCTCAAGGCGATCTCCGCTCCGCCCCCCGATCGCGTACCCGTGCACCTGCGAGACGACGGGCACGGGGCAGGCCCGGATCCGGTGCGTGAATCTTGTGCAGCCGATCAGCCCCTGCGGCGACCTCGTCCGCGCTCTTCGGACCGGAGCGGTCCTCCTCCGCCGCCTGCCTGAGGTCGTGACCGCTCGAGAACGCGCGATCGGCACCTCGCAGGACCACCACAGGCACGTCGGCCGCCAGGCCGCGGAAGGCAGAGTCAAAGGCGTCCAGCAACCCGGGGTTGATCGCATTCAGCGCTCCTGACGGCTGAGCGTGATCGTCAGGCGTCGTCCGCCTGAGCGACCAGGACAGGGGGCTGCCAACAGGCACGAAATGAGCCTCCTCGCCTGGAACGCGGCAGGCACAGGTCACGATCCGAACCCTGCCCAGATGGCGTATCTACGTCTCCGGGGACTCCGCTGCCGACTCGGGGGCGACGATGATCGGGGCGTGATGCCCTGGTCCAGCCGGCTCGAGCTGTGTGAGAACGACGTGGATTACCTGGGCCACATCACGGCGGCCGCCCACCTCAAGCTATTCGAGGACGCCCGCAGCCACTGGCTGGCGGAGGTGACGAACGACCCTTGGCCGGCCTTCGTTGTCGTGCGCCAAGAGCTCGATTACCGTCGCGAGCTGCGGCTGACTGATGGGCCGGTCACGATCACGACCGAGCCGCCGCGACTCTCGAGGAGCACCGTCACGGTCCATGAGCGGATGGCGTCCGGGCGGGACACGCTGCACACCGAGTCTCTGGCCGTGCTGGTCCGCTGGGACCGCGAGCGGCGCCGCTCGATGCAATTTTCGGCGCGCGAGCGGAAGCGCATCGAGGCGCGGCTCAACGCCTGACGCATAGCCGGTCTGGGTGTGGTTCACCACAGCATCGCCCGTGAGCCGCCGTGCAGCGTAAATGCTTGTTCCATGAGCGCGTCAAACGACCCGGACCGGAACACGTCCATTCGGGACGCCTTCGACCGGACCGGTCAGCGAGCCGTCGTCACGGGGAGCGAGCCGCGGCGCGGGCCGCGCGATCGCGATCGCGGACGTGCGTCGCGGCGCCGACGTCCTCGCGGTGGCTCGATCCGAGAACGCTCTCCACGAGACGAAGGTGCTGGCGAGGACGCAGCCGGCCGGCTCGAGGGCCACGAGGCGGACTTGCGTGATCCCAGCGCCTCGATGCCACGATCGACCGGGCGTGCGACGAGCTCGGCGGGATCGACATCGTCGTCAACAACGCCGCGGACTCGCACTCTCCCGATCGAGGAGACCGAGGTGGAGACCTGGCAGCGGGTGGTCGAGCTCAATCTTGGGCCGTGCTGGCTGTTGTGTCGCGCGGCCTCCAGCGCCCTGCGCGGAGGCGATGACGGAAGCGTGCTCAACATCGCGTCGATCCTCGGTCTCGTCGCCAGTCGCAACGACTCCCCCGACATCGCGGCCAAGCATGGGCTCGTCGGCCTAACGCGTGTGCTCGCGCTCGAATGGACACGGCGAGGCGTGCGCGTCAACGCGATCGTGCTGGGAGACGTCGAGACTGCGATGACCAGCGAGTACCTGGCCGACGCCGCCTTCGGCGGCTGCGCCAGGCGGAGCACCCCCCAGGGGCGCTAGGCCCAACCGGAGTACGTGACCGGCGCCGCGATCTTCCTGGCCGCTCGCGCCTCGAGCTTCGTGACCGGGCAGGTGCTCGTCGTGGACGGCGGCTGGACGGTGCAGTAGCGCGGCCTTATCCCCCGGGCGGGTGGACGTGCGGACCCCAAGGTACACGACCCCGGCCGATGCTGGACCATCTCGCCATGCTTCAGCACAACAGCCTCCTCGCGACACTTCGCGCCGCCACCGCCCAACGACCGGACGCTGAGTTCGTCCGGATCGGTGGCCGGTCCTTCGACCGCCGCGCCACCCTCGACCTCGTCGAGACCACGGCTCGCGGCCTGCGCGAGCTCGGCGTCAGCCCCGGTGACCGCGTCGGCCTGATGTGCGGCAACCTCCCCGAGGCCCTGTGGATCTGGCTCGGGGCGAACGCCGCACGAGCGATCGATGTTCCGTTCAACGCCGGGGCGCGCGGACGCCTGCTCGCCTACTTCGTGGCTGATGCGGAACCGCGGGTGCTGGTCGGCACCGAGGAGTATCTGGGCATCCTGGCCAACACGATCGACACCGATCCCGAAGTCGTGGTGTGCGTGGGCGAGCACTCGGCGAAGCCGTTCGGCGACCGCGCTCGGCAAATGACCTTCGACGAGCTGCTGGCGCTCGGCACCGCTTCGAGCGAGACGCTGGAGGACCCGGCCCCTGGGGACACCGCGACGATCATGTACACGTCGGGGACCACTGGACCTTCGAAGGGGGTGATGTTGCCTCAGCGCTACTACGTGGCCAAGGCGGCCCACGCGGAGCTGGTCTTGGGGGTGCGGAGCGAGGACATCCTGTATTGCGTCCAGCCCCTGTTCCACATCGATGCACGCTCGTACGTCGCCGCTGCCGCTTACCATCGCTGCAGGCTGGCGCTCGGAACCCGCTTCAGCGCCACGCGGTTCTGGGACGAGGTGCGTGAGCACGGCGCGACGATCTTCGGGACCATCGGGACCATGCTGTGGATGCTCTATAAGCAGCCGCCCAAACCCAACGACAAGGACCTGCCTGCTCGGGTGGCCATGTGCTCGTCGTCGCCCAAGGAGATCCTGCGCGATTTCGAGGCGCGCTTCGGTGTTCAGATCAGCGAGGCCTACGGCATGACCGAGTGCGTCATCATCACCGGCGCGCCTCCGGGCGAGACCGTTCCGGGACGGGTCGGCCGCCCCATTCCTGGCCTGGCCGTCCGCGTGGTCGACGACCACGACGTGCCGGTGGAGCGGGGCGAGATCGGTGAGCTGATCTACCGCAGCGATGATCCCTCCGCGATGATGCAGGGCTACTGGCGTAAGCCGGCCGAGACCGTCGAAGCCTGGCGCAACCTCTGGTTCCACACGGGCGACCTGTTTCGCGAGCACCCCGACGGGATGCTGGAGTTCATCGGGCGCAAGAAGGACTCGATCCGCCGCCGTGGGGAGAACGTCTCGGCCTGGGAGGTCGAGGAGGCGGTGGCTGCCCACCCGAGCGTCCTGGAGGTCGCGGCGCTCGGTGTGCCCTCCGATGTGGGCGAGGAGGACGTGGCGATCCTCGTCGTGCTCAAGCCGGGCGAATCGATCGATGCCCCAGAGCTGGTCGAGTTCGTCGCGGCCGATCTCCCGCGCTTCGCTGTCCCGCGCTACGTGGAGGTCGTCGAGAGCTTGCCGAAGACGCCGTCGGAGCGCATCGAGAAGGCCAAGGTGCGTGAGCGCGGGATCACCGACGCGGCGTGGGACTCGAACGCCGCGCTCGGCCGGCGCTGAGCGCAGCAGCGAGGGTCTACTCCGAGGGCAGGCGGAAGGAGTGCAGGAGCGCGCCGCCCATCAGGCGCGGGTGGATGAAGAGCTCCTCTGCGCCGCCATGGTCGCGGTTTTCGCCGATGATCCGGAGCCCGCAGACCGACGCGTGCTCGTGCGACGCGTCCAGCGAATTGGCGTGGAACGAGATGTGGTGGATGCCTTCACCTCTCTTGGCGAGGTAACGCGCGATCGGGCCGTCGCCCGTCGGCGTCACCAGTTCGATTGGAACGCTGCCGGGCGCCTGGATGAAGAGCCAGGCGGCCGCGAGCACGTCTTGGTCCTCGCCCTGATCGATGACGGTTCCTCCGAGCAGGGCGCAGATGTTCTCGCGCGCCGGCTCGAAGTCGTAGACCGCGATGCCGATGTGGTGCAGCGCCCCGAATGGCCCGACCTGGTCAGCGGGCAAAGGCTCAGACATGGCTAGGCGAGGCAATCGACGCGTTCCGGTGCCGCAGGATCTCCCCAGCCGCGCGGAGGCTGGAGCGCAGGGCTCCGTCCACCGATGTCGCCCAACTGTCAGCGGTGTGCTCGCCGGCGAAGTAGAGCGCGGCGCTGATCTCGTCCTTTACGGCGTCAAACGCCTCATCTTTGAGGAACTCGCCGTCAACAATGAGGCGCCCGGGCTCGAGGTAGCCCTCGAGGCGATGCGTGACGAACACGATCGTCTGACCACGCTCGGCATGGCGGCGCAGCGCGTCGAGCAGCAGCCGCACCTCCGCCTCCGGCAGCGACGGCGTCGGCTCCTCGAGGAGCAGCACGCCCTCCCCCTCGCGCTCAAACAGCACCCGACTGATTGCGACCATCGCCTGACGAGCGGGCCTAAGTCCACCGAGCCGCTGATCGGGATCGTTATCACAGGTCCACGTCTGTGCCACCAACTCCATGGCCGTAGCGTGCTCGCCGAGGGGATCTGCGACACGATCCGCGGGCCCGAACTTGCTCAACCGGGGGATGTCGTTGCTCATGGGCCGGAAGATTCAGCGCCTCGAGCGCGTCGCATGGAGAGGTCTGTGAACGCTTCCCAGTCGATCTCGACCTCGTACAGGACGCTGACGCGCTCCGGGTAGTCGGCGCCGGTATACCGGCGGGCTATCGCGTCCAGGAGATCCCAGGCCTCGTCGCCGGTACGGGTTAGCGACGACGCGGCCCCACCGCTGCGCAGTGCGGTACGGATCCTCTTGGTCGACGATGGACAGGGCAACGCGCGGATCGCGAGCGATGTTCCGCCCCTTCAGGGAACGCGGATCGGCGACAAACGCGAGCCGGTCAACGTCGACGACCGTGACCCAGAGGGCGACCGAGTGCCGCGCCCCGCGGGCCATGAGCGTCGCGAGGTGCCCAAAGTTGGGGCCCTGGAGCAACTCGCGGATCGCGGGGTCCATCCGCGTGGAGGCTGACGGCTGCTCCGCGCGGCCGTAACCATCGATCGCTCGAGATCCCCCACCTGGAGGACGCTTGCCGGACCGCCGTCGACAGGCGCCGCACATGACATTACGGTCTCGGCGTATGGGTGATACGAACGGTGGCTCGAAGGATTACGACGTCGCAGTCATCGGCTGCGGGTTGATGGGGTCCGCGCTTGCGCGTGCGTTCGCCAACAGCGGGCGCTCGGTGGCTGCCTGGAACCGGACATACGAGCGAGCCGAAGCGCTCGCCGGCGATGACATCACGCCGGTGCGGTCGATCGAGGACGCCGTGGGCTCGGGACAGCTCGTCGTCGCCTGCACGGCGACCTATGACACGACCCGCTCCGCGCTTGAGCCCGTCGCCGAGTGGAGTGGAGCGCAGTTGGTCAACATCGGGACGAGCACGCCGGATGAGGCGGAGCAGATGGAAAGCTGGGCCAAAGGGCGCGGCGCCGAGTACCTCGATGGTGCGATCCTCGCCTATCCCCAGGACATCGGCTCAGCGAAGGCGTTGCTTCTCTTCTCGGGCTCGCCCGCCATCTGGTCTGAGCACGAACAGACGCTGATGAGCCTTGGTGGGGCGTCGCGTCACGTTTCCGACCTCGTTCGCGCCGCGGCTGTACTGGAACTCGGGATCGTCGGCGCGTTCTACGTCGCGGCGCTCAGCGCCTACGTCGAGGCGGCGACCTATGTGCAGAGTCAGGGCGTGTCCGCCGCGGCCCTACGCACCGCCACCGCAGCGGCCCTTGAGAGCCTTCGCTACACCACCGAGGAAGCTGCGGCTGCGATCGAGAGCGGCAACCACGAGACGGACTCGGCGACGCTGTCGACCTACGCCGAGGGGTCACGCGCCGGCCTTGTCGCTATGAAGGCGGCCGGCCTGCGTGCCCGGCTCCTCACGGTGGCCGTCGGAAGCATGGAGGCAGCGGAGGCGGCCGGCTTCGGTGAGCTGGGCTTCTACGTCCAGGCGAAGGTGGCTCATACCGCCGACGGTTAGTGCCCATCCGACGCGCCGGCCCGCCCGGCCGCGCTGCAGCGCCGCAGGCTTCGAGCGCGTGGAGCCATCCTCGACGCGGCAGAGGCACTACTCGCCCTCTGATGCTCTGCCAGCTGCACCCGGCAGGGCCTCGCCACCGTCGACGATCAGCGTCTCGCGCGGCTCGTCGGAGGCGAGGACAGCGGCGCATCGGCCACGTCTCGCGGCTCCCGGCGCGGGTGGGTCGGCGGGCGCGAGATGCCTGATCAGATTCCGTGTTCCCGGTCCGAACGGCTGTCGCTGGGACAAGCACATCGCGGTGCGGATCCCACCCGAAAAGGGCAACCGTGGCGGACTCGAAGTCGATCCCGATCGGGTCTCCAAGCGGTGTGCCGCTTCCACCGACGAGGCAGGATCAAGGTGCGTCTCGAGTGGCGGTTACTGATGATGACCCCAACCTCACCAAGAGTGGTGGGTGACGGGCCGTCGCGGCCGCGCGGTCCACGCGGACAGGAGCGCGCCGCAAGTGGGCGCGGACCTCGGCGACGTGGTCGACAGGATGCTGCTGGCGGCATACGAAGTACTTTTCAACAAGAAGAACTGGCACTCCTACGACTCGGCCCGACGCGACGCTTGGACGCCCGTTGAGGGTCCGCTCGACGCCAGCGGGGGGTGGTTCGTGCGCCAGCATGAGACCCCGCTGATGAAGGCGCAGTTCTACGATCCCTACGGCGTCTATCCGCTCAACCTCGCGGCTCAGGGCCTGAGGCTCGGCGACGATAACTTCTGGCCCAGCTCCGGACCGTTACACACGACCGTGCATCAGGGTCAAATGACTGTCATCCCCGCAGCCGAGCTCGCGATCATCTCTGGGGACTAGACCGGCACGGCCGCGGCCGGGGCGACGATGTACGCCGAACGACGCGGTGGTGAATGGGCGGACTCCTTTTGTGACCCTGTTTTCGGCCTGTCTTCTGACGGGTTAATGACTATGGACAGAGAATCGATGAAGGACGCGCTCAGCATTGGACTGGGCGTCCTTTTTCCAATTCTGATCGAGATCTTCGGGCCTCTCGTGGGCCTGATCCGGGTCGCGTACATCATCGGCGCCATCACAGGAGGGTGACTCGTTCACAACCACGACTCCGTCTCCCACTAGTATGGGGGCGGAGCGGGTGGACCACCAGTAGGCCGGGGAACGGCTAGACAGGCCGGAGCTGGGGTTCCTGAACTAGATGGGCCTTGGGGCCTTCGCGCAGGACTTCGTTTCCGCGTTTGACCAGAACGTCGCTTACCCGTAGCTCGCCAGGCTGCCGCTCGCGCAGTGGCTCCCGTTCTGAATCTCGATGGAGCATCCAGAGCCCAAGGGCAAGGCTCCCGTAGTCCAACACCCGGAGTTCAAGCGTATGTAGCTCGTCCGAGAGCCGGTCCAAGGTTTCGGGCCCGTACTCGGTGAACTTCATCGGGGGCTTGCGGACCGGACGGATGCGAGTAATCCATGGGGTATTGCCGGGGGGCGATGCAACCCAGTCTCCGTGGGCGATGTCGTTTCTCGTCTCGACCACCTTGTTAACCCGATCGCGGAGCGCATTGCCAACCGCCTCCTCCGCCGCATCGAGGTTCCCCTCCATTCGGCACATGCCGAAGAGGACGTTCGCGATCGGCTGTGCGGTTGACTCGCCGAGCACAAGCTCGACGAGTTCACGGGTACGCTCAACGCTGGGTTGATCCTCGGGCGATTGGCCGGCCAACGGACCTCCGAGACGAGCCTCAACGAGGGATCGCATGGACCAGAACGAGTGACGAGAACTCAACGATGTACCGTCCGATGGCCCTGTATGCAGCGTCGCGCTCCTGGATGTCCTTTGATGCCATTGGTGGTTAGCGGTGTAGCGCGCGGTTCGGGCAGGTCCTGTCTCTTCGTTGCCCTTCTCCGGTCACGGAACTGTATTTCCCTGACCGATCCGGCACATCCAGCGCCAAGAGTCGCGGCATTGCGGCAGCGAGAAACGCCCCGCGAATCAGCCGGTTCGGGATCGCAACGCCACGAAAAGAGTCGCTGGGTTGGACGCGAAAAGACTCTGGGGTTGGAGGCGCCGGCGCGAGTGCAATGGCGCGGGCGAAGGATCACCTCAAGGAACCCAACCAGGAGAGTTAGCCTCCAGCTGATGCGCCGACGGCGCGGCCTCTTCAGTCTCTGGCCGGATTCCGTCTAGCGGCGGGAGGTCGAGGCGCTCATACAACGTCGTGCGGCCGACGCCGAGTGCTCGGGCGATCTGCGCCATCGTCATGTCCCCGCGCTCGCGCATCGCCAGCGCCGCGGCCTTCTTTTCGGGTGTCAGCTTCACGGGCCGGCCGCCGAGACGGCCGGCGGCCTTGGCCACCTCTCTTCCTGCCTGAGACCGCTCCCGGATCAGCTCCCGCTCGAACTCGGCCAGGGCCGCGAACAAATGGAGCTGGAGCTTTCCCGCTGCGGTGGTGGTGTCGATTGACTCCCACAGGGAGAGGAACGCAATGTGTCGCTGCTCGAGCTGGGCGATCAAGTCCACGAGATGCCGGAGGCTGCGCCCGAGGCGATCGAGGCGCCACACCACCAGCGTGTCAACGGTCCGCAGATAGTCGAGGCAAGCCTCGAGCTGCGGCCGCGTGCGGATCGTGCCCGAGCCGACGTCGCGAAACACTCGAGCGCACTCGGCTCGCTCGAGGGCGTCGAGTTGGAGCGCCAGGTCTTGCTGACGGGTCGAGACGCGGGCATAACCGATCCGTTGACCGGCGTCTGAGGGGCTCGCCGTCGTCGCGCCGGCGGCCTGAGCTGGCTTCCGTCTGGAGCTCACAACGGTGATTGTCCGAGAACGCCCGGACGAGGCACGCCACAGCGGGCATCCCTTGGCGACGGGGTTTGCGACGGATTTCGGGGCCTCGGCGTTGGCATCGGCCGACCGGCAGCGCTTGTTCGAGTTTCCCTCAGTTTCCGGACGCTGAGCACAGGTCCGTCTCAGCCCGGGTCTGCACCCCGGGTCGGCGAGGCTGCTGGTCTCGGCAGGCGACGGCGCTGTGGACGCGTGTCGGTGCGGCTCGCCGAGGCGATCTACCCCGGCGGACTCAGAACTCCTCGGTGCTGGTGGGGATGGTGTGCTCGCGCGAGATGGCTTGGTGTGCCTACCGGCCGAGCGTGGGGCCGCGGGTTCGCTGAGGGCCTGCCGGCGGCGCTGACGGTCCTCGAGGGCTCGTGGGCGGGGCGGGCGGCGGCGGAGCGGTCTGCTGCGGTGCTCCGCTGTGTCCGGGCAATCCCTGCCGCCGGCGCTGTTCGCGCTCGCGGCGTTCGCGCGCGACCCGCTCGGCCGGTGACGGACAGAGCGTCTGCTCGGTCTCGCTGACCGTACGCGGTGGAACGGTGGTCACAGACGTAGCGCCGCGCGACTGCGAGACGTGCGGTGGGGCGCCCGCGCTGGCCGGGGCTGCCGGGCGCGGGAGGGACAGCGCGTCGGGCAGGCGGACAGCGAGGCGCGGGGTGTGGTCGATGGCGGAGCGAATGGTGGCGTGTCGGTGGCGGCTGTTGGCGATCCGTTGGCCATAGCGGCTGATCCGGTCTTCGTCGGTGCCGTCGAGGCCGAGGTCCTCGCGGGCGACGTGGACGGTGTGTTGGTAGACCGCGCGGGTGTCGCCGACGTAGGTCTCGTGTTTGGCTTGGGACCAGTGCCCGGCGAGAGCGGCGGTCGCTTTGAGGGTGGCGCCTTGCGCGGGGAAAGTGTGAAGCGCGTAGTGGAGGCGGATCGCGGCCGCGCGCTCGCTGGCGGCGTGCTGGCGTCGTAGGCGCGCTTGGTCGATCTCGACGAGCCGCGCCGGTACGCCGGGTTCCCGGAGCAACAGCATCAGGGTGTCTCGGTCGGGATTGACGGATTGGACGATCGCGACCTGGCCGTTCTCGACGCGCGTGGGTCGCCGCCGGTCGGGCTGCGCGGGAAAGGTGTAGGCGGCGTTGCGGACCGCGACCACGTCCCCCGGCCGCAGGAGGTAGTCGCGGTCGACGGCGCGGATCGACCGCTTACCGAGCTCGCCGGCGTCGAGTCGCTTTTGTTGGGCGAGCTCGTTGATCAGGTCGACGTCCGGGTTCGGGCCGTGGACGATCAACGCCGACTCGCTCGGCTCGTACGTCCGCCGCCACCGGTCCCACTCGGCGACCATTCCGCCCATCGCCTGCGCGCGCGTGTCATACAGCCTGAGCGCGTCGTGTTGTTGGAGGATCGCGACCGCATCTGGCCCACGGCCCTGGTCGACGGCGACCTGGTAGTCACCGAGCCAGGGATGCATCTCCGCGGGGTTCGCTGGGTTGCGGTGCCGGCGGATCTGCCCGAGCTCCGCCACGGGGATCCGGGGGTCGGCGAGCATCTCTGCGAACAGGCCGGGGAGTCGGATCGCTTCGTGCTGGCCGTCGTGTCCGACCACCCGGACCCTCGCGCCGTGCCGTTCTGCGGCGTGGGCGAGCTCTGCCCACTGGCCGGCGTCGAGCTTTGAGGCCTCGTCGACGAAGATCACAGTCCGAGCGTCGAGGTGGATCGCGCCGGTCCTGAGGCGGGCTTTGAGCTGCTCGACGGTCACCGCCGCAGTCTTGCCGCCAAGCTGCTCGGCCATCCGCCGGGCGGTGGTGCCGTCCATCGCGCAGGCGAGCACCCGCCACCCCGCCGCCCGATACGCCTCCGCGGCGGCGTGCAGCGTCGGGCCCTTGCCCGTGCCGGCGCGGCCGGTGAGGCACGCCCACCCCGCCGGGCCGGTCAGCAGCTCAAATGCCTCCCGCTGCTCCCGATCAAGATGCTTGCCCTCGCCGAGCGCCGCCTCCGCGGCCCGCCGCCCGGCGTCCCTCGCCGCGGCGCCGACACCGTCCGCCCGCTTCTCCTCCCCAGCGGTCGCGACCGCGACGTCGATGACGTACCGCTCGAGCTCGCGGATCTCGCGCGACGTCACCCGCCCGCCCTCCAGCGAGAGCAGCTCCCCACGCTCGGGGCCCTCCATCCGCGCCAGCAGCCGTGCCGCGTCATCGGCGGACAGCCGGCCGGCGGCGGCCTCGAACACCAGCGCACGGGCACGCGCGAGACTGACCGTCGGGTCCTGCTCGCGCAGCTGCGCCAGCACCACCGACCCCGCCTCCGCCATCCCCGCCTCGACATCCTTGACGTAACCACTGCGGCCGCGGAGCCGGCTGCCGCGTCCGGGGCCAAAGCCGTGCTCGTGGCCGAGCGCGTCCCACACCTGCCGCAGCCTGTCGGGATCAATGTGGTGATCCTTGGCTTGGCGGGTCTCCTTCGCCAACACCGCCAGCGCCCCGCCCGCCAACCGGATCCCGAGCTCCCGCTCAACCTCCGCGCGCGCCTCAGCCACCTCCCGCGACCGCGGCGAGAACACCTCGCACAGCGCCTCCGGCACACCCTCCACCTCGAAATATCTTCCCCGATCACCGGTGCCGGACCGGACAGCCCACCCCGCCTGGGCGAGCGCGTCGGCGACCTGGACGCGGAACAGCGCCCCGCCCTCAAGCGCCGCGTCACGGCGAAACCACTCCCACGAGTCCGCCGCCACCACCCGCCCGTCCGTTCTGATGACACCGACCACGAGGTTGTGGACGTGCAGCTGCGGCGCCGGCGCGCGATCGCCCCGCGCTCGCCGCGCCGTCACATGCAACGACGACGCGACCGCCGCGCCCGCCGCCGCCTCGCGCACGCGCACGCCGTCCTTCCCGCGCCGGTGCACGACCGCCTTGTTGCCGGCCATGTACTGCACCGTCCGCTCCGCCGCGACGATCAGCGCGTCCTCGATCCTCACCCGGTCGGGCTCGTCGGCCATCGCCCACAACACCGACACCGACTTCGGAACCGACATCGTCATCTCCACATGCGCGACCCCGGTCACCCGCTCGACCACCGGACGGCCGTCGTCGTCGACGAGCGGCTGGCCGCGTTCGGCGCGCGCCTCGCGCTTCAGCGCCCCGGCCCGGCGGAGCTGCTCGCCGGTTGCCACACGCTGGCCCTGCAGCACCGCGATCAGGTCGTCGCGCTCGATCGCCTGGCCGCGGCGGACGCCGAACTGGGCCAGCGCGTCATCGGCGCCGAGCCACAGCGACGAGGAGGACCGCTCCGCGCGGCGCTCCAGTCTCTGCGCGGCGAGCTGGTAGTCAGTTCGCGCGAACGCCTCCGGCGCGGCCGCCCGCTCCAGGCGATAGTCGCCGGCCCGCGCCGCGTCCGCACGGTTGCCGACCTCGACCACCACCTTGGATAGGGTCAGCACCGGTACCGCAGTTCATCGCGAAGTGGACTCATCGCCCGTCGAGTCTGGCGAGATGCCCGGACGGAGTCCGTTTAGTCTGGTGCGACTGAGCGAAGCGAGGAAGCGAGGCCCTGGCCGTTGATGGTGACGGCGTGGTTGGAAGGAGGGGCGGGCGCGCGCGGCCGGCGGTTCCGTCTAGTCTTGCGTCGCGGACTTCGGGTCGTGGTGTTGCAGGATGGCGGGGGCGGCGGTGCGCCGCAGGAATCGCTTAGTGGAGTGGACGCTTTGCGCGCCATTGCGCCGGGGATCGCACGTCTGAATGCTTGGCGTTTGGATCCCTGTTCAACACAAAGTGAACTCCTCCGACCGGAACGTAGGTGGATGTCCTCGCATGCCGAGACCGGTGTAGGCCTCGCGCCCGACGTGGAGGCGATCACGACGGCCGCCGTCCAGCGACCGCGCGCGGGTCCGTAGCTGGCGGGATTGACGGCAGGACCAGCCCAAGACCCCTTCGGGCGGCGCGTGACCGAGGATGTGCCGACAAATCCCTGCTCGTTAGCGGACGCGCGAGCGCCGGAGTGCTGTCAAGGATCGGGCCGCTGACGCAGAACCGCCGCGACGGCGCTACGCACTGCCGTCCACGAGAAACCGGGATCGCGGACAGTGATCGAGCGCTCGCCCTCGAGAATCGTCGCGCCGGCTTGTCGAAGCCGCGTGATGTTCGGTCGATATGCCGGGTGGGCAGCAAGGGCGGGTTTGCAGTACATCGCAACGATGATCGGGACCTGGAGGCCAAGCAGCTCGTTGAGCAGGCCGAGAGGCAGTGTGTCGTTGATGCCGGCTGCCCACTGATTCAAGGTGTTGAAGGTCGCGGGCGCGACTAGTACCGCGTCGGCGGGTGGGAGCTCATCGGTCTCGTGGGGGAGCCGCGGCCGGGTCCGCACCGCGTGCCCGGTGACCTGGGCGAGGCTGTCGAGGTCGAGCCACGACGCCGCCGCCTCGGTGGGGATGGCGTGCAGATCCCACCCGTCCTCCTGCAGCTGGCGCGCGGGTTGCTCCCAGTCCTGAGCCGGGGGAGCGGCGCACATGATCCAGTAGAGGACCCGGCGCGGCTGCGTGCCGCTTGTCATCAGCCTGCCGGCACCGCGTGGTGCGCGAGGGAGCGCAGGGCTGGGGTTGTAGATCGCCTACCCCGCTGGATCAATTCGACGATCAGCTGCTGGGCCTGCTGGTTGTAGCGGAGAACCTGCGGTGCAATGCCTTCGACCCGGATCAGGCGGGCGACCGCCTCGTTGTCCTGGCCTTGCCGTGCGTGCGCGATGGCAGCCTCGAGATGAACCTGGCACCGGCGCCCCACGAGACCTGGAGCGAAGCTGTCGATCTCGATCTGGTCGGCGATCTCCAGAGCGCGGTCGGGCTGGTCCAGGCGCACGGCGGCAGCCAACGCGTGGGTGCGCACGTTCGTGGGGCCGAAGCCGGTCCACGCATAGTTGCAGTCTGTGCCCAGACGCTCGGCGAGGCGCTGCGCTTCAGCGAGATACCGGCCGGAAGCGAGGGCGTCGCCCCGGGTGGATGCGGCGATCGCCGCGATCAGCAGTAGTGCGCCGCGCACAGAAATCACCGCGGCGTCGCGCTCGCTCACGCTACCCAGATTGTCAGCACCGATGGCAGCAACCTGCTCGGCGTGGGACCGTTCCCCGCCACCCTCGAGCGCGCAGGCGAGCTGATACGTGGCCGCCCCTTGCAAGACCGGTGAACCGCTGTAGGTCGCCGCCGTCACCGCCCGGTCTGCGGCCAGCCGGGCGGTGGAAGCGTCGTCGAACTTAGTCGCGACCTTGGCGGCGAGCACGAAGGACCATCCTTGCGCTGCGAGAAGCCGCTGCCGGCTTCGCTCGTCCTCGGCAAGCGCCGTGCCGCTGGTCGTAGATCCAATGAGCGCTGGGAGCCCCTCGGCGACGTGGTGGTACTCGCCGCGCTGATAGATGGCATGCGCCGAGGCTATGCGCTTGTCGAGCCCAGCCAGCGTCGCGGGTTGTTCCGCCGCTCGTCCTGAGAGATCAACCAAGCCAGCCAACCCCCGGCGGCTTCGACCGTCGGCGGCCAGCACCGTGGCAGTAACCCCGGCGGCCGCCTCGCGCAGGAAGTCCCGCCGTCTCACGTCGATGTCCCCAGCATCGACGCCCATGGGTGCCAGCCCGAGGAAGTGCGGTGGGATCCCCAGATGGCGGGACAAGCGCTCGAGAGTCCGTATGTCATGAACGTGAGCCCGGCCGTTCTCGATCCGGGAGATCTCCGACTGGCTGTATCCGCAAGCGTCACCTGTCTGGCGTTGGGTCTCACATTTCGCGCGACGGGCAAGTCGGATCACGGTGCCCGTGTCGCCCCGGCGGACAGCCGTAAGCACAGCCGATGATTCCCACCACGCCTCGGTCATCTTCGGTTCGCCGCCCAAGGCTAACGGGCGGCGCGACGGACGAACCCTCGTATGCAAGTTCTGCATACGCGATGCACGTCGCCCATAACGCCACCCAGGCAACCATGGGACGTGCTCAACTCGCGGGCAATGGGCCTGAGCGAGGCCAAGCGAGCATCCCACGCCGTCCAGCTCGATCCAGCATTGGTCGATGAGATCGCCGTCCGAATTAGCGACGCCGTCGCCGCCCTGGTCATCGAGATACTGCGAGCGCGCGGCCTCCTCTCCCCGTCCGGTACAGCGCCGCACGGACTCGACGGAAACGACCTCGCGTGCGCGATCACGCCCGGATCTGACGCTGCGCTACGTGCAACCGCCCCTCGACCCGGCCAAGATGCCAGAGCGCTGTGGACAGCACGACAGGTCGCCGCCCATTACGGCGTCAATGCCCACTTTGTCTACGGACACGCCGATGAGCTTGGGTGTATCCGGCTGGGTGCTGGTCCCTGCGCCCGGCTGCGCTTCGACCCGCAGGCGGTCCGGGAGCGTTGGTCGATGGTCGGGCGGCTCCCGGACCTGAGGCGAAAGGTCCGGACAAGGGCAGGTTCGCAACAGAGCACGTGCGCCAGGGACGACGACCGCGGCTACGAGCTTCTCGACTTCGACCGAAAGCCATGATCTGCCAGCGCCATAGACTCGCCGCGCAGGGTCCGGATGCCGCTCCCGGGATCCGGGCGAACCGTCCGACCCAAGGAGGACAGATGGAGAAACGCGCGCGCGGCGAAATTCGCGTGCACGAGCGAGTCGGCGACGGGAAGCTGACGTTCAGCATCCGCTTCCGCGTCAACGGCAGGCGCCAGTGCGTCACGCTGGGTACCGACGCTGACGGCTGGACGTACCGCAAAGCGGAACGGAAGCTTGAGGACGCCCTGGCCCGGGTGCGCGCTGGGATCTGGGAGCCTGAACCCACGGCGGCGACCGTGAACGTGGGCGACATGACGTTCCACAAGTTCGCATCGCGCTGGTGGGCCGCTCGCAAGGGCGAGCTTCGCCCGAACACGCAACTCGACTACGAGTGGCGCCTACGCAGTCACCTGCTTCCGTTCTTCGCGGATTACGCGATCTCGGAAATCGACATCGCGATCGTCGATAGCTACCGCGAGGACAAGGTCATCGAACGGGAGCGCGTCAAGGCGGCCGCGGCTGCCGGTCATCCGCTTAAGGACAAGCGGGGCCAGGACCGTGTAGCAATGGGCAACGAGAGCATCAACAAGACGCTCGTGCTGCTCGCCAACATCCTCGACACCGCGGTCGAGCGGGGAGCGCTTCCAAGCAACCCCGCCCGCGGGAAGCGGCGTCGCCTGAGGGCGCCGCGCCCACAGCGGCGGGTTCTCGAGCCCGATGAGCTCAATGAGCTGCTCGCAGTGGGAGGGAAGATGGATCGAGATCGGCGCCGGGATCGCCGGATCGGCCGCCGGCCGATGATCGCCGTGATGGGGAAGGCCGGGCTGCGCGTCAGCGAGCTTTGCCAGCTCCGGTGGCGAGCGGTCGACATCCATCACGAGCGGCTGGTCATCGAGCAGGCGAAGACCGAGGCTGGCAAGCGCGAGGTCGAGTTGACCCTCGACGTGGTCGAGGAGCTGCTCGCATGGCGTGCTGCCCGCGGCGACGTCCACATGGACGAGTTCGTATTCGCAACAGCGAGTGGTCAGCCCCGGGACAAGGACAACGTCCGCACGATCCTCGGGCGTGTCGTCAAGCGCGCCAACGAGGAGCGGGAGCGGCGAGAGCTGATTCCGCTGCCGCCGGTCGTGCCGCATACGCTGCGTCGGACCTACATCAGCCTGATGCTGGAAGCCGGCGCGCCGCTGCACTACGTCATGGACCAGGTCGGCCATGACGACTCGAAGACAACGCTCGAGATCTACGCCCAGGTGCAGAAGCGACTGAGCAGGCGGCACGTGAAGCGTGCCTTCGAGGAGCTGCTCGCCGATAGCAGTGTCAGCGTCGACGTCATTCCGGCCGACCCTCGCGACAAGATGTCCGATCGGGCCCAGCGGACCAGCGAAACTGCTCCGCCGGGCCGCAGAAGTAACGGGTGGTCCACGGAAGTGGTCCACTGAAGCGCAAACCACGCCTCGAGGATGACCCTCAGCTCCCTTCGCACAACACAAAAGCCCCGGATTACCAGGGCTTTCGAGAATGGGCACGGCTGGGCTCGAACCAGCGACCTCTCGCGTGTGAAGCGAGCGCTCTCCCACTGAGCTACGCGCCCGGTCTCGAGGCGATTCTACGCGCCGTCGCAGGCTGGACGCTGGGCGGCCCGCAGCCGTTTGGTGGCTAGAGCCGCAGTCGACCGCTGGCCACAGCCTGAGCGGTTCCCTCGGGATTGCTGGCCGTGAGGCTAAACGAGGCCGACGTGCGTATCCGGCGCTCGAGGCCGCGCAATAGGGTCGGGCCGATCCGAAGTTGAAGTGTCCTGGGGATGCCGGCCTTGATCGAGGTCGTCAGGTTCGCAAGGTGGAAGGTTCTCGTCTCCGCCCTGTCGTGCGAGTGTTTCTTGCGCAAGCGCTCGGTGACCGTCCCGCTGAGCGTGACGCCGGCGTCCTGACTGCACGTCGCCACCAAGCGTAGGGTCCCGAACGGCCGCTGACTCTTGTGGTGTCGGCGTGGCCTGGGGCGGTGCAGCTCTACCCGACGGCTCGCAAGTCTGAGCACACAGGTCGGCGCCGGCGGTGGCGCAGGCGGGGCCGGTGCGGTCGCCGGGATGGCAATCGTGTACGCCTCGACGGTCTGTCCGGTGGCCAGGAACAGCTTGCCGTCCGATGCCGCGGGAGTCGTGAAATGCTCCATCGCCGGGGTCGTCTGCCGCACCACAGC
>Ga0318562_10000058_pt1:42500-49565 | contig 49565 bp, 49 predicted proteins | sample GRESIP066b5f18_FD_203688 | JGI IMG/M metagenome (GOLD analysis project Ga0318562, IMG submission 203688) | Tropical soil microbial communities from Luquillo Experimental Forest, Puerto Rico - GRE.SIPMG.066b5f18 | ecosystem: Environmental > Terrestrial > Soil > Tropical forest > Bulk... | reverse complement strand
TCTTATGGCTTGTTTTATGGGCAAAATCTTTGCGAATATGAGAAATTTTTGCGTGCTGAGAGCCTAAACGCCTTTTGGTTTTTAATCTTTGTTTAGAACCTTTCTTTTGCCGACTCAACTTCTTCTGCAATGTTTTTATCGAAAACAAGGCTTTATTCTTGGTGCGTTTTTGCTCAGGGCTAAAATCAAACTGTGATGATCCTGTATGAATAGGTATAACCACACCACGATCAACGCCTATGCATAGGGAATCAAGCTCGGCATAAGTTTTCTCTGATAAATATTTAAGATGGTCTCTTTGAGTTAAATGATCGCTCGATTCATTATCTTCATAACAAAACGATATGCTAAACTTACCGAGTTTCTGCTTAATGCGTATAGATTTGGGATCGGCAAAATCACGATGAGCGGTAAAATCTAGATAGCCAATATTATTGGTTTTCGTGCCAACAAATAATCGTTTTTTGCCATCTGAACAAATATCCAATCTAAAAAGATCAGAGGTGAGCCAAATCGAGCCACCGTCACTCTTTTTCTTCTTTTTAGGGCGACCACAACGGCCATTTAATGACCCATCGTTTCGCGCCATGTACACATGGTATTGCGTAAAATTTGGCTCGGACACGGTGAAAGCTCTTTGCTTTTAAACTGGGCGTAACTCTGATCGATAGGCGTTTTGGTGTTAATAGGCAAATATTTTTGTTTAAACTTATACAAATAATCGTTTTCTTCACATTTAGCATTCCAAACAAAACGTGCACAACCCATCCATTGGCTGAGCGTTTTTTTCTGCTCAACTTTGGGGTTTGATCTGAATTTTATGCCAGTCAAGGACATTAATTCTACACCTTCGCTTGTTTATCAGTTTAGTAAAAATCTTAGAGGTATTGCAAGCATATGATTGAAAATTTTGCATGGCGCACAGGAAGGAGTTGTATTTTTAAGAATTTTATACATTTGGTCTTTGTAACAAAATATCGCAGAGATGTTTTTACTCAAGAAATGCTCATCGATATGAAAGCAATATTTACTCAAACGTGCAAACAGATGGATAGTGAACTTATAGAATTTGGTGGTGAGGATGATCATGTGCATTTACTTATATCTTATCCACCGAAAACAGCTTTATCTAATATAGTTGGAAAACTAAAAGGCAAGTCATCATATATATTAAGAAGCAAATATTGGGATCAGCTTAAAGCCAAATTATGGGGTGATCATCTTTGGAGCCCAAGCTATTGCGCAGTTTCTTGTGGCGGTGCTCCACTCGAAATTGTAAAAAGATATATTGAAACACAGCGCGAACCACCGCCAATTAAACAGATTAAGAAATCTCTAGCTCTAAGCGGACGCAAGCGTCCGCGCTCGCTGACCCACCCTTAAAAGAGCGGGATTGCGCGAGCTGTTTGTTCAATAAGAGCTCAACACTTGAAACTTTAACTCCTTTCACAGCCATATGAAGAGCCGACCCCTCTCTTTCTACGAAATTGGATCTGCGCCAAGAGTGAGCAAATCTTTTGCTATTTCTTCAGATTTTTTTGCAATGGCCAATTGCAAGGATGATTCATCCTTGAAGAAATCACCGCTTATTTGTCTGTTTATATCTGCACCACTTTCAATTAAAATAAAAACTATTTTTTTATCATAATAAAATTTTTTATTTTATAAAGCTAAACAATGAAGTGGCGGAAGACCGACCTCTTTAATTATAGCGTTCGGATCAATACTTTTTTTAACCAAATTTCTGATAGTAATAGCATCTTTAGCTTCCAAAGCTTTGAAAAATTGTTCATCAAGGTTTGCTCGGTCACGTGGAATATCTTCTCTGGTATCTTGGAATAAACTTGTTGCCATTTTAAGGGATTTGTTCAACGCATGTTGCGTGCTTATATTACGACTTCGCCATCGTGAACTCTTTTATGATTTCCACCAGCGTCGATAATCGACTCTATTGACATAGAATATTTCATACTCATTAATAAAAACCATTTATGTTTGCAGATATTGAGGATTTCAACTGATGAAATTATATTTAAAATCTAGCACAATATTTTTCATATTTATACTGAGTTTCGCTTTACAAGCTGACGCGCTTAATTTTAGAAAATTTTTGGGAGCAAGATCGTTTCGTTATAAGCTAAGAGCATCCAGCTTTAAAGTAGCGAAGCAAGCACGGAATTATAATTTCCTGCAGACGGGGGCATTAGCTGTGGCTACAGGTGCTGCAGCCACATATATATTGGAGCCTATTATTGCGCCTCAAATAGTGCCAAAGCTTAATTCGTTGCTCGAACCTACAGAAAAATTACTAGCGGAAGGGAAATATCAGGAAGCTGTTTGGCTTCTTGAAGAAACTGGTAGTATGGAGGAGGCAAAGGAACTAAAAGAATTTTTAGAAGAATATTTAAGTTCTGGAAACTTTAAAGCTCATAAAAAAAATCTTGGTGGCGCAACTGATAAGACTTTGCTTGTTTTTGATAATGGTATTCAGGCTATTTTTAAAGCCGATTCCTGGAAGCTTTCAGATCCCATAAGTTGGTTCTACGGAAATAATAATCTGGCAGATGCGAAATCAGAGATCGCCGCATATAAAATGGATCAGTTACTAGGGACCAACTTGGTTCCTTTAACTATTCCATTTACTCTTCATGGAATTCCTGGTTCACTTCAATATTTTGTCAAAGATACATCAAGCGGAGGCTCTACATGGCTATATACGTTTAGAACTCTGAAACTATTTGATTATGTTATAGGAAATATGGATCGACATGGGAACAATTGGCTTTCATCTAATAATTCTTTACGGCTTGTTGCTATTGATCACGGGCTATCCTTTCGGGTTTATCTAGAATATCTAAATAATTACCCTCCTTCTTATATTAATTCGACAACTGGTAAATTGGTGTGGAGCAACCCGGTTTTCATTGGTGAAAAATTATTTTTCGTAGAGAAATCGATTTATATTTGGAAAGTTGATAGAAAAATATTAAAACGCATACAAAAACTCTCGGATACAGAAATCGAAAATGCTCTTAGCGGGTTTGCAGATCCTATATATATAGATCGTATAAAAGAAAGAGTTAAAATCGTGCAGCGTTTGAAGATAGGGTAAATTATTAGTTAGCTCCAAAATCAGGATCAAACGGTTTAGTGCTCTCTAGAAGAGTCTGTAAGAAAATTCTCCTTAAGTAGCGATTTCACACTAAGTGAAGCGCTTAACCTCCTCATGACTAAAATCCAGTCTCTTAATCGCATTTTTTCACCTGCTGCGATCTCCCCCCACCCTCATCGTGCCGCAGCGATATCTTTACCATAGGGGATCAATAAGCGGCTTCACCCAAACGTTGTATTTGCCTCAGCATGTTAAAATATTATTCGAAGCGAATATAGTTCTGTTCAATTTGGAGATAGACGGTCAAATGAGCATGGAAAACTCTTACTAAAAAGATTTTGTAGCAAGCCAATGGAAAATATTTCGAGTAGTTGCATAGGTAGAAAAGATGATGGTGACCCTGGACCTATGGTGATGTAGAGGGACCTCCAAAGTATATCAAAGCTCGGGAAGCCTTCAAAATAACTTATGGGGAAGATATCGCCACAACATGTCCGCGGCATCTAAGCGATGCTTGCTCAGAAGCATTTTTCTCTCTCAATTAAATTTATCTTCGATTTTCTAGGCTAATTTTTAAAGTGCCTCTTCTGGCGGGCGGACTTATTATAAGGCACGTAAATATCATCGCCGCGGCACGGTGAGGGTTGGGAGAGATCGCGGCAGGTGAAAAATTGTGATTAAGAGACAGGACTAAAGTGTAATAGCTACTACTTGATCTGACATTATGAAAAGCTGGCAACGTAATTTCGAAGCTATGGCTTATCTCGCATGCACAATGATTTGGCTCATCTTCTAACATTCTTTCTGTTATTTGTTCATAAGCCCAAATATGAAGAGCTTTAAAGATAAATTCTGAGACATTCTCAACCAAACCTGCTCGAGAACTATGAAATCTAACAAGCAAACCTTGCTGAAAATAATTAAAAAAACCTCTACTTTCGTAGAGGCAAAAATAACTTTGGCAGCGTCCTACTCTCCCACACGGGAACCCATGCAGTACCATTGGCGCTGGTAGACTTAACTTCCGAGTTCGAGATGAGATCGGGTGTGTCCCTACCGCTATAACCACCAAAAAATCTAAAATCCAAAATTTCTCTTCTGAGCAGCCAAATTCCACAGCTTAATCAGAAACAATATTTCAAAATAAAAACAAAAAAACCCTCTACTTTCGTAGAGGGAAAAAACAAATTCCGGCAGCGTCCTACTCTCCCACACGGGAACCCATGCAGTACCATTGGCGCTGGTAGACTTAACTTCCGAGTTCGAGATGAGATCGGGTGTGTCCCTACCGCTATAACCACCGAAAAAACATAAAAATCTTTAAATCAGACAAGTTCGCTAAATCTTGAATCTTGCTGCTGTGAAACGCATTAACCAAAAGTTAACACAATAACCTTGGCCTTACCTGGAGATACTAAGACTCACGACCTATTAGTACCAGTCAGCTTCACGCATTACTACGCTTCCACTTCTAGCCTATCACCTCGTAGTCTACAAGGGGTCTTTAGGAGTCTAAACTCGGGAGATCTTATCTTGGGAGAGGCTTCCCGCTTAGATGCTTTCAGCGGTTATCCCGTCCGAACATAGCTACCCGGCTGTGCCACTGGCGTGACAACCGGTTCACAAGAGGTTCGTCCAACCCGGTCCTCTCGTACTAAGGTCAGCTTCCCTCAAATCTCCTACGCCTGCGGCAGATAGGGACCGAACTGTCTCACGACGTTCTGAACCCAACTCACGTACCGCTTTAAATGGCGAACAGCCATACCCTTGGGACCTGCTCCAGCCCCAGGATGCGATGAGTCGACATCGAGGTGCCAAACCACGCCGTCGATGTGAACTCTTGGGCGTGATCAGCCTGTTATCCCCGGAGTACCTTTTATCCGTTAAGCGATGGCCCTTCCACGCGGTGCCACCGGATCACTATGGCCTGGTTTCCCATCTGCTCGACCCGTCGGTCTCGCAGTTAAGCTCTCTTATGCCATTGCACTCGACGCCTGGTTTCCAATCAGGCTGAGAGAACCTTTGCACGCCTCCGTTACTTTTTAGGAGGCGACCGCCCCAGTCAAACTGCCCACCAGACAATGTCCCCGACCCAGATAATGGGCCTAGGTTAGATATCCAAGTAAGCCAGGGTGGTATTTCAAGGACGACTCCACGAGCGCTAGCGCGCCCGCTTCAAAGTCTCCCACCTATCCTACACAAACTTGCCCGAATATCACTGTCAAGCTACAGTAAAGGTTCACGGGGTCTTTCCGTCTTGCCGCAGGTACACTGCGTTTTCACAGCAAGCACAATTTCGCTGAGTCCCAGCCCGAGACAGTGCGGAGATCGTTACGCCATTCGTGCAGGTCGGAACTTACCCGACAAGGAATTTCGCTACCTTAGGACCGTTATAGTTACGGCCGCCGTTTACTGGGGCTTCAGTTCACTGCTTTGCCTTACGACTAACAGATCCCTTTAACCTTCCAGCACCGGGCAGGCGTCACACCCTATACCTCACCTTACGGTTTTGCAGAGTGCTGTGTTTTTGATAAACAGTCGCCACCGCCTGGTCACTGCAACCTCCCTCAGCTCCGGAAGCAAGTTCCTTCACCAAAAGAGGCACACCTTCTCCCGAAGTTACGGTGCCAATTTGCAGAGTTCCTTAGGCTGGGTTCTCTCAAGCGCCTTGGGATACTCACCCCACCCACCTGTGTCGGTTTACGGTACGAGCTGATATTTCGCTCCACACGCGGCTTTTCTTGGAAGCATGGGATCACTGACTCCACTTCTCCGAAGAGAAATGTCGATATCACATCTCGGCCTTAAGAAGAGACCTTTGGTTTCGTATCTCTTCAGCCTACTTGCTTTAACCACCATCCATCAGGTGGCCCAGCTACCCTTCTCCGTCCCCGCTTGCTTCAACGCTCATATCAGGTGCAGGAATATTAACCTGCTTTCCATCGCCTACGCCTCTCGGCCTCAGCTTAGGACCCGACTAACCCTGGGAGGATTAACCTGCCCCAGGAAACCTTGGGTTTACGGCGAGAATGTTTCTCGCATTCTTTATCGCTACTCATTGTGGCATACTCACTCGTAGAAGCTCCAGTTGTTCTTTCGATCAACCTTCGTTGCCGCTACGACGCTCCCCTACCGCTTTAAAGAGACTTATCTCTATAAAACCCGAAGCTTCGGTGTTTGGCTTTAGCCCCGTTACATTTTCGGCGCAGACCCACTCGACCAGTGAGCTATTACGCTTTCTTTAAAAGATGGCTGCTTCTAAGCCAACTTCCTGGCTGTCAATGCGTTTCCACATCCTTTACCACTTAGCCAAAACTTTGGGACCTTAGCTGTCGGTCTGGGCTCTTTCCCTTTTGTCATCGGACCTTAGCACCCAATGACTGCTTCCCCAGATAACAGTTCACGGCATTCGGAGTTTGATAGGGTTTGGTAATCTGGTAAGACCCCTAGCCCTTTCAGTGCTCTACCTCCGTGACAGAATTTCTGAAGACGATACCTAAATATCTTTCGGGGAGAACGAGCTATCCCGGAATTTGATTGGCCTTTCACCCCTAGCCACAGCTCATCGGAAAAATTTTCAACTTTCACCCGTTCGGACCTCCACGAGGTATTACCCACGCTTCATCCTGGCCATGGCTAGATCATCCCGCTTCGCGTCTGCCCCACGCAACTATACGCCCATTTAAGACTTGGTTTCCCTTCGGCTTCACCTCAATCGGCTTAACCTTGCTACGTAGGACAACTCGCCACATCATTATGCAAAAGGCACGCCGTCGATCATTGATACACAAGGTACCCATAGATCTTCGACTGCTTGTAGACGTACGGTTTCAGGTTCTCTTTCACTCCCCTAATCGGGGTGCTTTTCACCTTTCCCTCACGGTACTGGTTCACTATCGGTCGCAAACGAGTATTTAGGCTTGGATGATGGTCCACCCAGATTCCCACCGGGT
>Ga0318562_10000058_pt1:0-40000 | contig 49565 bp, 49 predicted proteins | sample GRESIP066b5f18_FD_203688 | JGI IMG/M metagenome (GOLD analysis project Ga0318562, IMG submission 203688) | Tropical soil microbial communities from Luquillo Experimental Forest, Puerto Rico - GRE.SIPMG.066b5f18 | ecosystem: Environmental > Terrestrial > Soil > Tropical forest > Bulk... | reverse complement strand
TATTTGGTTTTCAGAGAACCCTTCGCTCAATCGCGAGTTAAACTCGCGACCGTCGATCACTTGCGAGCGCTTTCAGATTTCCTTCTGTTTGTTCTCAGCAAGTGGGCACATAATAGCGCCAACTGTGATTTCGTCAAGCGCTTGGCGCAAAAAAAAGTTAAAAAAAAATTATTTCGCGTATTGGCGCGATTTTTTCTGGGGCATCCTTCCAACAATCGGCCGGCTAAACATACTCCCAGATCTGAAATTATATTTTTTTCGCGCTTTTTGACCCAAAGATCAGATCTTGGAGGCAGCTTTTTTGCCAGGCCGCCATGAGTAAGCGATCAATTCCTAGAGCGATCCCTGCGGTTTTGGGCTGTCCTGCCAGGGCGTTTAGAAAGGCGTAATCTATGGCAAACACTGGTTTTTGCATGGATTTTCTTTGATCGTTCTCTTGTAAAAAGCGCTCCTCTAAAACCTTCGCATCAAGGCATTCTTGATAAGCATTAGCGATCTCTAGACCTTGGTAATAGATCTCAAAGCGATCGCAAAAGAGATCATTATCAGCGCATGGTGCTGCGAGCGCGGCCAATTGCACGGGCCAGCGGGAGATCACCGTTGCTTGCTCAGGGGGAAGTCTGGGTTCAATGTATTTGATCATGACTAAGAAAAAAGCGTCATTTAGGGTGCTGTGATCAGGCAGGAGATCACCGCGATCTTTTAGAATCTGATTTAATTTTAAATGGTTACCAGATTTAACTTCGTTCAAAACGGCCTGCAGATCTATGTGAGCATGCTCTGCGAAGAGATCCTGAGTGCTATATTCTTTGAAAACCAAGGGCTTAAAGTCTTGTGCTTCCTGATGGGCCAGATCAAAGATCTTTCTGCAGTCATCAAGCATATCAATTAGATCAGCCTGAGTCCTATACCATTCGATCATGGTAAATTCTTTGGAATGAAAGCGGCCGGGTGGATCATCACGAAATACGCGTGCGATTTCGTAGATTTTGGCCATACCTAGGTTTAAAGCTTTCTTAAGCCAGATTTCGGGAGATGTATGAAGCTGCCAGCTTTGGGCTAGGGGAAAATGGGTGCTGGCAAAAATTGGGTCTATATGGGGATCGGGTGTATTGGCTTGTAATAAATAGGGGGTTTCTACTTCCGTGAAATCTTGATCATCAAACAAAGCGCGCAGCGCCCGCATAAAAGCATGACGGCGCTTTAAAATATTAGAATCAGTGATCATCGCTCTCCTCTGAAAGCATGGCTACAGCATTATTTTTTGGAGCCTGGCGGTTAAGTGCTATTGCCATAGCGGCAATATTACTCGTAAATTCTTTCATATATTTCTGGGGCACTCCTGCACTACGAGCGAAGTTTTGCTTAGTCGGATCGACATACTCACCGTTCTTTTTCATGCCAAAATGTAAATGTGGTCCTGTGGCGAGCCCTGTTTTTCCCACAAAACAAATGATCTGTCCTTGTTTAACAGAAGCGCCCACTCTAATGCCTTTGGCTAATTTGTTTGCGTGCAAATATTCTGTTTCATAGCCATTCATATGTTTGAGTCTCACCCAATTACCATTAAAGGGACTAAAGCCCGCATTGGTCACTACCCCGGTCGCAACGGCCATAACTGGTGCGCCAATATTGGCGCCATAGTCGACACCGTTGTGGGGCTTTATGCGCTTTTGAATGGGATGAAAGCGCTTTTTATTAAATCCGGAACTAATATTCGCTAATTTGAGTGGTGCTTTTAGAAATGCGTTTTTCAGGGATCTTCCCGTATCATCAAAAAATCCGGCAACTTGCTTATCGCCTGATTCAAAAAAATATCCCCTCATTCTCTTATTTCCGTTGTTATACTCTGCCGCTAAGACACGGCTAAAGCCGACAAATCGACCATCCGCGACATTGCGCTCAACGATCATTTGATAGGTGTCCCCTCCACGACTTTCACGGAAGAAGTCAAATTGCCAAGCGAAAATACCCGAAAAGGCGTTCACTAGCTGCGCATCACCACCATTAGCGACAATGGCAGAATAAAGACTATTATTAACAACGCCATTTATGATGGCATGCTCTTTGTAAACCTTGGTTTTATTTACTTTAACATTTATTTTATTATCATCGCCGCCTAAAAAAGCTGCTTTTACGCTATAAGCTAAACCATTTTCATCGTGGGAAAAAATTTCCACCGCATTGGGTGTCAAATAACCTGGCGTTGATTGCGCATCTGAGAGTGCACCTAATTGAATATTTTCGGCACTTTTCTCAACCATGATCACATTGCCAGGCTTAATGCTCCGCACATTAAATTCAGCGCTGAGCGCCCTAATAAACTGTTCAGCGCTACTTTGATCCACTCCCATGCGGCTCAGGCTGGAAGATAAATTTTCCCCACTCCTTACTTCATCATAAGTTTGAAGACGGGTTGCAAAAAAACTGTCCGACAAACTGGCAAGCGTCTCTGCGGAACTAGGATCAAACTCCTGAGCCTCAACTATTTCTCTAGGATCAACTTTATAGGCAACCCAATAAATACCTAATGTGAAAAATAAAATAGCACCAAAGAGACATAATAAAATCCCAAATAAGTTCTTATTATTTTTTCTGGAAAAATATCTTGAAAAATTATGACCTGGAAAACACAAAACCATAACTAAACCCTTATGTTAGGTGGCGCTTGTTTATATAATATAAATAACCCAATGAAGTATAACTAATTTCCCGGCGCATAAAACGTTCCTAACCATACTAGCACTCTTACCACTGATGGTATAAGAATCCACGGTCATTAACAATTCTGTGGGAGTAAATAAACTATGAAACGTACTTTTCAACCAGGCAAAATTAAGCGTCTTCGTGTTCACGGTTTCTTGAGTCGTATGGCTACTAAAAATGGTCGTAAAGTCATTAATCGTCGACGAGCAAAAGGTCGCAAAGTCTTAGCTCCAGCTACTTACCAAAAATAAGAAAAAACATGTCTGGACGCACTATTTCGGAAGCGTCGATGACTTTTGCCAAAGAAAAACGCATTAGGAAGCGACGTGATTTTTTGCGCGTGCAGCGATTTGGCTGTCGATCATTTGGTCGATTCGTGGTGATCGTTGCTCAACGCTCGGCCAATAGCTTAGTGGGTAAAGTTGGCATCACTGTGCCTAAAAAAGTTGGTGCGGCTCACATTCGTAATAAAATCAAAAGACGCATTCGCCATATTTTTCGCTTGAAACCAGATCTTTTCTTGGGAAAATCACTGGTGATTATCGCACGTGTTGGTGCCTGCGTTATTACTTTTCGCGATCTGGAATCAGATATTATCACCGCGTGCCAGAGACTTAAGTTAGATCAAAAACCAGGAATGGCTAGACCACGCAAGTCTGCCGTCAATTAACCAAAGGCAAAGTATGAGTATCCCTTTCGAAGCTTACGAATCTGTAATTGGCTTTGAGTGTCATGTGCAGTTGAATACTCGCTCAAAGCTCTTTTCTCGTGGTCCCAATGCGTTTGGTGCTGCCCCCAATATTTTAGTCGACGTTGTAGATGCTGGCCTTCCCGGCATACTGCCTACAATAAATAAAGCAGCAGTCGATCGCGCTATTCGTCTTGGCCTTGCTCTATCCTGTGAAATTCGACGAGAAAGCGTCTTTTCGCGCAAGCATTATTTTTATCCTGATTTACCTAAGGGCTATCAAATAAGTCAGTTTGATAAACCTATTTGTGAAAATGGCTATTTGACTTTTCTCGTTGATGGCAAACCTAAAACTATTCGAATTCGGCGCATCCATATCGAAGAAGATGCCGGTAAAAACACCCACGCAGATGGAATAAACGCGAGCTACGTTGATTTTAATCGTGCAGGAACACCGCTTTTAGAAATCGTCTCTGAGCCTGATCTGCACACACCGCAAGAAGCCATGGCTGCTATTAAAGCTATAAGACAAATGGTAACTTTTCTTGATATTTGCGACGGCAATATGCAAGAAGGATCTTTGCGGGCCGATATCAACGTTTCCGTCCGAAAAAAAGGCGATCTAAATCTTGGCACGAGAACCGAAACTAAGAACTTAAATTCTTTTCGTTATATAGGTCATGCCATTGCTTTTGAGACGAGACGACAAATTATCGAGATCGAATCCGGCAGATCTATTATTCAAGAGACTCGCCTGTGGGATCCTAATACTAAAGAATCCCGATCCATGCGCTCCAAAGAAGAAGCTCATGATTATCGTTATTTTGATTGCCCTGATCTTTTGCCACTCGTTGTGAACGAAGATATGATTCAGAGAATACAAAATACTCTCGGCGAAAAACCCTACGATAAATTTCAACGCTATGTACAAATTTTGGGTCTGGGTGCCTACGAGGCAGAGATTTTGACAGCTGAACGCAAACTTTGTGATTTTTTTGAGACGGCATTAGCTTTGCATAATAATCCTAAGAGTTTGGCTAATTGGATAATTAACGAAGTCTTACGCAGCGCAAAAAGTAATAACGACGAAGATCTTGCTGAATTTAGCACAAAGATTTCTGCTGAAAATCTTGCTAATATAATTAAACTTATCGACGATAAAATAATTTCTAATAACATAGCTAAAAAAGTCTTTACGCTTTTAGAAATTACTCCTCATAAAACACCATTACAGATCGTTGAAGAAAACAATTGGCATGTTGTTTCTTCCTCAAACGAAATAGAAAATTTTGTTGATCAAATAATAAAAAATAACCCTGACGAAGTTAAAAAATATCAAGAAGGAAAAACCAAAGTTTTTGGTTTTCTCATGGGGCAGCTCATGAAACTCTCTAAAGGCAAAGTTGATCCTGAAACCGCTCATAAGCTCATGCTTGAAGCGTTGAGTAAATCATAAATTTAGATTTCAATTCCCAAACGCTCGAGCATAAGATTTAACCGCTCGGGCGAATGAAAACGTATAGTTACTATATATCCCGCATTTTCTTTTTTAAGCTCAACTTTGCTTGCGAGTTCATATTCTATTTTTTGCTGTATTTCTTTCTCTATTGGATCTGAGATTAAATAGGCATGATGCTTTTTTTCATCGCCCCCGTAAAAACCACTTTTAATAGCCCTAATAATACTTTCAAGTCTTCGTACACTCAGTCCTTCCCGTAATGCTTTTTTTGCCACCATCATCATCATGTCAGCGCTATCGAGAGACAAGAGAGCCCGCGCATGCCCCATTGAAAGCTCCTGATGCACAACCATATCTTGAATAGCCTGAGGCAATCTCAGCAGTCGAAGAGCATTAGCAATGCTTGCGCGATCTTTTCCTACGCGTTCAGCCACCTCGTCTTGGCTTAATTTCAATGCATCCTTAAGCCTCTGATAGGCTTGCGCTTCCTCTATAGGATTCAAGTCTTCACGTTGGATATTTTCTACAAGCGCTATAGCCATACTTTGTTCGTCTTTTAGATCCATGATTATGCATGGAATTTTCTGAATTCGAGCAATTTTCGCAGCACGCCAGCGGCGCTCGCCGGCCACTATTTCATAATGCTTCCCATCGCGCTTTTTTACCAAGATAGGCTGCAAAACCCCATGAGCGATGAGACTTGCAGCCAACTCTACAATCTTTTCATCGCTAAAATGACTGCGCGGTTGAGCATGTGAGGGCACAAGTCGCTCGAGAGGAATGCTCATTATTTTTGACGCAAGCGAGCCCGATTTTACTTGGCTGCTTTCTGGATTCGACACTAAAAAACCCCGTTATGAAGCCATATTATCCCTATACTCTACAAACACACACAGACAAATTATGGCTAAAATATGCACCCCAATTGTTCCACGTGGAACAATTTTTTCTAACTTTTGCTAAAAACGAGCACGCAACGCTCCTGACCTTCAAGCAATTCGTATTCCCAATTCTCTCTCAGTTTAGCACCTTTTTCAGCCAAGGCTGCGACAAAGCTCTCACGGTTTTTTTTTGTAGCCCATAAAGCCAATTTTCCTTCTTGGCCTAAAACTTTCCATAAGAGGCCTATATTTGCAGGGGAAAAAGCTGCCTTAGTTGTAATAAAATTAATATTAGAAAAATTTTCCACTCTCTTATTTTCAACAGCAACATTCTCGATTTTAAGTTTACTTTTAACATAGCGCAAAAACGAGCATTTTTTTCTATTCGATTCGATCAAATAAAACTTAGAATTAGGATAAATTATCGCCAGAGGAATAGACGGAAAACCTCCTCCTGAACCAACGTCATAGACAGTATTTTTTATCGACAAAAAAGAACCGCCAATAACTGAATCAAAAAGATTTTCTACTAGATCACGGCCAGAGATTTTATTGGATACAATATTATGGGTTCCATTCCATTCTTCAACACAACTTAGATACTCCATTAATCTATCAACAATATCCTCACTGAGTACTACTTTGCTATTATAAGTATTTAATTTATTAAAAATCAGACAATATTTACGCATGAGCTCTTGGTCCACTTTGTCTCCTTATATGCCATTTCTCACAGAACTATAAGTTAGAAAGCAATTTTAAAACCCCAGAGCACCTCAAGATCTGGGATAAAGAATTAAATAAGCGCCGGTTTTCCACAGGTTTTCCACAGGCATCACAGAGCTGTGGAAAAACCGGGCATAGCTGTGGAAAAAGTCGGACCCACACAAGAAATACCACGTATTATCAATCAATTAAGCTCGCTCTATTTTTTCCTAGCCTGTGGAAAACTTGAGCGTAAATATGCGCGAAACAAATTTTATCCACAGGTTTTCCACAGGCAGGCCCTCAGAAGATCAAAGTTTTCCACAGAAGCTGTGGGTAACTTGTGGATTAGTACCAGAGTTTTCCACAGGGATTAGTTTTCCACAATTTATCCACAGCTTTATCCACAGGTTTTCCACAGGGAGTCTTAGGCGAATTTATAGGATATTACTAGTTATCTTGAGTTTTCCACAGTTTCCACAGGGCATAATAAGAATATGATTTTAATAAATTAATTTTTTATTATTTGAGATTGTGGAAAACTAATTCCAGTTACTCTTGCGCTTAAGACCTTGATGGTTCAAGAGTGGCAATGTATCTAGATTGTTATTGAGGAAATATTTTCGCCCTAACGAACTTAGCGCTACACAATCGGGGTTTAAGCGATGGAAATAAGAATACCAGTAAATGAACTTTCTCGTGCCCTTGCTATGCTGCAAGGTGTAGTACAAAAAAAAAGTTCTATGCCTATTTTATCAAACGTACTTTTGCAAACTTCAGGGGTATCTGGTGTTTATCTATGCTCGACAGACCTCGACGTAGGGGTGCGTTTGCTTAAGACTTGCGAAGTAGTGAGTGAGGGAGCAAGCACGGTCTCGGTTCGTTCTTTGCTTGATATAGTTAAAATGCTTCCTGGACCTGACGTAAGACTAAAATCTCTCGAGAATCAGCATTTAAGTATTAAAAGTGGCCGAACCACCGCCCGCCTCGTGGCACTTCCCGCGAGCGAATTTCCGGTCCTGCCTTCTGATCAGGGGATGCCATTTCAAGAAATAAGCACCGAGTTATTTCTCTCCATGGTACAAAAAACTCTTTATTCAACCAGCGCTGACGAAAATCGCTACAACCTGACAGGTGTCTTTTTTGAGCCTCAAAAAGATGATCCAAGTTCAGTAGTAATGGTTTCCACTGACGGACATAGGCTCAGCAGAGTAAAAGAAAGCTTTGGTACAAGTAATTTTGGTGGTTTTGAGCCCGTAACATTGCCTAGAAAGGGCTTGAGTGAGCTTGTGCGCCTTCTGGAGGCAGCGAGTGGAGAAAATGAAACCAGCTTTCGTTTGGGGCTTTCTGAGCAACATGCAGTAGTGCTTCTTAAAAATTCCTATTTATCTATGCGCCTCATAGAAGGCAAATTTCCTGATTATCACCAAGTAATACCCAAGTTAGCCGACAAAATAATGAGAGCTTCTCGCCATGACTTTTTATTGGGCCTTAAGCGTGTTTCAGTACTCGCAAGTGAGAAAAGCCAAAGCATTAAAATGAAAACGCGCAGCGGTGAGCTAACGGTATCTTGTGTAAATCCTGAAGCGGGCGAAGTAACAGATGATGTGCCAGTCGAATATAACGGGCCTGACATAGAAATTGGTTTCAACGCTAAATATATAATAGAAGCACTTTCTTCTATAGGCGATAATAACATAATGATGAAATTTACTGACCCTCTCTCCCCAACACTTATTACCGGCATGCAAGATGAGCGCCATCAGTGCGTTATTATGCCGATGCGAATGTAAGAATTATATATGTCTAAAAAATATAGACAAATGAGAAAAAGCCAAAAAACACAGAGATTGAGCTCGGATATTAAATTATTTTTGCTGTTCTTGGCTTTTTGTATATGTGGCCTACTAGTACTGGTATTCAGGGGAGATATTAAGCAATATTTTAACGCAATATACGAAGATAATTCTTCTATGGGTGTTAAAAGCTTAATGCGAGAAGAAGCTGTAATATACGGCGATAAAGAGAAATTATCAGAAGAGATTATTAAGATAAATATAAATAACAATGACGCACAAGATAAATATAAAAAAGAAGATAAAGAATATTTAGAAAAAATAATAAATAATCGTTAGAAGTAATCGCGAGTTTTAAAAAAAAAACTCGCGACTATTTTTTAGAGCCCTAAATGCTCTAAATATCTCTCAGCATCGAGAGCCGCCATACATCCAGACCCAGCTGCCGTAACAGCTTGACGATAAATACTATCTTGCACATCGCCACAAGCAAAAACTCCGGGAATTTCTGTTTTAGAGTTTTTCTCTTGCGTAATTATATAGCCTTTGTTGTCGAGTTGGAGCGCGTCTTTAAAGAGGTCGGTATTAGGCTGGTGACCAATTGCAACAAAAAGACCCTCAACGTTGATAGATGAAATTTCTTGCGTTAGAGTATTTTTTAGTTCGAGCCCGTTTACCACTTCTTGATTAAGAGGTGGTTGTTTTTTAACCAAAATTTTATTGACTATTTGATTAAGCGCCCACTTTATTTTTGGGTTCTTTTGGGCTCGTTCAACCATAATTTTGCTTGCACGAAATTGCTCGCTACGATGAATAATAGTGACGCTTCGAGCATAACGCGTAAGAAAAATGGCTTCTTCCATAGCACTGTCACCAGCTCCCACAACGGCAACATCGACATTTTTATAAAAAGCTCCGTCACAAGTAGCGCAGGCAGAAACTCCTGCACCACGAGCCATGAGTTCCTTCTCTTGTTCTATTCCTAGCAACTTGGCGTTAGCGCCAGTTGCGATAATCACTGTATGCGCGAGGACATTTTCGTTATCTTCGGTCGTTAAGACAAAGGGTCGATGGGAAAAATCTACATGGGTTATATTCTTCTCAATACTTGTAGCCCCGAAACGCAAAGCCTGCTTCTCAAAATTTTCCATAAGCGCAGGCCCTTGTAACCCTTCAGGGAATCCAGGGAAATTTTCTACTTCAGAGGTGAGCATCAGCTGACCACCGGGAAGATTGGGAGCGGAGCCCTTGAAAATTAATGGCTTAAGTGTAGCGCGAGCAGTGTAAAGCGCCGCTGTGAAACCGGCCGGGCCGGATCCGATAATTACGACTTTATGAATATTTGTTTCGGCAGACATAAAAACCTCTGAGATACGACCAATTTATAAAGGGCTTTAGCATTAAAAAAGCCCACAATAAATAAAGCTAAGCATATACTAAGAAACAAGAAGAAATAATTAAACCGCTGAGAATTAACACGAAGAGCAAAGAGCCCATGATATCTTTGGCTTTTAGGCCTGCAATAGCTAATAACGGCAAGGCCCAGAAAGGCTGAATCATGTTGGTCCAAGAATCTCCCCATGCAACAGCCATCATCGCAGTGTTTATATCGGCTCCTAGAGCACGAGCTGCGTCGATGACCATGGGCCCCTGAACGGCCCATTGACCGCCCCCTGAGGGGATAAAAATATTCAGAAGACCAGCACTGAAAAATACGAGGAGCGGAAAAGTTTTGGCACTAGCAAAATCAACGAAAAATGAGGTCAGGAGTACGCCAAGGCCACTTTTTTGCATGATAGCCATTATGCCGGCATAAAGAGGATATTGAATGAGTATTGGCCATATTTTGGAAGATGCTTTTTGACAGGCGTCGATAAAAGCACGTGGAGTTTTGTGAAGAGCGAGCGCCATAATAAAAAGAATAAAGTTAATTTTGTCGAGATCAATAGAGAAATTATTAGATATTATTAAAGAAAAAATATAACTTAAGCCAATCAAAATAATAAAGATATTTATGAGTTGAGAATTTTCCAGTTTTTCCGCGGGAGTTTTGAATTCGCTCGGAATAATTACTTCATTGTTATCTGAGATCAAAGACGAAGTTTGAGCATTTTGGCGCATCAGAAAATACGCTAAAGCAGGTAATAACAAAAAATGCAAAGCAACAATAGTTAGATTCAACCCAGAAAAAATAGTAGCGCTCAAGGGCACAAGACCGCCCAACTGTGCTTCGTTAAAATTCCCAGGGGTGCTTACTACTAAGGGAATAGAGCCAGAAAGGCCCCCGTGCCAAACCAAGAAGCCCGAGTAGGAAGACGCGACAAGAATAGAAAAACCTCGGCCTTGAAATTTTTTTCCAAGCTCTTTGCAAAAGAGCGCTGAGATAATCAAACCAAATCCCCAGTTAATAAAACAGCCCAGTAGCGAAATCAAAGCAGCAAAAGCTGCTGCAAAAGGGAGGCTTTTAGGAATATTAGCGAGACGCGATAAAATTGACTGTATGGGATGGGAGAGGGCGACTATGTAGCCAAGAAATAAGATCATGACCATTTGGAGGGTAAAATTACTCAAGGCCCAAAAACCATTTCCCCAATAGTTGGCGACCTTAACGAGCGATTGATTTGGCAAAAGAGAGCCAAAAACAAAGACTAAAGCCGTTAGGATAAGCGCATAAATAAGGGGATCAGGCGTGTATTTTTTCATTAAGCCATCGAGGCTTTTGGTAATATTTTTAATCATAATTTTTACTAAAATTCACCGGTTTCAAGGGTAAGAAGTTTTTTTCTTAATAAACTAATTTCATCTCGGATTTTTGCGGCTTCTTCGAAATCAAGCTTCTGAGCTTTGATTCTCATTTTGCCTTTTAGACTCGTAATTATTTTTTCAATCTGAGCTGCGTCCATACTCTCCGATGGTGCGGCTACTTTTTTCTCCTCTAAACTAAAACCTTCATCAAGGCGGCCTATTTCACGTTTAGCCGATGTCGGTATGATATTATTTATTTTATTATATTCTGCTTGAATGCTTCTTCTCCGATTTGTTTCTTCGAGTGTAATTTTAATTGAATCAGTAATTTTATCGGCATAAAGAATAGCTCGGCCAGAAATATTCCGAGCAGCTCTTCCAACAGTTTGAATTAGTCCTGTGGCTGATCGAAGAAAGCCTTCTTTGTCAGCGTCAAGAATAGCGACAAGACTTACTTCTGGTAAATCTAATCCTTCTCTTAAAAGATTAATTCCAATCAAGACATCAAATTCTCCTAATCTTAGAGCTCTTATAATTTCGGATCTTTCGATCGTGTCGATATCAGAGTGCAGGTAACGTGTTTTGATTCCAACGTCGACCAAGTAATCACAAAGATCCTCAGCCATGCGTTTGGTAAGTGTTGTTATTAAAACGCGTTCATGAGCTTCGACGCGAAGTTTAGTTTCATGAATAATATCATCAACTTGGGTTATAACGGGCCTAATTTCTATTTCGGGATCGAGCAAGCCAGTTGGTCTAATAATTTGCTCAACGATTTCTCCGTTGGCGCAATTTATTTCATAATCTGCAGGTGTAGCCGAAACATAAATAACTTGATTAATAATATTATTAAATTCATCGAAGCGCAGAGGCCGGTTATCCAGCGCTGAAGGCAATCTAAAGCCATGAGCCGTAAGCGTTTCCTTGCGCGCCCTATCCCCGCGGTACATGCCTCTGACTTGAGGAAGTGTTTGATGTGATTCATCGATAAATAACAAAAAATCTTTTGGAAAAAAATCAATGAGTGTAGGCGGAGGATCACCCTCGTGGCGCCCCGACAGATGACGCGAGTAATTCTCAATCCCCTTGCATGCTCCAACCGTTTCGAGCATTTCTAAATCAAATAGAGTTCTTTGTTCGAGCCGCTGCGCTTCTAAAAGGCGATTCGCAGATTTCATAACCATAAGTTCGTGATCCAGCTCGTCGCGAATGGATTTAATAGCATAATCCATTTTTTCTTTGCTCGTGGCGTAATGGCTCGCAGGAAAAATGGTAACCGAAGGCATAGATTTTATTATTTTTCCTTTGAGAGGATCAACCATGCTGATGCGCTCAACTTCATCCTGGAAAAACTCGATACGTACCGCTAAGTCTTCTTCGCTCGGAGGAAAAACTTCGACTACATCGCCTTTTACTCTAAAAGTACCTCGTGTGAAGGCAAGGTCATTTCTTAAATATTGACTCTCAACAAGCTGACGCAGAAAAGAAGAACGGCGAAGAGGTCTGCCTACTTCAACATAAGCTGTCATGCTTTCATAGCTTTGCGAACTACCAATACCGTAAATGCAACTGACAGAAGCAACAATTATCACGTCGTCACGTGTAAGCAGCGATGTAGTAGCGCGGTGGCGCATGCGATCTATCGTATCATTGATTTGACTATCTTTTTCTATGTACGTATCAGTAGATGGTACATATGCTTCAGGTTGATAATAATCATAATAACTAACAAAATATTCGACGGCGTTATGAGGAAAAAATTTCTTTAATTCTTCATAAAGCTGGCCTACGAGCGTCTTATTATGGGCTAGCACGAGTGTCGGTTTATTAATCTCGGCAATTACATTGGCCATAGTAAAAGTCTTGCCAGAGCCGGTAACCCCTAAAAGCACCTGGCTTTGCTTATGCGCTCTCAAACCCGCCGTGAGAGCAGCAATGGCTTGGGGTTGGTCACCCTGTGGCGGATAATCTGAGAAAAGTTCAAATTTTTGGTGAGATCGCCGAGGTGTCTTAGATAAATCTTCTGTGTTCATATTGCCATTATATTTATCATAGCAGTAACTTTTGGGTAGGCCGCGTTGCATAAAATGCCTTGGGGATACTATTTTTAAGTACCTAATACTATTAACTATTATTTTTATGTTTTAAGTATATTAAAAAATTATCCGGAATTCTGGCTGGCTTATTATGCTTATCGAGCATAGCCAACGTTATTTCGCCTATTACTAGAGTTATTTGGGAACTATTTTTTAAAATATGCTTTATATGCACGCGCGGTGAGCGGGTAAATTCCGCGTGGGTATCAACAATAATTTGTTCACCAAATCGTGCTGGAGCTTTAAAATCCAACACGGCTTTACTAACAACAAAGTGATAACCTGCGTCAAAGAGTTCTTTTAAAGCAGAGATGCCCATTAAATCTGAGCGAGACCGTTCAAAGAACTTCAAATAATTAGCATGATAAACAAAGCCGGAAAAATCGGTATCCTCATAATATATATTATAAATATTCGTGTGAGTGAGTTTTATAAGTTCTAACATAAAAATGCCCTATTTTTTAAGCGAAAAATAATTCTCGTAAAATTACTGTTACAATAATTTTTAAGTAAGAAAAAATAGAGAAAGGGAGAAAAATACTATGAGACGGCTAGTCGGAGCACTGCTTTTTTTTCTTAGTTTTACAGCACAAGCCACCACAACGCCATTGGGATTCTCGGCTGGGCCAATATTTAAGTTAAACGGTATGGGAGATGGGCTTTTGGCCACGCTTGGCGGTAGAATTAACGGCTCATATGGTTATTTTCTTTTTGGATTGGGGGGCTACGGGGCAGTGGCTCAAAGCAAGATCGTGCTTGGTAAAAAGGGGGAGAATGTCTCATATTCTTACGGGGGACTCGGGCTTGGCGTAAGATTTTTTCCCCAAAGCTTTATCCATATTACCAACTATAATACTTTTGGGCTAGGAAAGCTTGATCTTAAAAATCAAGGACAAAGCGGATTAGCTTATAGTATTGAGCCTGAACTTAATCTTGAAATAGATATATTTTCTACGTTAAGAATAGGTACAGGGCTTTCTTATCGATTTTTATTCTGCCAACAAGTGCCCCCCCCTACCAAGGAGCTGAGCGGTTTAGGATGGCAATTCTACGTCGAATTGGGCCGTATCTAAACTAATAGGTGCACCTAAGAGCCTTATCCGTTTCGGGCTCGGTGCTGGTTGCTGGTAATCCGTCGAAATCTTGATAGTTTTTGGATTTGCCAAAACCGCGTGGGAGCTTAACGATTTCAAAAATTTTCAAATAGGGGGCAACGTTCTTAAAAAATAAAAATTGGTTATAGCGCTTCTCATTTCGCACAAAATAAATATCTTCATCGAGAGGCTCGCCTGTTTTATCGTCTGAATAACGCACGTTGGCTGTTTTAGGTTCGACGAGTTTGCCTTTGATTTTGTCATCATCACGTACGCCTATAACAAGCATCAAACCATCTAAGTCTTTGTTTTCGTTTTTATTTTCTTTTTTTTTCGCGCGAACTCGAGCGCAGGCATAATTTTTTGCTTCGTTCATATCGGCAGATACATAAAATCCCATTCCCAAAGCAGTACGATCGGCGACATCAAACCTTATTTCTTGGGCTCCACCTTTGAAAATATCTACAAGATCCGACGTAGTGCCATGATATAATTTTACATAATTTTTCCCTGTCTCAGGGTCTTTTATGCGATCGACAACAACGTCTTTTATTTTAAAAGCCCTATCTTTATCATCTTTAAAGGGCGGTAATAGCGTCCATGCTAAGTGCTGAACTGGTTGAGTAGTTCGTGATTTGATATAATCTAATATTTCTTTATCAAGCGGGGGATTTAAGTTGTGGCCAGAATCTAATAACGGACGCTTGACATAGCTGTAATATTTGTCATCGGCTTTATCTTGAGCGTTTGTAATTATCGGCAGGCTTCCTTGATTGGGATGTCCTTCTTCGACATCGGCGAGTCTTAGAATCATTCTTTCGGGATCTCGAGCTTGGAGAATAAACTCGCGCGCGTATTTCTTGCGATCGAGCCAAGAATCTCTGTCACCCGTTGCTAGTAAGAATTCTTTTGAAAGCTCGTCGAGCTTTTTAATAAGATCTATATCTTCAGACAATCCTAGATCTTTGGCTATTTGTTTGAGCCTCATTGGTCTCGTTTCTGGGATATTCCAGCTCGAAGGCACCCGTCTTAGATCCAAAATATGTACGGCATAGAGAATTTGATCGATAAACTTAGAATTTTCGCTCAGTTCCTTTTTAAGGTCATCGTATTCATAGCGATAAAAGGCCTCCATATAGTCTTCTATCTCGCTTTCGCTCTCAAAAATTTTTGCCTTTTGCGCAGCTTTTTGGAACATTTTTGCGCCATTACGCATGTTTTCGTTAAAGCGCGCCTTACGCTCAGGGGTGCCCTTGGAGTGACTATATTCATTCTCGCGTCCAGCGCGATAATATAACGCTGCAAGTTCGACTTTTCTTTTAAGCTTAGCTATTTCTTCTGGAGATTTATTTTTAATCCACTGTGATAATTTGCTTTCTTTTTTAAGATCTTTGCGCAATCCAGTAATAAGATGGCGCGCCAAGAGTGCCTGTCTCGCTGCATGAGCTAAGCCATGATTTGGTCTATAAATAGTTACTTTTTGGCCATTTATGACACGTGAGACTTTTTTTTCAGGCTGATCTTCATAGGGCTTATCGTAAATATTACGCGCTTCGTTTGCTTGTTCAAGGAGCCAAAGATTTTTTTCACTCAGCAAAGAATTGCTGTGTATATTTATATGAAACGCCAGAAACAGGAAAAATAAATAAGATCTTAGCCTGGAATTAGTCATGATGATACCTGATTTTATTATACTTAACTAAGTTACTTAACAAATATCATATATTTAACATGCAGATCTTTTTATTAATTACTTAAAAATTATCTCATGAATGCGAGGGCGATCGCAGAACGAAGCAGTGCATATTTGCATATGCAGGAGGGCCTTGCCCAAACCTGAGCCCATTTTAAGCGGTTGTCTGATATTAAATTCACCATTTATTACAACGCTTTGTCTGTTTTTGGTTAACTTTTTTATGCTTCCTTCAGGAAGCAGCGCTTCGCCTGCTGCTGCATAGCCATTATCAGGCTTAATCTCGATACTGACGGGCTTTCCGATCTTTTCCCCTACACCATAAGCATGAAAATTTTTTTTAAGTTTCACATTTATAGTCAAAATTTTCAGATCTTTATCTAAATAACTCGAAATTTTATAGCTCTCATCAAAATTAATATCTTCTTGTTGCTGGCATGTATCGCAGCTTAAGCAACAAAATAGTAAGATCAAAAAAATATTTCTATTCTTCATAATTTTTATCCTAGAGCCTCTCTACCGCCTGACGATATGCTGCAATACTTGCTTTAGTCCAACTTTTATCAAGAGCGGGAACAAAGATCTCAAGATTTTTATCGAGTTTTTTTATTGCTTCAAGATTCTCAAAAATACCAAGTGCTAAAGCTGCCATATAGGCGACACCGAGTGCCGTTTTATCAAAATTGAGGGAGCGCAAACAAGGAATGCCTAAGAGATCAGCATGAAGTTGGATAAGCAAATTATTCACTGACGCTCCTCCGTCGACTTTGAGTTGGGTAAGAGGGGGAGCGTCTTGAGCCATGGCATCGAAAATATCGAGGTTTTGCAAGGCTATACCTTCGAGCGTCGCTCGTGCAATATGACCCTTGGTGGTGGCGCGAGAAAGGCCGCTTAAAGACCCGCGAGCCTGAGGACGCCAATGAGGTGCTCCTAGACCGCATAAAGCAGGAACAAAAGTTACACCGCCATTATTTTCGACACTGCGAGCAAGCGCTTCCAGATCATGAGGAGATTTTATCAAAGCAAAAGCATCTATTAAAAACTGGGTAGCTGCGCCTGCTATGAAAGCAGATCCTTCGAGGCAGTAAATAGCTTGTGTATCAATTTGAAAGGCCACGCTTGTGAGCATGCCATGATTAGAAAAAATAGGCTTGCTGCCCGTGTTGAGCAAAATAAAACATCCCGTACCAAAAGTCGCTTTTGCGTCACCTGGATCAAAACAACATTGACCAAAGAGCGCCGCTTGCTGATCCCCTGCTAAAGCTACGATGGGAATGCCGTCGGGTAAAAAATTTAAATTTTTGGTGACCCCAAAATTTCCTATATTCTTATTAATTTTAGGCAAGCAAACTTTAGGAACGCCAAATATGTTGAGACAGTCATCGTCGTAATCACATGTTATTAGATTCATAAGCATGGTTCTACTGGCGTTGCTCACGTCAGTTACATGAGACAAGCCTCCACTCAACCAATGAACCAAAAAGCTATCAACAGTTCCAACCAAAAGTTGATTATTTTGGGCGGCTTTTTTTAAAGCTGGTTCATGCTCAAAGAGCCAACTAATTTTGCTTGCGCTAAAATAGGGATCGAGCAACAAACCTGTGCGTTTATGCAGGAAATCTTCTAGATCTTGAGATTTTAACTTTTCGCATAGATCAGTGCTTCGCCGACATTGCCAAACGATGAAATTTCTTAAGGGTTCGCTATCATGATCAAATATACAGAGTGTTTCTCTTTGATTAGTAATGCCTATCCCGAGAATCTCAGTATTAGTTATATTCGCTTGAGACAAAGCCTGATTTATGCTGAGCATGACAGCTTTTTTGATCTCTGCGCCGCTATGTTCTACCCATCCAGGCTGAGGATATATTTGAGGAAGCTGCGCCGAAGCGACGCTTTTAATATTTCCAAGCTCGTCCATTAAAAGCGCTGTCGTCGAACTCGTGCCCTGATCAACAGCTAATATATAGCCCATGGTTGCGCCCTCGTTTTTCATCCCTATATTTTTGATAAATTAACCTGGCAATAATCGAGGGTAGTATGGCTCATACAGCAACGCTTATTTACGGTGATGGAATAGGTGCGGAAGTTGTACAATCGGCGGTAGATATAATAGAAGCTGCGCGCGTAAACATGAGTTGGGATGTTCAGTTATTGGGAGAGAAGGCGATACAAGAAAAAAATACGCCCCTTCCCTCTGAAACGTTAGAATCAATAAGAAAAAATAAAGTGGCACTCAAAGGCCCAACGACAACGCCAATAGCTTCGGGCCATGTGAGTGCCAATGTTAGTTTGCGTAAAAATCTTGATCTTTATGCCTGTATAAGGCCCGTTAAATCAATTCCTGGGCTTGAGGGTAAGTTTAATCACGTCGATCTTGTCGTTGTGCGAGAAAATACCGAAGGACTCTACGTAGGTCAGGAGTTTGAAGTTTCTTCCGGGTGCGTTGTATCTTTGCGTGTGATTACACAAAAAGCATGCTTGAGAATAGCTCATAAAGCCTTTTCTTTTGCCCAGAGCACAGGACGCTCAAAAGTAAGTGCCATTCACAAAGCCAACATATTAAAAAAAGCCGATGGCCTATGGTTGGCATGCATGCGCCAGGTGGCCCAAGAGTATCCTAAAATACAATACGAAGAAGTAATAATAGACGCTTTATGTATGAAGTTGGTCATGAATCCTCAATCGTTTCAAGTTTTAGTGCTCGAAAATATGTTTGGTGACATAGTTTCAGATCTTTGTGCGGGACTCGTGGGAGGGCTTGGCTTGGTGCCGGGGGCTAATCTAGGTGATACTTGTGCAGTATTTGAGGCGGTACATGGGTCTGCCCCAGATATAGCTTTGAAAAATCAAGCAAATCCAACCGCCATGATTCAAAGTGCGCTCATGATGTTGCGCTATCTCAAAGAAGAAGAAGCGGCACACAAAATAGAAAAAGCCCTATTTTCCTGTCTGCAAGAAAAAACCCTCAGAACCAAAGACTTAGGTGGCAGTTTGGGAACCCGGGAGTTTTGCCAGCAGCTGATAGCCCGACTTTAGGGCTTTGCAAGCTCTCCATTCTGAGCTATAAGCTCACTCGACCATGAATTTGTTCAAATTACGGAGTTACCATGAGTCTTAGACATTTAGCGAGGGAACGCAAGCGTCAAAAGCTAATTGATCAATATAAAGTACGTCGTGACGAACTTAGAGCAGCGCAGGTTGATCCTAAGTTGTCTGAAGAAGAACGTTTAAACGCTCGTTTGAAGCTCAATGCTTTGCCGCGTGATTCGGCTCCTTCTCGTTTTAATTTTCGCTGTGCTGCTACGGGGACATCTCGTTCGGTATATCGTAAATTTCAGCTCAATCGTATTTCTTTTAGAAATATGGCTTTGGCGGGCCAGCTTCCGGGTGTTACTAAATCTAGTTGGTAAAACATGCGCCTTCGGATTAAGACCAAACCCGAATGGCTTTCTCTCGTACTGAGCCAATTTGATAGTTTTTTGCTTGACCACGCCTTGTGTGAACGCAAGGCGTCGGCGTTAGCCATGTCGCTGGTAGCTCATTATCCCGATAAAACTCAGCTCGTAAAGCTCATGGTCGATCTTGCCATAGAAGAGCTCGATCATTTTCGCCAAGTTTACGCTCTCATAAGAGAGCGAGGGTTGGTTTTAGGGCCTGATGAAAAAGATGACTATGTCAATAAACTTCGTTCTTTAATGCGAAAAACGAGCGAGGAATATTTTCTTGATAGACTGCTCATTGCCAGTATTATCGAGGGGCGTGGTACTGAACGTTTTTCTTTAGTAGCAAATGGCCTCGAAGACATACGCTTAAAAAATTTTTATATGCAATTTTATAAGTCAGAAGCCCGGCATCATGGGCTTTTTCTTCGTTTAGCTAGAAATTATTTCTCTCCTACAGTAGTAGAAAGCCGTTATGATTATTTACTCGATCAAGAAGCCTTAATTATAGATTCTTTGCCACTTAGATCGGCGGTCCATTAGGTGTATGATAAATATTTAAAATATCATGCCGATAAGACTTTAGAATTTTGTTCTTCTATACCAGATCATGAATTTGTTTTGGTGATACCCGCCTACAACGAAGGCGAAGAATTTATACAAAATTTAGTTACTCTTACTGCAAATGCTCATAAAATTTTTATAATAATAATAATAAATTATCCTGAGAAATCAAACCCAACGTCGAGCAATATATTATTTAAAAAATTATGTAATTTAGGCTTCAGCCGCACTTTGTCCTCTCAAATAAGTCTCGTGAGCCTCAATACCAGTACTTTGGCTCTTTGTGGTCCTTTTGAGTTGCCTCTCAAACAAGGAGTTGGAAAAGCCCGAAAAATAGGAGCAGACTGGGCTTTAGATCTTATGAGCAAAAATAAGATTTCTACTCCGATCATTTTTTCCACTGACGCCGATGCTTTGCTGCCTAAAAATTATTTTATCATTGGTCAAGAAAATCTCTGTCAAGAAAGCGCGGCTTTAGTATATAATTTTAAACATAAAAAACCCGAATGCCCGCTCTTATCTCAAGCCATTACGCTTTATGAGCAACGTCTTAATCACTATGTAGCTGGCCTAAAATATGCCGGGTCACCCTATGCTTTTCATACCATAGGAAGCACTATTGCTATTAAATCCCAAAGTTATGCCGAGGTGCGTGGATTTCCCTCTAGGCCGGCAGGCGAAGATTTTTATCTTTTGAATAAGCTGCGTAAAGTAGGAATAATTAAGTCGCTCCAAACAGACCCTATAATATTATCAGCTCGTGTCTCCAACCGTGTACCTTTTGGTACCGGTCCTGCTTTAAGCGCTATTTTACATAATAATAAAAATATATTGGATATTATTACTAACACGCGTATTTTTTATCATCCTCAGGTTTTCGATAACCTAAAAAATTTCTTAAATCTATGTGAGAGCCGAATTAAAAATAATTCACTGTCTTATGAAGATATGCCTCACAAAAATATTTTTGAGAAGTTATCTAAATATCACAATTTATCGCACAATTTGTCTACGCGAGCTTGTTCTCACGATCGTCTTGAAGCTTTTCATTGCTGGTTTGATGCTTTTATGACGCTGAAGTTTATTCATCTGTTGCGTGATCAACAGCTTCCGATGTGTTCCCTGAGCGAACTTGAAAAATTGGGCTATCACTATAAAGTCTGATTTCATGAATGAAAAAAAGCAAAAATACATAGCGGTAGCGGGCAATATGGGGGTGGGCAAGAGTACACTTGTGCAGTTTCTTGCTGCGCAATTTAATGGCGAGGCTTTTTATGAGCCTGTCGATTCCAATCCATTTTTTGCTAAATTTTTTAAAGACATGCGCAAGTGGTCTTTTCATTCGCAAATATATTTTCTGACTCACAAATTTCGCATTCACCAAGAAGTGGCAAAACGCGAGGGTTTAGTTGTTGTAGACCGTACTATTTATGAAGACGCAGAGATTTTTGCGAAGAGCTTATTTAGTGCTCGTAAAATGTCCAAAGATGAGTTTAATTTATATTGGGATCTCTACACGGCCATGTGTGAGAGCCTTCGTCCTCCCGATGCTTTGATTTATTTAACTTGCAGTATGGCGACACTTAAAAATCGTATCAGTCAGCGAGGCCGCAAAGCCGAGAGAACTGTGCCTGACGCGCATCTTCTTCGTTTGCACAAGCGTTACGAAAACTGGGTAAAAAGTATAAATTTTTGCGAGGTTATTATAATTAATACCGATAATCTCGATTATACGAGCGATGCAGTCCATCGAGCCCACGTGATCGACCATCTCTCTAAATATTTATAAATAAATAAAAAAAATGACCGCCCCCGCACAAGGAACGGTCCAAGGGAACTTGTCAAAAAACGCCTCTGTTAGGGCGCGATAATTTCTATTTTTACTTCTTTCTTAGCTTTGTCTTCCACAGGGGCAGGCGCTGCTTCGGCAGGCGTATTATTAGCACTGGCTTCTATGAGTGCCTGACCGACGGCGACCATTTTCACGATTTTTTTAACTTTTTTCAAAGCCTTATGGCACAAAAAAGGAATTGGTGGGTCGAGTTCTATAGCTTTTTCCAAAAGATCTACTTTAATTTTTGCGACATCCTGCAGCGTTTTCATATGCCCAGTGGCTTCTTTATCTAAAAGAGCATCGATTCCAGCACCATTATGTTTCAAAAACATTTTTGCTCGAGCGCAGCCAAACTTGCCGTGCTTGTGATCATGAGCGTTTGCTACAGCAGCACCAAAAAGCAAAGCTAAAGCTAATACTATAAAATTTCTCATAGTTACCCCTATTATTTTAAGACGGCCGTGCATGGCGATCCAAGATTATAAATACTATATAAAAGTATGGTATTTGATGGGCAAGTTTTAATTATTAGTAATTTTCACATAATTTTCGGGTTTAAAATAAGCACGAGCATCAATTTCGACGCGTCCCCCTCTGGGCAAGGGTAAAGACAGGCCTACGGCACAAAGAGCGATAGTATGGGGAGCACAAGTCTTTTTTGCGCCATATAAAACATCGCCAACAATAGGTAGCCCTAAATAGGCCAAATGAGCACGAATTTGGTGCATACGCCCACTCACCGGCTGTGCTTCGATGAGGCAATATTCTGGGCTTAATTGCCTAAGAAGCTTAAAATTTGTAACAGAAGCTTCGCCCTGAGGGTCAACACATGTTTTTGCCGCGGGGCCTTTTTTGTGGTCAAGATCTATTTTTTTGAGTGGCTGATTCACGCTTTGCTTTTTAAAGCCTGGCGTTCCCTCACAGATAGCAAAATAAGTTTTTTTAACTAAGCGCTTTTTAAAAGCATTTTCCAGTGCATGTTTAGCAAAAAGCGACCGCGCAAAGACCGTTATGCCAGCCGTCGCACGATCGAGCCTATGTACCGCAGATATGTGAGCGCCAAACATCTTGCGCATGCAATCAAGCAATGTCGGCCGTACGACACCCTGGCCACCGATGACAGCCATATTATGAGGTTTAAAAACAGCTATATGATGGGGGCCTTGGCTCAATACTAGTATTTTAGGATCCATATTTTTTGCCCATTATTATATAACAGCTTAAGAAGATTAACATATCGCCCCTTGATATTTGGGTTTGAGTTTGATGAGAGTAAAAACACTATGGCTAAATCAATAACTTTTATCATCAATCCTGCTTCTGGTTTTGGCAAGACCAAAAAAAAAGTGAAATCTATTATCAAAGAGATCAGAGCTCAAAAGAGCGATGCAAAGATCCATCTTACCCAACACGCGCTGCATGCCATTTCGCTTACCAAGAATGCGATCAAAAATGGGGCTGAGCGCATCGTTGTCATTGGTGGAGACGGAACACTTAACGAAGTAGTTAACGGTTTTTTTGACCAGCACGGAAATCTTCATAACAAAGAAGCTTCAGTTGCTGTAGTCCCAAGCGGTACAGGCTCCGATTTTTGTCGTACTATTAACACCCCAAAGAATCTTGCAGAAGCCCTCGATTTTGCCATTAATCAAGAAAGCAAGCTGAGCGACGTTGGCTTAGTTGAAGCCCATGATGCTCATGGGCAAAAAATCAAGCGTCATTTTATCAACGTTTCAAGCTTAGGGCTTTCAGGGCTCGTAGCAGGACTCATGCGCAACGCGACGAAGCGTTTAGGGCCCACTGCGGCATATTTTTTATCGACCGCTCAAGCCATCAACGCCTTTGAAGCGCCCACGGTTATTATGACCGATAGCGCGGGGGTAGAACATACTATCTCAAAATGCTCTCTTTTAAGCTTTGCGAATGGCCGTTTTTACGGCAGCGGCATGCAAATAGCTCCGCATGCCAAGCTCGATGACGGTCTTTTTGACGTCATAGTAATTAGGGATTTAAGCGTCTTATTTTTTCTTGTTAACGGTTACAAAGTTTATCAGGGAACCCATCTTGATTTATCCAACGTAAGCGCTCTGCAAGCGAGCTCATGTAGCGTGCGTTCGACATCTTCAACACCTGTTTACATAGAATGCGACGGTGAGCTTTTCGCGCAACTGCCCGCTACCTATACGATTAGGCATAATATTTTATCGGTTGTCCGATAAATAAAAAATTAGTGCCGAGCCCCTAAATGCTTGCGTCCTTGATTTTTGGCGATTTCCATCTGTTTTTGGCGATCGCGCGCACTGGCTTTTTGCTTTTTGGTGCGTTTATCAAAGCAACGGGGGCAACAAATGCCCTTTTGAAAAAGATCCGAGCCTTGGTCTTCGCTCGTAATAGGAAAACCACAGCCATGGCAGAGATCAAAAGTTCCAGCTTCAAGACCATGAGCGACGCTTACGCGGTTATCAAAGACAAAGCACTCGCCTTCAAATAAACTTTCACTCGCGGGGATTTGTTCGAGATATTTTAAGATACCGCCCTTAAGATGATAAACCTCGCTAAAACCTGCTTTTTTCATATAAGAACTCGCTTTTTCGCAGCGAATCCCACCGGTGCAGCTCATGGCAATTTTTTTGTGCTTGCTCTTGTCAAGATTTTCACTCACAAAACGGGGAAACTCTCGAAAAGTTTGGGTTTTGGGATTGAGCGAGTTTTTGAAAGTTCCCAGCTCTACTTCATAATCGTTACGGACGTCCAGGACTATTACATCAGGATCTTTTAGTAAGTTATTCCAATTGTGGGGATCGACATAAGTCCCTACTATCTCGCTCGGCCGTGCTTCGGGCTCTCCTAAAGTAACAATTTCTTTCTTTATTTTTACTTTCATTCGATGAAAGGGATTTTTAGCAGCATGAGATTCTTTATATTCCATATCGGCAAAAATATTTTCGTCGATAAATAAATTTCTTAAAGCATCGATCGCTTCTCGCGAACCAGCTACGGTGCCGTTGATGCCCTCAGATGCGAGCAAGAGCGTCCCAGAGATATCTTTATGAGTTGTTAACGCTTTGAGCTTTAATCTTAAAGCTTCAACTTGGTCGGTTGTCATTGAAAAAAATTTATAAAGGGCGGCCACAACAAACATGATTATTACTCGTAGTAAACTAAGTCTCATCTAGGCTAGCAAGCTTAAAAGACCCAAGCAAGGGCCAAGAAACGCTAGATTTCAGGGATGAAGCCTCTTCTCATCGTGTTTTCACAGATAGAACGTGCATCCGAAAGATTTAATAAATAATGGGGACCTCCCGCTTTAGGTCCTGTTCCACTCATTTTGAAGCCCCCAAAAGGTTGACGCCCTACCGCGGCTCCTGTGCATTTTTGATTTATATATAAATTACCGACGTTAAATTCTGCTTTAGCATAAGCTATATTTTCAGGACTGCGAGAGAAGAAAGCTCCCGTAAGAGCATATATGCTCATGTTAGCTACAGCCACGGCCTGTTTAAGATCCGAAACAGCATGAAGTGCTAAAATAGGCCCAAAGAGTTCTTCTTGCATAACCCAATGGTGGGGGTCTTTTACTTCTACTATGACGGGAGGTATAAAATATCCGCCCTTAAGATTTTCTCCTCGATGCCAAATTATCACCGATGGATCTACTTGTAGATCTATTATCTTGAGGTTGAGCCTATCGAAGGCTTCGGCATTTATTACAGGGCCTAACTGGGTTTTGGGCAAAAGCGAAGATCCCGCGACCAGGCTATCTGCAGCTTCGGTGAGGCGTTTAATAAAAATATCTTTAATATTTCCTATGACTAAAACTCTGGAGGCTGCAGAACATTTTTGTCCAGCATAACCAAAAGCACTCGCAATAACTGCCAAAACAGCTTCATCGAGATCTGCGTCATCGTCAATTATAAAAGCATTCTTGCCGCCCATTTCGCATATGACTCTTTTAAGCTGCGGTTGTTTTTTGCTTATATTTTGTGCGCGCTTAAGAATCTCGAGACCAACTTTCTTGCTGCCGGTGAAGCAAATATTGGCGACCAGCGGGTGCTCACAAAGATAAGCGCCAATTTCTTCTCCCCGACCGGGTAAAAAGTGGAGTGCTTGAGCTAAAAAACCAGCTTTGAGCATGCGTTGATAAAGATAAAGTGCCGTGAGCGAACTTTGTTCAGCAGGCTTCATAATAACCGGGTTGCCTGCAACATAGGCTCCAACGCTCATACCACACAAAATAGCAAGGGGAAAATTCCAAGGGGCAATGACAACCGTAGGACCACGGCCCTGAAACCCAAGGCTATTATCCTCACCACTCATAGAGCCGATGGACCTAAAATCAAGTTCAAGAGGTGCTCTTTGCGCGTAGTAATTACAAAAATCAATGGCTTCAACTACATCAGCATCGGCCTCTGCCCAGGTTTTTCCTACTTCATGACACATGAGTGCTGCGAGCTCATAACGATCTTCATGTAAAATATGGGCCAGATTACGCAAACAAACAGCGCGCTCGCTGGGGGTCTGTGAGCGCAGCTTAGGAAAAATTTCAACGCAATGCGCAAGAGCTTGATCGGCAGCTTCACCATGAGCTTGCATGACGATCGCTGCTATTTGTTGCGTATTATTGGGACTCATATGTTCTACGCCATGATCAGTTTTTAACTCTTCGCCTGCTATAAAAACACCAACTTTCATAGGAAGAAGATTTTGGGCTTGTCTTAGAGCCTGGACAAAATCCTCTCGAACAACTTTTTTGCTGAAATCTAAATAACTCGCGTTGTGAAATTCTAATCGTGGCGCTTCTTGAGAAATATTCTTAGATAATACGGGAGGCGCGAGCAAAATATCAGAAGCAACCTGATCATGATGACTTAATTTTAAGAAACCCATTTGGGAAGTATTTTCTAAAAGACGTCGCACGAGATAAGACATACCAACTAAAGTATCTCCTATAGGCACATAGATTCTAACGTTGTAACCGCGCTCGAGAAACGCTTTTCTTTCAGCTTCTGCCATGCCGTAGAGCATCTGTATTTCAAAATTTTTGGGCCCAATATTTTTTTTCTTAGCATAAGCCAAAACATGCGATAAAGACCTAATATTATGACTGCCAAAAGCTGGTCTAATAAGATCACTATTATCAAGCATAATTTTTGAGAGCCGTTCAAAATTCTGGTCGGTATCAGCTTTGTGCTTGAACACAGGACAATCTATGCCGCGCTGCTCAGCTCGAATAACTTCATAATCCCAGTAAGCGCCTTTGACCAAGCGTATAGTTATAGGCGCTTTTCTTATTTTGCAGCTTTCGAGAAGAGCGCTTAAATAAGCGTGAGAGTTTTTAAGATAAGCTTGAACAACTATGCCCAAATTAGTCGACGTGCGATATTCATCGCTTAAAATTAAATCATGAAAAAGTTGGTTTATTATTTCACTGGTTTGATAGCTTTCTAAATCAAAATTAATAAATACTTTGTGAAATTTAGCTAAACGCATGAGGGGCAAAACCCGTTCTTTGGCTGATTTTATTGAAAAATCAGGGTCTTCTTCATGTAAATGGCATGAAAGGGCAGAGATTTTTATAGAAACATTGGCTTGATGCGGCAAACTAACGCCTGGAAGTTGGGCAATAATTTCTTGATAACGCTCAAAATAAATATCACTTTCTTGACTGCTTAATACTTTTTCACCCAATAAATCTATAGTCGTTGTGAAGCCTTCGTCATGAAGCTTTAAAAGAGCTTTGGATGCGTTTTTAATATCCGAGCCAGCAATAAAACGCGCTGCCATTTCTGTGACATTTTTTCTGATAGCAGAAGCAGCGAGACCACGTGCAAAAGAAAAAGACGCAGCTTTGAGTGCACCGCCTATAACCTGGGGCAACTCACGATCTTTCTTAAGCAAATATTCCTGAATATGTTTAGCAATTTGGTCTTTGGTAACCAATGCAGGCAAAACATCGACAAAACGAAAAAGATCGACCTTAAAAGAAGGATCTTTCATGACCCATTCCATGATGCGCCCGAGCCAATACTGTTTATCGAATAAGCTATCAGGGCCTTTTTGAATGGCTTTAAATAGCTCCCGGCCTTCGTTTTGAATAGATTGCTCAAGCTCTGTGTGCATGTTTTACCCAAAAAAAAACGTCGTGATCAGAATATCACGACGCTGAGACTTAAAAGTAAAAAAAGTTGATTAAAATCTCATGCCGTTCTTGGCGCGAAATTCAAACCATCGCCAGCCAAAATATATGCCAGCAGCAATGAGCGGAACTCCCAAAAAAGGGGATACGGCAGCGGTACATAGTATGCCAGCAGCCTCCACTCCTAAAAATAAATAACGTTTATTTCTTTCCACGCGCTTTTGCTGATCTAACATTGTACCCATTAATTTCCCTCACTTTTAGGCATTCAGGTTTATTGCTCCCATATCGCTGATTAAATGGCACAAAGACCATGCACGAGGAACCCATATCGATGCAGACTTTTTCGCATGTTGTGCGATTTTTATCATGTTTAATAAGACGACTGGAACCATCCAACGTAGAAATGGCCCTATCGTAGGTCTTGTGAGCTCCTTCATCAGCTGAATGGAGCGAAGTAAGTATATAATCGGGCACACCATATTTCCACATGCCTGCTTCAGCTTTTTGAGCTTTAGTTTGATGAGAGCGATAATTTTTACTCGCCGGTTGAGCGTCGACCGAATAGGCATGAGCGAGACCCATGCTCAGGAGTGATCGAGCTAAATCGTCACAGCGAGCGAGTAGTCTTCCATAGGTATCGTGGCTTTTTTCCAGCGTGCAGTTCCAATGACCATCCTGGGCAACTTGGGTCGCTTCTTGCGAAATAGTATAAAGATAGCTGCTGCTTGCTTTGCCCCACTCATGAACTGGGCCATAGCTTTCAAGCGCATTAAGACCATGAATTCGCGCTCTTTTTCCCTGGAGTTCACCGTCAAGAATTTTGAAGGTATCGCCGTCGTTGAAATTTACAGAAGTTTTTTTGCCTTCAAGCGTTATAAAACTAGAGCCATATGCCCCGAAGGCAACTAAAATTCCTAGCATCCACGTTGTTATATACATATCGCTCCTTCAAAACACCCGGCTCAGGGGTGTAAAACTTGATGTTGGATAGAGCTTAACACCAAAAGAGATTTAATATGAAAAGCAAATTATTAGAGCCTATTTTCGATATGTTTTTTCCTCGTCGTTGCATGCTTTGTAATAATAATTATGCTTTAGATAATCTTTGCGAAAGCTGCCGCTCACGTTGTTTTTCTTGCCCCTTAGGGTCTTTTGGATTTTCTCCTGAGCATAAAGGAGCGCTCTTTTATTATGAACTTTCGATAAGAGACGCGCTGAGGGGGGCAAAATTTCAACGTAACTATAGTCTTGCGCGTTTGGTCAACCAAATTTTACACGAAGCGCTCGAGCATAATATGCATATAGAACGTCTCAGAGATTTTGCACCAGATGCCATCTGTTATGTGCCAACTCATTGGATGCGCAGATCTTTACGCGGTTTTGATTTACCTTCAAGTTTTGCTGCACTCATTGCCCAACATCTCAATAAGCCCCTGGTACACGCGCTGACAAAAACGACGCTAAAAAAGCCCCAGTCGAGCATACAGAGCAAAAGTTCCCGCCTGCTTGCAGTAAAAAGTATGTTTAAGCTGAGAACTCAGAAAAAAAACTATCAAAAATTAGTTTTAATAGACGACATAGTAACAACAGGTGCCACTTTCGATGAATGTACGAGAGTTCTTAAACCTATTGCCAATAAAATTATATGCTTGGCATTTGCTAAGACGCCCTAAATCTTTTGTTTTTCGATCTGAGCAAGAGCGATGCCAGCAGCAAGCGCTAGTAAATTACTGGAGCCCACCAAAATATCTTCGAGAATAGGTATTAAAAATTTATTATTGGGAGAACCAAGCATTAAGATTGCCAAAATTTTATCTTCCACCACAGCATCAGAGTTAATAATTTCTAAGTAGTGGTCATTTGAGCTTTGATCGTGCACGAGGGGAGCAATAGTGATGGCTAAACGCACACTTTTTTCAAAATCAGTACCAGCGTTGTCTAACGATTTTTTCATCAGTGCGAATAGATTCTTATTGGGTAAATTAAGCATGTTCATGGGGTAATTAATAATATATTAATTTGCTTTAATCAAGAGAGCTATTCTTGTTTATTATGATCTTCTTGCTCAAAACACGTCCGTGCTAGTTCAAGTTCCATAAGTAGGCTCTTGTAAACAGAGCTAAAATTTTCTTGGAGCGAGAATCCTGCCGTAATAAAACCTCCGATGAAGCCTAAAATAAGGGAAAATACAATGGCGAAACAAACCGTAAAAGAGAAACGCGATACGCGTGGCTTGGTCATTATGAGAAGCCCTTTGTGCCTCACCCATGTTTTAGTGACTTCCTCTGACGCTAACGACACAAGCTGACCTCGAATAAATAATTACAGCAAAATAACAGCCTAAATAGTCTCTTATTCCAAGCTATTTATAAAATTAGTTATGAGCTGCGAAGTCATTTTAGCTTCGCTCATCATGAAGCGATGCCCACCTAAAGGCATATAAAAAAGGCGCGAAAGGGGGTTTTTAAGACGCAGCCCAGCAAGATTATGCGCCTCTTCTTGTGGGTTCAGCCATAAAATAGGCATTTCAAGCTGGTTAATCTCGGGGATGAGATTTTCTTGGGAGCCAAGAGAAAAATATCTCAACGCGCGCGCGAGCTCCTGTCGATCAAAGTCTCTTTCTTTTCTAATTACCAACTCAGAAGAAAGAAGCGTCGGCTGTGCATGCCAACTTTTCATAAGTACTTCCCATGGTTCTTCTAGAAAATGCTTTGACCAAATTTTATCGGCTTCATAGCGTTTAAGTCTCACTTCTTTTTGGGCAATTCCTGGATGAGCCGCGAGTATAATGGCGGCTCTAAAACGCTCAGGGCTTCTCACGAGGCAATTAAGCGTTAAGCGTCCACCCATGGAATAACCCATAATCAAAGAAGCAGGGGGCAGCAAATTATTTAATCTGCGAGACCAAGCTTCTAAAGAACAAATATGCGTTCTAAAAATATCTAAAGCCTTTATTTCTGGGATGTTAAGCGCGTTAAAATCTTGAGGCTGACCCAAAAATCCATGAAGGGCGCAGATAAACATAAGGCTTTTACCAGGTGCTTTTGATTTTAAATTTAATATAACGTGCTTTATTAAAACATGGATCTTGTTTAAGAGCTCTTAATATATCCAATTTTCTATAAGTTAAAGCATGCAAATGTGCACTACTTGGCACTTCTATTATTATAGTCGTGTCATTTTTATCAAGAAATCCTAAGGGTCTACAAAGATGAAAAAGTTCGTCCCCCAAAAGTTCGTGAAGATGAGAAGTATTAAAAGCTTGGGCCTTTTTTAGAATTCCAAACAAGACTCCTTGTTGTTTGTTATTACTAGTAAAATTTTTTAAATTAATAAAGTGATTTCTTATATCTTCTTTGGCTATTTTTTTGGTGTTAGTATTAAGTGCTTCCAACGTATCTCTGAGAGGATGATTATGAATTTTTTGAGCTCGTCTCTCAACCAATTTTGTATGAGCACTTTCTGCTCGCAAGCTGTTGGCAGCTCTGAGTATCGAAGCCGATTCTGAATGACCTGTCGATAAAGATTTGGTGATATTATGCCGAGCTTTTTTTCGCAAATAAGCACTGCTCGTCTGCATAGGCACTGAGTCGCATGGCGCTGTTATGAGCCTGATTTTAGCAGCTCTACTTATACATTCGTGGGCAAAAAAGCGTAAAGACGCGGGCGAAATATTATTTTTAAGTTTGCTTGCGAAGAAGATAAAAGATTTTTCTAAAGGACTCGCATTAAGATTTGCCATCCTTTCGACCTGATTAAGTGCAATTTTGGCGGCTTGAAACCATTTAGTTTCATTTTCTATATGACGAAAAAAATCAAGCAAACTCGCCACCAAATAATCTTCTTGTCGCTTCATGTTTATCTTAGTAGCTTAAAATCTATGCAAAGACAATTTAATAAGATAATATTTCTTCTGGATTAAAACAAGAAGTCATCATGGTTGCATCTGGGCAAGCCTTGGAGAGTGACATTATGATTTATTCGTTGGCCACCCAATATTCTGCGACCGGCTATCTTAAATCCAATGACCAAACTGCACTTTTTTATCGCTACTACGAAGTCGAAAATCAAAAAGCCATGGTTGTACTTATACATGGCTTTGGTGAGCATAGCGGGCGTTATGCTCATATAATAGACCGTTTACGCCAAGAACGTTTTGGTGTCTTATGTATAGACTTTCGAGGCCATGGACTCTCTAAAGGTAAAAGAGGATATGTAAAGCAATTTCAAGATTATGAAGAAGACGTAAAAGCAGCGATTAAATTTGTACAAAATAAGCAACCACCTCAGGCAAAGATTTTTATATTAGCCCATAGCATGGGCGCTTTAGTATGTTTGCGACTCATGGCTAAGATGAGTAATACTATAGATGGCCTTGTTTTGAGCAGCCCACTTTTTGCGCTCAAGCTACCCTTTCCGCCCTGGAAAAAATGGGCAGTGAACATGCTCACGAGAATTTGGCCCAATTGGCCTTTTAAATCGACAATTCACGGCAAAGATCTAACCAGCGACCTCACTATTGCCAAGGGCTACGATAACGATCCCCTTGTTTTAAAATCCATACCGGTTCAGGCTATAGGTCAGCTTATAGCTGCTTATGAGGGAGCTTGTGATATTGCGCCCGTTATTAAGCATCCGTTTTTTATGCAAATTTCCGGAATCGATCCAGTAGTTGACCCAAAGGCTGCGCAAGAATGGTTTAGAAAAGTTAATAATCAGGATGCGACTATTAAGATTTACCCTGATTTTTTGCATGAGATTTACAACGAAAATCGCAAGAAAGAGCCAATTGATGACTTTATCGCCTGGTTGAATAAGCGCGCATAAAATTTTTCAAGCAAATATTTAAAAAAGCCCTTGAATTTTTTAAATTTTCGACCTACTGTACTAGCATGATATTACAGTAGGTCGAAAAGGGGGCATTTTTGGATAATCATGAAAATAAAAATAAAAATAAAAATAAAAATAAAAATAAAAGTAACATAGATCTTTTCGAGGCTATTTTGCTTTTGCGTAATGTCCAAGAGTGCGAAATTTTTTTTAAAGATCTGTGCACCCCCCAAGAGCTAACAGCTCTCAAAGAACGTTGGAAAGTTTGTCAAATACTCGAGAGCAAAAACATGTCTTATCGCGAGATTCACGGGGCTATTGGCGTAAGTTTAGCAACTATTGGTAGAGTGGCACGGTTTTTACGTGAAGAATCTTATGGTGGCTATCGCCTAATTTTACAGCGTCTGAATGAGACTTTTTCTATGCCTCCTAAAAAAGAAATCGAGAAAAGTAGATGAAAATTTTTGTAATTACAGCCTTAAGCTTTGTGCTTTTAGGTGTGGGTCTCTGGTTTTATCCACGCACCCCTGAAGATCCTAATATTTTAAAAATCGGCATGATGAGTGGTTGGGCGCCCTTTATGACGGTCAATAAAAAAGGCGAGTTCGAAGGTTTCGACGTTGACGTTGCGCTTGAACTCGCCAAGCGCTTAGGTAAGAAAAGCATGATAAGCGATCTGGGAGCGCTTTCTTCGCTTTTTGTGGCACTTGATAGAAGAAAAATAGATATAATTTTATCGGGTCTTGATATTACTCAAGAAAGACTTAAAAAAATTAATATGACCTCTTATTTAGGTAATAATACTCAAGAGTATGTGCTTTTATTTTATAAAAATATACCCGAAAATATTTCTTGTTTGGAAGATTTAAGAAATTATCCTAACGCCGAAATAGTTGTCGAGCCAGGTGTTTCGACTGAAAAATATCTCGCAAGTTTTAATTATATAAATAAAAAATCTCTAGCATCTTTAGTCGATCGTGTTCTTGATCTCCAATATGGTAAGTCTTTAGCTATGCTGGTTGAGCCCCAGATTGCCAAGCAGCTGATGGCTAAAAATTCTGAACTTAAGTCCCTCTTAGTGCCGCTTCCTCCTGAGTTTCAAATCTATGGCATGGGCATTGCAACTAATAAACAAAATCGAGAACTCGCCGATCAAGTAGAGGCAGCTATTTCTGCGATGAAAAACGACGGTACTCTCAAAAAACTCGAGCAAAAATGGCAATTAGACGAGCAAAACAATGAAGCTTGATTTTTTAAGTTCTTTTGGTCCTTTGCTTTTAGAAGGCATGCTGATGACGATCAAAGTATGGATCTGTACGGCTGTTATTTCTATGCTTATGGGCGCTTGTTGGGGTATTCTTCGTTGTCGTCGCTTGCGTGTGCCAGTAATTTCGCGCGCGCTTGACATCATAACTTTTGTATTACGCGGTGTGCCCTTTTATGTACAACTCTTAATAGTCTATTTTGTGCTACCTGATTTAATAAATATAAATCTAAGCCCCGTGCTTGCGGGTATTATATCTTTGGGACTATGTTCAGCTGCCTATAGCAGCCAGCTTATAAGAGGGGGGATTAACGCTATTGCCGATGAGCAATGGGAGGCAGCGTGGGTTTTGGGAATTCCCTGTGCTGCAACGCTCACCAAAATAATTATGCCTCAAACAATACGCACTATTTTGCCTATGTTATGCAGTGAGCTTGATATGTTGCTCAAATCAACCTCGATAATCTCTGCTATTGGTGTCTTGGAGCTTACACGTGTTGGTATGAATATTATATCAAGCGAAATGCACGTCGTATCGGTCTATATAGTTATAGCTTTGATGTATCTGGTTGTTTCTTCGTTATTAAATCTGGTATTTAGTTTGTGCGAAAGGAAATATGCCTATGATTTCCGGTAAAAATATTAACCTAGTGGCCCGTAATAAAAATATTTTAAAGAATATTTTTTTTAACTGCAAACCCAGCGAAATTACTGTCTTTATTGGTGAAAGTGGAGCAGGCAAAACTTCGGCATTGCGTTGTATAGCAGGCCTACAAAAAAGTTATAGCGGCGAGCTCTTATGCGATGATCGCGATACACGTAAACTCACACCGAGAATTCGTGCGAGGACCATAGGATTTGCTGCTCAGAACTATAATTTATTTCCTAATCTCAGTGTTCTTGAAAATTGCACGCTGGCGCTTGAAGCGTCTTTGGCTCTGAGTAAAAAAGAAGCCTTGCAACAAGCTCGCGCTATGCTCGCGTCGGTGGGCATGGGCAATCATGAGCACAGCCCTATCACCGTGCTTTCGGGGGGGCAAAAGCAACGAGTTGCTATAGCTCGAGCCTTATGTCTAAAGCCTCAAGCCTTGGTGCTTGACGAGCCAAGTTCGGCTTTAGATCCGCACAACGTTGAAAGCCTGGGCTTACTTTTAAAAAAACTGGCAAGTCAAAATATGACTGTTGTATTATCGAGCCAGGATATGCGTTTTGTCAGCTTAGTTTACGACAGAATTTTTTTGTTTCGTGATGGCGAAATTATAGAGAGCGTTACAAGGCAAGAGCTACAAGAGCGCCCAAGTAGCCAAATTGCGGCTTTTTTAAATCATTGACCTAAAGATTTTGCTGGCCTAACTTATGTTGGAAAATTACTTCAAGGACCAACGATGTTAAAAAATAACTATTGGCTCATGCCAATTTTGTTAATCTTTACTGCCGCGCTCGCTCGTCTGATCCCTCATGCACCAAATTTTACGCCTATTTTAAGCCTGGCGCTTTTTAGTGGCGCAATTTTTAAGCATAAGCGCCTCGCCTTTTTGATTCCCTTCATAGCGATGATAATCAGCGATGCTTTGGTCGGTTTTCACGAATTAATTCCGGCTTTATATTTAATCTTGGGCCTCATAATTTTTATAGGCTCTTATATGCGTAAAATAAGCATAATATCAGTGACACTGATGAGTACTATTTCGGGAGTAATATTTTTTATATTTTCTAATTTGGCCGTATGGGCGCTTACACCATATTACGCAAAAAACCTGCTAGGCCTTAGTAGCTGCTTTATCGCGGCGCTTCCTTTTTTTACACAGACGCTTCTGAGTACTTATTTATATTCTAGTATCATGTTCGGTATTTTTAAGTTCTATGGCTTTAAAAAGCAGGATAGATTTGTTGCAATATTTTCTTAGAGCCTTGGCGCACTGGATCTATGCACATAAGGCCCGTTTCAGCTTCGAGCTCTTTAAGTGCCCGCTCAGCGGCATCAGGAGCCAAGTGCGCCGTGTTCAGGCATAGAGCAATAGTTTTTGCTCGCGCATAGCTCCCGCTCATATAAGTGAGCTCTTCATAGAGCCTCATTAGTTCTAACAATGGCGGTATGGTAATATGAGAAGCAGAAGCAAGAGTTTTTTGGCCAGCGCGATGACAAAAAACGAGATGCGTGGGGCATGAGCCTCTCAAAAGGGGCAAATTAGCAGTGCTGCCTGGATGAACGAGACTTCCTTGGCCTTCTATAATTATGAGATCGGCAGATTGCGCTTCTAGCACGGCATTTTCAACCGCACCGCACGCATAGTCTAATCTAATAGCATCGAGGGCGATCCCCTTATTGGCGATAGTTATACCAGTCTGACCCGTGGCGATAAATTCACTTCGTATATTGGCTAAAAGTGCTGCACGATGAAGCTCAAGTGCCGCTGTCATTTTGCCGACAGCCATATCGCTGCCAATAAATAATACACGCTTATTTTTCAGCTTCGCAGCCTGGGCGCTCCCTATAGAAAGTTTTTGCGGTTCTTTACGAATATCCCACACAAACTGATTTTCATTAAGTTCTTCATAACGCTCACCCAGATGCGTATGAAGGCCGTTGATGACCGAAAGGCCTAGTTTTATGGCGTTATCTATGGGCTCATACCAGGCGCTTGGCATAAAGCCCCCCGGCGGCGTTGTGCCAAGCACTAAGGCTTCGGCTCCAAGTGCTCGCGCTTGGGCTACGCTTTCGACAATGGGGCAGATTCGCTCAGAATTAATAAAATTTTTGAGCAACTTGCCACTTTGCTTACTATCGATAACAGCCACAACAGGATTAGGCGAATAACGCAAGACGCCATGTCCCATTTTGCCATGAGGTTTTCCGAGGGAATCCTCCAAATAAATGGCCAGTTTTGTATGCTTTTTTAGCATAAGTAAGCTCCGTGACCTGGATTATTAGAGGGAGTAAGCGATCCGTTTATGAGACTTACGCCTCGTGCTGGATCTGGATTGAGATTAAAAGCCGAATCAAGGTCTATATAATCAAAAAGTGATGCGATACTTGCCGCGGCACTAATAGAAAGCGAAGATTCACTCATACAGCCAAGCATAGTCTTGAGTTTATGCGCCCGTGCTGTTGCGACCATTCTCAACGCTTCGCTTAGACCGCCGCATTTCATGAGTTTAATATTAACGCCATCAACAAAGCCACTAAGACGAACTATATCGCGCGCTGTGTGACAAGACTCATCGACAAATAGTGGCAAAGGCCGGTTTCTAAATAGCTCAGGCAAGGCATCGTCGAGCTCAGGTCTTAGGGGCTGTTCAACATATTCGACACCATGTTGGGCCAAAAAGTCGCACATAATTTTGGCATCGCTTAAACCCCAACCGCCATTGGCATCGACGCGTAGTTTTACGTTAAAAGCCTGCGCTGCTTGTTTAATAAGCAAAAAAGATCGTTGATCATGTTCTATGCCGTTGGGAGAACCAAGTTTAATTTTGAGCGCATAAAATTTCTTATATATAAGAAGTTCATGAACACGCGCAAAGATTTGCTCATGAGGTATTATCCCCAGTGTAATAGAAGTAGGATTTGAAGTGGGCTTAAGGCCAAATAAGCGAAAACATGGTTGATGAGATTTTTTTCCGAGTAAATCCCATAACGCTATATCTAAAGCCGCCTGCGCTGGTTTAGGTAAATTATTATATTCAGCTCGTTGCTCTATTTCATGAATTGACAAATTTTCTAAGCTTTGACTATTAATAAAATCATGTAATAAGCGCGCTTGCTCTGTCACAATTGTATCAGTGTGAGAAAAGCCCGGATCACATTCACCCAAGCCTTCAAATTTATTGTCATATAAGACTAAAAAAATATTATTTGAAAAAGTTCTCGTTTTGTAGCTAATAACAAAAGGATATTTTTTTATTAGTTTAATAATTTGTATCTTATAATCCATGTCTTATCTCCTGATTTTTATTTTTTGAAAAAATAAGGCCATATGATTGCATCAAGAATAAAAGTATGAAGAAAAAAGAGCGCGCTCCCTATGAGAGCAAGCCCATAGCCCCAATGAGAAGAGCGCGGCGTAAGACCAACGAGAGCTATAATCATGAGAAAAGCCCCGAGTGCAACCAAGAATAAGATAAATCTTAGGGTAAACCATGTGAGCATGCTTGGCGCTAATATCATTTTGGAGGCCAAAAAAATAAATAATATCGACGGCGTAAGTATTATTATATAAATAAAATTAAAAATATTATAACTGAATATATTATATACGCGTGCTTCGGAGGCGTTAATTAGAAAGAGTAGGTAGAAACTACACGATAAATAACCCAAGGCTGCTAAGATCATACCTAGAGTATAAAAAGGCCGCATAGATGCTGGTACACCGCCCCATAGTGTTGAGAGGCTCGGATTATTTTGAGCTAGACCATAAGCGTAGCTGCCCAAGACCAGGGCGCCGCCTATTAAGTTAATAACTATGCATAAAATCTTCATAAAGCTATTAAAGCACTAAGATCTAGAAAAGTGAAAAAATTAGACGTATTGCTTTTTTAATATCTGCTCTGTGGAGTTTCTATGCTCAATCAAGCTGCCTTTACTTTTGACGATGTTCTTCTTGTGCCGGCATATAATCATCATGAATCGCGCAGGCTTGTTGATATACAGTCTTGTGATCAGCTAGGAAAATTACAGCTGAGCTTACCGCTCTTAAGCGCCAACATGGATACAATTACTGAAAGTGCCATGGCCCACTTTATGGCTTCTAAAGGCGGCGCGGGTGTTATTCATCGTTTTATGAGCATAGAGAGAAATGTCGAAGAATATAAAAAATCACCCGCTAAGACTTTCGTTTCTATAGGCTGTACCGAAAAAGAGCTTGCACGAGCCGAGGCTCTCAGAGATGCTGGCGCAGAATACTTTTGCTTAGATGTCGCTCATGCGCATGCCAAATATGTCGGCCATACGCTCAAGCGCTTGCGTGAAATGCTTGGCCAATCTTGTTTAATGGCCGGCAACGTCGCGACCTATGCCGGTGCAGATTATCTATCTTCATGTGGCGCTGACATAATTAAAGTAGGAATTGGCGGTGGCTCAGTATGTACAACACGCATCAAAACCGGTTTTGGCGTGCCCATGCTCTCAAGCATACAAGAATGCGCGCGCGTAGGCCGCTCTATCGTTGCCGATGGAGGTATCAGAACGCCGGGAGACGTCGTTAAAGCTTTAGCCTTTGGCGCTGATTTCGTCATGATCGGCGGCATGCTTGCTGGCACTCGGCCCACACCAGGCGCGGTTCACGCTGCCCATGATGGTAAAAAGTACAAACTCTATCGAGGCATGGCGAGCAAAGAAGCTCAAGATGATTTTTCCAATATGAGCGATTGGAAAACAGCTGAAGGAGTTGCCGTCGAAGTTTTATATAAAGAAGATGAAGAATTAACGATCGCAGATATTATCGGCGGTCTTCGCTCAGGCCTAACTTATGGCGGAGCGAGCACCATTCGTGAATTGCAAAGAAAACTCGATTATCGTATTGTGACCAATGCAGCTCGTATAGAAAGTTTGCCGCATAAAAGCTTAGTTTCTAGTGCGCTATAAATTTATTTGTTTTAAAATTTAATTGGAGATATTAAATATGAAATTAATTCATATTATTAAAATTTTTTTGTGTCTAAATATATTATTCATTACGAGTCAATCTTACGCCATGGATGCTCCTCATGAGCCAGTATTAAATGAGCGTTTGTTTGTGAGTAATCAAGCGCTTGTTAAGCAGGATTTTCCTAAAGATCTGCGCCTTTATATATTCAGAATTTTATTTAATATATATGTGATAAATTTTATAGATTCTGAAGAACCATGCGAGAAGAAGATTGCTGAGTTATGTGAAATTATTTCTCACTATATGAAATCTAATAAGCGCCTGATGTTTAATGGCCGACTTCAAACGCATAATCTCCTAGATTTTAAATCACGAGAAATTGCAGAAAATATCACGATCATGCTGGTTAATGCTATCAAAGACGTTGATAACGATGATGTGGAAAATTGGTATGAAGAGTATAACTCGGTAGTGA
>Ga0318562_10000054_pt1 | contig 50066 bp, 43 predicted proteins | sample GRESIP066b5f18_FD_203688 | JGI IMG/M metagenome (GOLD analysis project Ga0318562, IMG submission 203688) | Tropical soil microbial communities from Luquillo Experimental Forest, Puerto Rico - GRE.SIPMG.066b5f18 | ecosystem: Environmental > Terrestrial > Soil > Tropical forest > Bulk soil... | reverse complement strand
TGTAAAAATAGGAATAGATTTCCATTAATACAATAGCACTCAGGCAATTGACAATTTCAGAGCTGGAAGGGCCGAATAGGAACCGGATAACCCATTCCCTACGAGGATAGCGTGTAAAATCGCTGCCCTGGAGGGCCGTATAAAAAACTCTGGGGGATTTTTTCAAGCTCATACCCGCTCATAAATGACTGCGGCACCCTGACCTACCCCGACACACATGGTAGCCAGCCCGTATTTCGATTCCCTTCTTCTCATTTCGTGCAGGAGGGTTGTAGATATCCGGACACCGCTGCACCCCAGCGGATGGCCGATGGCAATGGATCCTCCGTTTACATTGACTTTTTCTATATCCAGACCCAGTTCATGTATGCAGGCAATGGCCTGGGAGGCAAAAGCTTCATTTAATTCAACCAGGTCAAGCGCACCTGTTTCCATTCCTGCTCGCTGAAGGGCTTTCCGGGTCGCCGGTACGGGTCCAACCCCCATGATGGCCGGGTCTACACCCGCCACTGCCATGGAACAAATCCTGGCCAGGGGCTGGAGCTTATATTTCTTGACTACCTCCTCGCCTGCCAGCAACATGGCTGCAGCTCCGTCGTTGATCCCGGAGGAGTTACCTGCCGTCACGGTTCCTTCTTTGTCAAAGGCAGGCCTGAGCCTTCCCAGCATCTCCATGGAGGTTTCCCGGGGATGTTCATCTTTTGAAAACCAGGTGACCATACGGTCCTGCATCATTTCTACGGCAACTATTTCCTCCAGCCATTTTCCCTCCTGCAGGGCAGAGAAATATTTTACCTGTGAAGCCAGGGCAAATTCGTCCTGGGCATGCCTGGAGATCTTCCATTGTTTGGCGACATTCTCGGCAGTTTCCCCCATGGAATAGGGATAATATTGTGCCGCAAGATTCTGATTGAGAAACCTCCACCCGATCGTTGAATCAAATATTTCCGGATTGCGGCCAAATGGCTGTGTAGATTTTCCCATAACAAACGGAGCCCTGGTCATACTTTCGACCCCGCAAGCAATATATAATTCCCCGTCTCCACAGAAAATTCCCCTTGCAGCATCCATGATTGCCTGCAGCCCCGAAGCACACAAACGGTTAACCGTGTTGCCAGGAACAGAAACCGGGAGACCAGCCAACAGGGATGCCATCCGGGCTACATTCCGGTTGTCTTCTCCAGCCTGGTTCGCATCACCTGCAATGACGTCTTCTATTTCTTCCGGGTTTATTTCCCGATTGCGTTCGAGCAGAGCTCTGATAACATAGGCCAGCAGGTCATCGGGACGAAACGAGGAAAGGGCACCTCCGTATTTTCCTACGGGTGTCCGGACCGCGTCAATTATATAAACTGTTTTCATACTGAATATAGAATTGCAAATATAGAAGAAGATGAGAGATGCCAGGTGACCCGGTCGAATCCGGTTGATTGAAAACTGCCGACAACTCCAAATTCGTCCATTCCTGTAAAAATCCCAGCGTATCTTTGCCGCCAAATGCAAAAGGATAAAAAGAATATTCGATACCTGAGTCTGGCTGACCTGGAAGAATATTTTGAGGTGCTGGGAGAAAAAAAATTCAGGGCCAGGCAGGTCCACGAATGGTTATGGCAGAAACACGCCCACAGTTTTGATGAAATGACCAACCTGAGCAAGGACCTCAGAAGTCTTTTATCAGACACATTCACGTTGCCGGCGTTAAAGGTTGATGTCACCCAAGTCAGTATGGACGGAACCATCAAAAGCCGGTTCATGACCCATGATGGCCAACTGGTGGAAGGAGTGCTGATCCCCACCGATGAAAGAAAGACGGCCTGTGTATCGTCGCAAATCGGATGTTCGCTCAGTTGCAAATTTTGTGCGACCGGGTATATGGATCGCAAGCGGAATCTGGATTTTGATGAAATCTATGATGAGGTGGTACTCATTAACCAGCAATCGGAGAAGAGTTTTGACAAGAAACTGTCAAATATCGTTTTTATGGGCATGGGTGAGCCCCTTCTGAATTACAAAAACGTCCTGAAGGCAATCGAAAGAATATCTTCCCCGGACGGTTTAGCCATGAGCCCGAGAAGGATCACCGTTTCCACGGCTGGCGTTGCCAAAATGATCAGACAGCTCGGGGACGACAAGGTCAGGTTCAAACTTGCCCTGTCCCTTCACGCAGCCAATGACCAGAAACGCCACGAGATCATGCCAATCAATGATACCAATAACATCAAATCACTGATTGACGCCCTGAACTACTTTTACAAACTGACCGAGAATGAAATTACCTTTGAATACATCCTGTTCAGGGATTTCAACGACAGTATCAAGGATGCAGATGAACTGGTCAGGATTTACCGCCAGGTTCCGGCAGACCTGGTCAATATTATAGAATATAACCCCATCGATCAGGCCCAGTTTGCCAAGCCGGATGATGCCACTGTCCAGAAGTTTATGGCCCACCTGGAAAAAAACCGGGTGAATGCACGTTTGAGGAAAAGCCGCGGAAAGGATATCGATGCAGCGTGCGGGCAGCTCGCGAACAAGAATTAACCGCGCGGCTCATCATAGTATTCATGCCAAACCTTCCATCCCTTAGACCATTTTTAGTAAAAGCATTGATTTTATCAAATCAATCCGGCACAATGACGGTCTTCTGCCCCAGGAGAAAAGAGAACTGATTCATGATCTGGTAACAAAGCAGCATGATGCGCTCAGGAATATACTAACACCGGAACAGCCGGGGCAAATGGAAAGCTTCCATAAACAAAGGTTTGGCAGGTCGCAGACGATTGTGGTTACGCAATCAGCACAGGGCAAAAGCAGATCAATATCTGCTTTTTGCTTTTTATTTGAGTACCTTCGTCCTCCACTTTCTACTGTTGTAAAACAGCAACTCATTCATCATGAAAAGAAAAACGGACAATTTCAGTAAATTTTATACCAGGAAAAGCAACAGTGCCGTCAAGGAGAAATTCAGGCAGGAAAAAAAAGCGGCAAAAAAGGAGCGAAAAGAGGCCATCGACAGGCATTTTGAGGAAAAGAGAAAAACAAGAACAGAACCTTCCTCCCAACCCCGTCCGGAAAGTAGGAACCCGGCAGGTCTTCGGGAAAAACCCAAGGTAACCCTGGCCAATGAACTGGTGGAGAAAGGCCAGCTTACACTCAACAAGTATATCGCCCACAGCGGGGTCTGTTCCCGCAGGGATGCGGCAGAACTGGTAAAATCAGGAAAAGTAACCGTGAATGGAAAACCTGTCACTGAACCCGGAACCAGAATATCCCCTTCCGACAATGTTAAAGTGAATGGGAAGAAAATCACTATATCCCGAAATTTTGTATACATACTTCTGAACAAGCCGAAAGACTTTATTACGACTACAGATGATCCGCAAGGCAGAAAGACAGTTCTTGACCTGATCGGCAAAGCCACCACAGAAAGGGTCTTCCCGGTGGGAAGGCTGGACAGGAATACCTCAGGTGTATTGCTGCTTACCAACGACGGAGATCTCGCTCAAAAACTTGCCCATCCAAAACATGAGATCAAAAAGGTTTATCATGTAACTCTTGACAAATCACTGGCAAAATCAGATTTTGACAAGATTGCTTCCGGCGTCCTGCTGGAAGATGGCCCTGCCTCAGTTGATGTGATAGCTTATGCCGATGCCCGTGATAAATCACAAATCGGCCTGGAAATACACAGCGGAAAAAACCGCATCGTTCGCCGGATTTTTGAACACCTGGGATATGATGTTCGCGGGCTGGACAGGGTGATGTATGCCGGGCTCACCAAAAAAAATGTGCAGAGGGGAAAATGGCGCCTGCTTTCAGAAAAGGAAATCAGGATCCTCAAGTACCTGAATTCCTCCACCAGGTAAGGATTCGCCTTCTACATCCCTGAATCAGTTACCGTGGGGATTTCAAAATCTAGCTTCATATACGGAATGAAACTTTTCGATATTATTTTTGAAAATGAGGATTTCATTGTAGTCGACAAACACACCGGTTTATTATCCATCCCGGACCGGGTGCAGTCTTCACCTTCGCTGAAGGACATTTTGCAGCAGAAATATGGAAAGATATTCACGGTTCACCGCCTGGACAGGGAAACCAGCGGGCTGATTGTATTTGCCAAAAACGAAGCAGCCCACCAGCACCTTTCACAGGCTTTTGAAGGCAGGATGGTAAAAAAAATATATCAGGGGATTGTGATGGGAACGATGATCCAAGCAAAAGGAACCATCGAAGCCGGAATTATGGAGCATCCTGCGAGAAACGGAACCATGACGGTTCATAAAAGAGGAAAGCCTGCCGTAACTGAGTTTGAAGTACTGGAAGACTTTGGTCTTTATTCACTCGTTCAGTTCCAGATACATACAGGTCGGACCCACCAGATCAGGGTGCATATGCAGCATGCGGGACATCCGATCGCCTGCGATGAACTCTACGGCAATGGGAAACCCGTTTTTGTCTCTTCTATCAAAAGAAATTTCAAATTGTCCAGATCAGAAGAGGAGGAAAGGCCGATTCTCCACAGACTGGGCCTTCATTCCTGGCAGCTCCAATTTCCCGACCAGCAAGGACAGATGTATGAATTTGAGGCCGCCCTTCCAAAAGACATGAAGGCCTTGTTGCAGCAGTTGCGCAAATGGAAACATTGAAAGGCCGGTGACCGTCCGTGCGGAGCCGGCCGGTGCATGAGAGCACTCATTCATTCTTATATACCACTCCATCCTTCATTACAAATTTCACCTTTCCCATCACCTGGATGTCTTTTTGCGGATCCCCGTCCACGGCTACGATATCAGCCAGTTTGCCTTTTTCAATGCTCCCTGTTTTTTCACTGATTCCAATCAGGTCGGCCGCGTTCATGGTGGCAGCACGGATTGCTTCAAGAGCAGGCATCCCCGCTTCAGTCATATACTGAAATTCAATCCAGTTCTTCCCGTGCGCATATACCCCGGCGTCAGTTCCAAAGGCAATCCTGACACCGGCTTTATAGGCTTTTGCAAAGGTATTCTGAATCAGAGGTCCTACAGCAGATGCTTTCCCGGCAATGACTTCCGGAAAATACCCCGGTTTCTTGGCCGAATCCGCAACCGATTTTCCTGCAATGATGGTAGGCACATAAAAAACCCCGTATTTCTTAAACAGTTCAATGGCTTCATCGTCCATATACGTCCCGTGTTCTATGGATGCAACACCGGCCCGGATCGCTCTTTTGATTCCTTCCGCTCCATGAGCATGGGCGGCCACCCGCATCCCGTAATCTCTGGCCGTCTGCACGATAGCCCTTAATTCTTCTTCTGTGAACTGGGCTCCAGCCCCGTCTTTCTCCAGGCTCAAGACACCCCCTGTTGCCAGGACCTTGATCAGGTCACTACCCTCTTTGTACCTCATCCTGACCGCTTTCCTGCATTCGTCCGGATTATTTACTACTCCCTCCCTGGGCCCGGGATCCCCCATCAGGTCATTCCTCAACCCGTTGGTTGGATCGCCATGACCTCCCGTGCTGGAAAGGGCTTTCCCCGATGTATAAACCCTCGGTCCTTTTACCATGCCTTTGTTGATGGCATTTCTCAGGGAAATATCAACTCCGCTGCCACCTACATCCCGTACAGTGGTAAATCCTGCCATGAGGGTTTTTTCTGCGTACCCCACGGATAAAAAGGCGTGGTCAGCCGGGTTCAGTTTGAATTCATTTTCAAATGCATGGGGAGAAGTCTCAGATTCCAGGTGCACATGACAGTCAATCAGCCCCGGCATCACCGTCTTGTTCTTACAATCAATCTGTTTGTCATTCTGACCTGGCGTAACGTATCCCTTTTGTACGTCCGAAATTTTATTGCCGTCCACAATGATCGACATTTCCGGGAGCACTTGCAAGGTTTTGACGTCAATCAGCTTCCCACAATAGATGATGGTTCTTTGCGCAAAGCCACAACAGGCGGAAAGGACGCTGAGAATGAGTAATAATTTTCTCATGATCGTTAGTTTTTGGTTGATTCCTGAAACTAAGAAAAATCGGCAGAAAATAAGGTTCGATGGTCATTTTATTTCTGTTTGCTTCCCGTATTTGGCGACAAACAAAAAACCCCGCTTGTGCGGGGTAAAACAATTTGCTTTGGACAACCTGGCTATTTATTGGGTTGCGGTGTATAGCGCAGGTATGGTTTGACAACTTTGACTCCCTTGGGGAATTTTTTAATGGCATCATCTGTTGAAACAGCGGGTACTACAATAACGTCTTCCCCTTCTTTCCAATCCGCCGGGGTGGCCACGCTGTAGTTGGCTGTGAGCTGCAGCGAGTCCACTACGCGCAGAACTTCAGCGAAATTCCTGCCTGTGGAGGCGGGATAGGTGATTGTCAGTTTTACTTTTTTATCAGGACCAATGACAAAAAGTGAGCGGACAGTAAATGTCTCGGATGCGTTGGGATGTATCATGCCATACAGATTGGCGACCTTCCTGTCGTCATCGGCAACGAGCGGGAACCCGACACTTACATGCTGTGTCTCGTTGATGTCATTGACCCAACCCAGGTGTTTGTCCAACGGATCCACGCTGACGGCGAGGACTTTCACATTACGTTTGGCAAACTCATCCTGTAAAATGGCCGTTTTCCCCAGTTCAGTGGTACAGACCGGAGTATAGTCAGCAGGGTGTGAAAACAGAATGCCCCATCCGTCGCCGAGGTATTCATAAAAATCAATATCACCGGCTGTCGTTTTAGCCTGGAAATTGGGAGCAGTATCCCCTAGTCGTAAACTCATAGTAAATATTTTTAAGTTAAGAAATACAGGATATAAAAATTATATCGGGACAGCGAAGTTATTAATTCCCTATCAATATAGTGGACTTTTAGGAAAATATTTATAAACCGCCCGCTTTAGTGACTGAAGACCGTCCAAACCTGTTTTTCAGGTCATCAATGGCCCTGTACAATTCCGTTTTCTTTTCCGAATTCTCAAACAGGTTGGTTTGTATGGCTTCATCCGTGAGTTCCGAGAGCCTGACGCCCAGCAACCGGACAGGCTCCCCTGCCCGGTAAAGTTTATGAAAAAGCTCTTTTGCCTTGGGTATCAGTTCATGGTCATAAAAGCTGTAAGGAATGCTGGTTTGCCTGGACGTGGTGTCAAAATTGGGATAGCGGATCTTCACCGTGATGCAACCGGCAGTTTTGTTGTCCTTTCTCAGCTCATGGGCTATTTTTTCAGTCATCCGGACCAGTTCAGCCATCAGGAAATCCATATCTGTCTTGTTTTCCTCAAAGGTATTTTCCGTAGATACGGATTTTGCCTCATGATACGGGATCACTTCTCCTGAATGAATCCCCTGGGATTTATTCCAGAGATCATGCCCGTATTTTCCAAATTTTTTTTCAAGTTCCTCGGGCGTAAAACTTCCTATGTCACGGATGGTGAGGATCCCCATTTCCCGCAGGGCGTGGTAGGTCTGTTCGCCCACTCCGGGAATTTTATTCACCTTCAGGGGGCCGAGGAATTCCTTTTCGGACCCGGTCGGAATATACAGGTATCCATTGGGCTTGGCTTCGTCTGTGGCAATCTTGGCCACCATCTTGCTGGAGGCCAATCCGAATGAAATGGGAAGACTGGTTTCATCGATGATTTTCCGGCGCAGGTCGATCGTCCACCGGTAAGGATCGTAATAAGTGTCCATCCCAGTCAGGTCAAGGTAGAACTCATCGATGGAAGCTTTTTCAAAGAGGGGAGCCGCGCCGGCAATGATTTCTGTAACCTGCCGGGAATATTTGCTGTACTCACTTCTGCTGCCCCCCAGGACAATGGCCTGAGGGCAGAGTTTCATAGCTGTTTTCATCGGCATGGCCGAATGGATACCGAATTGCCTGGCTTCGTAACTGCAGGCCGCCACCACGCCGCGCTCACTATGGCCCCCGACCAGCAGTGGTTTTCCTTTCAGCGATGGGTCATTGAGACACTCAACCGACACGAAGAAGGCGTCGAGGTCAAAATGAGCTATGGTTCGTTGTACCTGGTTCAAGGAAGAAAAGACTGGATAGTAAAGATACTAAATATTTTAGCCTCCCGCCTGAGGATAAATAACGAAAAAATAGCAAATTTACCCTATGGAATGGCTCAACGCCGGCATAGCGCCCCTGAAAGAGATTCTTGCTTTTCTGTACAGGAAGTCAAAAACCAATGATGTTCACAAAAAGCAGCTCATCATTGAACTCCGCGACAATCTCAATGTATTCAAAAATGGATATATGAATCAGGTGTCCTACGACACGATGATCGACCTGTTGAGCAACACTGCCATTCAGTCCGGTATTAAAAACAATTTCCCCTTTAGGAAACTGAAGGCCGGAGCCATCGAATCCCGGCATGTGCATGATGACAGAAACAAGAGGTATATTGGCTGGACCACGGAACGGCTCATTGACAAGATTGACGAGAAGACCGTTGAACTGAAAAACCTGAAAAAGATGAACGGCGGTTCGGTTGATAAAGTCAAAAACAACGTCTCCCTGATGATGGGAAATCTTTATTTCCGGATGAAATTGCTGGCCTACTTCATCCATTCGGGAAAATGAGGCCCGGACTGAATTCCCGGGCAGGATGCCGGGCTCCCTTATTAAGAGAATGGCCGCTTCGGTAAACTTGTCCAGGCCAGGATCAAAATAGCAGACCAAGATGGGAACAATCTCCGTCAGGTTAGCCGCAAGAAGACAGTGATCAGGGGAAAAATGCCCGCTGGAAAGATCAACCTTTGTCCTGATTATACTGTTTAAGAACTGGGATAATATTCTTACCATTCATTGCCCAAAATGAATAGCCTGGATTTTACAGAAGGGGTAAAAAAGTACAGGGCTGGTTTTCACCCCGTCATTCCGTTCGATAAAAACGTTGACGGGTTACTGCTCATGGATTTTACATCAGACAACCATTCTCTCAGGGAAGAAACGGTAAGCGACACGGAAAGTTTTGCCACCTATATCAACCAACAGCTCCAGTCCAATCATTGCAGTTATGGCATTGGCGGTTATGCCGAGCACAGGACCGTTTATGCCCGCAGCAGGCATTTTGATTCAGCGGCAGAACCGAGACGGCTACACCTGGGAACGGATATCTGGGGACCAGCGGGGGTAAAAGTTATGGCTCCTGCTGACGGGATCGTGCACAGTTTTGCCTTCAACAACAATGATAGTGATTACGGAGCTACGATCATCCTCACCCACAATCTTGAAGGACTGAGCTTTTACACACTTTATGGCCATCTGAGCCTCAACTCCCTAAAAAACCTGGAAGAAGGAAAGAGAATTGCACGCGGGGAAGTCTTTACTGAATTTGGCATGCGCTTCGAGAATGGAAACTGGCCTCCTCACCTGCATTTCCAGATCATTCTGGACATGCAGGGCTGGCTGGGCGATTATCCGGGAGTCTGTAAGTTTTCAGAAAAGGATTTTTGGTTAAGCAATTGCCCTGACCCCGACCTTATCCTGGATCTGAACCGCTATGTCTTACAGGATTATCGGTCACCAGAAATTCCCTGGTGAGTGCTTCCCATTCCTCCCGAAGCGATTGTTCAGGCATTTTCTTTCCTGCCATGGAATACCAGTACCGCGCATTTCCCAGGTCGCCTTCCTTCCGGTGGAGATAGGCATGGATCCATGCCCCGTTCTTGTCTTCGATTTCCTGGGCAATTTGATGGGCCCGTTCCCAGTTTCCGTTACCGTCATACCAGAGGGCCTCCAGGCAGGGAGAAATATTCCGGGGAGGATGCCTCCCTGTCACCGACGATTTGAATTCATCCCATTGCATGCCGTCAAAGTTAAGCAAAGAGCCCAGCCTTATCATGGATGTTCCCAATGGATGGATCAAAAATTCTGGACAATCCATTGCCAGCCAGTCACCAACCATATCCACAGGAATCGAACAAACCCCTGCCCTATCCATTAAATGATCCTAATTTTGACAAAATCCAGGCACCTATCTGCTCTGTATAGGTCACTTCAGGATTTTTTCTTTCACCTGTAGAGTTTTTTCCTGACGAGACAATTTGCAAATACCTGGATCGGTTTGACGATTAAAAAGAAAAAAAAATCCTTCCAATGTTCAGGAACTATCTCAAGAGTGCATGGCGAAATATGCTGAAGACAAGGGGATATAGCGCGCTAAACATTTCGGGACTGGCCATAGGGATGGCCATTGCACTAATCATTGGTCTCTGGGTATATGACCAGTATACGTACGATAAATTCCTGCCGGAATACAAACAGTTGTATCAGGTCAGAAGGAATTTCAACAGCAACGGTGAGATCCTGAATTTTACCAGTACATCATTGAAACTGGCTGATGCCCTGCGTTCGCAGATACCGGAGATCGAATATGTAGCTGAAACAGGTGGCGCTGGTCATGCAGTGCTTATGGTTAATGCCCGGAAATTTTACCTGAAGCAGCTGATCATTGGCAGCGATTTTCTGAAAATGTTCCGGTTCACTCTGTTGCAGGGAAATGCCAGCGAAGTACTGAAAGATCCTTATTCTGTCGTACTTACCCGGTCCACAGCCGAGGCCTTGTTCGGAAAGGAGGACCCGGTCGGTAAAACTGTACGTATCGATAACAGGAATGACATGAAGGTTACAGGTATCCTCGAAGATCTTCCCTATAATTCATCCTTCCAGTTTGATTTTATTGTCCCCTTTGGTTATGCAGAACAGACAAACCCCTGGATCAATAACACACGCCTGAGTGGATTCAGCGGAAACGCTTTTGGCGAATATGTAAAACTTAGACCCGGAATCACCTACGGGCAGGTAGCCAAGAAAATCAGAGACATTGAACATACCGAGAAAAATGACGACAACGCCATGCTTTCGGAAGTTTTGCTCCAACCCCTGGCAAACTGGCATCTCTACGGCATTTATGTAAATGGTAAAGAAACGGGGGGTTTTTTGGAGTATGTACGCATGTTTACCATCATCGGGCTGCTCGTATTGCTGATTGCTTGTATCAATTTTGTCAATCTCACCACAGCCCGATCCGAAAAAAGAGCGAAAGAAGTAGGAGTCCGGAAGGCAATTGGCTCTCGTCGCAAAGACCTGGTCATTCAATTCATGACAGAATCCTTCCTGGTTACATTCCTTGCCTTTCTGGTTTCCCTGGTGCTGGTGCAGCTGGCCCTGCCATCCTTCAATGAGCTAACGGGCAGTAAGATCCACATACCTTTTGTGGATGGTGTTTTCTGGATGGTTGTGGTGGGATGTGTTTTTCTAACCGCCCTGATTTCCGGAAGCAGACCTGCATTTTACCTGTCTTCCTTCAGTCCGGTAAAGGTTTTGAAAGGCACCCCCGAAATGGGGAAGGGCGCTTCATTACCCCGGAAAATACTGGTAGTCACGCAGTTTACCTGCTCGATTGCACTGATTATTGGCACCATGGTCGTTTACCGGCAGATCCGGTATGCCCGCGAAAGACCCCCTGGCCTCAACATCAAGAGGCTGATGGTAACCTATATGAATGAAGAGCTCAGCCACAATTACCAGGCACTCAAAAATGAACTATTGCGGATGGGTATCGCAGAGAGTGTTACGTCGGCTACCAGTCCTGCAACGGATATTTATTGGCATTCGAATATTGAGCAATGGCCGGGAAAATTTGCTGGAGAAACCGTGGAGATGGGAACGATTCTGGTATCGGATGACTATTTCAGGACCATGGGGATGGAGATTCAGGAAGGCAGGGATTTCAAATATATTACAGATACCGGGACTGTCATATTTAATGAGGCGGCCATAAGGCGCCTCCGAATTCGCCAGCCCATAAGCCAGGTCATTAAATGGGACACGACGCGCGAGATTATCGGGGTGGCAAAGAATGCACTGATGGTCTCCCCCTTCGCTCCGGCCGATCCCAGCATGTTTATCTATGATCCGCGTGATGCACATACGGTCATGATGTACCGGTTAGCACCAGCTATTGGGACACTCGATGCCCTCGGAAAACTCACGGCCCTGTTTGGCAAATACAACTCCTCCTATCCCTACAGGTATTCGTTTGCCGATGAAAGTTATGCCTCAAAGTTCAATCTGGAGGTATTGGTCGGGAAACTGGCAGGCATTTTTGCGACACTGGCCATTTTTATTTCCTGCCTGGGGCTTTTCGGGCTGGCTGCCTTTATCGCAGAACAAAGGACCAAGGAGATCGGAATCAGAAAGGTTCTGGGGGCTTCCATTGGCCAGGTCTGGATTCTGCTTTCCAAAGATTTTATCCTGCTTGTACTCCTTAGCTGTATGATCGCGTCTCCGCTCGCTTTTTACTTTTTGCAGAACTGGCTGATGAAATATGATTACCGCATCAACCTTGGCCCCGGGATTTTTGCCCTCGCCGGAATCATGGCCCTGGCCATTACAATGGTAACGATCAGTTTCCAGTCCATCAAGGCGGCCCTGGCCAATCCGGCCATTGCTTTAAAAAACGAATAAGCTATCCTGCGGGAGCATCGTCGTAAAATGTTTGCTTGTGCACAGGACAGGCAGGACCAAAAAAACCGCCTGCTGAATCTGCAGGCGGCTCAGGGAATAGTATTTCTGCGAAGGCTAGCTCTTTAGCAACTTGAATGCATGTGTCCACTGGTTGCGTGTCATGCCGGGTATGCACCAGAGCATACACAATGGTTCTATTGCCCTGGCACCTTCTACTTTACCCATGTCCTCCGTTTCCCAGCCGAAAGCAGTCAGGATTTCCGTAACTGTTTTCTTTGCACCGTCGTCATTTCCGCAGATAAACATGGTTGGCTTTCCCTCTTTGAACTGAGGCTTGTACATAAACGCATTCCCCACACTGTTAAATGCCTTAACCAGTTTTGCCTGAGGCAGGAGACGCTGAATTCTTTCCATCAGGGAATCTTCCAGGCTGGTAAAGTATTTCAAAACTCCGTTTACCGGAGGTGCCGCAGCGATTGGGTTGGTAGCATCAATGACAACCTTGTTTTTGAAATTGTCAGCACCACACAATTTAATGGCTTCTTCAGTTACAGATCCTCCGGTGGCCAGGACGACGAGGTCAGCAAATTTGGCCGCCTCTGAAAATAACCCGCTCTGCCCGGCGGGATTTTCTTTTTTCCATTTCTGGACTTCATCCTTTGACGGATTTCTGGTGCCCAGCATAACATCATGTCCCTCCCTGATAAAGGCAGTGGCTAAAACCCTGCCCACAATTCCTGAACCGATGATTCCTACTTTCATGACAATAGATTTGAGAGTTGGTAAATTACGATTGGTAGTCTTTAAGGAAGGAACGGACGGACCAATCTGCCCGGGTCCTGACCCGAGGATTAGTTGGACCTTTCGTATGCAGAGGCAAATTGTTTTGCAAATTCCTCCAATTTTGTCTTTTCCAGCGCAGAAGGATGATTTTTCCAGTAATCCTCAAGCAATTCGCCTGTTCTGATGGCCCGTCCCATTTCGACATAGTTTTTGGCTATTTCATCTGAAAGTCCGGCCTGTTTCATTCCCTGAAAAGACTGGTCGTCTGAAAATTCTACCCAGGGCAGATCCTGACGGCCGATAGCGCTTGCGAGTACGGAAGTAATTTCTCCGGTTGTTCTTTCATCACTGGCAATATACCGGATGCTGTGGCCGGTAAACTTCAGGGAAGTCAATTCTTCTGCGGCCACCGCTGCAATGTCTTCCGGCTCCACGATGACCATCCTGGTTTGCGGACCCCCATAGTTTCCACCCAATATATTCATGTTTTTAATCATGGGGATATTCCCCAGAAAATTCTCATAAAAATATCCAGGTCTCAGGTGCCTGACCGCCAGGCCGGGAACGGAGTTCAGTACCTGTTCCACCTGGTAAAGTCCACTTACTGGACCACAACCGGTCGCCATATGCGCCCCAACACTGCTCAGATTGACCACGAACCGGACGCCGGCTTTTTTAATGGCTTCAGCGTAGTTATTGCCTATCTGGCCAATATAAGCCTTCCAATCTGTTACGTCCCATTTTGGAGGAACCATAGTATATATGGCATCCGCACCTCTGAACGCAGTGACCAGAAAACCTATGTCCTCCACCGAACCAATGGCTGCCCTGGCTCCAAGGTCTGTCAGCTCCCTGAGGTTAGCCGGATTGCGACCGACCACCGTTACCGTATGTCCCCCTTTCAGGAGTTTCTTTACCAAGGGCCGGGAGACGTGACCTGCCCCACCTGTAATTGCGTAATTCATTTTTTCAGATTTATATGATTAAATGAGGTTTCTAAATTGTATATACAACTTCCCGCTTTTCCTCAGACGGGTAGTTTGTCAGCGACCCTGTTCATGCTTTGCACAAGTCTGGCACTTTCTTCTTTTCCCAGTATGACGGTGTAATGTTCATAAAAATCGGAAAGACACTGTTTCAGTTTCGGGCTGAGGTCCTTTCCTTTGGGGGTGGGGTATACATTGGTTAGTTTTCCATCTGAAGTTCTTATGAGCAATTTCTTCTCCTCGAGTTTCTCTATCAGCCTGGTAATGGTGGAAGGCTTCAGGTGCAATTCCTGGCTTAGCGCTGTCGGCTGGATGCCCGGCTCTTCGATGACCAGGATCAGCAGGTAGGCGTGGCTGGGTGACAGGTCCACCTTTTTCCAGGCTTCCAAAGCCAGCTTTTCTATTTTCCTGGCCAGTGCATTGGTCACAAAATACATGCATTTGCAGTACCTGCTTTCAGATGTTTTTTTCACACAGCAAAGATAATGCCTTAATATTTGTATATACAAATATTAAGGAAAACTTTTTTTCCTTCTCCGGACTGCCAATTTGGTAACCCTATAATCGTTAATTTTACTCATGCCCAATTTGAACCTGAATACCAATAAGGAACTGCTCAGCCCGGCTGACAGGGAATTTGAAAACAATATCCGCCCCCATGTCCTGCAAGAGTTTTCCGGACAATCCCAAATCATAGACAACCTCAAGATATTTATCAAGGCGGCAAAGATGAGGGGAGAAGCCCTTGATCATATTCTTTTTCACGGACCTCCCGGATTGGGGAAAACCACGCTCAGCCGTATCGTGGCCAATGAGCTGGGGGTTCAGATCCGGGAAAGCTCCGGGCCGGTTATTGAAAAACCTGCGGACCTAGCCGGGCTGCTCACCAACCTGGAGCCCAGGGATGTTCTCTTCATCGACGAGATTCACCGGCTCAGCACCGTGGTGGAAGAATATTTATATGCAGCAATGGAGGATTACCGGATAGACATTATGATTGACAGTGGTCCTAACGCGAGGAGCATTCAGCTTAGTCTCCATCCGTTTACGCTGATAGGCGCAACGACGAGAAGCGGTTTGTTGACAGCCCCCCTGCTTTCCAGGTTTGGAATCAAATCGCGGCTGGAATATTACGACGCCCAGACCCTGCAGCGAATCATCGTTCGGTCGGCTGCCATCCTGGGGACAAGGATTTCCGCCGATGCTGCCCAGGAGATTTCGCGGCGCAGCAGGGCTACTCCCCGAATTGCCAACGGATTGTTGCGCAGGGTGAGGGATTTTGCCCAGGTGCTGGCAAATGGTAGTATTGACCTCTCTATTACCCAGCATGCGCTGCGGGCGCTGAATGTGGATGAACACGGGCTGGATGAAATGGATAACAGAATCCTTTCTACCATCATTGACAAGTTTAAAGGAGGTCCGGTGGGTATTACTACCATCGCAACTGCCGTGGGAGAGGAAACAGGAACCCTGGAAGAAGTGTATGAACCATTCCTGATCCAGGAAGGTTTTATCATGCGTACCCCCAGAGGAAGGGAAGTTACCCCCAAGGCTTATGAGCATCTTGGCAAAAAACCCTCAGGCGGGGATGCTACACATATGCTTTTCTGACGGACAGCCGAAACCTGTCACATGGTTGTGTTCTTTCGTTTTTGATCGAAATCAAGCGGGAAATCGAGTTTGATGCTGAAATCCCTCCCAATACCGTAGATCCCGTGATATGGTCTGGGATCGGTGGGATAAGGCTCAAAATACTTCAGCCGGCTGAGGTGATCCTGGTAGGCTACGTCAAAGAGGTTATTGCCCATCAGGTACAGGTTTAAAATCGTCTTGCCTTTACCGTTAGTAAATCCCGCACCAACTCCGGCATTGAAAAGGGTGTACCCGGGTGTGGCCGTTTCCGTGTTGTCGGTCAGATAAGCGCGGTCCTGCCGGGCATAATAGGCCAGCTGGACTTTTGCAAATGCATTGACGATACGGGATCCCCTGAATTCAAACTCATATTTCACCTCAGTAAGCCCGTGAAGGGGAGGAATAGAGGGTAAATATTTATTGCTGTCTGTAAGTTGTTTCGGGTCAATGCCTTTATTCAGCGCATAGACAGCGGACAAAGTGCTTTCTATATGCAACTGTTTTACGGGATGAATGTCAATACTGAATTCACCTCCGTACAGGTTTGCCTTCCCCTGTTGAAATTTATAGGTCTGGTTGCCGCGCACGACTACAGAATCACCTCCATATATACTGAGGAGTTTCTGGTTGTAGATATAATTACTCACTACATTGTTGAATACGCTAAAGTTGACCACCACGTATTTTGAGGTAAACGCCGCTCCTAAATCTTCCTGCAAACTGAATTCGGGTTTAAAATTCTGGTTTCCGATCTGGTAGATATTGGTGCCCGGGTGGACCCCGTTGGAAGAAATTTCAGCGATATTCGGTGCCCGGTATCCCCTGGAGAGGTTGGCCTTGAAGGAGAATCGCTCGGAGATATTGTAGGTAGCACCCAGGCTGCCGGAGAACCCGGTAAAGGTCTGGCTGTAGGTGTAAAAAGGCTTTTCTGCACCCACGGTATCCGCACCATAAACCGGTCTGTCCAGGCCCGAAGCCGGATCTGTTTTCGTATATAGTTGGCTGTTATTAAATGAACGGCTGTCGAAACGGATTCCTCCGGACAGATCCAGTTTGTTGAAGGTCTTTTTACCCATGATAAAAGGTCCTATATCAAACTGGTGGTAGGAAGGTATAACAAATTCGGTACCGTTGGTTACGGTATTGTCCTGGTACATCCCATTGACTCCGGTGGAAATGTCCCAGCCATCCAGGGATGGAAGGTAATATTTTACATCATAGGAATAAGTGTTCAGCTGGAGGTAAAGGCCGGGAACATCTGTCATTTGCGGGTGACTGAACTCCCTTCTTACACTCCTTTGAAAACCCAGGTTGACGGAAAGCCTTCCTCCCCCGATAGTAAAGTTATTGGTGGAATAGATCCGGTAATGCTGGACATGCTGATGTAGGGCTGTAATGGCATAGGAATTCAGTTCGTCAGGAGGGACAATGGGTCTGAAACTGTCTGTCTCCGTGATTTGTTTGGTAAATTTTCTGCTGGCTGAGTCCCTGCTACCGTCGGGGATTTCCTGGAGGTCATCAAATATGGACAGGTTAATATGTGAGTATCCCCAGCTCCTGTGCAGCCCCAGGGACAAGTTTCCGTCAGTTTCATTGAATGCGGTATTGTAGACTCTCCCGTCGATTTTATTCTGGTAGTTGGTTGCCTCCTTATGGGATACCCTTGCCATCCATTCGAAGCCATTCCTGGTGGCCCCCAGCATGGCCGATCCGCCGAACATTCCGTTATTGGTCTGGTACTCCGCAAGGATGTCGCCAACCAATTTGCCTTCTGCGGCCGGTTGCGTAGGTATCAGGTTTACAACACCTGCCAGGGCATCTGATCCATAGGTCAGGCTGGCCGGTCCCTTGATCACCTCCACTCGGTCGATTCCGTACTGGTCGACTTCGATTCCGTGTTCGTCGCCCCATTGCTGGCCTTCCTGCCTGACCCCGTCATACAGGGTCAATACGCGGTTATATCCCAGGCCCCGAATAAACGGCTTGGAAACATTGGGACCTGTTGTCAGGGCACTGACTCCCGGTACTTTGGCGATGGCATCAATTATATTGGTGCTGATATTCCCGATGATGTATTTATGGTCCACAGAAACGATGGGCACCGGGCTTCTCCTGATCTGGGTTGCCTTGGACAACCCGGTCACGACCACCGGGCTTTCCTCCACAAATTCGTCGGCCAGTTCAAAATTCACGATCGTATTCCCATTGACCGTGACCGTTTTCGTGGTGGTTTTGAACCCAATGGAATGGGCCTCCACCAGGTAGGATCCGGCTGGAATGCCTTTGAACAGGTAATATCCATTTGAATCAGCAACCACGCCCAGTTTCAGGTCAGAAATATATACTGTTGCACCCGGCAGGGCATTGCCCTTTCCCTTCTCGGTGATTCTTCCCGACAGGTTGCCCTTGGCATCCCCCGCGTTGCTTTTGCCAGGCAGGGTAACAGCATCACCATTGCCCTCCCCACCAACCATTTGTGTACGTGCAGGCAGGGAAATCAAACACACGAGTAAACCAAAGAATAATTGTTTCATTAAAGCTGGTTGATGCCTCCTGGCATTCTTTCAGTTGTATCTGGAAAAGGTTGGTGGTAAGAAAGAGACGGCTCCGGCGCATTTTTAATGTGAACAGGGAATTGCCCCAACATGCGATCCAGGCAGGGGATTCAGGCAGATACCGGTGGCCCTCGCAGACCGGCATAACAGGGAGAAGTGGGAGGATATTCTGGTGTCGGGACTGCTGCTCTCTGGCAGAAGCTCGAAGACCTGATTATTTCCTGATGGGGAAGATTTGTTAAAAAGGGCGATTCGACTACAAGGTTGTCGCACTGACAACGATACCCGGCCCGAACATAAAGCGGATTTTTTGCATGGTTTTGCCCGGATGGAAGGTCTTTGTGATGGGCAAAAACATCATGCAGTGTTTTTTTGGGGGTAACACTGAAGGCAAAGAGGACAAGCAGTAAACCTGCTGTGATCTTGCGGACGAATCTATTTTCCAAAGATTTTGCCACTGTGTTGCAAATATTGGATTTTCCATTCCGCCATCCAAAAAAATGCCTCAATTTTAATATAACATTTTACTTTTTCAGGATCACGGTGAACAGAGATCCCCTGTTTACCTCACTTTCACACCGTATTTCCCCGTTGAGTTCGCTGACGATCCTTTTGACGATCGACAAGCCGAGCCCGTTGGAAGCCTCCTGCTGTGTAGGTCGCGAGGAAATATTGCTGTATTTGTTAAACAGCCGGGGAAGTTCCTCCTGGTTAATCCCCACTCCTTCATCCCTGATTTGCAGGCGGATGGCGTCCTTCTCTTCACTGACACTCATCCAGACCATCTTGCCGGGATGACTGAATTTGATCGCATTGGAAAGAAGGTTTTCGCAAATTCGGCTCATCAGCTGTTTATCACTGATAAAATAAACTGCATGTGTCGGGGTATCCAGGTGCAGATGGATATTTTTGGCCGATGCCGCCGGCTGAAATTCTTCCATAATGGATTCTGCAAAAACCCTGAGATCAAAATTTTCGAGATTCAATTTCCGCAGACTGACCTCAGCCTTCTCAACGTCCAGGATACTGCGTATCAGCTGTTGCCCGTAACCTGTAGAATGACGAATCCGGCCAAGAGCCTTTTTCTGGTCCTGGCTGAAGGAAGCGTCTTCCGACTCCAGCACCTGTGTCCACATATCGATACTGGCAAAGGGGGTACTGAGATCATGAGATACGATGCTGATCAGTGAATTTTTTTCCTGGTTCAATTCCGCCAGTTTTTCATTCTGGCGGGTGATCAGATCATTGGTTTTTTTCAGCCTCCTGTTGGCGTTTATCTTGATGAAAAAGGCGATGAAGGCAAGAATTCCTGTTACCAGCAGGCCAACGGCCGTCAGGAAAATGATGCGGTTGTTGAATTTTGCCTTAGCCACTTCTGCCTCCAGGACCAGTTTTTCATTTTCTCTTTCCCTTGCATGAAACTTCTCCTGCAATTCAGCAATGTTTTTATAAGTATCCTCATTGACCATCGCTGTGTCCAGTTTATACCAGTTCTGCAGGGATTCATAGGCTTTCTTGTATTCTCCCATGCGCTGGTATAGTTTGGCTGCTACTGAATAGCTGTCCGCCTCTTTACTTCTTGAGCGGAGCTTTCGAGCGATGAGTAGCGCAGAATCGACATATCGGGAAGCAGGGGCAAAAAGTGATTTTTCCGTATAGGCATCGGCGAGGTTGAGGATATCCAGCCATATATCTGGCAGGTTGTTCTGATGGCTGTGCTGCAGGTAATCCTTCGTAAAATAGGGAATACATTCATCATAGTCCTTTTTCAGAAAATAAGAATTGCCCATGTTGTTATACAGGGTCGTCAGATCCTCCTCGCCACGTTCCTCCAGGGGTCTTCCCAGCCGAAGGCCTTCTTTCATAAAAAAAAGCGCACTGTCGTAAAGGCCAAGGCGGTTATATATGGCACCCAGGTTGGTATAGGTGGCGACCAGTGACCTGGTATCACCGCTTTTTTTGGTGAGTTCAACACATTGTAGGTAAAATTCCTTGGCCTTATCAGGCCTTTTCAGGTCACTGGTATAAACTGCGGCGAGGTCGGTCAGCGCTGTCTTTTCATGGCTGACAATTCCCGTTCTGCGCGCTTCCTGCAATGATTGCAGGTAATAGTCTATCGCTTTTTCGTATTCACTCTTGTTTTCAAAATAATAGCCGTGCAACCGCAGTGCCAGGTAGGGGGCCCCGGCGAAGGCGGAGTGCCGGGAGGAGGCTTCAACCAGGTCAGCACAAATTTTAATTGAATCCAGTTTGGATTCGTCCAAATTCATCGCCCTGCGATAAACGGACAACAGGAAAGTGCTGTCAGCCTGGGCCCGTAGGGCCAGACTGGACAGGACCAGAAGAATTCCAGTCAGTGCCCATGCCGGCCGGAATCCAGAAATGAAATGACGGATTTCGAATCTATCCAATGCTTTTTTTCTTAGTCTATGATTTTGTTCCTCAAGGCAAATTTTACAAGACCTACAGTATTGTTTACTCCCAATTTAGAAATCAGGTTCTTACGGTGGGTTTCCACCGTACTGACACTGAGAAAAAGTTTTTCAGCAATCTCTGCATTGTTGAATTCCCTGCAGATCAGTTTCAACACTTCAATTTCCCTCTTGGAAAGAATTTCCATCACCCTTCTTTCCTCTATGGAAATGGTTTTCCTGAAGTCCTCGAGTCCGACTTCAATATTGATTTCTTTACTGTAATGGGTGCCCCCGTCCTGCACTTTTTTGAGAGCCAGGAGCAGTTCCTGGAGAGGGCAGTTCTTAAGGATGTATCCCTGGATATCATACCTGCTCAATTTGCGGAGGTATCTTGTCCCCCGCATCAGAGTGAGGTAGATGATCCTGATCCCCGGGAATTGATTGCGGATCTTTACCAGGAGTTCCTCTTCCCCAATGTCGGGAAGTTGAAGATCCAGCAGAAGGATGTCTGTTTCAGTACCTGGCAGAAGTTCAAGGAGCTGCCCGCCTGAAATGGCTGTCCCTGATATTTGAATACCTTCCTGTCTCCCCAGAAGTAAAGCCAGACCTTCCAGGTACATCTCATGGTCATCGGTGATGAATACTCGAATCATGCTGGTGCAATAGGGTTGTTGTTTAGGACAACAGCAGCTCGGGACTAAAAGTATTACCTTTTTAAAATTTGCAAGGCATTTTTGGAAAGGTATCTTTCGGCTCGCCTCGGGTTACAGGTTTTCAATTACACCAGCTATTCCCTGGCCACCTCCCACACAGGCAGTGACAATCCCGTATTTTTTGCCGAGTCTCTTCATGTCATGGATCAGCTGGATGGTGAGCTTGCAGCCGGTGCAGCCCAGCGGGTGCCCCAGCGCGATCGCCCCTCCGTTAATGTTTACGATTCCGGGATCAATTTCAAGAGTGCGTATCACCGCAAGTGCCTGGGAAGCAAATGCCTCATTGAGTTCTACCAGGTCAATCTGACCTTTGCTCATCCCTGCCTGCTTCAGGGCCCGGGGCACAGCCTCTACTGGGCCTATGCCCATAATCCGGGGGTGAACACCGGCGCTTGCGCAGGCCACCAGCCTGGCAATGGGTGTAAGCCCCAGACGGGCCAGCATTTTTTCCCCCATGACAATAACAAACGCGGCGCCGTCACTTGTCTGGGATGAGTTGCCGGCTGTCACAGAACCTCCTGCCGCAAATACGGGCTTGAGCCTGGCCAATGCCTCCAGGGAAGTATCTGCGCGTGGCCCTTCATCTGTATCTACTATGTTCACTTTTTTTTGTTTCTTGCCTTTGCTATCCAGGTATATTTCTTCTACCTGGACAGGAAGAATTCCTTTTTTGAAATGGCCTTCTGCAATGGCTCTGATCGACTTCTGGTGGGACTGATAGGAAAACTGGTCCTGATCCTCCCTGCTTACGCCATATTCTTTAGCCACTGCTTCAGCTGTCAGGCCCATGCTCAGATAATAATCCGGATCCACCGAAGCTATGGAATAGGCTGGAACCGGCTTCCATCCGGCTGTGGGCACGAGGCTCATACTTTCCGTCCCCCCGGCCACGATACAATCGGCCTGTCCTGACCTGATCTTGGCCGTTGCGATGGCTATCGTTTCCAGACCGCTGGCACAATAGCGGTTTACCGTTACGCCAGGTGCATGAATCCCCACGGCCCTGGCTGCTATGATGCGGCCAACCTGCAGCCCCTGTTCGGCCTCCGGAACTGCGTTTCCGACAATGACGTCATCCACCTCCTTGGGGTCCAGTATGGGGACTGAAGCCAGCAAACCCTTGATCACATCGATGGCCAGATCATCAGGCCTGTAAAACCTGAATCCACCACGTTTGGCCTTACCCACTGCTGTACGGTATCCTGCTACGATAAAAGCATCCTGCATAAAAAATATTTTAATATCTTTCTGTAATAGCAGCTGTCCGATGTAACATCACCAACCTGCCACGTGGTCTGTGGAAACACCAAAAAAAGTTGTCTATGCAACTTTCCCATTCAAAGGTAAAATTTTCAGTCAACTAACACAAAAAACAATCTTTCAATCTGCAGTATCTTCGCGACGATTTATGTATCGATTCCTACGCAACATCCTGTTTCTTTTCCCCCCTGAAACCGTCCACTACTTTTCGATGAATGCCTTTCGGATTTTCTGCCGGTTTGGCCCGGCCAGAAAACTGTTTGGGTCCTGGTTTTGCCCCGGCGGCCAGGGTCTGGAAAAAATGGTCTGGGGACTTAGGTTCCGGAACATGGTGGGCCTTGGGGCGGGCTTTGACAAAAATGCCCTCTACCTGGATGAGCTCCAGACTATGGGGTTTGGATTTGTTGAGATCGGAACCGTAACGCCCCTGGCCCAGCCCGGTAACGAAAAGCCCAGGTTGTTCAGACTGCCAAGGGACAAAGCCCTGATTAACCGTATGGGTTTTAACAATGACGGCGCTGTGGCGGTTGCTGCCAGACTGAAGAAATGGAGAAATAAAAATCCGGATCCCCCGCCGGGTGAGCCGGGCCGGATGCTGGTAGGCGGAAATATAGGCAAAAACAAAATCACTGCGAATGAAGATGCCTGGAAGGATTATGCCACCTGTTTCTCCGCGTTATATGAATATGTGGATTATTTTGTGGTGAATGTGAGCTCTCCGAATACCCCGGGGCTGCGGGCACTCCAGCAGAAAGATTCCCTCAGGAAAATCCTGTTGCGGCTCCAGGAACTAAATCGCGAAAAAAGGGATGCACTGGTTGCAGGTCCAAGACCTCTTTTATTGAAAATAGCCCCTGACCTCACAAGGGAAGAACTGGAGGATATCATCGAACTGGCACTGGAAATCCATCTTGACGGGATTGTGGCTACCAACACAACCATCGACCGGGCCTCTCTGGGGGACAAGAGCAAAGTTCGGTCGGACGAAATTGGGCCGGGTGGGCTCAGCGGCCGGCCGCTGATGGAAAAATCTACCTCCGTCCTGGCCTATATCCACGAAAAAACAAAAGGGTCGATACCGCTTGTTGCCTCAGGGGGGATCTTCAATGAAAATGACGCGATGCGAAAAATATCAGCCGGGGCGACCCTGCTGCAGGTCTGGACAGGATTTATCTACGAAGGTCCCGTGGTGGTCAAAAAAATCCTGGGGCATCCGGTGACCGGCAGGTAATGCCGCATTCCGGGATGACCATCAACGTTATTGTTTTTATACCATATATTACTTCGCAGTCTGGGTTCAGGAAAAGGCCAGCAGGGCTGCCGCTACCACGCCGGCTGTTTCCGACCTGAGCCTGGTATTGCCCAGGGAAACGGGAATAAAATTATGCTGGAGGGCCACCTTTATCTCCGCATCTGTAAAATCACCTTCCGGTCCAATCAGGATGAGGCTGGAAGATCCCTGGCCAGCCAGATCTGAACAGATACTGACTTTCTCAGCGTCCATACAATGAGCTATCATTTTCTTGTCGCCGGAGAGGGAAAGGACCGCTTCGGAATAATTCCGGAGCTCGCCAAGTTCGGGTAGCCATACCTGTTGGGATTGCAATAAGGCACTGACCAGGATCGTTTTCATCCTTTCTTCCCGGAAACGCTGTCTTTCAGTTCGTTCACAGACCAGGGGAAAAATCCGCGCGACCCCGATTTCGGTTGCCTTTTCCAGGAACCATTCAAACCGGCTGCTGTTTTTAAGCAGGGATATCCCGATGGCAATATCCCGGCCTGAGGCCGGGAGCCGCGTTTCTTCACCGATTGCGACCAGGCACCTTTTTTTGTCGTCACCAGCGATGGTGCCCTGCAGTAAATGACCTTTCCCGTCTGTCAGTCTGACCGCTTCCCCGGGCTTCATACGCAGAACCTGGATAACGTGCCGCGAATTTTCCTGGTCCAGAATGATTTCCTGGTCTCCCTGCCTGTAATTGCTGATGAAAAAATAGGGGATGGTCATAGGCCGCAAAGATGAATCAAAATTGTTCTCGTCGCATTTTCACCCCCAAGACCGGCGCCGGAATAAAAAATGCCCCGCTGGTGAGCGGGGCTATTTGTAATTACCAACCTCAGCATGTTATCAGAATGGAGATTCATCATCGTCCATGGGAAGATCATTCATCTTGCTTCCGGCCTGGATGTACAGTTTGGCTCCCCCGTCATCATCCTGAACGGGTTTCCAGCTCCCCGGGGGAAGGCCTGGCGAACCAAAATCGCTGCCATCATCATCGAGGAATTTCTGGATATGCAGCAGTGCTTTCAGTTTGATCGTCTCCAGGGAACCGTTTCGGTGCTTGGCAATCCGGACGTGGGTTTCTCCCTTGTTGCTTTCTCCAAACTCGTTGGAAGTGATATCATAATATTCGGGCCTGTACAGGAACATAACCATATCGGCATCCTGTTCGATGGCACCGGATTCACGCAAGTCGCTGAGCTGCGGCATCTTGTTCCCTTCCTTTCTTTTTTCCACCTCACGGCTAAGCTGGGAAAGAGCGATGATGGGCACCTGCAGCTCCTTGGCCAGGCCTTTGAGATCCCGGGAGATCCGGCTGATTTCCTGCTCGCGGTTGCTGTTGCGGTTTTCCCCAGTGCCGCTCATCAGCTGCAGGTAGTCTATGATAATAAGTCCTACGTTGTGTTTATTCTTGAGCCTCCGGCATTTAGCCCGCAATTCAAAGATGTTGAGGGCAGCAGTGTCGTCGATATAAATCGGAGCCTGAGCCAGGCGCTGGATGCCCTTTGCATAAAGCTGCTTCATTTCGTGCTCCTCCAGTTTCCCCCGGGCTATTTTTTCCAGCCAGATTTCGCTTTCCGCAGAAAGGATACGCTGGACCAGCTGACTGGCACTCATTTCCAGACTGAAAACGGCCACCGGTGTAGGTTTGGTGGGATGCAAGGCAGCACTCCTGGCCAGGTTGAGGGCAAAGGCCGTTTTTCCCACTGAAGGGCGGGCTGCCAGGATGATCAGGTCAGTCTGCTGCCATCCGTAAGTAACCCGGTCCAGGGAGGCAAAGCCGCTGGGAACCCCCGAAATGTCTTCGTTTTTATGCCGCAGATCCTCTATGCGCTGGATCGTTTTTACCAGGACAGTATCAATGCTGTCAAAGTTCTTCCTGAGGTGGTTATTGGTGATCTCGAAGAGTTTGCTTTCAGCATCATCCAGCAGGTCGAACACATCGGTACTGTCTTCGTAGGCATCCCCAATGATTTCACCGCTGATGCGGATGAGTTCCCGCTGAATGAATTTTTGCAGGATGATCCTTGAATGTGCCTCAATATTGGCAGCGGAAACGACCGCATTGGTAAGCTTGGTGACAAAATAGGGTCCCCCGATTATATCCAGTTCTTCCCGGCTTTTCAGCTCTTCGACTACAGTCAGAATGTCAATAGGCTGGCTTTTTTGAGCCAGGCCCTGCATGGTACGAAATATCCGCTGGTGTCCTTCCAGATAAAAGCACTCCGGTTTCAGAATTTCAACGACCGTATCGAAGGCGCTTTTTTCAAGCATGATGGCGCCCAATACCGCTTCTTCCAGATCCTTTGCCTGAGGGGGTACTTTACCATAGACCATGGTGCTCATGTCAAGCGAAGGCTTCCGCCTTAACTTCCGTTCCTTGTTCAAATTTGTTAGATCCATGAATGAAACCGTCCATAAAAGATTAAAAAATATTGTGTCCGAACGATTGGGAGCGCAGTCTCAGGTTTTCATTTCTGAAATACAGTCAATAAGTATATTCTCTTAGTTCAGCAGTTCAGATATGCCCGACAAAATGACTTTTTCCTCCCCAAACCACGGTTTAGTTTCATCAGGATATTTGGAAAAAAGGTAAATCCTCTTGGTTAAATTGTTGATTTTTTAACCAGCTCATCGGGTTAGTTCTTCCAGCCTTTTATTAAGAAATTGTTACAGCACTATGAACGGAATGTTATCCCTTTGAGTCAGGAGGGCGAATATAAAACTCAATTCTTCGATCAAAAAAATAAATCTTTTTTTATATTTATCCTTGAGTAATTCACATGCTTGTCCACTCCTGATCCAGGCTTTTCTACAACCAGCCTCGACTTATCCACAATTTAAAAAAGTTTTTCGCCCTTTCGAATTTTAAATACACACTACTTGTGCAGAAAGATTTGTTCGGAAAAATTTTGTCAGTTAAGAAAGATTACAGAATGAAATATTGGGCGCTTTCGTGAATATCATGACAAACCGGAAAACACAAAACCCGCCTTGATAGCGGGCTTTGAGGATCGGCCGAATATTCAGCTGACCCGGAAATTTTTTAACGTGCTTTATTCCTTGGTTTTTTCATTATTCGGACTGGGCTTTCCCGTCTTTTCCTTATTGTCATTTTTCTGCTGACCCTGCCCATTGTTGGGTTTGTTTCCGTTTGGCTGGCCGGGGTTGGCACGTTGCACTGGATTATTGGGGACCGGCCGCTGCACGTTGTTGTTGCTCACCGGTGGTCTGCCTGCCTGAACGTTGCTGTTATTCGCGGGGTTATTGTTTCCGCCCCCGTTAGGCCTTCCTCCTGCGACGGTCGTATTGACGCTGTTATTATTGTTATAGGCCGGGTTGCCGTTACCGTTTCCGTTAGTCCTTCCACCGGTACCAGGCGTATTGACATTGTTGTTATTATAAGCCGGGCTGTTGTTTCCGTTTCCGTTTGGTCTTCCTCCGGTGACGGGAGCTGATGGCTGGCTGGCCTGAGCATTGACATTGTTGTTATTAGGGAAGCGCTGCTCTTCCCCCCTGACGTTGTTGGGGGACCGGTTGCCGTTCCCAGGGAGATTGGCTTCCTGATTTCCAGGCTGACCTGCCCCGGTGTTTCCATTAAAACCGTTTGTTCCGGCCGGCCTGTTGTTGGCAGGATAATTATTTACCGGTCTTGACCCTGAAGGATTGCCGGGATTGGTTTCACTATTGGGAACAGGGTTATAATTGGAGGAACTGGTCATCGGGTTGTTGGCGGGTCTTACGTCCCTCAGGGACTGTACCCTGGACGGAGCGACTCGCTGTTGGGTGCCTCCGGTACTGTTGGATGCCTGGTTAGCCGGGTGGACAACTGGCCGGTAAATGCTCATTTGGCCATTGGTTTCCTGTTCATTGCCTGGCCGGTTGCTCTCTCGCAGGGGGACGGGCCGGACAGTTGTTCCGGTATATCGCCCTACCTCGTTGGGATCCGGACCACCGGCATACACATTTGTTCTGACATGGTTGTTGACTGTATTGTTGGTGATGTGGTTATTGGTGATGTTGTTGGTGGTGTTGTTATTGGTAATGTTATTCACCGTTACGTTATTGTTGATAACGGTCGTATTGTTGATGATGGTGACGTTTTTGGTTTCATTTACGTAATAATTTGTAACCCTAGGGCTGTTCACATACTGGTGGGGTACAAAACACCAGTAATTGGATGGCGGGTTATAGGCTGAGAATCCCACATTGATGTTTACTCCCGGGCCAATTGGTGCCCATCCGTAATAATCCGGGCTTCTCCTCCAGCTCACCCAGGCCGGCGCCCACTCATAACCAGGCACCCACATCCAGCCATAGGCGTTGTCAAAAAACCAGCGACCATAGTGGAAGGTAGCCCATCCCCAATTGTAATCGGAAGCCCAGGTCCAACCGGCGTCTGTATAGACCCAGTGACCGTTGCTGGCGTAGGGCTTGAATCCGGGGCCGGCGTTCGGCATCCAGACATAACCGTAACCCGGATAATCAATCCAGGAACCATAAGGACTCAAATCGTCATAGAAAGTCTGATATGAAACTTCCGGTGCCGGAGGGGGCGGCGGAGGAAGAGGTGCTGGTGCGGGCGCTTCGGACTGGACCACGACATGGCTTGGTCCGCATGAAGCGACCAGAATAAGTAATAAGGCTGATAGTGATAAAACTGATTTCATAAATTAGCTTTTAGAACTTGTATTCAGGTCATTTGAATACATTTTTTGTGCTAGGTAAAATGCCGGGAGGCGTATTAACATTATTTTAGGAAACTGCCGGCTGGCAGCCTCTTTTGATTAAACCGCAAATCTAAGCTTTCCCACACTCCCTGGTCAAAGAAGAAATAACGAATAACCCCAGCAAAAAGTATCCGTAGGGTAATATCCGGAGGGCTTGCCCGTAAAAAACTATCTTTGTCATTCAACAAAAACAGGAAACATTTAGATGAATATTAGTTACAAATGGCTTTGTGAATACCTGCCTGATTCGATGGAAAAGCCTGCCCCTGAACAATTGTCCGGGATCCTCACCTCAATAGGACTGGAAGTGGAGGGCACGGAAAATTATGAATCGGTCAAAGGGGGATTCCGTGGCCTGGTTGTGGGAGAAGTGGTCAGCTGTGAAAAGCATCCCAACGCGGACAAGCTGACACTTACCTGGGTGGACACAGGAAAGGGGGAATTACTGCAAATCGTATGCGGAGCCCCCAATGTAGCTGCCGGACAAAAAGTAATTGTCGCCCCCGTCGGAGTGACCATCTATCCTGTTAAGGGGGAACCGGTGACCATGAAACTGGCCAGGATCCGGGGTGTTGAGAGTCAGGGTATGATCTGCGCGGCCGATGAGATAGGTCTGGGGGATGATCACATCGGGATCGTGGTACTTCCTGCTGATGCAAAGCCCGGGACGGAGGTTGCCCTTCTTTTTCGCTCTTATGAGGATGTGGTATTCAGCATCGGACTCACGCCGAACCATATGGATGCCATGAGCCATTTGGGGGTTGCCCGCGAAGTGTGTGCCTATCTTTCCCATCGCAAAGTTGAGCACTTTTTGCCAAAAGCAGTGCCGCTGGATCAGTTCAGGGTCGACAACAACAGCCTTCCTGTTGAAGTGGAGATCCAAAACCAGCAGGACTGCCAGCGGTATTCAGGCATCTCTATCAGCGGGATCAGGATACAGGAATCCCCGGCGTGGATGCAGGACAGGCTGCGGGCTATTGGGGTCAGGCCCATCAGCAATATTGTCGACATCACCAATTTTGTTTTGCATGAAATGGGTCAGCCGCTCCATGCTTTCGATGCTGACAAGGTAAAAGGCAGGAAGATCATTGTCAGGAACCTCCCGGCAGGGACAAAATTTGTGACACTGGATAAAAGGGAAATAACCCTCCATCAGGAAGACCTGATGATTTGCAATGCTGAAGAGGGAATGTGCCTGGCGGGCGTCTTCGGCGGATTGGAAAGTGGGGTTGGTCCGGATACAAGTAACATTTTTCTGGAAAGCGCCTGGTTCAGACCTGAGACAATAAGGAAAACCTCCTTCCGTCATGATCTCAGAACGGATGCTGCCACCCATTTTGAAAAAGGGATGGACATATCCAATACAGTCAGTGCCCTGAAAAGAGCAGCCATGCTGATGAAGGAACTGGCGGGAGGGGAAATCTCCTCCCGGATAACAGATGCTTATCCCCAACCCGGGGCAAAGGTCCAGATCCGGCTGAATTGGGATTACCTGAAAAAAATCAGCGGTAAGTCCTATGACCCCGGGGCAGCGAAAGACATCCTTGATTCCCTGGGGTTCGAGACCACCGCGGACGACGGCCACGGAATCCTGGTATCTGTACCCTACCACAAACCGGATATATTGATTCCTGCTGACCTGGTAGAGGAAATCATGCGCATCGACGGTTACGACAATATTCCCATCCCGGTTTCCATAACCATTTCCCCTGCAGTTGACACAGGCCGCCAGGCTTCCGCCTACCGGGAAAAAGTTGCTGACTACCTGGTGGGACTGGGGTTTCATGAAATTTTCACCAATTCCATTACCAACAGCGGTTACTTTTCGGAAAAAGAGCTGCGGGAGTCAGTGAAAATGATCAACAACCTCAGTGCAGAACTTAACATCATGAGGCCTTCGATGCTTGAGACCGGACTGGAATCCCTCTCCTACAATCTCAACCGCAGGAACAACGACCTCTGTTTTTTTGAATTTGGAAAGACCTACCATTCGGCGACGGTCGGGGATTACCGCGAAAACAATCACCTTTCGCTCTACCTGACCGGGAGGATCCGGGAAGATTCCTGGAAAGGAAAGGGAGTCGATTCGGATCTATACTTTCTGAAAGGAATTGCCCTGAAATTAGCAGACCTGCTGAACTTGCAGGATTCCCTTTTTGGCGAATCGTTTCAGGAAAAACTCGATAACGGTCTTCGCCTTGCCGTCCGGGGGAAAGAGATCATGTACGGTGGAATGGTAAAGGGCAGGGTATTGAAGCAATTTGACATCAGGCAGCCGGTTTATTTCGCCGATTTTAATTGGGATCTCCTTGTTGAAGAAGCAACGACATCATCCGTTGAATTCAGGGAACTGCCCAGGCAACTGCCGGTATTCAGGGATCTGGCGCTGGTCGTGAACAAAAACCTGGCTTATGAGGAGGTGGAAAAAACAGTTCAAAAGATCAGGCTGGATAAATTACAGCAGGTCCGGTTATTTGATATTTTTGAGAGTCAAAAACTGGGCCCGGGTAAAAAATCGATGGCCATCAGTTTCACTTTCCTTGATGAGGAAAAGACGCTAACCGACAAGGAGATTGACGGGATGATGAACCGGATCATGAAGACATTTGAGCAGGAGCTGGAAGCAGAAATTCGGAGATAACAGCCATTTTACAGGCTTTGGCAAGGGCAAAGCGAACCACGAGGCTATTACTTCAGAAAAAAGACAGGAGATGGATCGTTTGGAAGAACATATCAGGAGGGTGAATGAGAAACTCCAGCAGGTGCTGAAGCAGTATCAGCTATTGCAAAAGGAGAATGAAAAACTGAAACGGGATGCACAGGAAGCCGTTAGACTATATGGAGAACTGCAGGCAGAATCAGATAAATGGCAGCAGCAATCGGAGATCCTTAAGCTATCCAAAGGGGAAATGAACGAGGCAGAAAAAAAGGCGTTTGAAAAACGCCTTAACCACTACGTGAAAGAGATTGACCGCTGCATCGCCATGCTGAGTGAATAAATTAAATCAGACTCTTTTTACCAACCGCATTTTCATTTCGTCGTCGCCTCTTGATACTTCAAGAGTATAAACACCATACGGCAGATCGTTGAGGCCGTCCCAGTCAAGCACTTGTTGTCCGTTCTTAACTTCAGTTTCGTACGCGCTGCAAATGCTTCCCCGGTCATCCTTTAATACTGCTTTAAGCATGCACTTTTGAGGCTGGTCGACCTCAAAGGTCAGCCGGTCAATAAACACCGCTGACTTGATTTTTAAGAACATGGTTCTATTTCAGTTTAGATATGGATTGCCCGCTGAATTATATAAGAAATTTGCAAACAATTCATTGTGAAACTTGCCTTAACTTCGAAACGACAGGATGAAGGTTGTGAATAAAATGTGAATAAATGTAAAACAAGTATTTGAACTATGCAAACATTAATTCCCATAAATGTCATTATTGGGGACCGGAGTTACCGGGTCAAAATTGACCCCAAAGACGAGGAAATCGTTCGGCGGACCCTAAAAATCATCAATGACCAGATTATTGAGTACAAGACCCAGTTTTCCGGTAAGGATATGCAGGACTATATCGCGATGGTGATTCTCTGGTATGCCACCCAGGTGGCGGCTTCGAATGCCTCGGCGACCCTGGCCGATGGCGTGGCGGACACCCTTCAAAAGATGGAAGAGCAGCTTGACAAACTTTTATAGTTTTATTACAAGATTCTCCTTAAGTCCCTGTAACAAAAATCCTTACCTTCGCCCATTAACCTATTTCCAAGCATATATGAGCCTGGACAATAATAATAAGATTGTGAACTTTTTAAATTCAAGATTCAATGGATTCAAATATACTATCCATCATCGTTGCAGCCGTGTCCCTGGCAGTAGGGGTCATAGCGGGTAGATTCATTTTTGCCAAGAATACCCGAAAACAGATCGATGAAGCCCGTCAGCATGCCGATAAGATCCTCTCAGATGCGCAGATTTCGTCCGAAAACCTTAAAAAAGAAAAGATTTTAGAAGCCAAAGAAAAGTTTGTCCAGCTGAAGGCAGAATATGACAAGGAGGTGCTGGAAAAAAACCGGAAACTGAGTGACTCTGAAACCCGGATAAAGCAGAAGGAGCAGGCCATCAACCAGCGCCTGGAACACCTGGACAAGCAGGCAAAGGAAAATGATGCCATCAAGGAGAACCTGAACCGTCAGATTGAGGTAGTGAACCAAAAGAGGACGGAGCTGGAAAAACACCAGGAAGAGCATATCCGCCGGCTGGAAAAAATTGCAGCCCTTACCGCCGATGAAGCAAGGGCGCAGCTGATCGAAAGCCTCAAGCATGAAGCACAGACGCAGGCGCTTGCCGTACAGCAGGAAATCATCGACGACGCCAAACTGAAGGCCAACAAGGAAGCCAGGAAGATCATTATCCAAAGCATTCAGCGGACGGCGGCTGAGCAGGCCATTGAAAATTCCATCACGGTATTCAACCTGGAAAGTGATGAGATCAAGGGGCAGATTATCGGGCGGGAGGGCCGCAATATCCGGGCCATCGAGGCGGCTACGGGCGTGGACCTGATTGTGGATGACACTCCGGAGGCCATTGTCCTGTCTTCCTTTGACCCGCTGCGCAGGGAAATAGCCAGGCTCTCCCTGCAAAGGTTGGTTGCTGATGGAAGGATCCATCCGGCCCGCATTGAAGAAGTGGTGGAAAAGACTAAAAAACAGATAGAGGAACAAGTTATTGAAATAGGCGAAAGGACCGTCATAGAACTGGGTATCCACGGACTTCACAAAGAGCTGGTCCGTATTGTGGGAAAGATGCGCTTCCGGTCCTCCTACGGACAAAACCTGCTGATGCACAGCCGGGAAGTAGCCAATTTATGTGCCATCATGGCCGCCGAGCTTGGATTGAACCCCAAACTGGCAAAGCGGGCAGGTTTGCTGCATGACATCGGGAAGGTCCCTGATGAGGAAACCGAGTTGAGCCATGCCCTGCTCGGAATGAAGCTGGCTGAGAAATATGGCGAAAATCCCGCCGTCATCAATGCCATAGGGGCCCACCACGACGAAGTGGAGATGCAGTACGTAATTGCTCCGATTGTCCAGGCCTGCGATGCGATCAGCGGTGCCCGTCCGGGAGCAAGGCGGGAGATCATGCAGCAGTACCTCCAACGGATTAAGGACCTTGAAAATCTGGCCCTGACTTATCCGGGAGTGGAAAAGGCGTATGCCATACAGGCTGGCCGTGAGTTACGGGTCATCGTGGAGGCCGATAAAGTAACCGATGGGGACAGCGACAAGCTGAGCTTTGAAATTGCCCAGAAGATACAAACGGAAATGACTTATCCGGGCCAGATCAAAGTGACAGTGATCCGGGAAAAGAGAGCGATAAACGTGGCCAGGTAGCAGTTCCCGAGGGTCGCCGTAATTGCACTTTTTTTTGCAGTGTCCGGATTTATTCATACTTTTGCCTCCCTAAAATTTTACGCCATGAACGCGGCCGCAGCATTTGTACACGAGCAATTGACAGGAAAGAAAGAGTTCCCGAAATTCAAAGCAGGTGACAACATCACCGTTCACTATAAGATCCTGGAAGGCAATAAGGAAAGGATCCAGAGTTTCAAGGGTGATGTGATCAAACGCCAGGGCGTAGGCCATACCGCTACCTTTACGGTGCGTAAAATATCTGACGCTGTAGGAGTTGAACGGACATTTCCGCTGTATTCCCCCAACATAGAATCCGTCGAGGTCAACAAAGTGGGGCGTGTCCGCCGTGCGAAATTGTTCTTCCAGCGTGGCAGAAGCGGCAAGAGTGCACGTATTAAAGAAAAGAGAATTCTTGGAGAATAACCGGAATAAGAATATGTTCACAGGGGCGGCAGGTATCATTGAATCCTGCCGCCCTTTTTTGTTAGCCTGTCGTTAAACTCCCTTCCGGTCTGAATGGGAAGGAGAATATTTTGGCTGTAAAAAACAGATTAGAATTCAAAACAGTTACCTTTGTAGTTCATAAATCAATTATCACATGTTTAATTATCTCTTATTAATATCAGCTCCTGGTGGCAGCGAGTGGATATTAATCATCCTGGCCGTTTTGATTCTTTTTGGAGGTCGCAAGATCCCTGAATTTATGCGTGGACTGGGTCGCGGTATCCGTGAGTTCAACGACGCAAAAAGTAATGTAAAGAAGGAGTTAGAAGAAGGAATGAATGAAAAGGATAAGCAACCCTCTTCCCCTTCTTCCCCTTCTTCCACCCAGCAATAATTTGGCCCGCGTATTCCTGACCTGTTTTTGGCAATAAGCAATCGTACTCGTTATTGTTAGCATTCGATTCAATACAGCGATACCATACTGCATTACAAAACGGCACAGCTTCCTGCATGGAAGCTGTTCAGTTCTTCCTGCACAGGATTGAGGCATTTTCCCATCTGAACGCCTTTGTTTCCGTATACGCGGACGAAGCCCGGGCCAGGGCCTTATTCCTGGATAATAAGAGAAGGTCCGGCCAGGCAATCGGAAAACTGCACGGTGTCGTGGTTGGCCTGAAAGATGTAATCTGTTTTAAGGGTCATCCAGTCACAGCCTCCTCCAACAGTCTGAAAGGCTTTGTGTCAACCTACAACGCCACGGTGGTAGACCGGTTGCTGCAGGAAGATGCCATTATCATTGGTCATCTGAACTGCGATGAATTTGCGATGGGTTCCACCAATGAAAACTCGGCATATGGCAAGGTTCTCAACGCACTGGATCACGGGAGGGTCCCCGGCGGATCTTCGGGCGGCTCCGCCGTAGCAGTCCAGGCAGGCCTCTGCATGATAAGCCTGGGCAGCGATACCGGCGGCTCGGTCAGGCAGCCCGCCGACTTTTGTGGTATCCTGGGCCTTAAGCCCACCTATGGTGCGGTTTCCAGGTACGGTCTGATCGCCTACGCCTCTTCATTTGATCAGATCGGCATTTTCGCCCGTAATGTACCTGACCTGGCCCTCACCCTGGATGTGATTTCAGGGACTGACCCCATGGACGGCACATCCCAATGTCCATTTAATGCCGATTTCTCTGACAAGCTTGGTTGGGAAAATAATTCCCGACTCCGGATTGCCCTGTTTAAAGAGGCAATGGAACACCAGGGGCTGGACCCGGAAATCCAACATCGTTTCCGGCAATTCACGTCTCAGCTAAGGGAGGCTGGTCATTTAGTAGAAGTAATTGATTTTGAATATCTTGATTATATCGTTCCCGCCTATTACGTCCTGACCACAGCGGAAGCCTCTTCCAATCTCTCCCGTTATGACGCGGTAAAATATGGCCACCGGGCATTTCCCGGGGGCAGCGATTTAACCGATTTTTACAAAAAAAACCGGTCAGCGGGTTTCGGCCGGGAGGTGAAGCGCCGTATCCTATTGGGAACCTTTGTGTTAAGTGCCGGTTACTATGACGCCTATTTTACAAGAGCCCAGCAGGTAAGAAAAAAATTGGTCGAAAAAACAAACCTGATTTTCAAAGACTTCGATATCATTCTGTCCCCAACAGCCCCTTCTACGGCCTTCAGGATTGGTGAAAAAATGAAGGACCCGATCTCCATGTATCTCGCTGATATATACACAGTTTATGCGAACCTAACCGGAATTCCCGGTATTTCAGTCCCCCTCTTCCGCCATACAAATGGCATGCCTTTTGGTATTCAAGCTATGACAAGTAGATTTAATGAGTTATCTTTGCTTCAGTTCTCTCATTATCTGATGCAACAATATAAGTCCTACGAAAATCCTACTTTATGAGACTCGGATCGCAGGTTGTTGCCTACTACTCCTGCACTTTCTTCCGACCAATCCCGTCCTCTGAAAGATTATGACCCGGATATCCGGTTTATAAATCGATTAAACTTAATCAATGAGTAAAAGACTTTTATTGTTAAGCCTGCTTAGCATTGGATGGATGTCTGGTACCCATGCGGACAATGGTTTAAAAGGTAAGAAGACAAAGGGAAATTCCAAACAGAAAGCGGATACCACAGTTGTGGCTAAAGCAACATCCTCTTCAGCAGCAGTAAACACAAACACTTCAGCCTCAGCAGGGAACAATCCTGAAAACGGTTTTAAGGAGCTTTTCATCGCTACCTCCATGGGGGGAAGCAATGGTTCCCGCCTCAATCCCCGGGCAATGAGCTTTGTCCAGGATTACATGGACAAGAATAGGGAGGACCTCAAGGAAATGAAAAGCTGGGGAAGGCCTTATTTCAACCTGATTGACGGTATCCTTACCCAATATGGGCTTCCCAGGGAACTGAAGTACCTGGCTGTTATTGAATCGAACCTGAAACCCACGTCTGTTTCCTGGGTTGGTGCGGTTGGCCCCTGGCAGCTGATGCCTTCAACTGCCCGGATCCTGGGTCTGAAAGTTAGCCGCCGGTATGACGAAAGGACCAATTATTATAAAAGTACCCGCGCAGCTGCCCGCTACCTGAAAGATCTATATGCGGAGTTCGGCGACTGGCTGCTTGTCATCGCTGCTTACAATGGGGGTACGGCTAACGTGTACAATGCCATGAGACGCAGTCACAGTACGAATTTCTGGGCGCTCCAGTATTATCTTCCTGCTGAATCCAGAAACCATGTCAAAAAGTTCATCGGTACGCATTACATCTTTGAAGGGCAGGGAGGGGTGACTACGCTTACCAAGGACGAGGCTACGGAACAATTGTCTGGTTCCTCCATGTATGTTTTCAGCCGCAAACTCAGCAGCCAGGAGTTGAAGGATGTTAAAACGGTGACCATCTCCGGAAAATATTTTTCGCAGGTTATCGCTAAATATGTGGTCATGGATATTTCGGTATTCAACCGGTATAACCCTGACTTTGACAAAGTCATGGCATCCAGCAACAATACATATGACCTGAAACTCCCATCCGACAAAATGGACCTGTTTGCCGCCAACAAGTACCAGATCCTGGATGAATCGGTTCAGTTATTGCTCAGTGAGGAAACAGCAGACAATAATTTGACCCAGACCTTCCCGGATATAACGAAGAGAGGGACCCGGTAAACTTTACCCGGCACAAAGCGGGAGGAAAGAGGTATTGATCAACCGGTCAATACCTTTTTTATTGCAGAGGCCTTAATCATGCACTCTTCATATTCCCGTTCGGGTTCACTGTAGAAAGTAATGCCGGAACCGACCGTAAAAGAAAGAAACCGGGAGGAGGTATTGTACAGAATGCTCCGGATAACAACATTGAAATCAAAATCCCTTTCCGGAGTAACATAGCCAACAGCCCCTGAAAACAATCCCCTCCTGCTTTTCTCAAAAGTCTCAATCAGCTCGAGTACTCTTTTCTTGGGGGCGCCGGTCATTGATCCCATGGGAAAGGTAGCCTTGACCAGGTCTACCCATGACTTGTCTGCCAGGGGTATGCCGGCAACGGAGGAAATCATCTGGTGCACCTGGGGAAAAGCATAAATGCCGAATAATTCCTCCACATGGACGGACCCATTTTCGCAAACTTTCGACAGATCATTTCTGACCAGGTCCACTACCATGACATTTTCGCTGCGATCCTTGGGGCTGTTAAGCAGTTGCATTTGCAAGCGTTCATCCCTGGCGGGGTCTGAAAGGTCCCGTGCCCAGGTACCCTTGATCGGCTGCGACAGCAGCAGGGGTCCCTGTCGGGTGAGATATCTCTCGGGGCTTGCACATAACAGAAACTTGTCACCAGTCTTGTAATAGGCCCCAAACGGCGTGGGGGAAAGCTGGCTCAGCTGCCGGTAGAGCAGAAGCGGGTCCGCCTGAACTTCCTGCGCCAGGAACTCCTGGCAAAAATTGACTTCATAACAGTCTCCCCGCAGAATGCGACGCCTGATCTTCTCCACAGTATCCTTGTATTCAGCCTGGGAAAAAGCATGTTTGGCCTCAATTGGTCCTGAACTTCCATAAATAACCCTTCCGGGCAACCGAAAAATCTCTGCCAATATTTTTTCCTGATGCGCGTTCCTGGAACCGATCCTTATCCTGTCTTGCTGCAGTTCAATGACAAATTCCGGAACAAAAAAAAACAGGTCAGGAAATTGAATGTGGTCAGGGTGGGAGGAGGCAGTGCCTTCTGTTTCGATTTTCAGGTCAAATCCAAAATGGCCAAACAGCCAGTCGTCATGCCTTGCAGAAAACAGGTCCAGTTTCCGGAAGGCATTGCCGGCCGGAGCGGCAAGGCTGTCCAGGGATCCTGCAGCCAACAAACATTCGAACCGGTGATGAGGGAGGTGATACTGGTGATTATCGAGCAGGCAACATACGTCAAAACGGTTGCCCCAGTCAAGTAGCCGCGATTTGGTATCCTGAAAATTGGTTATTGGGAATGAAACAAAATCTCGCTTCAATACAATGAGTTGCTAGGCTAAAAATCATCTTCTTCTTCATCAAAACCACTATCGTTGAATAGGTCCAGGTCTTTAAATTCTTCATCCAATCCCAAATCATCCTCATCAGCACCTTTGGTTCCTTTCTTGGTACCGGTACTCGTCTTTTTTGATCTGGATTTTGGAATGTCAAATTCGTCAAAATCCGGATCCCATTCTTCTTCCTCCTCTACTTTCTCCCATTCATCCACTTCTTCGGTTTCATCATCAAAATCATCGTCATCATCATCCGTCTTCGCTTTTGACGATGCCTTGGTCGCTTTTTTCGGAGAATCTTTCTGGTCATCTGTATCCTCATCGTCATCATCGTCGTCATCATCCACCTGCTTCTTTGCCTTGGGGGATGCTTTTCCAGAATTATCCTTTGATGACCCGGGGGCGGATTTTTTCGAATCCTTCTTCTCCTTATCAGATTTTGCCATATTCCAATAAGATTAGATTGTAAAATTTCAGCGAAGTTTTTAATCCGCCAAATTTATTAAAGTATATTTTGGGAAAAAATAAGCAATGTTTTTCACAAATCTTCAATTAACTGTTCCCGTCCCGGCCCGTTCGAAATGTAAGCTATATCAATGCCCAGATAACGGTTGATAAATTGAATATATTCCTTCATACGACCAGGCAGTTCCGTAAATTTTTTCACTGCCGTGATATCAGTTGACCAGCCGGGGAAACTTTGCAGAAGGGGTTCGATGGCTACCCTGGTCATCTGGAAAGGAACCTCTTCGGTTCTCTGCCCATCTGCCTTGTAGGCTGTGCACACTTTTAGCTCAGGGAATGCATCAAGCACATCGGCCTTTGTCATGACGATTTTGGTAACGCCATTGATCATGCAGGCAAACTTCAGGGCGACCAGGTCAATCCATCCACAGCGCCTGGGTCTTCCGGTGGTAGCCCCAAATTCATTTCCGGTCTTGCGCAATTCTTCCCCTGTACTGTCATTGAGTTCGGTCGGGAAAGGGCCACCTCCCACTCTTGTGCAGTACGCCTTTGTTACCCCGATAACATCTTTGATTTTTTGGGGGGCAACACCCAGCCCTGTACAAACTCCCGCTGAGATCGTATTGGAGGAGGTAACATACGGAAATGTTCCAAAGTCAACATCCAGCATGCTTCCCTGGGCACCCTCCGCAAGTACAGTTTTTCCCTGGCTGATTTTTTCGTTTAGAAAATACTCCCCATTGACAATTTTGAACTGCCTCATGAAGTCAAGTGCCTCAAGGAATTCTTCCTCCCAGGCCGATATGTCTTCCTGAAAATGAAATCCGTCGAGAAGCTTCTGGTGTTTCAGTCTCAACCGGATATAATTGCTGGTAAAACTTTTGTCCAGCAAGTCCCCTACCCGCAATCCGTTGCGGCCGGTCTTGTCCATGTATGCCGGGCCGATCCCTTTCAGAGTGGATCCAATTTTTTCTAGCCCCTTGGAGGTTTCCGAGGCCTTGTCCAGGGCCCTGTGTGTGGGAAGAATCAAATGTGTTCGCTGGGATATGAAAAGATTTTTCCGGTAATCCACACCGAAGCCTGAAACAGCTTCACACTCCCTTTTCAAGGTTACCGGATCAAGCACTACCCCGTTGCCGATCAGGTTGATGGTATTTTCATGGAATACACCGGAGGGAATCTGATGCAGCACCACTTTCTTATCCTTCACGTACAGGGTATGCCCTGCATTTGGACCTCCCTGAAAACGGGCGATGATATCATAGCGCTGGGCAAAATAGTCCACAATTTTGCCTTTACCTTCGTCGCCCCACTGGAGTCCTAAAATTACGTCTACCATTCAATGGAAATTTGCAGGTTTATTTCTCAGACAAAGCAGCAAAAGTAAGTCAAATGAAATAGTAAGAGAAACGATTTTTTTGCTTCCGAAAGGGCCCGGGACTGCCCTGTGGCTGATAAGAGTGAGCATAAAGGTCCGGAAAATTCGTTTAGTCAGCCCGCCAGACCGGTACACCGGACCCGGGACAGGGAATGCCCCGGCGTCTTTAACGGTTAAACATTTTCTGTATCGAATCGGTCAACAGAATGTATTCCGCTCAGTTGCTTGAGTCTCCTTACGAGTTCGTCAAGTTCCTCCTTGTCGTGAACATATATCCTGATATTTCCCTCAAACATGCCCTCCCTGGCCTCGATGGTGATTGCGTTGATATTCAGTTTCAACTCGCCTGAAATGAGATTGGTGATCTTGTTAACCACACCTACGTCATCGAGTCCTACTATGCGTATACCGGTTAGGAATGATATCTCCTTGTTCTTGGCCCATTTTGTTTTGACGACCCGGTGACCATAGCTGGACAATAGCCTGGCCGCATTCGGACAATTGGTCCGGTGAATGGTTAACCCCTTTCCCGTAGAGACAAATCCAAAAACATCATCCCCCGGAATGGGTTTGCAGCAGTTGGCCAGGTTGTACACGATGCGGTCGCTGCTTTCACCGAATATGATGAGTTCCGCGTCTTTGCGTTGCGCTGCAGTCTGGGCAGATGATACCGTCTCCACTTTTAAATCCGCAGGCTTGACCGGTCTGGGTGCCTCCAGGCGGTCTCCCAGCAGATGAAATTCCCTGAGTTCTTTCAGGTCAATGGTCTTAACGGCAGCCTGGTAGAAAAGGTCCAGGGAGGAATTCATCTTATAGAATGTGGTGAGCACGTCAATATTATGCTGGTTATAGGCTGCCCCATAATTTTCCAGCTTCTTCTGGACGATATATTTTCCTTCATCCGCAATCTTTCTCTTTTCCTCCTTCAGGGCATCCTTGACTTTGCTTCTGGCTTTTGCGGTAACAACAATATTGAGCCAGTCTTCGCTGGGTTTTTGTTTACCGGAAGTAATGATCTCCACCTGGTCACCACTCCGCAGCTTGTGACTGATGGGAACCAGCTTGTGATTGACTTTGGCGCCGATGCAGCGGGTGCCGATGGCACTATGAATGGAAAAAGCGAAATCCAGCGCAGTAGAACCGACCGGCAACATTTTCACATCCCCTTTCGGGGTGTAGACATAGATCTCTTCCGTCAGGAAGCTGGTCTTGAAATCCTGGAGAAAATTGATAGAGTCGTTGTCTTCACTATTCAGTACCTCCCTGATCTGCTGGAACCACAGGTCAAACCGGCTTTCATCGTTCCCGCCTTCCTTATATTTCCAGTGAGCGGCAAGACCTTTTTCCGCTATTTCGTTCATCCTTTTGGAACGGATCTGGACCTCCACCCATTTTCCCTGAGGACCCATTACCGTCGTGTGGAGCGCCTCATAACCATTCGATTTGGGATTACTTAACCAGTCCCTCAGGCGTTCCGGAGAAGGGCTGTACTCATCGGTGATCATGGAATATACCTTCCAGCAATCCTCTTTCTCCCGTTCCTGCGGTGAATTGATGATGATTCGTATGGCAAAAAGATCGTAGACCTCTTCAAAGGCTACTCCCTTTTTCCGCATTTTGTTCCAGATGGAATGGATGCTCTTGGGGCGTCCGTAGATTTCGAAATCAAAATGCCCCTTCTCCATTTTTTCCTTCAAGGGTTTTATAAATTCATTGATGTACCTGGACCGCTCCCGTTTTGTTTCGGAAAGCTTACGCGCTATTTCCTTGTATTCTTCCGGTTCAAGGTATTTCATGGCAAGGTCTTCCAGCTCGGTCTTGATGTTGTAGAGACCCATCCGGTGTGCCAGCGGGGCATACACGTATACTGTTTCGGAGGAGATCTTGAGCTGTTTTTCCCTTTTCATACTGTCGAGGGTCCGCATATTGTGGAGCCGGTCTGCCAGTTTGATCAGGATTACCCTCGGATCATCGGTTAATGTAAGAAGGATTTTTTTGAAATTCTCAGCCTGCTGGGAAGCGTTGACATCAATCACGTTCGAGATCTTCGTCAGCCCGTCGACAATACGGGCAATTTCATTTCCGAATTCTCGCTCCACATCTTCCAGGGTAATGTCGGTGTCTTCAACCGTGTCGTGCAGCAGGGCGCAAATGCTGGAGCGAATGCCCAATCCGATTTCCTCCACGCAGATCCTGGCCACCGCCAGGGGGTGTAGGATATAGGGTTCCCCGCTTTTACGGCGCATGGTTTTATGGGCTTCCGCAGACATTTCAAAGGCATCCCGGACCAGCTCCTTGTCCCCTGACTTCAGCTTGGGTTTGAGGGATCGCAAGAGCGCACGGTACTCCCTGAGGATAAGCTTCTTTTCCTGGTCTTCCGTGAGATTATATTTGGGTATGGCCGCAAGGGTCTCCATCATCATGGTTTCAAAACGAATTTACTGAATACTATCCGTAAAATGCCAAAGGCCCATACTGGCCGTGCGGTAAGGATTTAGTATTCAATGTTTAACGTTCAATCCCGTCCGGGGCATATCTCCAAGGATAAAAATCGCAAAGGGTTTTTACTTGTGTTGCAAATACTATACATTTGCAGCCATTTTGAACAAACCGGATCACAGGCAGGACGCGAAACCTCGGCCTTTCCGGAAATGCAATGGCGGGTGTGGCGAAATTGGCAGACGCATCAGACTTAGGATCTGACGCCGCGAGGCATGGGGGTTCGAGTCCCTCCACCCGCACAGATAAAGGCACAAGTGTCCAGTTATCCAAGAGCGGTTTTTTCTCCTTCTTTGGTCAATTTTTCTTAGCTTTGCAACCCAATTTCAAATTCCTGTGTTTTGGGCAGTCCCGCTCCCGGGCTGACAGAATTCCCGATGCAGGAAACCTAATACAAAACATTAAACAATACCACTATGGGTGTCGTGACCAGAGAGAACATTGGCCTGCTGAATGACAAAATCACAGTAAAGGTTGCCCAGGATGACTACCTGCCTTCCTTTCAAAAAGCCTTGAAGGAATACTCCAAAAAAGCCAACATACCCGGCTTCCGAAAGGGAATGGTTCCTGCCGGGGTGATAAAAAAAATGTACGGAAATTCTGTCTTCACGGACGAAGTGCTGCGCAGTGTGGAAAAGCAGCTTACCGACTATATGGCAAGTGAAAAACTGGATATTTTTGCCCAGCCCCTCCCCCTTCCGGAAAATGACGCCCGACAGATCCAGATGAATCAGCCTGAGGAATATTCATTTGCTTTTGAAGTCGGCCTTAAACCACTTTTTAACCTTCCTGATCTTGCCGGCATGAAGCCGGAAAGCTATAAAGTAACGGTCACCGAAGAGATGGTAAATGAGGAAATCGAGCGCCTGCAGGTCCGAAACGGGAAGATGACCGAACCGGAATCTGTATCCAGCGACGACCATGTGCTGAATGTCAGCTTTCAGGAAAGTGATGAAGCAGGCAACCCGCTGGAAGGAGGGATAAAAAAAGACAATTCCCTGCTGGTAAAATATTTTAATGCCGGGTTCCGCAGCAACCTGATGGGGAAAAAGAAGGAGGATTTTCTCGTGTTCCAGCTATCCGGGGCCTTTGACGAAAAGGAAAGAGAATGGATAACCGGCGATCTTGGGTTGTCCGGGGATGAACAGGATGCTGCCGGTAAATTCTTCAGAATGACGATCACCAAGGTCGGTCTGGTTGAAAAGGCCACCCTGGACGAAGCATTTTTCAAGGCTGTTTTTCCGGCAAAGGAAATATCTTCCGAAGATGCTTTCCGGTCGGAGGTCAGGGAGGAAATCCAGCAGTATTGGGACAAACAGACCAGCCATCAGTTGCAGCATTCGCTCTATCATGAACTGTTGGAGGATACCAAAATAGAATTTCCTGAATCGTTTTTGAAACGCTGGCTGCAGACCGGTGGCGAAAAACCGAAGAGCCATGATGAAGTGGAGTCGGAATTCCCGTCCTTTACCAACCAGCTGAAATGGACACTGATTCTGGACAAGATTGCCCGGGAAAACAATCTGGAAGCAACTGAGGAAGACATCAAGGCTTTTGCCAGACAGCAGTTGCGGGGTTATATGGGTAACATGGGAGGCAATATGGATGAACAGCCCTGGATGGCCGACTATGTAAACCGCATGATGCACGACAGGAGGTTTATCGAAGATGCCGTGCATCGAATCAGGACCGACAAGGTTCTTGCCTTTGCTGAAACGCAGGTGAGCCCAACCGAGAAATCTGTCAGCCGGGAGGAGTTCACCAAGATGCAGGATGAACATCATCACCACCATCATTAACAGATCAAAAATTTTATTGATAAAAAGTCCTGTCTTTACAGGATTTTTTTATTTTCCTGCAACTCTGTCAGTTTTTTGGAAGTTTAAAAGTTTGGACGGAGATTTGAAAGGGATATAACCTTGGCCAGTAACTGGACCTTCCACGCCGTTTTTATAACGGTAAACAGAAAAAAATTGAAAAGTCTATGAATCCTGAATCAGAATTTGAAAAGTATGCTGTTAAACACCGTGGTATTTCCAGCAATACCCTGAATGATTATAACAAGTATGTTGTCACCAACCTGACGCCAAATATCATTGAGGAGCGTCCCATGAACGTTGCCGTGATGGATGTCTACAGCCGTCTGATGATGGACCGGATCATTTTCCTCGGCTACCCCATTAATGACGAAGTGGCAAATATCATTACGGCCCAGCTTCTCTTCCTGGACAGTACTGACCGGCACCGTGATATCCAGATGTATATCAACAGCCCGGGCGGCAGTGTGTATTCGGGACTGGGAGTTTATGACACAATGCAGTATGTTACTCCTGATGTGGCCACCATCTGTATTGGTATGGCTGCATCGATGGGTGCCACCCTGATGTGCGCGGGAACAAAAGGAAAGCGTACCGCCCTTAAGCACAGCCGGGTTATGATGCACCAGCCAAGCGGAAGCATTGGCGGTCAGGCCAGCGATATCGAAATCACCGTTAATGAAATCAGGAAGATAAAAAAGGAACTGTATGAAATATATTCCTTTCACACCGGAAAATCGATCAAGCAGGTGGAAAAGGATTGTGACAGGGACTACTGGCTAACGGCTGCAGAAGCCAAGGAATACGGGCTGGTAGACGAAGTACTGGTCCTCAATCCTAGGAAGGAAAAAAAATCCGAGAGTTAATGGCTGTGGTCCTGCCGGATGCCTGGTATCCAGCGGAAACAGGAAATCAGCATTAAATTGAATATTCAATCATTATTCAAAATAAAGTCAAGATGAATCGCTCAAAATATGTCATGAACCCCTTTCGGTTGCCAATGATTGCAGATGATGAACCTGATGAACACGAAGAACCCAAAGAAGACAAGTCTTCTGAAATGGGTATGCTGGTGAAACGGATGGAAAAATACTTTTTTGAAACCAGATCCGTTCATTTGTGGGGACCGGTGGAAGACCGTTCTGCCAAGGATATCGTCACCAAGCTGCTGTTGCTGGATGCGGATAAACCGGGGGAAGAGATCAAGTTCTTTATTAACAGCCCGGGGGGAGTGGTAACCAGCGGGATGGCCATCTATGATACGATGAAATTATTAAAGAGCCCGGTGAGTACCATTTGCATCGGGCTGGCCGCTTCAATGGGGTCCATCCTGTTGAGTGGCGGGATGAAGGGAAGGCGCTTTATATACCCGCACAGCGAGGTGATGATTCACCAGCCAAGCCTTGGAGGGTATATCCAGGGTGTCAGTGTGGACCTGGAGATTCAGGCCAAGCAAACTAAACGGGTCAAGGAAATCGGGGCACGGATCCTCGCAGAAAACTGTGGAAAAAAGATGGACCAGGTCATGAAGGATTTTGACCGGGACTACTGGATGGATGCCAAGGAGGCAGTAGAATACGGGATCGTGGATCAGATATCCGAGAAATCGTGATGCTTTTATGCATAAATTCCGCCTCGTATATTTACGAACGTGCATCGTAAAACTTTAGTTGGGTTTGGCATATAAGTTGAATAACTTTGCACAGGTTTAATTCTAACGAAGACTGAAATAATGGCAAAAAATACCCTTCACTGTTCATTTTGTGGGCGGAGCCGCGATGAGGTCAAGATTCTTATCGCCGGGCAGGAAGGGCATATTTGTGAAAACTGTGTCGAACATGCGCAGGAAATTATTCAGCAGGAACTGATCATCCGGGAAGAAAATCCCACCGCCTCTTCTTTCAAACTCACGGTCAAGAAACCTGTCGAAATAAAGAGATTTCTCGACGAATATATAATCGGCCAGGATGATGCAAAGAAGGTGCTCGCAGTGGCCGTATATAACCATTATAAGCGTTTGCAGCAAAAGATCGGCGACAATGACGTTGAAATAGAAAAAAGCAATATCATCATGGTGGGAGAGACGGGTACTGGAAAAACCCTTCTTGCCAAAACTATTGCCAAATTGCTCAATGTTCCTTTTGCCATAGTGGATGCCACGGTATTTACGGAGGCAGGTTATGTGGGCGAGGACGTGGAGAGCATTCTCACAAGGCTGTTACAGGTTTGTAATTACGATGTGGTTGCTGCCGAAAGGGGAATTGTTTACATCGATGAGATTGACAAGATTGCCCGGAAGGGAGACAATCCTTCCATCACACGTGACGTGAGCGGTGAAGGTGTACAGCAGGGGCTACTGAAACTGCTGGAAGGCACCGATGTACTGGTTCCGCCCCAGGGAGGCAGAAAACATCCCGAACAAAAACTTATCAAGATCAACACCCAGAATATCCTTTTCATCTGCGGAGGCGCTTTTGACGGTGTTGACAAGATCATTGCACGCAGGATCAATACCAACGCCATAGGATTCAATGTAAACAAGGAACAGCAGGAGTTTACCAAGAAGAATCTGCTGCAATACGTAAACGCCCCAGACCTGAAATCGTTTGGCCTGATTCCTGAACTTCTTGGCCGCCTGCCAGTTGTCACCCATCTCAATCCGCTTGACCGCGAAACGCTGCGTTCCATCCTGACGGAGCCAAAAAACTCCCTCGTTCGCCAATATAAAAAACTCTTCGAACTGGAAGGGATCCAGCTGAGTATTGAAGATAAGGTGCTTGACTTTATGGTCGATAAGGCAGTTGAGTATAAACTGGGCGCCAGAGGGTTGAGGAGCATTTGTGAAAGTATCTTGACTGATGCCATGTTCGAATTGCCATCTGCAAAGGAAAACAAATTCCATCTGAGCCTTGAATATGCCAGGAAGAAATTTGACACCAGCAAGATGAGCCTGCTCAAAGTGGCTTAGCCACGTTCCCCGCACGGAAATTTAAGCTATCTTCAGTACCGGTTGTTATCCTTTTACCACTCAAACAAAATCGCCCCTCCGGGGAAAGGTTATGCAGGAACTTATAGACCGACTAAAAGCGGAAGGCCTTACAGAGCAGCAGGCCTATAAAGCCATCGACATTATCAAAAATTTTGCAAAGGAGAAATTTCCCCTGTTTGGAGGGGCCATTGACAAGCTGTTTGATAAATATGGCCCGAAGGAAGAGGATGATTTTCTGCAATGAAATCAAAAATGATCGAAGAGAAAGCCACTGAAGAATAAAAGCCTGCACATCCCTTTTCGGAGCAGCATTCGGTTTTCAGGATTTGAGCACTTCCCGGGCAATCACTATTTTCTGGATTTCGGAAGTACCCTCGCCAATCGTGCACAATTTGCTGTCCCGGTAATATTTCTCGACCGGAAAATCCTTCGTGTACCCATATCCCCCGAAAATCTGTATAGCCTCGGTTGCTGTTTTGACGGCTATTTCACTGGCAAAATATTTTGCCATGGCGGCTTCCTTGCTCATGGGAAGGCTTTTGTTTTTCAGGTCTCCTGCCTGCATTGTTAGCAGTTCCGCAGCCATGATTTCCGTGGCCATATCTGCCAGTTTGAAGGATATAGCCTGGAAATTGGAAATCGGCTGGTCAAACTGTTCTCTTTCCTTTGAATATTGGAGGGAAGCCTCGTAGGCACCGGTGGCAATGCCAAGGGCAAGTGCCGCGATGGAAATACGACCGCCGTCCAGAACCTTCAAGGCCTGTTTGAATCCATCCCCTGTTTCCCCCAGCCTGGCGGAATCCGGAATCCGGCAATTGTCAAAGATCATTTCGGCTGTTTCACTGGCCCGCATACCCAGTTTGTTTTCTTTCTTCCCTCCCCGGAATCCGGGTGTTTTCCTTTCGACGACAAAGGCGGTGGAATTGCTTTTGGTTCTCGGAGGTCCTGTGCGGGCAACCACTACTGTTACATCGCTGCTGATCCCATGGGTTATCCAGCACTTGGTACCATTGATGACCCAATCGTCTCCTTCCCTAGTAGCGACACATTTCATATTGGCTGCGTCACTTCCGGTATTGGCTTCGGTAAGGCCCCAGGATCCGATCCATTCGGCGCTGGCTAGCTTTGGCAGGTATTTCTTCTTCTGCTCCTCGTTGCCAAACTGGAGGATATGCCCGACACACAGGGAATTATGGGCTGCCACACTGAGGCCGATGGAACCGCAGACTTTGGCGATTTCCTTGATAATGGTAATGTATTCAAGATATCCAAGGCCTGCACCCCCATATTCTTCGGGTACCATGACACCCATCAGGCCAAGCTTTCCCATTTGTCTGAATATATCAACAGGAAACTCCTGTTTTTCGTCCCAATGCATGACATGGGGTTTGATGTACTGCAAGGCAAAATCCCGGGCTGTCTGCGCAACCTGGCTGGTCAGTTCATCTCGTTGAAAATTCATGGAAATGCAAATTATGTTTCAGAGGCAATTACAGAAACCAGGCAAGAATCATGGCTAATTCTCGCCCGGTTTATACTGCAAACAATCATTAGTAAAACAAACTAAACGTGCGGCCTTCGTACCGCTAAGATAGCAATAATTCTCTAAAAAAACTAACAAACGTTAGTATTTTTTTGAGGCAACTATATACGTGTTGGGACTAATGGCAATCATACGGGCTAATAGGTATCAGAATAATATGCAAATGTGTTAATGCCGTATTTCTTTTGTATAATATAAAATAG